>Ga0114959_10000025_pt1 | contig 121356 bp, 101 predicted proteins | sample C_130625_EF_Meta_FD_87317 | JGI IMG/M metagenome (GOLD analysis project Ga0114959, IMG submission 87317) | Freshwater microbial communities from Lake Croche, Canada to study carbon cycling - C_130625_EF_MetaG | ecosystem: Environmental > Aquatic > Freshwater > Lake | place: Lake Croche...
GTACAATATTATTATTAAAATATTTATCATCATCATACTATGATAGTCAAGAGTCTATCTCTCTTGATGATAGTGATATAATATATAATAATTATTATACTATATAATATAGTGATAGTAAGTGAATAGAGCGAGGGGAAAAATATTTCGTTATATTATATCAAAAAACTTTCAACGGCTAGAAAGTTCGGCCGGAGTTCGGCCAGGAGCCGATATAGTAAAAAATTTGAGACGGCTGCTCACGTTGGCATTTATGCGGGATTTAAAAAAAAACAAATATCCACCCCTTTAATTTCAAAATATTTATGCTTTCATTTTAAAATCGACACTTTTCTGAGTGTAAAATAAGACATAATTACTACATTTTATTATGTAATATGCGTGATGTATACTTTTATTTTCTTTATTATATGGTTGAATTTTTTCAGCTAACAATTTTGCTTCGTCTTTTGATAATCCTCGGAATGCAAATGACTGTGTTCGTGCATCGCTCCAAACTTCATCAATTAATTTTTCAATGATTTCGTTATGCGTAAGGTGTGTAAGAATTTTCAAAAATCCACCATAAGACAATAGATAAGTATGGTATAGAGGATATTTTAATTCTTGAGTGCATATGATACATTTTTTAATTTCGTCAAACGACTGATAATTGAACAACCGCATAAATGAAAGTAATTTAATTGCATCATGACTTGACTTTATTCCCAATTTCAAAACATCTTCAAACTTCAGATATTGGTATGGTTGTCCTTTCAAAAGCCAATCAAAAATCTTCTTTTTATCCGCTTGCCATTCAAGATAGAAATAGGTAAATAGCTGAGCAAACGCTTCATGAAACTCTACTGTATCCATCTTAGAAAAATCATATTCTAATGGGATAAATTTGTTATTTAGACAAGATGCAATGCCATAGGTAGGGCTTTCAATCCAATGAATTATCCAATGAATACACTCGTGTACAAAAACAATTTCCGTTAAGTCCAAAACAACTTTATTAATATCAGTATTATTGTTTTGTGAACAATATTTCTCAGCTACAGAATATATTTTATTGTAATAAAGTACAATTTCCCCTTCCTCATTCTGATTCCCATTTTTGTATCTATAACATCCCATTAATTCAATACAATCACCCTCACAGTGTTGTAATTTTATCAAATCTTTTGATAAAATTATATCAGGTAGCTCATAGTTTGAAAAAAAAGGTTCTTTATTAACTTTAAAAATCCACTTTTGCTTTTTAAACATTTCTATTATTGCACAAACAGGATTGTTTTCTTTTTGCAACATTGAAAATATTTTCTCTTTCATTTTTTACTAATTAAATTGTGATTAAAGTGATATTGTACTAGTTCCTACAAAAATCCATAAATTTTACCAGGTCCAACCCACCCGCTGTATTACTTAAATCTCCTTCTACAACCGTAAGTTTCATACCTTTTGCAGCTAAAGCTTTAGCCAATCTTTTAATAAAAATGTCTCCCATAGTAGTTACATTACTTTTGCTATATCGACATATTACTTTTACTTCAGTTGCTCCTATGCTTATTGCCAAATCCACAATCTCTTGAACCTTTTGGTCAATATACTCGCTTTGCTCTCCACCCAAGCCCTCAATGTCTGTTAAAATTGGTTGTAAACCTGCAGTATTATATAGTTCACTTGGTAGTGGAATAGGAAATAAATCGACAGCAGCAATTGTTTTTTCTGCAAGATAATCATGCAAATCGGAAGCTTTGAAGCCAGAACCTTTACCACAAGATTTACCAAGTAAAATACTGGGCGTTAGAAAACTATTTGTTGCTACCTTTTTTGAATTGTTTCCGTAAATGAAGTTATCCAAGTTCTGCGTGGCTTCCCCAAGCACAAGTTTGAGAGTTTTCTTCTGACCCAAAGCCTTTATTTTATCGTAACAGTTTGTTTGTATAAGCTTCTCAATATTAAGATAGAGATTCCTTAAATAGGTGAGATAGGCATTAGAACTGAGAAAAGCGGTAACCGCAGCATTGATGTTGAACATAATTGTGAGATTTAAAGTGATAAAATGGAATGGGTAGAAGTTTATTTTAAAATTCTATTTCAAAAAATTTGATTAAGGAAATATCCCATTGTGATAGGTCGTCTTTACTGTATTTAATAAATCAAGAAACAATAGGATTATTTAAAACTTTATTTAAAGGTAGTTTATCATATTCTTTATGACTTGTGGTTACAATTGTGTCAATTCCTTATTTATATATTCGATAATACTTTTTTTTGTCTTCTCGTCAATATTCTCATGTTTATCAACAATTTCAAGATTCTTAAAATTTCCAAACAATAACTTAGTAAGTCTTTGGATTTCGACATAATTTATGAAAAAAATCGTAGAGTATATTTGTTTGTCAATTGTTGGTTCCTCCATTCTGTCTTTTATTTTTTTGTACAAATCGTTGTATTCATTTTCAATATAAATTTTAAAAAAATTAGTACACTTGATATAAACTTTATATGGTTTAAATCCATTTACTTTTTTTGACAAATAGCCGAAGTCATCTTTCACAATACTTGTATTCGTTATTGCCTTTGAAATTTTATCGTGGAATCGCAAATTAGTTAGTTTAATCTGGGTTTCCTTTTTAACTCTATCAAAATAAAATCTTTTAACTATATCTGGGGAAAGCTCATGTTCTTTACCGTTAATCACTATTCGATATGCATAAAAGTATTTTTTTGATTCGTCTATACTTATTGGTGCAATATGAGAATAATTGCGTTTTGCTTTTCGTTTAGAAACGTAATCAAAAGTTATGTACTCACTGTTTTTTATGGCGTTTCTTACAATCCCAATTTCTGAAAGCTCATACTTATAGGTTTTGTCTTTTTTGTTTATGGAAATATGAAAAGAATCCGTATTCTCTTTTTTTAGATAGTCGTTATTTATGCGTGTTATTATCCTTCTGATATCTCTGTCTGCACTTTTTTCTTCTTTGGTTCGTAAACCATTGTCTACTTCCAAATTATGAAATTCTTTAACTAACTCTGATCTTTTTATCCACGTACTAGAGTTGTCCTCTAAATATTTTTTCACTCTTTTTGTTCTATCTGATTCATTTTTAATCACTGTTCTCATTCGTTTATGCAAACCTAGTACTCATTGTGATACTTAATAAAAAAAATAATTTCGGACAAGTCCAAACTGTTTTCATTCGTTTAAGAATTCAAAAAAATGTCTGCACCTAAACTGATGTAGTTAACCCACAAAAAATATCTATATCAAACAGTAACTGAAAATAAACAGAAATTGTGAAACAAATATTTTTGATATTCATTGCTGATACTTTTTGGACACGTCCAATTTAAAATCTTTTTATAAGCCCATCAATGAATTTTATGTTTGCCGAAATTAAAAAAATATACACATGCCTAATATTATTACTATGACGGATGGCCTCGTAGGACCTGGTATTCAAGTGTCTGATTGGACCGATCTTAACTTGGTACTGCGAAACGGTTACACTGAAAGATGGAGTGTTGACTTGAAAAAAATTGCTCTTGGAATGACAATTCAAATTGCTGCTAATTATCTACATGGACACCAACCAAGAGGTTGGGTAATAAATTCAACGGTTACTGGTATTCATTTATTGCCTCCTATTAAAGGAGAAATAATGCGTAGGTTTCGTATCTATTTTGACAATAACCCCAACAATGCTGTAATGCAATACATCGTCCATAATGATGAAATTACGCTTAGCCAAAACCAATTAAGATATTTTTAAATTAAAAAATTATAATCATGATTTCACAAGATGAATTAGCAAAAGTTGGAACAGGTGTTTCACATGAGAAAATCTTCCAAAAGATAAAGTCTCATTATGAGTACTTTTTCAAAAATTGGTCTACTTTTCCGCAAGCGATAAAATCAATGTATGTAGTAAGTAACGGATGTAAGGCTCATCCTACCTTAATTACATTAATTGATAATGCAAAAAGTATCGTAAGAGCTTTGCCAAAAGTACCTACGTTGCAAGATTCTATTGATTTAGCTATAATAGTTAGAAGTGGGGACTTTGAGTTTTTATACCATGATAGTGACAGTGATGGCGTTAAGATGGGTGCTTATGCAAGATATATTTTAGACAATTTTATAGATGAGGTGTAAATTAAAAAAAACTTTTCAGATTGTGATACCATAGCTAAATATTTTTTATTTTTCAATTGAATTACAGTGATATAATTTACTGTTTTTATGAGCTTTCAAGTAGCCAAACCAAAGATTAACACTACAATTTTAGTTCAATCATGGCATTTATAATAGATAAAAAGGGCAAGCGAGTTGGTACCGGTACTTACAAACGTATCCTGCCTTTCTCTGAGGGGTTAGCTCCTTTTCAAGACGAGCAAACTGGTTTATGGGGTATGCTCGACCTCAACGGCTCTGTAGCTATTGCAGCCACTTACCAAGAGTGCAAAAGCTTTAACGAGGGGCTAGCCGCCGTAAAGCTAACAGACAAGTGGGGCTACATCAATTCGAAAAATGAAGTGATTATTCCTTTTGTTTTTGATGGTGCAAGGCATTTCTATGAGGGGTTTGCTTCGGTTCAGAAAATAATAGATGGAGAGAGCAAATGGGGGATAATAGATAAAGATGGTACACCCATAACAGGTTTTATATACAAGTTTATTGTTTGGTTCTCTGAAGGTGTTGCAGGCGTGTGCCGAACAAACAGGTTTACCTGCGTAGATGCTACGGGTAGGGAACTTTTTGCGCCTGTTTATAAATTTTTAAGTCCTTTTGAAAATGGTTATGCTTTGGCGTTAGAGCCGGGCAATAAGCACTGCCTAATAGATAAGCTTGGCAACAAAGTGTTAATAGGTTTTGATGATTTAATAAGCTGTAGGGAATCATTAGTAGGGGCATGCAAAAATGGCTTATGGGGTTTTGCTGACATTTCAGGCAATATAGTAATCCCTTTTATTTACCATGAAATAGTTAAAGGATTTGCTAATGACTTTTGTTGTGTGAAGCTAATTGACCGATATGGTATCATCAATAAATTGGGACAAACGGTAGTGCCTTTTGTGCTAAAAGAAGTAGTGACTCCGCATAAGTCGACTGAGGAGTTATTCCAAAACAATTTAGTTGTAGCAAGCCTAGATACGCGTAGAGGGTTTATTAGTATGGATAACAAGGTGGTACAAGGGTATACCCCACCACCTTTACGCCCTAAGTATGATGTGAAAAAGTTTCTTAATTCGTTTGGAATCATACGTGCCGAGGATGGCGAAGTGGTTGTGCCTTTTCAATATTCGGATATAAGACCTTTTAAAAATGGCGTTGCAATGGTATCGTTAGGAACTAAAACAGGCTATGTAGATGAAGAGGGGAAATGGGTAATACCATTGGGAAATTATGGGATAGCCTCTTCATTCTGCGAAGAAAGGGCCATAGCAGATATGGAATTTAGTGACAGGGAAACAACACATAGACTATGAGAAAAAACCATAACCACCACCACGATACAGGGCTCTTTTTTATATTCACAGTACTAGGGTGGGTACTGAAATTAGTATTTAAGATACTTTTATTTCCATTAAGGGTGTTTATATATAACCGCAATCCGCTAAACGTGAAGCGAGTGAGAATAGAGAAATAAGTTGAATTCATGCGCTGATAAAAGTAGATATGATTACAGATAAAGAATTTGATGATTTAATGGACGAAATGGATAAACAACTCGAGTGGAGTAAACGAAGGGAGTTTGAATTTCATTACGAAGATGTGCAGGACGAAGGACTAAATTTCATTTTTGGTTGTGAAGATTTTCAACTACAAAAATTATTCTTGGTCTTTGATATGTATGTGTTTTATGTGATTCATGAAGAATATGAACGCTGCGCACTATTAAAAAACTACCTTTTAGATGTTCAAAGAAGGCTGTTTTCTCGTAGAAGAAATAAAAAATATTAAGTTATTTATATTACTTTTTAAAAAACGAAAATGACTTCTAGAACTAATAAAGAAAATATGATTAACATAAAATTGGATGAATTGAAGGTTAATTTAGATAAGCAACCTAAAAAAACTAAAAGGGAAACCTACGATGAAATGCTTGAGCTTATTAAGGACAAAAAAGTTGGTTTCGTTCTAAATCTGGAGAATCCTATTCGTTTTTTGGGTGATTTGCATAATGCTGTGGATTTTTACCATAGAAATAATGAATTTATTAAGTATGCTCTTATAAAACAATTCCAGTACGACTTTATCACCACCTTTAATAATATCTTCAATAATTTAGATAAGACCCAAAATCAACTCAATTATCAATAAATAAAAGTGGTATTCTCTCACGTAAAATTATAAATAAATACAATGAAATTTAGCTGTCCAGTTTGTCAGATGAATCCTAAAGGTATGGTATGGGAAATGTTAACAAACGAGAAGGGAGAGGTTATTAACACTCCTTTTTTAGAATATGACTACTGCATTATGTCTCCCTTTAATAAACAAAATAATGAAACTTGTAAGGCTGGCTGGGAACGTTGCAGGATAAATGTGCTACTTATTAAAGACTTTAATTGGGATGAGTGGAATAAGGATAAGGATTGAGAGGAGTTTGATTTAGTTCCACTTTAATCATTTATATATAGAAACAACAATTGAAAAATAATTTCAAGTATGAGAAATAAAATCGAATTTATCCAACAACGAAAACCTTTGTTAAATTATAATAAATAATAGTACTAAAATGGCATAGTGTATTCAGGAGGAATAAAAAAATACCAACTTATTGGCAAATGAACCTGCAACCGCTTATAGTATTACTATTAAAAAGTATGATTCTTTTGATGAAATGAATGATGCAGAAGCAAAAGTGATGGCAAATATTTCGCCATTACTACATTTGCAAAATGCAACAATGCTCATAAAAAAAGTTTATGCATAGCAATTGAAAGAGCAAATGGATAAAAGATTAAGACTATGATAAATGTACTTTTAGACTAACCGCAAATGCTATTCACACTCATTTAACACGAAGTAAAATTTATATTGATAGGCGGTTATGCTGTTATTCATTACCGGTACAAACGTACTACAGGCGATATGGATTTGTGGTTACAGCTTGGGAATGACAATAGGGAAAAACTAATAAACGCACTCATAGACTTTGGTATTGAAGAAGAAGGACTCGAAAGTCTTAAAAATGTAGATTTCACTTCACCAATTCAAAACATATATATTGGCATACCTCCTAGAAGTATTGATTTATTAACCTTAATCAGTAATTTGGAATTTGAAGAAGCTATTAAAAAGGTGAACTATTTTAAACTAGAAGAAATGGAGGTTCCGGTAATACACTACAATGATCTAATATTATCTAAAAATACATTTAACAGCCTTAATGACGAGGCGGATATAAAAGAACTACAAAAATTAAATTAATACGAAAACAAATAATTGTATTAATAAATGAACAGAAAGTGTTTGAGATTGGTTCTATTTTTTCAATTAAACAAGTCAATTTATAAGATTCATTATTTCAGATTATTTAGTACTTGATAACCCATTATTCCTTTTCTCCAAAAAGCTCTTAATTAAAAATACGATAGTACCAAGTGCAATTACGAGCAGCCCACCATTGCGTTTTTCCTCTCCAGTAGAATAAAATATAAATGCCCAAAATACAATGGCAATGATAATAGGGAAGGGGTAAAGGGGCATTTTCCAATGAAAGAAACTTTTTCCTTTTCTGTTTACTAGCAATACCAATCCAATAGCTTGACCAATAAATTGTACCAAAATGCGCATAGCTAATATGGCATCAATTACATCTTTTAACTTGAAAAGTAAACTAAAAACAAAAGCGATACTTCCCAAGAAAAGCAATGAAACATAAGGGAAATGTTTAGTAGGATGTAGCTTGGCAAATACTTTAAAAAAAGCCCCATCTTTTGCAGCAGCATAAGGAATTCTACTATAACCTAAAGTGGCTGAAAACACCGATGCAAAGGCCACCCATAATATTAATATTGTAGCAATTGTAGCCACAGTTGGTCCTGCTAACTTCTGAACAAATAAACTTACCACAAACTTGCTGTGCTGCAATTCAGTAGGGGATAGCACCGAGGCTACACTCATATTCATTAAAAGATACAATACTGCAATGCCTCCAATAGAAATAAACATGCTTCTAGGGATGTTCTTTTGTGGGTTAATAATTTCTCCGCCCAATTGGCAAACATTGTAATAGCCTAAATAACTATACATGGTTTTTACGCTCGCAAAACCTACTGCGCCAATAAACAATCCATTCAATTCTAACCCATCATTTATATGTAATAATGGTGCAAGAAAATTACCATTCCATATACCTCCGCTTATTACAAGCAACATGGTGGTAATTACGCCAACCCATAGTGCCACTGTAATATTTCCTATGTTTTCTATTTTTCTATAAAGCAATAAAATGATTAGAATCACCACAGAACCGCTCATTATTTTGCTTTGAATATCCGATAGGGGAGTGATGTATTGGAAATATTGAGAAAACCCTATTGCAGCAGAGGCTATTACCAATGGAGCTTGAATAAGTGTTTGCCAAACTAATAAAAAGCTCATCAATTTGCCCCATTTTTCACCATAGCCTTCTTTCAGAAATACATAACTGCCACCTGCCATAGGAAATGCAGAACCCAATTGGCTCCAAATCATTCCGTCTACAAATGCCAATAAAGCACCCGCAATCCATGCGTATAAAAAGCTGGGACCATGCATAATTTCGGCTACAACACTCAATACTACAAAGGGGCCGATACCCACCATATCTGTCATATTGATGGCTGTAGCTTGTAAGAGACTGATTTTTCTTTCTAGCGATAAATTTTCTTTCATTTCGAGATAAAAATAATGTTTAATACTCACCACACAAGCACATAGACACATAGGTATGTAAATCGTATGGTTTCTATTTTAAAAACAAACATTACTAAAATCAATTTTTGTTAATGCAAGTCTTTGTGTGAACTATGTATTTCTTCAATGTATTCTAACGGACATTTTTTAAAATTATGTATCTATTTTACTATGTATGTATATGCCTATGTGGTCAAAAATATATGTGGTGTGTAATAACAAATAAAGCTATTTATTTGCTAATAATAAAAAGACGAATTATGGCTAAATTATTTAAAACTGTAGATTGGGCTAATGGAACAAATATCTATGAAGTAAATATTCGCCAATATACTAAGGAAGGCACGTTTGAAGCTTTTGGTAAACATTTACCAAGATTAAGGGAAATGGGGGTTGAAACCTTATGGCTCATGCCGATAACGCCAATTAGTAAAGTTGGCCGATTGGGTACTTTGGGTAGTTATTATGCTTGTAGTAGCTATGTAAGTGTGAATCCTGAATATGGCACTTTAAAAGATTTTCAATTGCTAGTGTATAAAGCACATGAAATAGGTTTTAAGGTAATTATAGATTGGGTAGCCAACCATACAGGGATAGATCATGAATGGACAAGACAATATCCCAATTATTATGTGCAAGATAGCACTGGAAAATTTACAGAAAGAAATGGATGGAAAGATGTAATTGACCTGAATTACAATAATAACGATATGCGCGAGCAGATGATTAATGCTATGCGCTTTTGGGTAAAAGAATTTAATATTGATGGATTTAGATGCGATATGGCTCATTTAGTCCCCGTAGATTTTTGGGTAGATGCAAGAACAAGTTGTGATGCAATAAAACCATTGTTTTGGCTCGCAGAATGTGAAGACGTAAATTATCATACATTAATGGATGTAACTTATGCTTGGCAATGGATGCATGTATCTGAGAAATTTGCAAAAAATCAAGTTGGCTTACCTGAAATATTCAATACGTTACATCATTATAGCCAATATCCAAATGATTGTTTTAAACTGTTTTTTACATCCAATCACGATGAAAATAGTTGGAATGGAACAGAATATGAAAAATATGGTAATGCTGCAAAGGCTTTAAGCATTTTTACTTGTACCTGGCAAAATGGTATTCCATTGGTATATAGTGGACAAGAATTACCAAATAAGAAAAGATTAAAGTTTTTTGATAAAGACCCAATTGATTGGCAAAAACAAGTTTTATTGAATGATTTTTATAAAAATTTATTTTCACTAAGGAAGTTAAAAGCAATCAATAATGGTGAAACCTTTATTTTGCCGAGCGGTCATCTTAAAGTGATGGCTTATTTAAGAAAGTTTGAAACAGAAATTGTGTTGGTTATTTTAAATCTTTCAAATGAAAATAAAACTAAGTTTCAAATAGATCATCAATGGTTAGATGGTAATTTCAAGAATTTATTTTCAAATTTGGAGTACCATTTTAAAACTAAAGAATCGTTTGAATTGATGGCTTATGATTACTATGTGTTCGTAAAAGAATAAAAAAATACTTTATTGGTATAATCATGATTATGTTAAACGGAATACTGATTAATATTCACTACCTATAATAAATGAATAGAGAAGAAAATAAAATAATTAAGATTGCCTTACTTGATTTGTATGATGGATATGCCAATCAAGGGATGCGTTGTATAAGACAGTTAGTAAGCGATTTCGCAAAAACAAATGATGCGATAATTCAGCTAGACGAATTTGATGTTCGTCAACATCTCCAAGCTCCAGACATTTCCTATGATGCTTTTATTTCAAGTGGCGGTCCGGGTTCGCCATTAGATTCTTTTGATAAAGAATGGGAAAAGAAATATTTTGAATGGCTTTCCTCAGTAGAATTATGGAATAACGAACCTATCAATATTCGAAAAAAACACATTTTCTTTATTTGCCATAGCTTTCAAATGGCATGTAGATATTTTAATGCAGGATTGGTATCTAAAAGAAAAAGCACTTCGTTTGGTGTATTTCCTGTTCACATGCTTGAAGATAGTATTGATGAAACGGTTTTTACTGGTTTGAAAGATCCCTTTTTCGCTGTAGATAGCAGAGATTATCAAGTAACACAACCCAATATGGAACAACTCAATTTAATGGGTGGAAGTGTTTTATCAATTGAAAAAGAACGGCCCCATGTGCCCTATGAAAGAGCTGTAATGGCCATGCGCTTCAACCCCTATTTCTTAGGTACACAATTCCATCCAGAAGCAGATGCAAAAGGAATGCGGAAGCATTTAGAAACTGATGAAAAAAAATTATCTGTAATTGAAGAACATGGTTATGAAAAATGGGAAAGCATGGTAGAACATTTGCAAGACCCAGATAAAATTGTACATACCTATAACCATATTATCCCCAATTTCCTGAAATTAGTAGTTGAGTCTAAGTATGATAACAAGTTGATGTAGTTTCATCCTTTACAATATTTTTTCTTTGAAATAATATTGATGATTCGTTTTAGGTTGAAAAATAAAAGCGAACACCATAATTATATGTTTCTTATAAAGTAGTTATCCTCTAAACAAATAATTGATACTAAAAGAAATCATAAAATTTTAAACAAGATACCCCTCTCCCATTGTTTAAAACGGGCACACATACAATTATTTTGTTCACAATAACATAATCAAGTACTTAAAGAAGTTATTTTAGCAATTATTAAAAAAAGATTATGTTTTATTTTCTGCAAATCAATACTACCATTACTGATTCAACTAATAAAGCTGCAGCTGTCATAGCGCCGATTTTAGAAAAAATATCTATGTGGGACTTGCTACAGAAAGGAGGTTTCATTATGTATCCCCTCTATCTTTTATTACTAATTGCCATTTTCGTTTTTGTTGAACGATTAATAGCTATTCGAAAGGCTTCTAAAATAGATAGTGGGTTTATGAATATTATAAGAGATAATATTATTTCGGGAAATATTGCTGCTGCAAGAAATCTTGCAAAAAATACGGCAAACCCAGTAGCAAAAATGATAGATAAAGGCATCCAAAGAATAGGAAAAAATATTGATGCCATTGAAAAAAGTATGGAGAATGTGGGTAAATTAGAAATGTATAAAATGGAAAAGAATTTGTCTATTTTATCTTTAATTGCTGGTATTGCTCCAATGTTTGGTTTTTTAGGAACTATAGTGGGTATGGTTCAATTGTTTTATGGAATAGCATCTACAGGAGAATATACTTTAGGTACCATTGCAGGAGGTATTTATACCAAAATGGTTACAAGTGCAACGGGACTTATTATTGGATTAATTGCTTATGTCGGTCATAATTTTTTAAATACACAAATAGATAAAACAGCGAATAAAATGGAATCTGCAAGTGCTGATTTTATTGATATGCTACAAGAACCAACTAGATAATTTTCTAGAATATTTGAAAAATAAATCTAGCATTTATTAAGTTACACTTTGACATCATGAATATAAGAAGAACATTAAAATCGCAGCCAGAAGTACATACAGGAGCATTGAACGATATCCTCTTTATCTTATTACTGTTTTTTTTGATTGTATCTACGTTAGCCAATCCCAATGTGATAAAAGTGTCTAATCCCAAAGCAAAAAGTGATGTTAAAGCAAAGCAAACAGTTGTAATAACCGTAGATAAAAATCAACAATTATACATTGGTCAAAAGCAAATACCTATTTCAAACTTAGAAATAGAATTAAAAGATTACCTATCAAAAGAGACTGATAAACCATCAGTTGTAATTAATGGGGATAGCACTTCACATCTAGGTACAGCAATACAAGTAATGCAAATAATTAAGAAATTAGGAGCTACTCCTGTAATGGCAGTAGATAATTCTTCTATCAAGTAGCCCTAAACAGATTTTTTATTCAACATAATGTAAAAGCGTAATTTCTATACGGCAGTAGCTTTTCTTCTAAGAATTTCTTTCTTTATTAAACTCAACTCTCTTCCTGATTGGCTACTCATACTACTATTTTCTTGTGCCCTTCTCATTAAGTAAGGAATCACATCTTTAATTGGTCCGAATGGCAAATATTTGCTAACTGAGAATCCAGCATTTGAAAGGTTGAATGTTATATTATCGCTCATTCCGTATAGTTGCGAAAAATGAACATGATTGTTATTCAAAGGCAAATGCTTCTCTTCTATTAGTGAAGCTGCTAAAAGATTGCTTTTTTCATTGTGAGAGGCAACTACACATGAAATTGTTTCAATATTCCTAATACAATACTCTATTGCTGCATTATAATCGGCATCAGTATCTTGTTTTGTATTCTGAATTGGAGATGGATAATTTAATTGTGAAGCTCTTGCTCGCTCTTTATCCATATAAGCGCCTCTAACCAATTTAACCCCTAAAATAAATCCTCTTGATTGTGCAATTTTGTGAGATAATTTTAGGAAATTAAGTCTGTCATGCCTATATAATTGTATTGTATTTACAACAACTGCTTTTTCTTTATTAAACTCTTCCATCATTTCCATGGTTAGCCTATCTACAGGGTCTTGCAACCAAGATTCCTCTGCATCTACAAGTACACCAATACCATTTATTGCAGCCGCTTCACAAATGCTAAACATTCTATCTTCAACTTTCTCCCAATCAGCTTCTTGTTCTTCATGGTCATGAATTCCACTTCGTAATCTTGGTGCCTCATTTAATGCTTTTAAAAGTTTACTACTTGCAAAACTTGAAACTTTTATGCTTATAAATGGAATATTTGGTTGAGTAGCTGCATATTCAATTACTCTAATAAATTCCTTTGTAGCTTCTTCGAAGTTTTCATCACCTTCTTTTCCTTCAACACCATAATCTAATATTACTTTTACTTGATGTTTGTAAAGAGATTTTACAACTGGTTCAGTCTTTTGTAAAGATTCCCCTCCTACAAATTGTTTGAATATTGTTTTTCGAACTAAATTGTTTACAATAGGTAAACCGAATTTCATTATTAATGGAGTTACTCTGGTAGCTATTGGTACAAACAATGGATATCCCATTGTACTGAATAAGAATTTAGATTGCTTGAGCTCTTTATCGCTTTTGTACGCAAATGCATTCTTTACATTATCGAAAGTTATGTTAGACATTTAGTTTGAAAATTCAATTTAAAATAATAATTGGCGAATATCGTAATCGTTTTTTGAATAAAAAAACAAATAAAAAAAAACTACAAAAACTGATTATCAAGCCTCAGAATATGACGTGAATATTTAATAAAAATAACTACTAAACATATATAATTTTAATTTTATACCATTAGGAAATAATTGGTTTAATAAGTTGAAAACACCTCAAAAAACAAATAATTTTTTAATGAATTTTTGTTTAATCTATGTTATGACATAAATAAAATAAATCTAGTAAATTCCAAAATAAAACATTGTTGGTAGATTGAATATTTACAACTAGTATTGCCATCAATTATAAGCAAGAGAGGGATTAAAATTTGTAAAACCAAGGAATGAAGTTAGAGGTACTTATTGTGGACGATAGTGAAGTTGTTTTATTTTTACATACTGAAATACTTGCATATAGTGAATTATCAAAATCTGTATTCACTGCAACTGATGGAGAAAAAGCCCTTGATTTTATTGATCAATCTCAAAATAATAATACGCATTACTTGGTATTTTTAGATATTAATATGCCTATTATGGACGGTTGGGAATTTTTAGAAGAAATACAATCCCGTGAAAATAAAGATAAAATTTACGTGATAATGGTTACCTCCTCAATAAATAATTATGATAAAAACAAATCTCTAAAATACAAACAAGTAATTGGATTTTTTGAAAAGCCTATCACTTATGAGGATTGCATAAAAATAAAATCTGAAAAGTTACTTCGTTCTTTTTTTTAGAGTTTTACATGTAAAACCAAAAAAACTTAACAATACTATACTAATATTATATTTTCTATTACTCTAAATAAAAAAAAGTGCAGCCAAAAGCTGCACTTTTTTTTGAAGGACTTGAATTTAGAGTTATAGAATTACAATTTCTTTAGCTGAAACTTTTACTTCTTCTTTTTTAGGAAGTACCAAATACAAAATTCCATTTTCGTATTTAGCTTTAATTCCATCTAAATTAATTTTTTCATCCAAACTAAAACTTCTTTTAAAACTTTGTTGAGTAAATTCTTTCCTCAAAGCTTTACGGTCTTCTTGATTTGGATCATTCTTTTGTTCAAAACCAATTGTTAATAACCCATTTTCTGCATTCACTTTAAAATCTTCTTTTGATGCCCCTGGAAATACCAAATCTAAAAAATAAGCATCTTTCGATTCAGTAATATTTACTGCTGGATAAAGATTTTTATTGGTATTAAAATCTTTACCCCAAGAAGAAGGGAAATTGTTAAATACTTCATCAATAAAATAATTGATGTTTTTCGGATTACCTTGCTTTACTAATAACATAACTTTAATTTCTAATTTTAAATAATTGTTTCCACTATGTTTTCAAAGTCTATTCCATAAGAAATTTTAGATTTAAAACAAGCCATTATGGCAATTAAATAAACCACTTGCAGACAATATGACACTTGCGAATCACGAAAAAAGACATATTTACGTTTAACCTATTAATCTGGTGTGTTCATTTCAACTATTTTTGCACTTTAATAAATATATAATTATGTATCCAGCGGAAATAGTATTGCCAATGAAGGCAGAATTAACTGAAAGTGGCTTTGAGGATTTAGCAACACCATCACTTGTAGATGACGCAGTAAAAAAACAAGGAACAACATTGCTAGTATTAAATTCAGTTTGTGGGTGTGCTGCAGGTAGTTGTAGACCAGGCGTTTTAATGGCAGTAAACAATGCTACAAATAAGCCAGACCATTTAACTACCAGTTTTGCTGGTTTTGATGTAGATGCAGTAAAAAAAGTTAGAGAGTACCTTCTCCCTTATCCTCCATCTTCACCTGCAATAGCTTTATTTAAAGATGGTGAGTTGGTTAGTTTAGTAGAGAGACATCAAATTGAAGGACGCCCTGCTCAAGTTATTGCTCAGCATCTTATTGCGGAGTTTGATAAGTATTGTAATTAATATAAATTTATCTTTTAAAGAAGCCTTACTGTAAAGTGAGGCTTTTTTTGTGATTATTCATTTACATTGCACGTTTTTTATCTTACAATTTATAGTATAAAACAATATGTATCCAAACTTATATTATGCTTTTCAAGATTTATTTGGTTTAGATTGGAAGTTCCTAAAATTAGTAAACACTTTTGGTTTTTTCGTTGCAATCTGCTTTCTTGTTTCTGCTACAGTTGTTACTTTTGAACTGAGGAGAAAACAACAAATTGGTCTATTATCTTATACTGAAGAAAAAATAATGGTAGGTGCACCAGCATCTTATTTAGACTTATTTGTAAACTTTATATTTGGTTTCGTATTTGGATATAAAATTCTAGGTGCTTTTATCATACCTGATGTTCTTAATGATCCTCAATCATTTATGCTTTCTTCAAATGGCAATTTACCATTAGGTATATTGGTTGGTCTTGTTTTTTGCTCCATAAAATGGTGGGAAAAGAATAAAGAAAAGTTAGCAAAACCAGAACAAAGAACTATAAGAATTTGGCCACACGATAGAGTTGGGGATTTAGTGATGTATGCAGCAATATTTGGTTTTGCTGGGGCTAAAATATTTCATAACCTAGAAAATTGGGACGACTTTGTAAAAAATCCAATTGAAGCTTTAAAATCTTTTAGTGGACTTACATTTTATGGTGGTCTTATTTGCGCTGGAACAGCAATTATATTATATGCTAGAAAAGAAAAAATAGCTATTGTTCATTTGGCAGATGCTTTTGCACCTGCTTTAATGATAGGATATGCAATAGGAAGAATTGGTTGTCATATCAGTGGAGATGGTGATTGGGGTATTTTAAATAGTCATTATGTTTCTACTCCAACTGGACAAATTGCTATTGCTCAAGGAACTGATTATACCAAAGCACTTGGGCACAACTTCGATTTTTATGCTTCTCAATTTAAAAACCTAGAATCGGTTAGATATATTGATATAAAACCTTTTTGGCATTTACCTGATTGGTTGTTTGCTTATAATTATCCTCATAATGTAATTAGTGAGGGATCTAGAATAGTAGGCTGCAGCAGCACTCAATATTGCAATCAATTACCAATACCAGTTTTCCCCACAGCTCTTTATGAAGTGGTTATTTGTTTCTTCTTATTTTTTGTTTTATGGTCGCTTAGAAAGAAACTGAAAGTTCCTGGTCAGATTACAGCTATCTATTTATTTCTGAATGGTTTTGAACGATTCATCATTGAAAAAATAAGGGTAAATACTAGGTATGAAAATCTACCATTTCAGCCTACTCAAGCTGAACTAATCTCTTCAATATTAATAATTACAGGCATCTTCCTTTTTGTTAAAGTAACTACTAAAAAAGCAGTCACTACTATCTAGAAAACTAAAATTACAATATGATTAATTGAGTTCATTCATTCAATTACATTGCATTATTTAGTTCATTAATCATTTATTCTTTTAAAAATTACCATTAAAATACACTTATAATATGAACCAAGAAGTTTCATTTACAGATCAAATTATCAAAAATTTAGGCATTAATAGTCTAAATGAAATGCAAGTAGCTGCGCTGAAATCTATTGAAAGCAAAGGTGATATTCAGTTGCTTTCAAATACAGGCTCTGGTAAAACCATTGCATTTCTATTAGGAATAATTACTAGAATAGATACATCTATTCTAGCAACGCAAGCATTAATCATTGTTCCTACTAGAGAGTTGGCGCAACAGATTGAATTGGTGTTTAAAAAAATGGGCACAACCAACAAAATAACGAGTTGCTATGGTGGTCATAAAAGAGAAACAGAAGAAAACAACTTAATTGAAGCTCCTACTGTAATTGTAGGCACATCAGGGAGGCTGAGAGACCATATTAACAGAGGTAATATTAATACCTCATCCATACACACTTTGGTTATTGATGAATATGATAAAATTCTAGAACTAGGCTTTGCAGAAGAACTTGAATTTATTGTTGCAGCACTACCTAATATTGAAAAAAGAATACTTACTTCTGCTACATCTGCCCAAGAAATTCCTCATTTTATTGGTATTAAAGATTTACAATACCTAAACTTTCTTTTAGAAGAAGAACTTCCGGTTGAAAAATTGGCTATACAAAAGATTGTTAGCATAAACCCTGATAAGGTAGATACCCTTTTTCAACTTATTTGCTATTTAGGTGATAAATCAACTATTATTTTTTGTAATCACAGAGAATCTGTAGAGCGAGTAAGCACCCATTTAGCTGGAAAAGGAATTATCAATGAATTCTATCATGGTGCTATGGAACAACAAGAAAGGGATAGTGCCTTGTGTAAATTTAGAAATGGTAGTGTGAATGTGCTTGTGACTACTGATCTTGCATCTAGAGGATTGGATATTGCCAATATTAGATATGTAATTCATTATCATTTACCGCATTCGGAAGATATTTTTACACATAGAAATGGTAGAACTGCACGTATGGATGCAACAGGTACGGTAATTATTTTATTGTCAGAAAAAGAAACTTTGCCTGAATATGTAGATGAAAATATTGACACTGTTTCTTTACCCACTAATTTATCTATCCCTGATAAGCCTAAGTGGACTACCTTGTTTATTGCCGCAGGTAAAAAGGACAAGGTAAATAAAATAGATATTGTAGGATTTCTTTCTGCGAAAGGCGAATTGAAAAAAGAAGATATTGGCCTAATAGAGGTAAAAGATTTTTTCTCTTTTGTTGCCGTAAGGAAAAACAAAGTGAGTCAAACACTGCAACTCATTAGAGATGAAAAAATAAAAAATAAAAAAGTAAAAATTGAAGTTGCTAAATAACTTTCGGGTTTATTACCACATAGGCAAATAGACAAATAGAAGTAAATTATAAAAAAGGTAAAATAGAACAGATTGAAACACAGCTTCCTTTCAATAATAAAGGTTTAAATGAAACTTCGCTTTAGAAATGTAGATTGGTTTTTTATACTAAATAATAATCAAACGATCTGAAATAAATATGTTTCTATGTTCCTAAGTGGTGAATAGTGACTAATACTTTAATCAAACTAGTAAATATATCATGAGTTCAAATCAAGACAATTTGAATACAAATCAACAAATAAAACCAAAAAGATACTTAATCACTGCAGCATTGCCCTATGCAAATGGATTAAAACACATTGGACATTTAGCAGGTGCCTATTTGCCTGCTGATATATACGTTCGCTATTTAAAGGCTCAAAAAAGAGACGTAGTTTTTGTATGTGGTAGTGATGAACATGGAACAGCTATTCCTATTCAAGCTATGAAAGAAGGCACAACTGCACAAGCTATTATTGATAAGTATCATCCTATAATTGAGCAAAACTTTAAAGACCTCGGTATTCAATTCGATATTTATCATCGCACTTCTTCTCCCCTACACCACCAAACTGCGGCTGAATTCTTTACCGAACTAAACAACAAAGGTTACTTGGAAACCAAAGAATCAGAGCAATATTATGATGAAGCAACAGCCACATTTCTAGCTGATAGATATATTAAAGGCACTTGCCCTGTTTGCGCAAATGAAAATGCTTTTGGCGATCAATGTGAAAAATGTGGTTCTACGCTTAGTCCAGAAATGTTGATTAATCCAGTTAGTACACTTAGTGGCAATGCGCCCATACTTAAAAAGACTAAGCATTGGTATTTGCCATTAAATAAATATGAATCATTTTTAAAAGAATGGATTCTTGAAACGCATAAAGACGATTGGAGAACGAGCGTAGTTGGTCAATGCAAAAGTTGGATAGATGGTGGTTTGCAACCTCGTGCTGTTACGAGAGATTTAGATTGGGGTATTCAACTGCCCTTTACAAACACTCATGAAGTTACTGCTGACTTCTCCCCTACTGCTACTGTTACTAAAGACGATACTGGAAAAGTATTGTATGTATGGTTCGATGCTCCAATTGGTTACATAAGCGCTACCAAACAATGGGCAATAAACAATCAAAAAGATTGGAGACCATATTGGTTTGATCAAGATACCAAATTGGTGCATTTTATAGGAAAAGATAATATTGTTTTCCATTGTATTATTTTCCCTGTGATGCTTCAATTGCATGGCAATATCCTCCCGACTGCTGTTCCTGCTAATGAGTTTATGAATTTAGAGGGCGACAAAATGAGCACTAGCAGGGGTTGGAGTATTGAGATGGATGAATACATTGGCGATTGGATAAACAAAGAAAATGGTGGCGATAGTCTTGCTGATGTTTTGCGTTATTATCTTACACAAATAGCTCCCGAATCGAAAGACAGTGAGTTTACATGGAAGGGTTTTCAAGATGCCAATAACAGTGAATTGGTAAACATATTTGGAAATTTTGTAAACAGAACTTTTGTATTAATGCACAAGTTGTGTAAGGGGAAAGTACCTGTTTTGCATCAAGATATTTTGGATGAGGCTGATGCAAAACTAATTTCCGACATTAAATTATCAGTTGAAAAAGTAACCCTTCTTTTAGAAGCTTATAAATTCAGAGATGCCCTTTTTGAAGTGATAGATTTGGCACGAAAGGGCAATAAATACATGCAAGATAAAGAGCCTTGGATAATTGCTAAAAAAGCGGCTGTTGATGGCATTTTAAGTGTTGATGGACAAAAAAGCATTGACAATTGCTTGCATATATGTCTTCAATTAACTGCCAACCTATCTATATTGGTTCATCCGTTCTTGCCATTCACTGCAAGTAAATTGTGCAAAATGATGAAAGTGGTTGAAAAGATGTTGGATTGGGAAAATGCGGGCAGAATAGATTTATTAAAAGTGGGTTATTCTTTAAGAGAACCTCAATTGTTGTTTAGAAAAATTGAAAACGAAGAAATAGAAAATCAGTTAAATAAATTGAAAGCCAAATCTTCTTTAGTAGCAGAAAATAATAAAACGAATATGATAGATAATACCCCAATTGAAAAAACAATTGACCCAATAGCTCCTGAAATTGTATTTGACGATTTTGCAAAAATAGATTTGCGTGTAGGTACCATTTTAGAAGCCGAGAAAGTGCCCAAAGCAGATAAATTATTGAAACTATTGGTAGATATTGGATCCGAAAAAAGAACCATTGTAAGTGGCATTGCCCTTCATTTTGAGCCAGCGGATATTATTGGAAAGCAAGTAACCATTGTTGCCAATCTTGCACCTAGAAAAATGCGCGGCATTGATAGCAATGGAATGATATTAATGGCAGAAGATGCTGAAGGGAAATTGTATTTCGTTCAACCAAGCACTCAAATAACCAATGGGGCAATAGTGAAGTAAGTTACAAGGAAGAATATCGTTTGCAAAATGGATTAACATTTTTAAGGAGAGGTCACTTTCCATTCTTACAAAACGACACTTGCAGTTTTGCAAGTGTCTTTTTTTATTAAAAAATGGGGTTATCCAATTTCATAGAAATGTGATTTTTTTCAACAAATGACATCTGCGGTTTTGCAAGTGTATGTTTTTCCCCAAAAAATGGCATTTGCAGTTTTGCAGGTATTGTTTTTTTTCAACAAATGACATCTCTAGTTTTGCAAGTGCCATTTTCCTTGTGGAAATAGGCATCTGCAGTTTTGCAGATGCCATTTTCCTTGTGGAAATGGGCATCTCCAGTTTTGCGGAAGTAATTTTCCTTGTGGAAATGGGCACCTCCAATTTTACGGAGGTAATTTTCCTTGTGGAAATGGACATCTCCAGTTTTGCGGAGGTGTTTTTCTTTTAGTACAAGGTCTTTAGGTAATTTTTATTTGAATGACTCATTCCCCTATTTTTGTTAAAAGAGTTTGAAGATAAAGGATTGAAATACATGAATGAATTTGTGAAATATAAATAGCCGAAACTCTTTTAAACCCTATTCATTTGTTTTTTTATAAATGTTATTTTAACTTAAATTACATGAAAAATCACAAATTTCAAATTGGAGATTGTATAAATAATTTCAAACTTTTGTAGAAAAAGATTCACATAGTTAACTAACAGATACTAAAACTTATTTTGATAGAATAAATTATGTCCATTAAATAATGAATAAGAAAACTCTATCCGAAAGAGACATTTGCACCAAGTTTATTACCCCTGCTATTATGAATGTTGGGTGGAAACTTGATTATCATTTTCGTGAAGAAATAACCTTTAACACTTTCACAGATGGAAAAATTGAGTTCAAAGGAAAGCTAACTTATAGAGGAACTAAAAAAAGAGCAGACTATATTCTCTACTACAAACCCAATATTCCTATTGCAATTATTGAAGCTAAAGACAATAACCATTCTGTAAGAGCAGGAATACAACAAGCATTAGAATATGCAAGAATATTAGACATTCCTTGTGTGTTCAGCAGTAATGGTGATGGCTTTTTATTTCACGATAGAACAGCAACAGATGAAAATATTGAAACAGAAACTGCTTTAGAAGATTTCCCAACACCAGAGCAGCTTTGGGAAAAATATAAAAAAAACAAAAGCATCATCACGCCTACAGCAGAAAAGATTGCAGCACAAGATTATTTCTTTGATGGTTCAACTCGCAAACCAAGATACTACCAACAAATTGCAGTAAACAGAACAGTAGAAGCTATTGCCAACGGACAGAATAAAATATTGCTTGTAATGGCAACAGGCACTGGTATAACGTATACAGCCTTTCAAATCATTCACAGGCTTTGGAAAAGTGGAGCAAAAAAACGCATCTTATTTTTAGCAGATAGAAATGCATTAATAGACCAAACAAAACGTGGCGACTTCAAACATATTAAAGATAAAATGACTGTGGTAAAACACAGAGAAGTAAACAAGGCTTACGAAATCTATTTAGCATTATATCAAGGATTATCAGGCACAAACGAAACAGCAAACATTTACAAACAATTCTCAAAAGACTTCTTCGACTTAATCATTATAGATGAGTGCCACAGAGGAAGTGCATATGAAGATAGTGCTTGGCGTTCAATTTTAGAATACTTTGGAAATGCAACACAAATTGGTTTAACAGCTACACCAAAAGAAACCAACGAAACAAGCAACAGCGAATATTTTGGCGACCCACTTTACACCTATTCTCTAAGACAAGGTATTGATGATGGATTTCTTGCACCTTATAAAGTGATTAGAGTTGCATTAAATGTAGATGCCGAAGGTTGGCGACCAGCTAAAGGAAAAACAGATATACAAGGCAATGAAGTGGAAGACAGAATTTACAACAGAAAAGACTTTGATAGAAACCTTGTAATTGAAGAAAGAACAGACATCGTTGCAAAAAAGCTAACAGAATTTTTAAAAGGACATGACCGTTTTGCAAAGACCATTGTTTTTTGTGTGGATATAGACCACGCTGAAAGAATGAGAACAGCATTAGCAAAACACAACGCCGATTTAGTTGCAGAAAACTACAAGTATATTATGCAAATAACTGACGATAACGAAGAGGGTAAACGTGAGTTAGACAATTTCATAAGCCCCGAAGAAAAATATCCAGTTATTGCCACCACAAGTGAATTAATGACAACAGGTGTAGATGCGCAAACTTGTAAAGTAATTGTGTTAGATGCCAACATAAATTCTACAACCAAATTCAAACAAATCATAGGGCGTGGCACTCGTATTAACGAAGATTTTGGCAAACTATTTTTCACCATCTTAGACTTTAGAAATGCAACAGACCAATTTGCTCGACCAGATTTTGACGGCGACCCAATTCGCATAAAACAAGCAAACCAAGATGATGATTTAAGTAATGACAATGAAGATGAAAACAACGAGCCTAATGATGAAAATAACAATGGTTCAAACCAATTTAACGAGCCACCAACACCATATCAAAAAACACCCACCTTTACACCCTTGCCACCAACACCACTAGAAAAAGTGGTTGTAAATGGTGTAGATGTTTCTATATTAATTAGCAGGGAACTACATTTTAACCAAAAAGGCAGACCAATAACTATAAGCCTAAAAGACCACACCAAGCAAATTATTCAGCAACAATTTGCTTCATTAAACGACTTCCTTAACAAGTGGAACAACACCGATAAAAAAGAAGCTATCATTGCCGAATTACAAGAACAAGGAGTGATGGTTGAAGCTTTAATGGAAGCCGTTGAAAATGATTGCGATTTGTTCGATTTAATTTGCCACGTTGCCTACGACCAACCACCACTTACAAGAAAAGAAAGAGCAAACAACGTAAAAAAACGCAACTATTTTACCAAGTATGGGGATCAAAGTCGTAAAGTATTAGAAGCATTATTAGATAAATATGCAGATGAAGGAATAACCAATATTGAAAGCATAGAAGTATTAAGAGTAAATCCTTTCAAAGACTTTGGCTCACCAATTGAAATTATTAGCAACTTCGGCAGCAAAGAAAAATACTTACAAGCAGTTAAAGATTTAGAAACCGAATTATACAAAATAGCATAATGCAACTTGAATTAAACATAATACCAACCGATTTGCTTGAAGCGTACTGCAAGCAGGTGGATAAGAACTTGGCAAAGAAGTTTGATAGATTGAAAGATGCCGAAATATCAACAGACACATTCAGTTTTTATACTTCGGTGGCATCGGTTTTTTCAAGTAAAATAGAAGGAGAAAATATTGAATTGGACAGTTATATAAAGCATAAAAAATTTGGTATTGAATTTTTGCCCGACTACACAAAAAAGATTGATGACTTGTATAATGCTTACACATTTGCTAAAACCAATGTATCAAATAAAACCAATATCAGCAAAGCACACAAACTTTTAAGCAAACATATTGTTGCCAAAAATCAACAAGGAAAATTGCGAACTCAAAATATGTATGTAAGTACACCTGATGGAAGGATTGAGTATGTTGCAGCATCACCCTATGAAGTGGAAGCAGAAATGAAAAAATTTTACAACGACATTAAATTGCTTTTGAAAACAACATTAACTATTCAAGAAGTTTTCTTTTTTGCTTCAATAATTCATTTGGTATTTGTAAAAATTCATCCTTGGAATGATGGTAACGGCAGAAGTGCAAGACTTATAGAAAAATGGTTTTTAGCACAAAAACTTGGCGATAAAGCTTGGTTTGTTCCCAGTGAAAGAAACTACTATCAGCAGCATCAAACCTATTACAAAAACATACGTGCTTTAGGCTTAGAATATTACGAATTAGACTACAGTAAAGCCCTTCCTTTTTTACAAATGCTACCAAATAGTCTGAATAAGAATTAACAGAATGTAAAAATTAACAGAATTGATTGAAATGGAAAAAGATGAATTAACATATAAAATAATAAAGGTGCATAACACTTTAGGAAACGGTTTTCAAGAAGTTATTTATCAACGATGCCTTGCTATTGAATTAGAAAAAGCAGGTTTAATATTTGGCAGTGAGGTTGAACAAACCATTTTTTATGAGGCGATTGAGGTAGGAACAAGAAGAGCAGATTTTGTGGTTGAAAATAAAATAATAGTAGAACTAAAAGCACTTATTAACCTAGAAGATGTTCATTTAGCACAAGCCAAAAACTATGTTATAGCGTATAATTTTTCAAAAGGTCTTTTAATAAATTTTGGTGCAACAAGTTTACAGCATAAATTAATCTTCAACCCTAAATATAATTCTGTTAATTCTAAAATTCAGTAAATATTATTCAGACAACAATTCTCTTAATTCTAACCATACAATAATTCTGTAAATTCTGATCATACAATAATTCTGTTAATTCTAAAATTCTGTAAATTCTGATTCAGACAATGTTCCTTTTGAGATTCCTGAAAATTGGGTGTGGTGTAGGTTAGGAGATTTGGCTTTATATTCTGAAGCAGGTAATAGTTATCAAGCATTAGAAGTCGCAGCACAGGGAAATCAAATTGGTGTTATTAAAACAAGTGCAATAACATCAGGCTTTTTTGTTGAAGATGAAAACAAACTTCTTCCAAATCAAAGCGTAAATATCGATAGCATAAAAATCAAAAAAGATGATATTATTTTTTGTAGAGCAAGTGGTTCAAAGGGTTTAGCGGGAAAATCTTGTTTAGTAATAGAAACACCAAAGGCAAATTTAATTTTGAGTGACAAAACTATTCGTTATGTATTTTCAAAGAATGTTTCAAAAAAGTATGTACAATATTATAACACTTCATCTATTGGTTAGGAATACTACATAAAACTTGGAACAACTAAAAGCACTACAATGAACAATGAACAATAAACAAGAGAACAATTTAACAATATTCAAATCCCCCTTACCCCATTATCCCAACAAAACCTAATCGTTCAAAAATTAGAAAACCTTATGCAATATTGCAATCAGTTAGAGGCAAGCATTCAACAAAGCCAAACACGAAACCAGCAATTATTGCAACAAGTGCTAAGGGAGGCATTGAGGAAATAGGTGTTTCCATTTCCCAGCTCGACAACATGTTTCGAAGGGTCGCGACTGAATAGATAAAAATGGATTTTCAATCCAAAATAGCTCAACTATCGAGTCTTCAACGTAGCTGGTCATTCGAGTCTAAATAATTAACCACTAGGGAGACCGAGCAAACAGGTATTGGACAATCAAGTAAAATCTGGGTAACGCAATCCAATAGAAGGCAAACTGGGTAAACGGAAAGTAAAGTATGGTTTGGCAATCATCTGCACCAAACTAAATACAACTAGCGAATCATGTATTGCACTATCATGCTGATGGTGAACCCCCTGCTAGTCAACGTCACTCGATAAAATCTACTATGGCTAGCGCACACGATTCGCGTGTGCATTCGTTAAGATAAAACCTTTGCATAGCTATCAAAAGATTATATAAGAGGTAAAGCCATTCTTGAAATAGATTTGTATGAATAAACAGAAACAAGCTAAATGATCTCGATAGTATATGGGCATGCACTTAGTATTAAAATAGATAATTTCTATAAAAGGCATTTTCTAAATTAGGAAAATGTCTTTTATATTACGACCCATCTTGGGTCACTTTTGGTTTTAAATACTAAGGGTTAATTTGATTTATTAACTATTTATGAGGCCTATAAATAATATACTTTCCACTCACAATTGTAGTTAAGTCAAGTTTAGATACACCTACAGTACGACCAAACTTCGAGGTGTTTTGATGGGCTATTTCATAAACTCCCTTGCTGATTACTTTATACACAACTGCTGTATGATGTTCCATGTATTCTTCATGATGTCTATCGCCTTCGGAATATCGTATCTCTATCCCTTCAAATTGAATAATGTCCCCAGGATAAACACACTCCTTTTGGTAATTAACTGCTCTTCCAAAAACATACATTTTATCCCATGTTGCTTGGTATAGCTTTAAAGGCTCGGCAGCCAAATCCCAACATTCTCCTCTAGCTACTTTATTGCCGATATTGTTTTTTACAAATTGATAGATGTGTGCATTCATAGCTGGCACTGAATCGCAAGATTGGGTATTGGCAGTGGTGGCGCTTGTTTGTGCAAACGTATTTGTTTGTAAAAACAGAAAACTTACAATCATCCACTTTACTACAATAGCTTGAATACTCATAAATATGCTCAAAAAGGTTATTTAATTTTTGCTTTAATCTCTTGCAATTTTAATAATGCTTCTACAGGCGTTAAACGATTGATATCTATTAATGATAAAATGCTACGGATTTCATCAAATGTTTCAGAATGTGCATCAAAAATAGACAATTGCATTTGAGGAGCAGTAAGGTTCTTCACCGCTTTTCTTGTGTTTTTTACTTGCACTATGGTAGTTGCATCTGTAGATTCTTCATCTGAATTGTCCGCTTCATTTACATGTTTTGATTCTAATTGCTTCAATATTTCATTCGCTCGCTCTATTAAAGTGGCAGGCATTCCAGCCATTTTTGCTACATGAATACCAAAGCTATGGGTGCTTCCACCTGGGGCAAGCTTGCGGAGAAATATGATTTTATTGGCAATTTCTTTATTGGTTACATGATAATTTTTTACTTGAGAAAGCTTTTCTTCCAATTCATTCAATTCATGATAATGGGTAGCAAAAAGTGTTTTTGGTGCAAAAGGAGATTGGTGCAAAAACTCAACAATACTCCATGCTATCGAAATGCCATCATAAGTAGAAGTGCCTCTGCCTATTTCATCTAGTAAAACCAAACTTCTTTCCGAAATATTATTAATGATACTGGCCGTTTCATTCATTTCTACCATGAAAGTACTTTCACCACCGCTTAAATTGTCGCTTGCCCCCACCCTAGTAAAGATTTTATCTGTAATAGGTATAGATGCATCATCCGCAGGAACAAAACTGCCAATATGCGCCATTAAAGTAATCAACGCCGTTTGTCTAAGAATGGCACTTTTACCACTCATATTGGGGCCGGTGAGGATAATGATTTGTTGTTCAGTTGGCGATAGACAAATATTGTTTGCAATATAAACTTCTCCGGGAGGTAGGTTTCTTTCGATAACAGGATGACGGCTTTCAGTAAGATTCAGCTCTAAACCATCGTGCATTTGTGGTTTTTTGTAATGAAAGTGCAGTGCATTTTCTGCAAAACAAATCAAGCAATCTAGCGTTGCAAGGATATTTCCATTTACTTGAATTGGAGCAATATAATCTTGCAAAGACAGTAAAAGGGCATCGTACAAAGCAAGTTCAATAGAGAGCATTTTGTCTTCTGCCCCCATTATTTTTTCTTCGTATTCTTTTAATTCAGGTGTAATATATCTTTCTGCATTGGCAAGGGTTTGCTTTCTTATCCAATCTGATGGTACTTTGTTTTTATGAAGATTGGTTACTTCTAAATAATACCCAAATACATTATTAAAACTAATTTTTAATGAAGAAATACCCGTTACCTCGGCTTCTCTTTGTTGAATATTCAGTAGATATTCTTTTCCGCCACTAGCTATCAGCCTCAATTCATCCAATTCAGCATTTACGCCTTTGTTTATTACACCCCCTTTATTAATGGCAATTGGAGTAGCTTCATTAATCTCTCTAACTATCTTTTCAACAATGAAAGAACAAGGATTTAGTCCATCAGCTAATCTTTTGAGATAGTCATTTTCACTAACGCTTAACTGATTTTTTATTTGTTCTACTAGTTGCAAACCTTTAGCAAGTTGCCATACTTCACGTGGGTTGATTTTTTTTAGCGGAAGCTTACTTACCAATCTTTCTACATCACCACATTGTTTTATTGCTTGTGCTATTTGTTTTCTAATTTCAGGTTGAAGGATAAAATAGGCTACAGTGTCTAAACGTTCATTGATTTTAAAAATAGTTTTTAGGGGCATAACAATCCAGCGTTTAAGCATTCTTGCGCCCATTGGACTAACGGTATTGTCTAGCACTTTCAATAAACAATTTCCATCCCCTACACTCGTGTTGAGCAACTCTAAATTTCGAATAGTAAAGCGATCCATCCATAAATAATCCTCTTTTTCCATTCGCTGAATGGAAGTAATGTGTTGCAGATTGGGATGTTCTGTTTCTTTCAAGTAATACAAAATAGCTCCAGCTGCTACAATGCCTTCCTGCATATTTTCTATTCCAAATCCCTTTAATGAATGGGTTTGAAAATGCTTGAGTAAACTTTCGGTGGCAAATGCGCTATCAAATAGCCATTCCTCCATGGTATAAGTGTAAAACTTACTACCAAATATTTCTTTAAACTTCTTTTGAAAGCTACGCTGATACACTACTTCAGCAGGCTTAAGGCTTTGCAAGAGTTTATCTATATATTCTATATTTCCTTCAGCAACAAAAAATTCTCCTGTGCTAATGTCAAGAAAAGCAATACCTAAAGTATCATCTGCAAAATGAATGGCTGCTAAGAAATTATTGCTATTGTGTTCTAATAATTTGTCATTTGTGGCAATACCAGGAGTAACCAATTCTGTTACGCCTCTTTTTACAATTCCTTTTGCTTGTTTAGGATCTTCTAATTGATCGCAAATGGCTACTCTGTAACCAGCTTTAACCAATTTGTGTAAATACGTATCAAGGGCATGGTGAGGAAAGCCCGCCAATTGGCTGCTATTGGCGTCGCCATTATTTCTTTTTGTAAGGGTAATGCCCAAAACATTGGCTGCTTTTACCGCATCATCGCCAAAAGTTTCGTAAAAATCGCCCACTCTAAAAAGCAGAATTGCATCTGGATAGCGTTGTTTAATAGCCTTATGCTGCTGCATAAGTGGCGTATCGCCGGTTGATTTAGACATGAGGACAAATATAACAGTGCCAATGATAATGTGAAGTTATAACTACCAGAAAATGGTTTACAAAGCGTGAAGTGCTAGCATCATTAACAAAAATTAAAGAGAGCTTCTAAAACATCTAGCTATTGAAGTAAATAAAAATTCAACCAAATTCCATTTGAATTCTATGTATTTAATTCCAAACAAGATAAATCAGTAAGAATTGAAAAGAAACCCTCAACAAATGACTTAAATGGCTTAGAAAGAGAATAATTTACTAGAGAAAGCTATCTACTTCTAAAGCGTCTTTAATCAGGTTTGGAATTTATTAAATTGTGGAATATGTCATTTTTTAATGGAATATACCGTTTCTTAGTGGAATAAATGATTTTTTTGTGGAATAAGTCATTTTCAAGTGGAATAAATGATTTTTTAGTGGAATAAGTCATTTTTTAATGGGATAAATGGTTTTTTAGTGGAATAAACCATTTTTTTATGGAATAAGTGATTTTCGAGTGGAATAAACAATTTTTGAGTGGAATGAATGATTTTAGAATGAAATGAATGATTTTTTATTCATCAATCTATTCTTTTTAGTTGTGTTTTCATATCTAAAAAGAATAACTTCTAATTACATTTCTCCAATAAAAAGAGCCTTAATTAATTGATATTGCCCTATATAGATTGGGGGTTTCAAATCATTTAATCAATGGTATTATTCCTAATCCTTACTTTCATCGCATGGAAAAAAATACTGCAAGTGCTGTTTATATACAGCTAATTCAATCCTATAAAGCGCAATTACAACAACTAAACAAAACAAAAACAATACTTGGTTGGAGTAGGTTAGTAACAATATTGCTCACTGCATATCTTTTTTATCAATTCTTTACTATCAATTTAATAATCGCTTCTGTAATCGGAGTATTTGGTATTGGTGTTTTTTTGTTTTTACTAAGTAGAGATGAAAAAAACAAAACTGCCATCCATCAAATCAATCAATTAATTCATATTAATGAAGAAGAGTTACGCATTTTAAACCAAGATTATTTTCACAGGAAAAATGGGGCAACATTTCTTCCGACTGTGCATGGTTATGCTTATGATTTAGATGTTTTAGGGCATGCTTCCATTTATCAATATATCAATAGATGCAATACCGAACAGGGTCAAAAATTGTTAGCACATAACCTTCTTTCTCCTACCGAAAAAAAAATAATTGAAAGCAGACAAGTATCAGCAAAGTCGTTAGTAAGTAATCAATCATTTCAGCAAAAGTTACAATCTATTGCCATTGATAATCCAATTACAATTGCTACAGAAGATAGAATATATAAATGGCTTTTGCACCATGATGAAAGTGAAAAACTATTTGAGCAATCATTTTGGAAAATGGTATTGCCAGTTTTTTCCTTTATCACTTTGTCTTCTGTTGCATTGAAATTGTTGGATTATATCAACATGACTCAATTATCCATTTTTCTGTTTGTATGCTTTCTTATTTCTAGCGCATTGAGCAAAAAGATATTAAATATTCATTCCCAATTATCAAATATGGTAGGTGAAATGGATGTGTTGGAACAAATCATTTCCTTAATTGAAACTACCACCTTTGAATCATTTTATTTGAAATATTTACAAAAAACGCTTTTGGGAAATGATCACAAAGCTTCTTTTCAAATAAGCAATTTGAAAGACATTCTCAATCGTTTTGATGTGCGATTGAATGTATTGCTATTTACTATTTTAAACACCCTTTTTCTATGGGATGTATGGCAAATTCGTTCTTTGTTTGCATGGAAAATGCAACACAATTTGCAATTGAAAAATTGGATTGCAACAATAGCAGAAATTGAGTTGATAAATACATTGTCAATTTTGCATTTCAATAACCCCTCTTGGTCATTCCCCACAATTGTATACGATCATTTTACTTTTCAAGCCAAAGGATTGGGGCATCCATTATTACCAATAGATAAAAGCGTAACCAATGCATTCATCACTGAGGGAACTGGAAAAATTGTGCTTATTACGGGGTCAAATATGGCAGGAAAAAGTACTTTTTTACGTGCTATAGGTTGTAATGTAGTACTAGCATTAATGGGTGCTCCTGTTTGTGCGGAGCAATTAACCCTTTCTCCAATAAGATTATTGAGTAGTATGCGTATTGCTGATAATTTGGCTGAAAGCACATCTACATTTTATGCCGAGCTTAAAAAACTAAAAAGCATTATAGAATCAGTAAATAAACACGAAAATGTTTTGGTATTATTGGATGAAATATTGCGAGGAACCAATTCTTTAGATAGACATACAGGCTCAAAAGCGTTGATTAAACAATTTATTCGACAAAATACCATTGCTATCCTTGCCACTCATGATGTTTCTTTAGCTGATGAAGCCTTGGTTTTTCCAGAAAATATCACCAATTATCATTTCGATGTGCAAGTAGCAAATGATGAATTGTTCTTTGACTATAAACTAAAAACAGGTGTTTGCAAAAGCTTAAATGCCTCAATATTGATGCGAAAAATAGGTATTGAAATGGATAAAGATTAAGCTGATTGTTATTACTCACCACATAAATGGTTGACCACATAGCCACATAGACACATAGAAAAATGTTATTTTGGATTATAAAGTAATATAGAAAACATAGAGAAGAAGTGTAAAATATTATCCTAAATTGTTTTTGACTAAATAAGTTAATTACAATAGCTTTTGGTTCAAAAACAAGGCTTTTAACTATGTGTCTATGTGACTATGTGGTTAATAGCTACACAAATGTTATTTCTTTTTAAAGTCTCCTCTTTTCCATGCCTGTATAAAATCTGCCCAAGCAAAAGGATTTAATAAATTGATAGGAGCTACTTGACCAGCATAATAATATTTAGAAGCTTGTTGTCTTAATTGATTATTAACTGCTTCTCTTCCGTCGGCAGGTAAAGTAGCTAACAATGCCCTTCTTGATGCCTCATCCGTATTTTTTCTAGCTATTTCATAGTTATCATCAGGGATAATGTTATTAATAAAATCCCTTTCAAATTGCTCACGAGTGGGTCTTGGTCTAAGAATAGTAGCAGGCAAATAAGCAGTATCACTAATTAATAGTTGAATAACACTGTATTGATTATCGGTAAGATTGGTTGGTATTTGAATTTCTTTGTCTTTAAATCCGATAGAAGAAAACCGAATTTTATCTCCCTTTAGAACCGCAATTGAAAATACACCATCATTATTTGAAATGGTACCCCTTCCCTTTCCTTCCACTACCACACTTGCAGATGGAATACCGCGCAAACTATCAGCAGTCATTATCACGCCATATAATTGTATTACCGAATCTTTTGGAGTAGGCATTTTTTGAGAAAAAACAGTAGTTACAACCAATGTTGCGATAAGAAGTAATGCGATGCGAGAAACAAAATTCATGAAGACAATTATTTAGTGCAAACACTTTTTAATTCATCGAAAATAGACAAAATAAACACCTGATTGCATATTTATGAACAAAGTAAGGTGTTGAGCGTCTATTTTTACACCCGATAATATTATTTTAACAAAAATTTTGGAATGACAGAAGCAGATATTTTAAAAGCATTAAGTAATGTACAAGAACCGGATTTAGGACAAGATTTGGTAACACTCAACATGGTAAAAGACATCGTAATTGATGGAAATGAAGTTGCTTTTACAATAGTACTTACTACTCCTGCTTGCCCAATGAAAGATATGATGAGCAAGGCAAGTGAAAATGCAATAAAAATATTGGTGAATAAAAATGCAGTTGTAAAAGTAAATTTCACCTCAAATACTACTACTAATAGAAAAGATGCTAAACAGATATTAGGTGGCGTAAAAAATATTATTGCGGTTGTAAGTGGAAAAGGCGGCGTAGGTAAAAGTACCATCGCAGCAAATTTGGCGCTTAGTTTAGCTGAAGGCGGTGCATCTGTAGGATTGATGGATGCAGATATTTATGGGCCAAGTGTTCCTATGATGTTTGGAGTGAGAGGTGAACGCCCAATGATGAAAGATGTAGATGGGAAAGGAATGATTGTGCCACTTGAAAAGTTTGGAATAAAACTGATGAGTATAGGGCTTTTGGTTGATGAGAAAAATGCAGTTGTTTGGAGAGGACCAATGGCTAGTAGTGCCATCAAACAATTTGTAACTGATGTAGATTGGGGAAATTTAGACTATCTAGTAATTGATATGCCACCAGGTACTGGAGATATACATTTGACCATTATGCAAACGGTTCCTGTAACGGGAGTTGTAATTGTAACTACCCCCCAAAATGTGGCTTTAGCAGATGCTAAAAAAGGAATTGCCATGTTTGGACAAGCCCAAATAAATGTTCCAATAATTGGGTTGGTAGAGAATATGGCGTATTTCACTCCGTTAGAATTGCCTGAAAACAAATACTATCTATTTGGAAAAGAAGGTGGTAAAAGATTGGCGGAAGAATATGATTTAGTTTTTTTAGGTCAAGTGCCATTGGTGCAAAGCATAAGAGAAGGCGGTGATGAAGGATTACCAGCCATGGTGGGAAATGATTTAATTTCTAAAAAAGCATTTAGGACTATAACCAATGCTGCTGTAAGAAACATTGCAGTGCGCAATGCAAATTTGAATTAGAGAGAGAGGCAAAGAGGCAAAGATGTTGTATGATTAAAGGCTATTGTTTTTTGAAATATCAAATAATTATTTATAGTATTCTTATAAAAGAGATTTAACTAATTAGTGATAAACCTTATTAAGATTAATTGATGAAATACATAGTTGGTATATTTCTTTTTTTGGGTGTTGCTTTTAATGATTTAAGTGCACAGGAAGTAACGAGTGAATACAAAACTTCATTTGGAATTAAATCATTGCCAGGTGGACTTTCATACAAGCATTTTATTAAAGAAGACCATGCCCTTGAAGGATTGTTTTATTTTGATAGACAAAATACTAGGGTTACTGGCTTATATGAATTCCATTATCCTATCTACAATGTATTAGAGGGTTTGAAATGGTATATTGGTGGTGGTGCACATATAAGTAAATGGACAAATATTTATAAAAGCAGAAACCCTACTAGAACCAATAACAACCAATTGGGTATTGGCTTAGATGGTGTAATTGGAGTTGATTATAAAGTAGATGCACTTCCCATAAACATTAGTTTCGATTGGCAACCTTCTCTGAATATATTGGGGTATACTTATTATGAAGGACTTACTTGGGGTGGTGTAGCAATTAGATATACGTTTTAGGAGAAATACCTATACAGATGCATTCAACACGTCTTCCACATTTGAACACACGCTTTACGCATCCGTTTAGATTGCTTCAACACCTGAATAGATATTCATTCCACGCATAAGCAGACAGTCTATACACTTGAGCAGAACACTTATACACATTAATATTTGACGCTTTTTGGTATAATTAAAAATGTATCACTTAACAAGAATTATTTGTGCCATTATTGAGTAGTTTGTCTTATATATTTAAATTAGAAATAAATTGCATTAAAATCATTTATATTTAAATGTATAACATTATTTTTACACAACTTTAGTTACAAGAGCAGAATGAAGATTGCATAATTAACCATTTTGAAAAAGGAAATATTTAGATGTATATATTAATAGGTGATGACCATAGTGTTGTAAGAAAAGGATTGATAATGATTATTAAAGAAGCTTATCCTTTAGCTATTGTAGAAGAAGCTTCAGATGGCGCTGATTTAATAAAAAAAATAGATAACAAACCTTGGTCAGTTATAATTTCTGATATTTCTATGCCCGGAAGATCGGGATTGGAAGTAGTAAAACACGTAAAAGAACATTATAAACATATTCCAATCCTTATATTAAGTGTTCATTCGCCAGAACATTATGCTGTAAGGGCATTAAAAGCAGGGGCTTGGGGTTATATTACTAAAGAAAGTGCCCCAGAAGAACTCGTTAAGGCTATTGAATTGTTGTTATCAGGCAAAAAATATGTACCTCCTACTGTTGCTGAATTATTAATAGATTATAAGACAGATGATGAATTTCAGCATCCACATAGGCTTTTATCTGATAGAGAATTTTCTGTATTTGAATTGCTTGCTGCTGGTAAGAAAGTATCAGATATAGCAGATGATCTTAGCTTGAGTATCAATACTATAAGTACTTATCGTGCACGCATTTTGGAAAAAATGCACATGACATCAAATGCTGATATGACAAAATATGCTATAGAGCATAGTTTTAGATTTGAGTAAATTATTCAAAGGGTTGAATTCAAAGATGTATAGTATTATATCCTGCTAATTGGAACATTGAAACTATTTATTCAAGAATACTTTTTATTCTTTAAGCCATTGCAGATGCTTTTCTCTCTCCAATTTGTTGTCTCCACATAGCATAGTACAGTCCTTTGTCTGCCAAAAGCTCGATATGGCTACCAGTCTCCACTATTTGACCTTTTTCAAGTACATATATCCTTTCTGCATGCATTATAGTACTCAATCTGTGTGCAATCATTACAGTTATTTGTTCTTTTTCAGAAGATATATTTCTAATTGTATTTGTAATTGCTTCTTCAGTAATAGAATCAAGTGCGGAAGTGGCTTCATCAAATATTAGCAAATGTGGCTTGCGAATTAAAGCTCGGGCAATTGATAATCGTTGCTTTTCTCCCCCACTTAGTTTTAATCCGCCTTCACCAATCATGGTATCTAATCCATTCAAAGCTCTTTTTAATAAGTTTTCGCAACTCGCTTTTTGCAAAGCATCTATTAAATCAGCTTCTGAAGCATTTGGTGCAGCAAATTGTAAATTTTCCTTAATAGAACCACTAAACAATTGAGTGTCTTGCGTTACAAACCCAATTTGTCCTCTCAATTCATCAAAATCTATGTCTTTCCCTTCCTCACTATTGTAAAATATACGACCATCTTGAGGTCTATACAATCCTACCAATAATTTTACTAGCGTACTTTTCCCTGCTCCACTTGGACCCACAAAAGCTATAGTTTCACCTTTTGAAACATTGAAACTAATGTTTTCAAGTGCTTTGTATTTCGCAGTGTTGTGTTGAAAAGAGATGTTCTCAAAAGCAAGATTATCAATATCACCTACTTTTTGAGGTATAATGGGTTTAGCTTCTACTTCTTTTTTCATCAAATTGTCGAAATTGTTGATGGAAGTTTCTGCCTCTCTATAAGAAGTAATGATGCTACCTAACTCTTGTAAAGGCCCAAAAATGAAAAAGCTGTAAAACTGCATGGATATTAATTGACCTGATGTCAATTTGCCCCCAAAAACAAGATAGGATAAAATAAACAAGATAATAACTCTTAGAAAATGAACAGTAGTACCTTGTAAAAATGAAATGCTTCTTACTCTTTTTACTTTAGATAATTCAAGTCCAAGAATTTTATATGTATTGGTGTTAAGTCTTTTTACCTCTTGTTGTGTAAGACCAAGACTTTTTATTAATTCAATATTTCGCAAACTCTCTGTAGTGCTACCAGCGAGAGCCGCAGTTTCTCTTACAATATTTCCTTGAATAGCTTTTATCTTTTTACTTAAAGCACCTACCAAAAAAGCCAAAATCAAAATACCTACAAAATATACCAATATCAAGCTCCAATGGATACTAATGGTTACAACAAGAAGAAAGGCAATACCTACAATTATTGGGAACAAAATATTAATAAAATATCCAATAAACTGAGAAGTGTCTTGTCTTACTTTTTGAAGGATAGATAATGTTTCCCCGCTTCTTTGGTCAGCAAAATCTTGGTAAGGTAAACGCATAGAATGTTGCAAACCATCAGTAAATACTTTAGCACCAAACTTCTGAACTACAACATTTACTACATAGTCTTGAAATGATTTGGCTATTCTTGAAACCATAGCTACTCCAATTGACATTCCTAGTAAGCTACCCATTTCCATAAAAAACTGATGGTCGCCAATAGTTGGTTTGGATAAAAAACCTTTGCTACCAACAACACCAGATGTATTTAGGAAATCGATTATTTTTCCAAAAATAGTTGGGTCAAGTAGAGAAAAAATTTGATTTACTGCGGCTAGCAACATAGCCAAAGCCAATTGCAAACGATAGGGTTGTAAATATTTGACTAATATTTTCATAAATAAATTTAATAATTAAGTAGGTAACTGTGCAATAATCAGTTATTGTAAGGATACAAGCTTAGAAATATATTATATACTCATTCAAAAACAAAAAATGAAGTATGGAAAAAATAGTGTGGTGTAATACTAAGATGTGTTTATAGAAAAAACATCTTTCATAATTGCATTGATAACCCTACAAAAGGAAAATAGATAAGGATTACAATGTATTATTACTATTTACCACTCTAAAAAAACTCCCTAAAAGGTATATGACATTTAGCCTTTGGATTAGGGTAATTCTTTTTAACTAAACATCGGTGAGACTATTGAGGGGCTATCAACTAATACAAGTCGTCTAATTTCATCTTTAGGTATTTAATCACACTTCTATGTGTACTAAATAAAGATATACCTACACCAATGATTATCATTCCACTAAATAAGAGTAAAGTCTGTTTGGTATCATTAATAACTTTTAGTTCAGGTATTTGATTTTCTAACCATTGGATCAAAATAAATAAAAGTGAAATGGCAATTAATCCACTTGAACAACCGTTAATAACTGCTTTTATGTCCATTGGTTTGGCAATAAATCCTCGTGTAGCTCCTACCATTTGCATGGTTTTAATTAAAAATCGATTGCTAAACATGGCTAGTCGAATAGTATTATCAATACTAAATATAACAACTACACAAAGAATTAATGAAATAACCAAAAACGCCAATCCATATACTTTTGCTTTCTCGTCTAAATTGGTCACTAGGCTTTTTGGATATTGTAAATCGGTAATTTGATTGCCATAAGTATGCATCAAGCTATTAGAAATTGCTTGCATACTATCTTTATTAACATATTCAGCTTTTGCATAAAAATCAATGCTTTCAGGTAAAGGATTCACGTCTAATATCTTAGCCCAATCTTCATTATTTTCTTTATTCCATAGTTGTTTTGCACTTTCTTTATTTACAAAAACTACATTTTTTGCATAAGGTTGCCCAGATATATAATTCTGAATTTGATTGATTGTGTCTTTATTCAAAGTGCGCAAATAGGCACTAAAACGTATGTCTTCTTTAAATAAATTACTTGCTTCTTTTACATTTAAAAAGAACCATCCCATGATGCCCATTATGAAAAGAACCAATGCTACACCAACTATGCTGAATATATAATTTGGTTTACTCCTTTTTAATCCACCTTTTCCTTCTGCTGCCATTATGATTTAATATAAATTGTAGAACATTTACAAATGTAGTTCAAACGCCTACATTTGCACCTCTTTAACGGAAATTTAGGATGCTAAAGTATGTTGCTTAATATAAAATTTCAATTAAAATGTTGTTTTTATTGATTTTATACTAAGAATTTAAACTGAATACAAAACTGAAACTAATAATAAATTTATTATCCAACAACTCCATAATAATTTTTCCAATTTATATAAGAAGTATTGATTAGCATATGGAATACAATTTCAACGAGATTGAACAGAAATGGCAAAAGCATTGGAATAATGCAAATGCTTACAGCGTTAGAAACACAAGTAATAAGCCTAAATATTATGTATTAGATATGTTTCCTTATCCCAGTGGGGCAGGGTTGCATGTGGGGCATCCACTAGGATATATTGCTAGTGATATTTTTAGTAGATACAAGCGACTAAAAGGATATAATGTATTGCACCCAATGGGCTACGATGCCTTTGGTTTGCCAGCGGAACAATATGCAATAGAACATGGGGTTCATCCTGCAGTAAGTACCAATCAAAATATCCAAAACTTTAGAAGCCAATTAGATAAATTAGGTTTCTGTTACGATTGGGAAAGGGAAGTGCGTACTAGCGACCCTACATATCACAAATGGACACAATGGATATTCTTACAACTATTTAACAGTTTTTTCCATCCTACCCTAAAAAAAGCAACACCAATAACTGAATTGGTGGAAAGCTTTGAACTTAAAGGGTCAGTTCAAATAGACGGTTTGCGTGCACAAGTGTCTCCATTTACAGCCGCTGAATGGAAAGCTTTTGATGATAAAAAGCAACAAGGAATATTGATGGAATTTCGTCTTGCTTTCTGTGGCTATGGCGAAGTAAATTGGTGTGAGGCACTTGGTACCGTGTTGGCCAACGACGAAGTAGTAAATGGTGTGAGCGAAAGAGGTGGTCACCCTGTAGTGAAAAAAACACTACGCCAATGGTATTTGCGTATTACCGACTATGCCGACCGCTTATTAAACGACCTAGAAAAACTAGAATGGAGCGAGGCAATGAAGGAAATGCAAACCAATTGGATTGGTAAAAGCATTGGGGCTGAGATTGACTTTAGCGTAAAGACTTCAAACATATTAACTACAGAAGGTGAGGTTCTCAAAGTGTACACCACCCGCCCAGATACCATTTTCGGGGTTGATTTTATGGTGATTGCGCCAGAACATTCATTGGTATCAGCTATTACTACTGCTGAACAGCAAGTAGAAGTAGATACTTATATTGCTTATGTAAAAAGCCGAAGTGAAAGAGAGCGTCAAGCGGAAAAGAAAATTACGGGGGCTTTTACGGGGGCTTTTGCCCTTAATCCATTTGACGGCAGAGAAATTCCTATTTGGATAAGTGAATACGTTTTAGCAGGCTATGGCACAGGAGCTATTATGGCGGTGCCATGCGGTGATGAGCGTGATTTTAAGTTTGCCAATCATTTCAATATACCCATTACCAATATTTTAGGCGATGCTTTTAATGGTATTGAGCCCAACCCAACTAAGGATGCCAAATTACACAATAGTGGCTTTTTAAATGGAATTGTATTGAGAGATGCAATAGACATTGTAGTTACTAAATTAGAGGAAATGGGTATTGGCAAACGCAAAATCAATTACCGTATGCGCGATGCAGCCTTTAGCCGCCAGCGCTATTGGGGCGAACCTTTTCCTATTGTTTGGAAAAATGGGATTGCATATCCACTTCCCGAAAGTGAATTGCCTTTAACGCTTCCACAAGTAGATAACTATTCCCCTGGCCCAGATGGAGAAGGCCCTTTGGCTAATATACCAGAATGGGTAAATCAATATGCTGATTCAACTGATTTATTTTCCCCAAAAACCCCTTCAGAGGATGGCGGCTTCGCACTCGAAACCAACACCATGCCTGGTTATGCTGGCAGCAGTTGGTATTTTCTTCGCTACTTGGATCCTCAAAACAATGAAAACTTTGCTAGCAAACAAGCAACCGATTATTGGAACCAAGTGGACTTATACATTGGCGGTACCGAACATGCTGTTGGACATTTGTTATACAGCCGTATGTGGACAAAAGCCTTATACGATCTAGGACATCTCAGCTTTGATGAACCTTTTAGAAGGTTGTTGAATCAAGGGATGATAACAGGTAGTTCGAGGTTTGTATACAGGATAAAAGGTAAAAACACTTTTGTATCATTTGGACAAAAAGAAAACCATGATGTTGATTCTATTCATGCAGATGTAAACATGGTTGATGGTATTGAATTAAATATTGAAGCCTTTAAAAAATGGCGAAATGGAGAATATGCACATGCTGAGTTCATTTTAGAAGATGGCAAATACATCTGTGGCGTAGAAACAGAAAAAATGTCCAAATCCAAACTCAATACCGTTAATCCAGATGATTTGGTAGCAAAATTTGGCGCAGATACTTTCCGGATGTACGAAATGTTCTTAGGTCCTATTGAGCAAAGCAAACCTTGGGATACAAAAGGTATTGAAGGTGTACATCGTTTCTTGAAAAAATTATGGCGTTTGTTTTTTGATGACATAAAAGGAAAACAATGGAATGAGCAAGATCCTACCCCTGCGGAGTTGAAAATATTACACCGTACTATCAAAAAAATTGAAGATGATACGGAAAAATTTAGTTTCAATACTGCTGTTAGTGCTTTTATGGTTTGTGTAAATGAACTATCTGATATCAAATGTCACAAGCGCGCCATCTTAGAACCTGTATTGGTGTTGATAGCTCCTTATGCCCCTCACATTGCTGAGGAACTATGGCGTTCATTGGGTAATAGTACTTTGATAATTGATGCTACTTTTCCCGTTTTTGAAGCAAAATATATTGCAGAAAGCGCTAAAGATTATCCTGTGAGTATCAATGGAAAATTGCGCACCAACATCACAATTGGTTTAGATGTAGAACAAGCTGCTGTAGAAGCAATTGTATTGCAAAACGATATTGTGAACAAATGGTTAGAAGGGAATCCTCCAAAAAAGATTGTATTCGTAAAAAACAAGATGATTAATGTAGTAATATAATTTCCTCAAAGTTTAGATATCATTAATTATAACTACCCATCTGATAATACAACCAATTATTTGATGGGTAGTATTGTTTTAGTTCAAACCAATATTTATAATTAACTTAAACCAAACTATTTCGAATAAATATCGCAATAAGACTTTTAACATATTGAATATGACTAGGTCTTCCTTGATATATATACTATTCCTCGGTATGGTTTTTATTATAAATTAAAAAAATACATACCTCATAAATAAGCCATAGTTCTCTTTTAAGAGTTTATCAGGACCATAAAAATCTTCGTTTGCGGCTATTCCAAATTGTGTTCGCCCCTTCCCTATTCCTATTCTCGATTGAAAATAACTGCGCTCATGTAGATTAGATTTGGTATTGTGGTTGTATAATACTTGACCCCTAAAATAACCATATACACCTTTGTTCCATTTGGGCTTGTATTCTCCAATAGCTTGGCATACCAAATTACGATATTCAGTAAGGTATATTGCAGGGTTTACCACAATGAAATAGTCTTTTCTAGCTAATGACCACCTAGCTGCAAGCGCAGGATAAAATCCTTTTTTGGCGCTCATAAATCCTCCAATTCCTAGTGCAGTAGACTTATTAATGGCACTGCCCAAAAAGGAATTGGATATAAAATCCATATTGGTTTCAGAATTCCTGTAGTCAGTTGCAAAATTTGTAATAGCAAAAAACTTCAATTTAGGATATTCTGTAAAGCTTTTATTGCTTACTTGTTGGAAAGCAAGCCTGTTATTACCCAATAATAATTCTATTGGATTAGGTGGAGAAACAATATTTGTTGATTCAGTACTTGTTTTTACTTGACCATTTAGGATGTTTAAACTGAACAATAAAATAAAAAAGAGATAATTAAGTTTTATGATTTGCAAATCCATTTACTAGTCGATTAAAGGCTTCATTATTATGATTTCTTACACCCTCATACCCTTTTTCCAAACACCAAAAGCATTCAACTTACCTTGGTAATACAATATCTCTCTGTAATCTGCACAAGGAAAAGCTTGCAAATCAGCTAATTGTTGAGAGGTAATGATGCCTCTGTCTGAAAGGTTTAATGCTTTGGCAGCACGAAAAGTGAGGGCTGCAAAAGTTTCAGAAGTGGAGAGTTTTTCGGAAGCACCAATGATGGCAGCTTGGCCAAGCAAATCGCCCATAGGAGCAGAACCTGGATTCCAATCGCTTGCAATGGCTACACAAGCCCCTGCATCTAATAGTTTACGGGCTGGAGCATATTGCATTCCCAATCCCAATGAAGCGCCGGGCAATACTACTGCTACTGTATCTGAATTGGCTAATAATTGAATTTCTTTTGAGGTACTAGCTTCTAGGTGATCGGCTGAAACTGCACCAAGTTCAACTGCCACAGCAGAACCACTAGTGGTGAATTGATCGGCATGAACTGTAATATCAAAGCCCATTGCTTTTGCTGCATGTAAATAAGGTATAGCATCGGCTGCACTGTAAGCACTTTCTTCAATGAATATGTCTATTCTATTTGCTAGTTTTTGTTGTTGCAATTGGGGCAATAATTCCTTTACAATCATTTCCAAATAGCTTTTAGCATCTCCAAGAAAATCTTTGGGCAGAATGTGTGTAGCCAAACAAGTTGGGATTAAATCGGCAGCTACTGTTTGGTTAGCTATTTGGATGGCAGTCAATTGTTTCAATTCTTGCTCCACAGATAATCCATAGCCAGATTTTACTTCGATGGTGGTTACTCCCTCGCTTAAATGTCTATTTGCTCTTTCTTGAATGGCATTTACAAGTGTTTCAGTTTCTGCTAATCGGGTTTGAGTAACCGAATCCCATATTCCACCACCAGCTTTGGCTATCTCCAAATAGCTTTTGCCTGCAATGCGCAGGGCATAGTCTTTCGCTCGGTTGCCACCATAACAAATATGTGTATGGCAATCAATAAATCCCGGCAAAAGCACAGCTTGTTTTTCTATTCTTTCTTGTTCTGATTGAGGATATTGGTGTAGCAATTGGTGGTAATCGCCAACGGCTACTATCAAACCATCAGCAACAATAACACCCCCATTCTGAATAATGGTGAGTTGTTCATCATTAATAGCCCCTTTCATTGGTAAGCCTGAAAGGGGAAGTATTTGAGTGAAGGGACCGATTAATTGCATAAAGTATTAGGTTATAAGTTTTAAGTGATAGGTAGTAGGTTGTAGCTGCTAGTATTAGGGGATAAGTTTTATATTGTAGAGTTTAGTTCATTCAAATTCTTGCAAACCTTTATAGGGTTTCAAACCCTATAAAGGTTGACCAAATCATTTTACTTACAACCTAAAACCTACCACTTGAAACCTACCAAACATTGATATTAAACTTCTCGCCCCATTCTTTTGCTTTCTCGTATCCAGCATCGGTATGGCGGAAGATGCCCATGGCAGGGTCGTTGAATAATACTCTTTTTAAACAAGCATCTGCCCTGTCGGTACCGTCTGCCACTACAACCATTCCAGCATGTTGTGAATAACCTATGCCTACGCCGCCACCATGATGAAAAGATACCCATGTAGCACCACCAGCAGTGTTGGACATCAAATTGAGCAATGGCCAGTCAGACACTGCATCGGTACCATCTTTCATGGCTTCGGTTTCTCTATTGGGAGAAGCTACAGAACCGCAGTCTAGGTGGTCACGACCAATCACTATCGGCGCCTTTACCTTTCCAGTACGCACCAAATCATTAAATATCAACCCTGCTTTTTCTCTTTCGCCCATGCCAAGCCAACAAATACGGGCAGGCAACCCTTGAAAATGTATTTTCTCTCTTGCTTTTTTCAGCCACACATGCAAGGCTATGTTTTCGGGAAATGCGTCAATCAATGCTTGATCTGTGGTGTAAATATCTTCTGGGTCACCAGAAAGTGCCACCCAACGGAAGGGACCTTTTCCTTCGCAAAACAATGGACGGATATAGGCTGGAATAAATCCTGGAAAACCAAACGCATCTTTTTCACCACCTTGACGAGCAAACTCACGAAGGTTGTTGCCATAATCAAAAGTGATGGCACCTTTTTTCTGCAACTCCAACATCAAATGAATATGACGAGCCATACTTTTCAAAGAAAGTTCCTGATAACCTTTCGGATCTTTCTTACGCAAATCCAATGCTTCTTCTAACGATAATTCATTGGGGACATAGCCATTAATAGGATCGTGTGCAGAAGTTTGGTCGGTCAATATATCTGGGGTAAATCCATCTGCAATCAACTTTTCTAACAAATCGCCTGCATCGCCTACCCAACCAATCGAAAGGGCTTCGCCAGCTTGCATAGCCGCTTTTGTCCATTCAATGGCTTCTTTGTAATCGTAGGTCATTTTATCAATATAGCCCGTGGCCAATCTTTTTTCAATTCTGCTAGCATTCACATCAGCACCTAAGAAAACAGCACCCGCCATAGTAGCAGCTAAAGGCTGAGCTCCACCCATACCACCTAATCCACAACTTACAATCACCCTACCCTTTAAGTCGTCATTAAAATGCTGTCTGCCACATTCCATAAAGGTTTCATAAGTGCCTTGCAAAATGCCTTGTGTGCCAATGTAAATCCAGCTGCCAGCCGTCATTTGCCCATACATCATGAGCCCCTGTTCACGCAATTCATTGAAATGTTTCCAATCTGCCCAAGCAGGTACGAGGTTGCTATTGGCAATCAATACCCTAGGTGCTTCGGAATGGCTGCGCACAATGCCCACAGGCTTGCCTGATTGTACTAACAGAGAATGATTATCATCAAGCTCTAGTAATATTTCAATGATTTTTTGCAAAGACTCTTGGTTTCTTGCTGCCTGACCAATGCCACCATACACTACCAATTCAGAAGGATTCTCGGCAACATCATCATTCAGATTGTTTAGAAGCATTCTTAAAGGTGCTTCGGTCTGCCAACTTTTGGCGTTTAAAGTATTTCCAGTAGGAGCTTTGTAATGCGGATGTGCCGCATATTGGTCAATAAATGCTGAATTTGGCATTTTCATTAAATTTTATATGGTTAGTAAAAGCTGCTTCATTGGCGGTAGCCAAGAAAGAGCCATTAATTAATAACTGATGGAGTTTTTCTATGTCTGTAGCAAAGATTCTATCTGCATTAGCAAATGAAACGTGACTACGAACAAATTGATGGCAAGCTTCTATAATGGGGGTGGATTGTAATGGTCGCCTAAAATCCAATGCTTGAGCTGCATACAGCAATTCAATTGCTTGGATATAGGCTAAGTTATCCAACACTTGGTGCAACTTTCTACCACTGATGCTACCCATTGACACATGGTCTTCCTGACCCATTGAAGTAGGAATACTATCTGCACTTGCAGGAAAACAAAGGGTTTTATTCTCCGTAACCAAAGCAGCAGAAGTATATTGTGGAATCATAAAGCCGGAATTCAATCCCGCTTCTTTTATCAATAATTTTGGCAATCCGAAACGCCCTTCCAACATCAAATAACATCTCCGGTCGGCAATATTGCCCAATTCTGCCGAAGCAACAGTGGCATAATCCAATGGAATAGCCAACGGTTGACCATGAAAATTACCACCACTAATGGTATCATCTGCACTGAAAATAATCGGGTTGTCAGTTACAGAATTGAGTTCTATTTCGGTGAGTTCTTTTAAGTGCAACCAAGCGTGACGAGAAGCCCCATGCACTTGTGGCATACAACGCAAAGAATATGGGTCTTGCACCCGCTCACAATTCACATGGGCTTGGAGTATTTCCGAATCTTTCAATAGAATTGACAATCTTTCTGCTACTCTTACACAGCCTGCAAAAGGACGCAGTTGGTGCAATCTTGGGTCAAATGGTCTCGCAGAACCCATTAAACCTTCTAAGGACATTGCACCAATAATATCCGCTGTTTCCAAAGCTTGGTGCATTTTGGCTACAGCCGCTACAGCAAATGATAAGATAAATTGGGTGCCATTAATCAATGCCAATCCTTCTTTTGGACCAAGAGCTATGGGTGTTAATTGATGCAATTGCAATACATCACCCGTTTCTTTTTGAACACCAGCTACCCATACTTTTCCCAATCCAATCAAAGGCAAAAACAAGTGCGACAAAGGTGCTAAATCGCCCGAAGCACCTACAGAACCTTTTTCGGGTACTACTGGAATAATATCTTGTTCAATATGCCAAATAATTCTTTCAAGCGTAGCAAATGAAACGCCTGAATAGCCTTGAGCAAGCGCATGAACCTTTGTAATCAACATCAGTTTCGCCACCATCGTTGGGATGGGATTGCCCACACCTACACTATGGCTTTGCAATAAATTATGTTGTAGTTGTCTTGTATCAGCAGCAGAAATTTGGGTGTCGCACAGTGAACCAAAGCCAGTATTAATGCCATAAACCGTTTGGCTACTCGCCACAATTTCCTCCACATAAGCCTTAGACTGCTGCACTTGTTCTATTGCCTTTGGAGAAAGAATTGCCTTTGCAATACCGTTGGCAATGTCCATACAAATGCCCACAGTAAGTTTGTCTATGCCATAATGAAAAGGCTTCTGCATGAAATTAAAAATCTTTTTTTAGTTGAGATGGTTACAAATATGCCATCTTAAAGTTGTTTTGGTTGAATATTTTGTCCCCCGTCCCCTAAAGGAGTGCCAAAAAGGAGGCAAGGAGGGGAGAAGAGGTAAGGATATCGCTGAGGGTAAACAAGATTAAACGGAAGGTACTTTCAATAGAAAAGTTACTTCAGCTGAAAAGTTATTCAAGATTTGCCCTGTTATGGTAGTGCAATCTATCCTTGTTTCTTCTCTATAATTGGAAATAGCTTGTTAATGTGAAAGTAGCGTATTCTAACGTGGTGGTATTGCATTATAATATGATGGAATTGCATGCCAAAGCAAGGTAATGGCTCGTCTATGTTCGGGAATAACAAATCTATCTGAGGGAATGGCTTGTATATGTGCGAAAATTGCTTGTTTATGTGAAGTGATAGCTTATTGAATTGAAAGAAATGAGTGTGAGATGTAAATAAATGCCTTTCACTTGTAAAGCTTTGCGCGGCAGATGTAAAGAAATGCCATCCACTTGTGGCGCTTTACGATTTAGGTGTAAAGAAATGCGTGGCAGATATAAAGAAATGCAGTCCACTTATGATGCTTTACACGGCAGGTGTAAAGAAATGCGTGGCAGATGTAAAGAAATGTGCTCCACTTATGACGCTTTACACGGCAGATGTAAAGAAATGTGCTCCACTTGTGACGCAATGTCAACGACTTTATGACGCTATGTCACAAGGAGATCGTCTTTGTGTCATCTTTTTTGTTAAATTGGATTCTTGTCTGAATCAGGATTTAATTGTCCGAACCGCTGATTCAATTGATTTATTTGATTTTTATGATTTTAGTTGTTTTGGTGTTTGATTTACTAATTACTAATAATGTTTATTAATCAGGTAAATCATTTATTAAGTTTAACCAGTAGTTCAGATATTTTTTGTCTGAATCAGGATTTGAAGGATTTTAGGATTTGAAGGATTAGAAGGATTTTTTGGTTAATTGTCTAAATACTCAAGTTGACAACAAAAAGCAGGATTGCATTTTGGAAGAGAAATAGACCAAACTATCTTTTATGATAGTGTAGAAGTAGGAACTAGAAGGGCTGACTTTGTGGTGGAAGGTCAGGTAGTATTTGAATAAAAGGCGTTAATTAGTCTGGAAGATGTGCATTTATCGCAAGCAAAAAAATATGTAGTGGCTTATAATTTTCAAATAGGGTTTCTTATTTATTCCGGAGCAAATATTTTACAGTTCAAAAAGGAATTCAATCCAAAGGATTTATCTGCTAATCCTACTATTAAGTAAATCCTGATTCTGACAATAACATTTGAATAAAAAAATAAATGACCATTAAAATAAAATATGAATTCTTAGCTAAAGCATGTCAACACGCTGCGCCAAATGGTTGGTATTTTGTATCGTTGCCATCAGCAATAGCATCAAAAATAAGAGAACAGTTATAATGGCAAGAAGATTGGGGTCGGCTAAAAGCAACAGCACTAATAGGAAATAGCTTAAGGGAAACAGCTATTTGGTATAATACTAAACATAAAACTTACTTGCTTCCACTTAAAAGTAGCTATAAGAAAAAAGGATGGTATTGAGGAAGATAAACAGTTGAATGTGATTGTGTGGGTTTAATAAAATAATTACAATTCCAAATACAATCAACCACAAAAAACACCATTTTATAATCTCATTGACTCCCCAATGAATATCCATCTAAATATTACTAGTTAAAATTGTTTACAAAAAGCAATGTATTCCCCTACTTTTGCGGCCTAAAAATTTTTAAAAATGAAGACAGTTACAATCGAAGGACAATTGAGGACCGAAATTGGCAAAAAAGCAGCCCGCCAATTGCGCTCTCAAGAATTAGTGCCAGGTGTAATCTATGGTGGGCCAACAGAAGTTACTTTCTCGGCATCGGCGAAGGCTTTTAAACCATTAGTTTACACTGGAGAATTTCAGTATGCTGAAGTTAAAGTAAATGACAAAAGTTACAAGTGCATTTTGAAAGATTTGCAGTTTGACAAAGTTTCAGATGAATTGATTCATGTGGATTTATTAGAACTAGTAGAAGACAAAAAAATCATTGCTGATTTACCACTTAAATATGTTGGTACTTCAAAAGGTGTGAAAGAAGGTGGTAAACTAGTAATTAAAATGAAGAGTGTGAAAGTGAAAACTTTGCCTAAGTTCTTAAAAGAATTTATTGAAGTGGACATTACCAATCTTGTTATTAATGAAAACTTACGAGTGCAAGATATTATTGCAACAGATATGGAGATTATGAATAGTCCTCGTATTCCTTTAGCTTCTGTAGTAATGACTCGTCAATTGAAACAAGAAGAAGCAGCTGCTGCTAAAGATGTTAAAAAGAAATAGTTTTTAGTTGATGATTGAGAAAAGCCTCTTTGAAATTAGTTTCAAAGAGGCTTTTTATTTTGGGTGAGGGGATTGTTTATTATCTTGAACCCAGATTTTGCAATAGAAATTTATTACGAACCTGAAACGCTTCATAGCTAAGCATTTACAAGGGGGGGGGGGGGCTATTTTTTTTATTTTGTTTTATGTGATTTTCAATTGAAAACACTTTTTGACATTATAGTATTTCAATATTATTCAGGCAAAAAATGACCCCAAATAATTACCTATATTGCCTATAAAGTTCTCACTACAAATCCTATTGCAAAATCTGGATTGAATAACAAAATACTTGTTAGTATAGATTACTTATAGTGTTCTTCATAAAACATTCTGATAATAGCAATTTATCCCAATGTTCTAATCTTATGAATAATGCCTGTAGTGGAAAAGCCTTCAACAATGGGGTTAATAATCACATTTCCACCATTGGCAATTACTTCTTTAGCACCAACAATTTGTTCAAGAGTATAATCACCACCTTTTACTAAAACATCTGGAAGCAGATGGGTAATTAGGTTCAGGGGTGTGTCTTCTTCAAACATTACAACTGCATCTACTATAGCTAAGCTTGCTAGTAACAGTGCACGGCTTTGCTCATTATTGATGGGCCGCTCCTCCCCTTTTAATCTTTTGGTACTATCATCGCTATTTACACCAACAATTAAAACATCAGCTTCTTTCGCTGCTTGCGATAAAGAGAAAATGTGTCCTTCGTGCAAAATATCAAAACAGCCATTAGAAAACGCTACTGTTAATCCCTTTAATTTCCATCCTCCTACTACTTTTACTAAATCTGATAGCTGGTATATTTTTTTAGTTATTGCATTAATTTGTTTCATGAGTCAATTTAGTTTTATTAAAAATAGGTAATAATATTAAACACAATGCCCCTACTACCACAATGATTAAAAACTGCGCAAACCATTGCAATGTGCCGTTAGCATATCCAATTTCAAAGGGTACATCATTTTTTTCTAACACCTTGGCTAGAAAGAAGGCATAAGCACCAATACCTCCTGGCGTTAATATCATACCTAAACTAGCAAATGCTAGGGCAGATATAGCTACTGACAGCCCCAAATGATTGGTTCCTTGCGTGGCATATAGACCCACCCAAGTTCCCAAGATATACAAAGACCAAATGCCAATTGTACAAAGTATAAAACGTGTTTTTTGTTTTAAATGCCGAATAGATGTAAACCCTTCCCAAATACCTTTTAGAATTTTTTCGATTGCAATAACAAGACGCAAATGAGCAAATTTTCTTAAAAGAAACTTGCTTCCAAAAATGAAAACCAATACAATACTTACAGCAATTGCAATTTTGACAATGGAAAAACTGCCTGTTTTATTAGCAAACATATCTAATGCAATTTGTTTTGCATATTCTCCTACTATTTGATATTGGGTAATAAATGCCAATAAGAAAACAATCAATAAACAAACTACATCTACCGCTCGTTCAGTAACAATAGTACCTACCAATTTTTCAGTTGGTACTTTTTCATATTTAGAAAGGATGGTGCATTTAAGGACTTCGCCTAATCTTGGAATTGCCAAATTGGCTAAATATCCAATCATTACTGCAAAAAAAGTATTGGAAAACTTTGGAGAAAACCCCATTGGTTTCATTAAAGTATTCCACCTAATTGCCCTTAAAATATGGCTTGAAGATAATATGATAAATACCGGTATAAGTAAAAGAAAATTAGCCGTTAGCATTGACTGTTTAAATTCAGTCCATTTGTTACTTGGAATTTGATGTAAGCTCCACCAAACCAAAAAAATGCCTATACCGAGAAAAGTGCTGTATTTGAGTAAATTGGATAAAAGCTTATTCATTAGCAATTCAATTATTAAAAGCGTGGCAATTTACACAACTATATCTGCTAATATTTTTAAATTAAAATTAGTTATACCATTTATTCAAAAAGAATGAAATAACAAGTGAATTTCATGCTAGTTAATTTCTAAATTGTCAATCAATCGAACGCCACTTATAAATGCAGCAATTAGTATTTGTGATGGTATTAAAGTATCAAAGTGATTTAATTCTACTAAAGTGTCTCTACTACAAATGGAGACATAGTCTATTTTATCAAAACCATTTTCTATCAGCTTATCACTAATTGTTTCTTTTAGTTCGTTGAAATCTATAATGTTCAAATTGTGTTTAGCAAAAACCATTGCTTGAAAAATTGAAGTAGCTGAATTAATACTGATTGAGTCTAATCTAGCATTTCTGCTACTCATAGCCAATCCAGATTTCTCTCTAATAGTTGAACTTATAATAAGCTTAGTTAAACTGTTCTTCAATTCTAAAAGCTTTTTTACAACCATACATTGCTGAAAATCTTTTTCACCTAGATAAATAAAATCTGGATGAATAATTTCAAGAAACCTATTGATTACTTGGCAAACACCTTGAAAATGCCCTGGACGATACTTTCCTTCCAATATATTTTCAAGATAACCTAGATTAAAAAATAATTTAGGTATATTTATTGGGTAAATTTCTTCAACAGATGGAAGAAATAAAACATCACATTCGGCTTCTTCCAACATCAAAATATCTTCTTCCAGTTTTGCGGGATACTTTTCAAAATCGACCGAGTCATTAAATTGAGTTGGATTTACGAATATGCTACACACAGTTAAGTGATTGGCTTTTTTACAAGATTCAATCAGTGCAATATGCCCTTTGTGAAGTGCCCCCATTGTAGGAACAAAACCTACAGACAAGTGAAGAGTATTTTTTAAAAAATATTGAATGGCAGTAACTGATTTAAAAATTATCATTTAAGTGATATATAATATGAAGATATAGTGAAATTTAATTTATCCGTCTAATTTGTGTAGATTTGCAGACTTATTTTTAAGCTCCTCAAAAAAATATTACGACTTACTAGATGTCAAAGAAAAGAATTTTATTCATAGCCACAGAGATGTCGCCTTATTTAGAGCTAACAGAGTTTGCAGAAATGGTGAACAGACTTGCAATTAAAAGCAATGAAGCTGGCATGGAAGTAAGATGTATTATGCCAAGATTTGGTGTAATTAACGAAAGAAGACATCGCTTACACGAAGTGGTTAGATTATCTGGAATTAATGTTTCAGTTGACAATGATGATTATCCTTTACAAATTAAAGTAGCATCATTGCCTAATGCGCGATTACAAATTTATTTTTTAGAAAATGAAGATTTCTTTAAGCGCAAGCAAATTTTTCATGATGAAGAGGAAAATTGGTTTGCCGATAACGGGTTAAGAATGACCTTTTTTTGTAAAGGGGCACTTGAAACAGTTAAAAAATTTGGTTGGGCTCCCGATGTAATACATTGTAGTGGTTGGATGTCTAGTCTAGCGCCTGTATACATAAGAACTGCTTACAAACGTGAACCAGTATTTGGAAATAGCAAAATAGTTTTCACAATTGGTGATAATACTTTTGAAGAGAAACTTGCTCCAGATTTTATAAAAAAGGCTTTGATTAATGCAAATATCAAAGAGAAAGATTTGGAAGTATTTAAAGAAAGAACTAATACTGCTCTATTTAGAGGTGGCGCCACTTATGCAGATGCCATTACTTTCGGTACTGATAACCCTGTAGAAGAATTAGCACTTGATTTTGCGAAAGCAAAAGGAAAAAAAATAATTGGATTTAAAGGGTTCGATACAGATTTGTCAGAATACTTAGATTTATACAACAGCTTAGCCATATAATTTTTTGAATTTTTATTAAATCTATTTACAACACTTCCTATTAAAGCCACATCCTATTACATTTGTAATTCTATAAAATAAAAATTAAGTTTTAATGCCGTATTTATTTACATCCGAAAGTGTATCGGAAGGACATCCAGACAAAGTAGCAGATCAGATTTCTGACGCTTTAATTGATAATTTTCTTGCTTTTGATCCTGAATCGAAAGTTGCGTGTGAAACATTGGTTACTACAGGTCAAGTAATACTTGCCGGAGAAGTTAAAAGTTCATCATATTTAGATGTTCAAGAAATAGCAAGAGGTGTAATTCGCAAAATTGGATATACAAAGAGCGAATACATGTTTGAAGCAAATAGTTGTGGAATATTATCTGCTATACATGAACAAAGTGCAGATATTAATCAAGGAGTTGATAAGAAAAATAAAGAAGACCAAGGTGCTGGTGACCAAGGTATGATGTTTGGTTACGCAACTAATGAGACTGAAGATTATATGCCACTTGCACTTGATTTGGCACACAAGATTTTGATTGAATTAGCAGCAATCCGAAGAGAAAATACTGAGGTCAAATATTTACGTCCAGATGCTAAAAGTCAGGTGACACTAGAATATGATGACAATAATAAACCTATACGTATTGATGCGATAGTTGTTTCTACACAACACGATGATTTCGATACTGAAGAAAACATGCAAGCCAAAATCAAGAAAGATATTGTTGAAATATTAATCCCTAGAGTAAAAGCTAAATATGAAAAATATAGCTCTTTATTCAATGATGATATTAAACACCATATTAATCCAACAGGAAAATTTGTAATTGGTGGCCCGCATGGTGATACTGGATTGACTGGTAGAAAAATAATTGTAGATACCTATGGTGGCAAAGGTGCACATGGTGGTGGCGCATTTAGCGGTAAAGATCCAAGCAAGGTAGATAGAAGTGCTGCTTATGCAACAAGACATATTGCTAAAAACTTAGTTGCAGCTGGTGTTTGTGACGAAGTATTAGTACAAGTGTCTTATGCTATTGGTGTTGCAAAACCAATGGGTATTTATGTGAATACCTATGGTACTTCTAAAGTTGGAAAAACTGATGGTGAAATTGCAACGATAGTTGAAAGCATTTTTGATATGCGTCCATACTTTATTGAGCAAAGACTAAAATTAAGAAACCCTATATATAGCGAAACTGCTGCTTATGGGCACATGGGGCGTAAGAATGAAGTAGTTATAAAGGAATTCAAAAGACCTGATGGCACATCTCTAGTAAAAGAAGTAGAATTATTTACTTGGGAAAAACTAGACTTTGTACCTCAAGTAAAAGCTGCTTTTGGTATTTAGTATTAATATATTTAGTAATTATAAGAGGCTACTCGTTTTGAGTAGCCTTTTTTATTTACTTAAATATCTAAAAGAAAGTTACTTAAACCCAGATTCTAAGCTTATAAACTATTATTCCATATAAACTTTAAACTGTGTTTTGTTAAACTTATAAAGTAGTTAAAAGAGCGCATTTTACAATTGTTTCTATTTCCCAAATAGCTACGTAATAAGTATTCGAATATCAATTACCTAAGTAAATCAAATGATTTTTTTTCCACATGTAGATGTTAGTTTCTCTGTGTAAAAGCAGTAAAACTTTTTATAATTGTTAGTAACCATATGTTTTTATGTGGATAACCTATGTTACTAGGTGCACTAGTTGCAAATAGAGTGGGGATTAAAAATAATGAAGAAAAAATGCTTCTTACCAAATTCTTGTGCCATATTCGCTGCCCTACATTTTTTTTGATTGATGTAGAAAACGTATTTTTCACTCTTTTCACCTTATTCGGAAACATATAAATAATGGATTTAACTAGCTTCAGCAAAGATCGCAAACGCAGAAAAAGTAGTATTGATGTGAGTACTATGGCCTTTGGCAAAGTGCCACCACAGGCACGCGAATTAGAAGAAGCTATTCTTGGAGCTATTATGCTAGAAAAGGGTGCTTTTGATACTGTAAGTGAAATATTAACGCCAGAATGTTTTTATGTAGAAGCTCATGAACACATTTTCAGGTGTATGATGAGCCTTGAGCAAAAAAGCCAACCTATTGATATACTAACTGTAGTTGAAGAACTGCGTTTTAAAGAACTTTTAGAAGCTGTTGGAGGACCTTATTTTGTAACCAAACTAACCAATGCTGTTGTTAGTACTGCTAATATTGATGCCCATGCTAGAATAGTTTTACAAAAATTTATTCAAAGGGAATTAATTAAAATTAGCGGTGAAATAATTGGAGAAGCTTACGAAGATAGTACCGATGTGTTTGATTTATTAAACACTACAGAAGAAAAGATATTTAACGTAACCAAAAACTTTTTAAAGCAAGATTACAAGGAAATGGGTACTGCTTTAGCACAAGCAGTAATAAGAATAGATGATTTAAGAACCAAAACGGAAGATATTTCAGGGGTGCCGAGTGGGTTTAGTTCATTAGATAGAGTAACATTTGGTTGGCAGCCAACCGATTTGATAATTCTAGCTGCTCGACCGTCAGTAGGTAAAACAGCATTCGCTTTGAATTTAGCACGCAATGCAGCACTTAATCCTGGAAGAGCTACTCCAGTGGGCTTTTTTAGTTTGGAAATGAGTGCAGCACAACTAGTACAACGTATTTTAAGTGCTGAGAGCGAAATACCTTTGGAAAAGATTAGCAGAGGTAAAATGGAAGATTATGAATACCAACAGCTTCATACAAAAGGTATTAAAAAACTAGAAACTGCGCCTATTTATATTGATGACACTGCCGCTTTAAACATATTTGAGTTTAGAGCAAAAGCAAGAAGATTGGTAAATAAGCACCATGTAGGATTGATCATAATAGATTATTTGCAACTTATGAGTGGAAGTGCTGATAAGAACAGCAATCGAGAGCAAGAAATTAGTACCATCTCTCGAAACCTTAAAGCGCTTGCTAAAGAATTGAATATTCCAATTATTGCATTAAGCCAATTAAGTCGTGCTGTGGAGACTAGAAAGGAAAGCAAAATACCTCAATTGAGTGATTTGAGAGAATCGGGAGCTATTGAGCAAGATGCTGATATGGTAATGTTTATTTATCGCCCAGAATACTATGAAGTAAATAGTAATGAACACGGTGAAAGTACTAAAGGAGAAACACATATAAGAATTGCAAAACATAGAAATGGTTCTTTGGAGAACATTCGCTTACAAGCTTTATTGCATATTCAACGTTTTGAGGAAATGGATGACAACAATAATAAGTTTGGCGGTGGTTTCCCAGGTGGTAATTTCAAACCTATTCCACCTTCTACACCACTTACTCCATTAGGTGGTGATAGTACAGCAGCAAGTGGTGGTAGTGGAAGATTCTTTGTACAAAGCTCTAAAATGAATTCAGGAAATTTTGATGATGGTATAGATGGAGATACCCCATTTTAATCCCTTAAAATAAAAAAGGAGTGAATAATTAAATCTTATTCACTCCTTTTTTATTTACCACTTATTTAGGTAAAAACTTTTTAAGTGTTTGAGAAAACCTTAAGTAAATTGAACCATTATTTGTATTAGGTACTTTTTTGTAATATTCAATGCGAACCAACCCTACTCCAGAAGAAACATATGTAATTATCTTTTCAACTACATTTAAGCTACAATCAGAAATAATTTCGATGTTTTTAATACATGAATACCCGTTGATAGTTGTTGGAGTTGTAAACCCATATTGTCTATCAGTTCCTGTGCAAGTAGAATCTATAGTTATTCTTGAAGAAACTAACAATTGATTATCATAACTAGCTGTTAAAAAGAAAATGTAGGGGCTTCTTCCTAAGCTATCTATTACCAATATATATCCAGTTGATTGATCTAAAGGTGTAGCTATATAGGCATTTCTCCCAAACCATCCCAATGAATCATTTAATCCATAAAAGGTAATCCCACTTGCATCTGGGGAAGTTGCAGTTTTACTGGTCATATAAACAGTATCGGTAAATGCATTAATAAGCGTATCCCCTGCTTTGAAAATTGAATCTTGATAAATCCAAATATTACCTGCTTTAATTGCCCAAAGATTGGAATTGCCATAAGTTGGCACATTTGACACTACAGTTGCTTCTTTTTTGCATGAAACACTAAAAACAACTAAGAAAAGAATTACTCCGATGCTTAAAATTCTATTATTCATTTTCAACTAATTTATTGCCCAATATTAAGGATGATATAAAAATGTTCTCCTTTTTTTATACATTATTTATTAAAACCTAATTCTTCGCATATCTCCGCCATTGCTTCTTGGTGGTTCATTTGAACGAGGAGGTATATTTATTTTTTCTCTTTGAATAGGTGTAGCTTGAGGCCTAGGTGGGTTATTTTCTCTTATTGGCGGTGTTGAAGGCGATGTAGGCCTTGGGTTTGCAGACGGTTCATTTTGATATTGTTTGTAAAAATTCTCACGTTTCGTCGCCCTATTTCGTTGCTCTTCCATCTTCCTTATATCATTGGTTTGATTGGGTGTTACATCTCTCCACTCACCTCTATTTTGTTGCTTCCAATCGCCATTTTCTTGTTTTAAAACATTACCATCTCTATCAGGAACCACTACCCTATTCGGTTTGATGGGTTGTGTAGTAGATGGTCTTGTATTATCTGTATTAGGGAAATTATTTGCATTAGCATGTTCAATAGGTTGGCGATCTATATCATTTCTAAAACCTCCTTTTTTAGTAATTGCAGGTCTTGTATTATCTGTGTTAGGAAAATTATTTGGTGTAGTATGTTCAATAGGTTGGCGATCTATATCATTTCTAAAACCCACTTTTTTTGTAATTGCGGGTCTTGTATTTGGCGTAAATCCATTGTTGCCATTGTAATTGGAATTGTTTTCAAAATCTCTACCATTTCTTGTTATTAAAACTCCATCATGCTTATGTACATCTACCGTTCTTGCACTAGAAACTTTCTTATATAGGTTTGAAGAATGATAGCTACTGAAAAAGGTGGCATTTCTATCAGTCATAATATTGTGTGGTCTATTGATAACAATGTTTGGTTTATTGATTGCAACGGCTCTTCTTCCATAATAACCGCCATTGAAACCCCATTCGTGATACGCTGGTCTGTAAAAACGAGGCCCAAACCATCCTCCATTGTAAGGATTTCTTCCATAATAATCCCAACCGAAACTGCAACTTGGTGTGTAGCCAATACTCCATCCATTCCAAGGATTATATACCATTCCAAATCCCCAAGTATATGGTCGAGGATAATAATGACGCCTAAACCAAGGTCTGTAATGCCAACCTGTACCCCAAACCACAGTTCCATCATAGGCGTAACTTCCTAAATAGCCTGAGGTATAACCTGCATACACATAATCAGGGGTATAATCATAGATATACACATACTTAACATTATATGCAACATTATCTGGAGGAATATTATTTACATCTGATGGTCTATCTGTAGATACCTGCCAAGGTCCATTGGGATTGTTGCTAACATACCAAACTCCATTATCTACTGCATAATATTGACCATTGGATTTTAGGACAGTAATGTTGCTGTTTTCTGCCACTTGCATGTTTGTACCTTTTATGGAAGAAAACTCTGGTACACCATCGTAAGATACATTAATGGTTGCTGTTTTTCTATCCACTTTAGCTGTTTGAGGAATTTGTGCATCCATCAATGCTTCGTTTGCAGCATCTGTTCCTTTTACACTTGTAAGAACACCATCTTTTTCTGAGCCTTCGGGAATCTTTGCAAAGTCATCAGGTAATTTTTCGTTTGGCACATACGTCCAACTACTACTCAGCGAAGGAGAGCTATACCATCTACCTGCTATTAGCAAATAATTTTGTTGAGTATTGATGTCTTTAAATATGTCGCTTAGACTATTATTTATGTATAATAAATTGGTTCCTTCAACTGTTTGATACGTTGGCATCCCTTCTGTTTGTATTAATTCTGTTGGTTCAGTAACTACTAATATATCTGTGGGAGTAGTGTTTTTATTGGTTGAAACACTATCAGACTTTGTTAGTTGGGCTACTATTTTAGCATCTATTTGGGCAATTCGAGAAGGCAATTTCACAATTGGATTCCATGACTTTGCTAAACTAAAAGATTTGTACCACAATCCTCCACTATACAAATAATAATTATTATCATCGGGATTTAAAACAATTGTTGAAGGTGTATTGACTACTTTTTGGATGTTCAAATCTTTATCTAATTGCAATTTTGGTTCTCCATCTAATAAAATCATTGTAGTGGGCTTATCGCGATAGACAATATTGGGAGCATCGTTTTTTAAAACGGGTTCATTTAATTGCTTGGCTTGTTTGATAGTAGTGAGCAACTCATCTAAAGAATATTGCATATTCCAATTGGCAGACGCTGATTGAATATAATTGGTATAGGATTGTACTTGACTTTGGCTTTTTATTGCTGGAAATTTTGCTTGCTTAATATCAAACCCTTCTAAAACGGCTTTTCTTTTTTCTTTGTCTGTTTGAAACTTAGCATCAAAAAAGATTGCTCCAAAAGTTGGTTCTTCTCCTGTAGTTGCTACAATTGAAACTGCCGCTCTTGCAGATAATACATTTCCGCGTAGATCTTCTGGTTGTGGCTGATAGATTAGAATTTTCCCTCCGTTGTTTATAGAGATTTCTTTGGGCCATTGAACTTGTGCTTGAGCAACTATTGCGGCAAAACCAATTGCTAAAATAACCAACACTACTATTTTCAATATATTTTTCATATTAAAAGTTTTTGAGCATTAGGCAAACCTTGTTCCAAAAATATTTTCGAAAAGTTAATGTTATGCTAAAGGTTTTTTTTAGGAGGCAAAGAGTTTTGAGGCAAGGAGGCAAGGAGGGGGTATGAGAATTCCAGTTACAAACTAGTTTATTTTTTAGACACTATTTATCCATCGAAAGATTAGTGACAGTTGCAATTGAATAATTAAGTAGCTTTTTTTCGGATTACAAATCCTAAGATATGGTTTCGTGATTGCAAATCACGAACAGCAGGCTGTTTTATTTAGTCGTTTAGTCTATTTTGCAAGTCCATTCTTTCGTGCAAAATTCTTGTTATTTCAATAGGTTTATTAGTAAGTTTTCTGTAAAATATAGTATGTCGATTAGTTTTTAGTCCAAACAATTCACTTGAAACTCCAACATAATTTTTTCCTATACTCGGATTTTCGCCAATTATGTGGCAATTGTCAATTAATAAAGCATAATATTTGTCTGCTTGTTGCTCTGACCATTTTTTAAAAGTGTAATCCCAAATTTTTTCTAAGTCTTCAACTGCTTTGTTTGTTAGTTTATAATTAGACATTGCCTTTTCTTTTAGCTTTCAATTCTTGAAGGTGTTTCTCTGGATTGAAATTGTGTGCAATACCACTATCAATTCCATCTTGAATTTCTTTTCTCAATGCAATTAATTTACTGTCCTCATCTTCTAAAAGGCGAAGTCCTGCTCTAATTACTTCACTAACATTTTTGTACCGACCAGCCGAAACTTGACTACTTACAAAATTCTCAAAATAATCTCCAAGTGAAATAGATGTATTTTTCATTTTATAAACTTTTGTCAAAAATATCAAATATTGGTAAAAGTCAAAATTGTAGAATGCTTTTAAACATTAATCTGTCTAAGAAAAATTTCTACAAACGAAAAAGGCTTTGTTATTATTGATGAATTAGTATTCCGTCTGCCCATAACCGAAGCCCAATGATTGCAATATTGCTGATGTTTTATTCATAATCCAAATTTATAACGTCAAGCCCGAACTGAAGCTCAATAAATAACAAATGCTGAAGCAATATTCGTCAAGCCCCAATAATGCCAAACCTAATGTTGTGGGCAGTTATTTTGAAAAGTAAACCCAACGTTCTCTATGCATTGTCGGTATTCCAATATCTATTGTAGCATACAATAATAAGTTTGTATTAGTTAAAGTCTGAATTGTGGCTGAAATCGTATCTGTTGTGTGAAAGCTATAAAAGGTGTTTCCATTTACAAAATAGTTAGTCGTATCATATCTCACTATTGATGTCGCAGGGTCAACGTTTTTATCATATGCTTTTGAATTTGCACTGAAATTAATATATGAGCCGTTTCCCAAATAGGATATTGTATCTTTCACTGTTAATCCTCCTGCTAAAGGGGTTTCCCATTGGACTATTTTGTCTATATTCCATTTTCCAACTATTGAAGGATTTGTAGTATTTGTGTCGTCTTTTTTACAAGCAAAAATTGTCGACGTAATAAAAAGCGTTAAAAAGATTTTTTTCATAAATTATTTTTTGCCTACTATTTCAATGTTGCAGCTTTCGGCTTTGCTGGTGAGTTTTAATAAAGTCTCACAAAATATTTTAAAGTCTTCGTAGTATTGAGTTTTGTCTTACAAAACGAGGGCTGTGTGTGTCTATAATTGCCCACAACGTTTTGCAGCTACAAGAAGTTGGCGATTTCGAAGCACAAAACTGTCTGCCAGCACTGAACTTGATACGAAGCACAAAGCTTCATTTAACCACTGAAACGCCAATTTCTTGTAGGTGCTGTTGGCAGCTGGTGTTCTTTGTCTCTATTAGCTGTCTTGCAATGTCAAATGATATTTTATAACCTGTCTTAAGTTCTATCCATAACCATTGGGCATTAGGGTTACATTCTATAAACCAATAATTATTCTCGGAATCTAAACCAAAGTCGAAATAACCAGAACGAATATTCATTAAATCCATGAATTTAAAAATCATAGTTTCAATAGTTTCAGGCAAGTCAAAAATACTATGATTAAAATCGAATGTATTCGGTCTCCAGTCAACCTCATTCGTTGGTAAAGATGATGTATCAATTTTGCAAGATATTATTTTTCTATTTAAAACAGTTACCCTGATGTCTGCCAATTTTTTAATAGCATATTGAGAAAATAATGAAAATATTTTGTTGAAATTTATTTTATCTATCAATTCGTCTGTTTTATTAACCGAAGTTTTTAATGAAATTTCCTCTAATGTTTCATTATCGATTACAATATTTGATTTTATCGGTTTGATGATAACATTTTCTTTGTTATTTATAAAATCATTAAAATTGTCAAACTGATTAGTCAGTACAGTGTCGGGGATTAAAAAGCCACATTCTTTTGCTATGATTAATTGCTTAATTTTATTGTCTGCGAGTCTCATTTGAAAAGGATGTCCCAAGGTGAAATAAATTGGATTTATACTTTCGATTAAATATCGTAACATCCAATATGTTTCAACGTTATCGATAGTGTCTATAGTTGGCAAAGTAAGATGGTCTGTTTTGTAAAATGCAGAACTTCGTCTCCACCATACGGCACTTAAATTTTCAGAATTAACACATAGCTTACTGTTCAACTTAGATTGAATGAACCAATATGGCGTTTTGCCATAATTGAAATTTATACCGAAATCAAAATGAGTAAATGCCGTTTCTAAATCAATGCGGATAAATTCATTTTCTCCAAGTTCTTGCAATGCATAAATTACACTGTCTGCGTGTGGGTCAAATTCACTTGTAATAATTAAAATCATGTTTTATTGGTTTTTAATAAAAAGAGAGGAAGGTGTTTCACTTCCTCTCTTAACAAATCATGTTCCTCTGTCATCGGAATCTTGGTCCTTACCAGTACTCGTTGTTGCCGAGTAAGTAGTCGGTGTCGAAGTTCCCATGTAAACAGCAAAGTCTTTGTGATTTGCGATTTTACCGCCTTCAAAGTCCCAAGTTTGGGAAGCAATATTGAATTTACCTTTTGGCAAATCAACTTTTGCTTTTGACTTTAAAGATGATGTTTCAACTAAAACTGACATGTCTTTTCGTTTTAGGTTTAACAATTCCCCAAATTCACGCCTTGGGTACAGCGACTATTAATATGCTTAGTTGCAAAGTCCTTATATGTTGTAGTGTCCATTACACTTGCTGCCAACTCGTTAATATGCGAAGGTTTTATTCTTATCCAAACTTTCGCTATTTTTTTCAAATCCGTATCTATAAAGCATTATAAAAAATAGACGCAAGTGTTTTATTCTTAATATGAACTTTCGCCAATGCAAAAATAGGGGTAAGCCATTCATTCCAACATCAAATATCTCAAAAAAGAGTTTTGATATCCTTAGGAATATCCAACCGTATCAAAACTCGAGTTTTAGTGTCCTTAGGAATATCCAACCGTATCAAAACTCGAGTTTTAGTGTCCTTGGGAATATCCAATCGTATTAAAACTCGAGTTTTGGCATCTTTGGAAATATCCAACCGTATCAAAACTTAAGTTTTAGTGTCCTTGGGAATATCAAATTATATCAAAACTCGTGTTTTGGTGTCTTTGGGAAAATAAAATCATATTAAGACACTTTTTTGTAAAACAGATTTTAAGGCACTATTGAGCTAATTTAAAAAAAATGCGAATAAAATGGTTCAAATTATTATATTTGCTTCGTAAACAATACTTTAAATTGATTTTTTAATTTTACATACTAAAAAAATAATTATGAGCAGAACTTGGATTCATTTAATCAACCCTTTTTTAATTGCAGGCATGAGTAGCTTTAAAAAAGCAGTTAAAATTTCTACTTACACCTACAGTGTGCTTGCTACCAAGCAATCCGATACCTTTTTTGGTCCTATCTACACTGCGTATAGTCCTTTTCATTTGGCTTTGGTAAAAAAATACAACGATTGGAAGGCACATACCGGTGTACAAAAAGGGCAAACATTGAATGTAAATCAATTATTAAATATGTTGTGTCCTACCAAAGTAAATTTGTGGGAGTATAGCATCATTGGACAATATCCAAAAAAATCTACCAACTATGTTACGCTTTTTCCAAATGGTCATAAATCTTTTCAGAAAGGAGATAAACTATCTCGTATTTCTGCCGTAACTCAATTGAAAACCAATTTAGCTCTTTTAAATAATACCGCACTTGCTGCTAACTTTAGCTGATATTACTAGCTTTGAGGGACAATTAATTACTGCTAACAATACGCAAACAGGTGTAAAAGGTGCTTCGAATATATACAGTGCTGACGTAGAAAAAGTAATTACCGATGCTATGAATGAGTTGTTTGGTATTTTAGGAGATTGCATAAAACATTTTAAAGCTGAACCTACTCTAGCTGAGCCTTATTTCGATTTATCAACTATTCGTAACCACGAACAAGTAGTTTTCAATACAGGTTTACATAGTAATGAACATGAAACATTGGTTGAGCACAAATTTGCTGAAACAGATGTAATTAGTGTGAGTGTAGATGGTGCTACAGACATAGGTGTTTATCTTGCTGCTCAAAATGGCGATGGTCCAGCAAACTATACTGTAATCAGAGTAAATGCAAGTACTGAAAAAGATATTACCATAAGTGAATTTATCAACAATACTACCAACCGCTTTTTGAGTGTGGTAAATCTTTCTGATGTTGCAGATGGGCATGTTTCAATAGATATTTCATAAATTTTGGCATAATTGGTTTTGGAAAGGCATTTTCTCATTTGAGAAAATGCCTTTTTTGTTTAACGCATATTTTGCAGTATGTTTATATGTAATCTAATAAGAATTACAAAAAAGTTATAGGCATAGTTAAGTAGGTTTTACTTCATCAATTAATTAATATCCTTTATTTTTACAACATGGAAAAGGTGCTAAAAATTACTACGTTAAAAGACCAAGAAACTGATTATGCTTTTTGGCTAACTAAAAGTGATAGAGAGCGAATTGAAGCAATAGAATTCCTAAGATCAAACTATATAAAATTTAATAAAAATGTTCAGCCAAGACTTCAAAGAATTTGTAGAGTTGTTACAAAAAAATAGTGCGGAATATTTAATTGTAGGTGGTTATGCTGTTGGGATTCATGGTCACCCTCGTTTTACCGGTGATTTAGATATTTGGCTAAACCCTTCACCTGAAAATGCTAAGAGAATATTAACAACTGTAAATGAGTTTGGGTTCTCATCTTTTAAGCTAACAGAATCTGATTTCACTAAGGAAGGTAATGTAATTCAGTTAGGTTATCCACCACTTCGAATAGATTTATTAACTAGCATTGATGGAGTTACGTTTCAAGAATGTTTTGATAATAGAAAGGAGGTTGAAATGGAGGGAGTAATTGTAAATTTTATAGGTTATTGGGACTTGCTTAAAAATAAAAAAGAATCAGGTAGACCTAAAGATATTGATGATATTGAGCATCTTAAGTAATACAAACTTTGCCGATTCCCCATCTCCCCTTCTCTCACTAAAAAAATCAATCTTATCCAATAATCTCTCCTACCGAAAAACATCTTTCTATCCTTATCTACATTGCCTTTTGGGCGATTGATAGAAGTATTTACATAGTTTACGAGTTTCAAAAAACTAAAAAACTACTCGTCGGAAACCCTATTTTTGGAACTAATTCTTACCGTTTAAATTCTATTGCTACTTATGTGTCAATTTTCTCACTTGCACGTTCACACACAATATTCCTTACTTGATGGAGCTGCTAATATTGAAACATTATATAAAAAAGCCATAAAACTAGATATGCCTGCATTGGCTATTACCGACCATGGTAATATGTTTGGCGTGTTTGAATTTGTGAATCAAGCATGGAAAAACACCAAGGTAATTGGGAAAGATGACAAAGGGAACGACATATTAGCACCAAAAGTGAAACCAATAGTTGGCTGCGAATTTTATGTGGTACAGGATAGACATGCCAAAACCTTTACTAAGGAACAAAAAGATGCACGTTTTCACCAAGTATTGTTGGCAAAAAACAAGGTAGGATACCAAAACTTAATTAAGCTCACATCGCTTGGGTTTATTGAGGGCATGTATAGCAAATACCCTAGAATAGATAAAGAATTAATAGAAAAATACCATGAAGGTTTGATAGCAACCACTTGTTGTATTGGCGCTTATGTGCCACAAACAATATTGCGTAAAGACGAGGAAGCTGCTGAAAAAGAGTTTAAATGGTGGTTGGATTTGTTTGGCGATGATTATTATATCGAAATACAAAGGCATAATATTAAAGAACAAGAAATCATTAATCAAACCTTATTAAAATTCTCAAAGAAGTTTAATGTACCGGTAATTGCTACCAACGATAGCCATTATACCGAAAGAGAAGATTACAACGCACACGATATTTTATTGTGTATCAATACGGGTGAAAAACAATCTACACCGGGCTTTGATGATTTTGTGAATGATGATGCGATGGTGAAAAATCGTCGCTTTAAATTCCCCAATGATCAGTTTTATTTCAAATCGCCCGATGAAATGAAACAATTGTTTAGTGATATACCAGAAAGCATAGACAATACCAATTTGATTGTAGATAAGGTAGAAATATTGAACCTAAAGAAAGATATTTTACTGCCTAATTTCCCCATACCTCCTTCGTTTAAAGTGCATGAAGATGATACATTAAACCAATGGGAATATTTAAAACACCTTACTTATGAAGGGGCGAAAAACAGGTACTCCGAAATTAGTTCCGAAGCGCAAGAAAGAATAGATTTTGAATTAGGGGTAATAAAATTCATGGGTTTTGCTGGCTATTTCTTAATTGTGAGCGACTTTATAAAGGCAGGTAGAAACATGGGGGTATTTGTAGGCCCAGGAAGGGGTTCTGCAGCCGGTAGTGTGGTAGCATATTGTATTGGCATTACCAATATAGATCCTATTAAATACAACTTGCTTTTTGAGCGTTTTTTAAATCCTGATAGAAAGTCGATGCCCGATATTGATACAGACTTTGATGATGAAGGCAGACAAAAAGTGATTGACTATGTGGTGGATAAATATGGCAAATCGCAAGTGGCACAGATTATTACTTACGGCACAATGGCAGCAAAAAGTAGCATTGCCGATGTTGCGAGAGTAATGGATTTGCCCTTACCAGAAAGTAGGGCGCTAACTAAAATGGTTCCTGATAAACCCGGAACTGATTTAGGAAGGGTATTAAAAGCACCGCTTACCAAAAAAGATGGGGAGAAAAGTTTAGAAGAAAAGGAAGGATTAAGTCCTGAAGAATTGGAAAATGTGCGTCAATTGCGCAGCATTTATAGTGGGGATGATATTCGGGCTCAAGTATTAATTGAAGCAGAAAGATTAGAAGGAAGTGTTCGCAATACAGGCATCCACGCAGCAGGTATCATCATTGCACCGAGAGATTTAACGGAGTTGATTCCTGTAGCCACTTCAAAAGAATCGGAATTGTGGCTTACACAAATAGAAGGAAACTCAATTGAAGATGCTGGCGTAATTAAAATGGACTTTTTAGGATTAAAAACCTTGTCTATTCTTAAAACCACTTTAGATCTTATTAAACAAAATCATGGAGTTGATATTGAGATAGATGAAATTCCTTTAGATGATGAAGCCACTTTTCAATTGTACCAACGCGGTGAAACCAATGCAACTTTCCAATTTGAAAGTGTGGGGATGCAAAAATATTTGCGCGAGCTAAAGCCCGATAAGTTCGCAGATTTAATTGCCATGAATGCCTTGTATCGTCCGGGACCAATTGCCTATATCCCCAAATTTATTTTGAGGAAACATGGTAAAGAGGAAATTACTTACGATTTAGCCGACATGGAAGAATCGTTGAAGGAAACTTATGGTATTACGGTGTATCAAGAACAGGTAATGCTTTTGTCACAAAAACTTGCTGGATTTACCAAGGGTGATGCAGACGTATTGAGAAAAGCAATGGGTAAAAAGCAGATTTCCGTTCTCGATAAAATGAAAACAAAATTTATTGATGGCGCAACTAAAAAAGGACATCCTGCTGAATCACTGGAAAAAGTGTGGAAAGACTGGGAAGCATTTGCGCAATATGCCTTCAATAAATCGCACAGTACTTGTTATGCTTTTGTTGCTTACCAAACGGGCTACTTAAAAGCACATTATCCGAGTGAGTATATGGCGGCAGTGCTAAACCATGCAGGTAGCATTGATAAGATTACTTTTTTTATGGAAGAATGTAAGCGAATGGGCATAAAAGTATTAGGTCCAGATGTAAACGAATCGCTAAAAGGGTTCGCTGTAAACAGTAAAGGACAAATTCGCTTTGGGCTTGGTGGATTAAAAGGTGCAGGTGATGCTGCAGTAGATAATTTAATTTCTGAAAGAAAAAAGAATGGACTTTATAAAGATATTTATGATTTTAGTGAGAGGGTTGTAAGTAAAAATGTAAATAAGAAATCATTAGAAACCTTTGCCTGTAGTGGCGCATTTGATTGTTTTCCAGAATTGCATCGTGCACAATATTTAAACATTCCTGAAGGCGAGCGCCAAAGTGGATTGGAAAAGATAATTGCGTATGGACAAGTGCAGCTATCACTTACTACAGGAACTTCTAATACTTTGTTTGGTGATTTGCCTGCTGCGATGGATGTGCCAAAACCAAAAATTACCAATTGCGAACCATGGTCGCTTACGGAAAAGCTAGACCATGAAAAAGAAGTTACTGGTATGTTTATGAGTGGGCATCCATTAGATCATTTTAAGTTTGAATTGATGTTTTATGGGATAATGCCATTAACCGATTTCAATGAAATAAAAGAAAGCAGTACTTTATCGCAAGCGAATGCCGGAAAGCCTATCAAGTTTGCTGGTTTGGTTACAGGGGTACAACATAGAACTACCAAAACTGGTAGAAACTTTGGCATTTTAGCTGTAGAAGATTATTCAGGAAAAACGGAACTCGCCTTATTTGGAGAAGACTATCAAAGCCTGAAACAATACCTTGATATTGGAAAAAACTTGGTTGTAAATGGCACATTTAAAGCTCCTTGGAAAGAAGGGGCGTCTTATGAATTTAAAGTATCAAATATCAATTTGCTTGAAACGGTAAAACAAACCCAAACCAAGGGAATTGAAATCAGTTTGCATCCTACGGCACTTACCAAAGAATTTGTAACATTTATTAGTACCAATGCCAAACAAAATCCGGGTAAGTCAAGCTTAAGGTTCCATGTTTACGAGCCGAAAGAACAGCTTAAAATAAGTTTGTACAACAGCGAAAAAGGGATAAGCTTAAATGAAGAATTGACAGAGTTTTTATTGAACAATCTGGATGTAGAAATCAATGTATTGTTGAATAGTAATAACTAGGAAGAGATTGTTTTTGAAGGTTAATTAGATAATGTATCAGTATGGTAAAAGAGTACTGAAATCTCCTTTACAAATCAATTATTGGTTTAGAATATCTAATATGGTAAACAGATTATTATTATGTTAAGGGTTTTTCTGATACTTTCGCCGCCAAATTAAAATAGAAATGTACCAATTAAATATACGGTTTGAACAAAAGGGATTGGCTCCAACTTCGCTTTCAAATATTGAAGCTGGGGAAAGTTTGCTGGAAATATTATTAGACAATCATATAGAATTACACCACAATTGTGGTGGTGTTTGTGCTTGTAGTACCTGCCATTTGTATCTAGAGAAAGGAGAAGAATTTGTGGAGGAATTAACTGATAGAGAAGAAGATTTTATTGATAGGGCTGTAAACCCACGCATAAATAGCAGATTGGGTTGCCAATGTGTGTTGCAAGAAGGCGAAGGAGTTATAGAAATACTATTGCCAGATCAAACCCAATTTTTAGGAGAATAATTATCCATTTTCCATATCTTAACCATTAAAACTTAAAAAGTATGACAAGTCATTTTGAACCACCTATCAATTGGAGTGATTATGAAGATATCGCGATGAAATTGTATGAACGCTTTGGTGATGAATTTAACGAAGGGAAAATTTACCGTGTTCGTTTTACTGATTTATTAGAGTGGGTATTAACTATTCCCAATTTTGATGGAACAAGAGAACAAAGCAATGAAGGTCATTTAGAAATGATTCAAAGTAAATGGGTTTATGAATGGAGGGATAACCAAAAATAACATCCAATAAAAGTATCTTTTGCTAACTGTTGTTAAGCATTTATACCTCTAAAAATACCACATTGAAAAAAATCACAGCATTTTTACAATTAGCACGATGGCCCAACTTGGTGTTTTTTGCACTTACGCAATGGATGTTTGCTTTTTGTATTGTTGCGCCTATTTTCAGCTCAAACCATGTTTTACCCAATATTCATGGCAATTTGGTTTGGCTGCTAATACTTTCTTACGTTTTGCTTGCAGCCGGAGGATACATAATTAATGATTATTTCGATTTGAATATTGACCAAATAAATAAACCCAATAAAGTGATGATTGACACTTTTATTGGGAGACGGTGGGCTATTTTCTTTCATAGCGCATTCAATTTGGCAAGCATTTGTATTGGTGTTTATATTGATTTACAAGTGCATATTAGATTCTTAGGAATAGCCAATTTTGTTTATGGTTTATTGTTATTTATCTATTCCCTTTCCTTAAAGAAAAAGCTTTTAATGGGCAATATATTAATAGCCATCTTATTAGCTTGGGTTATTATGGTGATTAGCATTTGCGAGGCAAATCAATTTCATTTAGATGCATCTCTTCGATTAATTAATAGCCAAAAACTTCTTAGATATACCATACTTTATGCTGGCTTTGCTTTTATTGTAAATTTAATAAGAGAAGTTGTAAAAGATATGGAAGACATAGAAGGAGATAGACAATATGGATGTAGAACAATGCCTATTGCTTGGGGCATAAATGCTACAAAAGTATTTGTGGCTGTATGGCTTACGGTGCTTATTGCCATATTAGTATTATTACAATTCTATACCTTTCAGTTAGGATGGTTTTGGTTTTCGCTATATAGTATCTCACTAATTATTGTTCCACTGATCCTTATTTTCAAACAATTATTTCAAGCTAATATTCCATCAGACTATCATAAAATAAGTACCATTATTAAAATAGTCATGTTCACAGGAATATTATCTATGTTTTTCTTTAGAGTATATTCATAGTGGGATTTGGGAATGGTGAATAGGATTCTATTTATTTTAACACCGAAGTTCACTGTGTAAAAAAATCATCATTTTTCTAATTGAACGAATGGTTATTATAAGCAATCATCATCCCAATAGATTCTGCATTTTAACTTTTAATATTTATTATTTGCTATGTCATTGATACTTGCTTCACAATCGCCTAGAAGAAAACAATTGTTAGAATGGGCAGAAATACCATTTGAAATAATTGTAAAGAATACTGATGAAAGCTACCCGCCAAATTTGCCATTAAAGGATATCCCAATACATATTGCTAAAGAAAAAGCATTAGCAGTAAAAAGATTGATTCTTGAAAATAATGATGCTAATAAAATAAATAAAACAATACTTGCTGCGGATACAGTAGTGGTGTTAGAAGAAGAAATTATTGGAAAACCAAAAGACAGAGAAGATGCTATAGCTATTTTGAAAAAACTCGTAGGAAAGAAACATGCAGTAATAACGGGCGTATTCATTCTTTCCGAAAATAAAGAAATTGCTTTTTCCGATATTACTTATGTAACATTTAGAGAACTAACAGAGGAGCAAATAATATTTTACGTAGACAAATACAAACCATTTGATAAAGCTGGTGCATACGCGATACAGGAATGGATAGGAGTTGTAGGAATAGAAACCATTGAAGGTAATTTTTATAATGTAATGGGATTGCCCGTGAGTAAGGTTGTAATAGAATTGACCAAACTAGAACTATAAGTTTTAAAGTAAACTTAACCATTAAAATGAAAACAGTACTCTGCATTGATGATGATATTGTTTTTCAAATGCTATCCAAACTAATACTTGAATCAGCAAATATTTTTGATTCCGTTTTAGAAGCTATGAACGGAGCAAAGGCACTGAAACTTTTAAATGAAATAGTTGCTAATAATAACCAAAAAAGTTTTCCTGAAGTAATCTTATTAGATTTGAATATGCCAATAATTGGAGGTTGGGAGTTTATTGAAACATTTAACACACACTTCCCTGCTTTTTCAGAAAAAACAAAAATATTTATTCTTTCATCTAGTATCAATCCAGTAGATAGCTTAAAAGCTAAATTAGAAAAGGTGGTTAGCGGTTTTTTACCTAAACCACTTTCATTGCAAGATGTTTTGGCATTTCAATAACCCAAATACTATAAAATATACTCCTTATAGAATAAAAGTACTTTTAAAAAATTGGCTATGCTTTACCAAACCATTTATACATAGCAATTCCTGCTTGTTCTTTTATTAGTTTTCCCCATTCACTTAAAACAATGTTAGATGGCCAGAAATAGTCAGTAAAAGAATATTTTTTGTAAGTTGATTCAAATGCAGCAGGATAAGCAAGAACATTAAAGCCTGCCTTTTTAAAAACCATTAATGCTCTAGGTAAGTGAAACGCCGAAGATATTAAAACAAATGATCCTTTTAAGTGTAGAGAATCAGTAATTTTTTTGCTGAATACTGCATTTTCAAAAGTATTTTTCGATTTGTTTTCAATAAAGATGTCAGAAGGTTTTACACCAGATTTAATTAATTCTTCAGCTAAAAAATCTGCTTCACCAGGTTCGTTTTGCAACAAACTAGCTGAGCCACTACTTACAATTATTCTTTTTATAATCCCTTGTTGATACAATTTATTGGTTTGAATAAATCTGTCGCAAGCAATAGAAAAATGTCCAACATTGTTTTTATCATAGCCAGATAATCCTCCTAATAAAATCCCCGCTTCGTATTGTTTTTTTGTATCAATTTCGCTTTCATTTTTTTGTAACGAACAAGCTATTTCATTGTGGATATATTCATTTGAAAAAAACAAAGCAATAACTATAAATAAAACCAATACTCTTTTTTTAGTCTTTTCGTTCTTAGATAATAGCCGTAGTATTATGAGGAAAATCAACCAATTTACTGGTTGAAGAAAAAAATAACCCAGTTTTGATAGATAAAAAAACATATAGTATAGGAATTAAGGAAAACCTTGCCTAGGTAAATTTAATTAAAAAGGAACTTCTAGGAAACTTATAATAAATTATTTAGGCACGTGGAGCAACTCTTTTTAAACTCAACTTTTTAAACGGAGAAACAATTAGTGGAAATTTTTCTACCGTAACATTACTCGGATCTAACCCAAATCCTCTTTCTTCACTTAGGCTTATCTCTTTTAGCCAGAAATAAGCTTTCATTATTAATCTTTCGATAAAAGGCAATTCATTGTCTTGGCTAAGGAATTTTTCCATTACGATAATTCTGAAATCGCCTACTACATTATTTCTTTCAAGGCTTACATATCGGCTCGTTATGTTTACTTCTTTGTTAACCACAAGTTCCTGAACCACCTGTTTAAGCATTAAAGTAATACGTTGTTCTACCCGAAAGCCAAGTCTAAATTCAACTCTAATTATTTCATCAGGCACTACATGTTCAACTACATATTCACATGTATAAGGGTCATCTAAAACATCTACATGTACAAACCAATATACATTGGCTCTTTTGGGTTTTCTATTTAAAATAGAATAGATAATCTTGTGTTCTATCTCTTTAGGATTATTAGCACTCGTCATATAAACTAAGTGAGTAGCGTAAGTAGGGATACTTACATCTTCGCTTAGTTCTTTTAACATTGGTATGTAGTGCTGCAACCTCACAAACTCAACATATCTGTTTTTAATTTTCCTGCTTCTATACCAAACATACATTACCAAAAACAATGCTCCTCCAACAATAAGAGTTACATATCCACCCTTTGGAAATTTTTCTAAATTGGCAATTAAAAAAGATATTTCTATGGTAAAATACACTCCCAAATACAAATAAATAAGTGTAGGCAACACGCGGTGGCTTACCAAAAAATTTGCAAATAATATGGAAGTACTAATCATACACATGGTAATAGCAAGTCCATAAGCTGCTTCCATACTAGCTGATTGCTTAAACAACAATACGATTCCTATACAACCTATTAATAATAATAAATTAATTCCTGGAATAAACAACTGACCTTTTTCGTCGGTAGGATAAACAATTTTCATCTTTGGCCAAAGATTAAGTCTCATTGCTTCTGCTATCAATGTAAAAGAACCTGAAATTAAAGCTTGGCTAGCAATAATAGCAGCTACAGTTGCAATAACTATTCCTATCAGCTTAAATCCTTGAGGCATAATACCGTAAAAAGGATTAAAACCTTCTATGTTTTCTAGAATAAATTGGTTTCTATAATTTGCTAATAGCCAAGCCCCTTGACCTAAATAGTTTAGTATTAAACAGATTTTTACAAAAATCCAAGAATACCGAATATTATCTTTTCCACAATGTCCTAAATCACTATACAAAGCTTCTGCACCAGTAGTACAAAGAAAAACAGCACCTAATAGCCAAAACCCTTTTGGATAAGTTGTGAGCAATTCAATAGCATAATAGGGACTTAATGATCTTAAAATACCAAAATCATCCGATAAGTGCATTAAACCCAACACTGCCAACATGCCAAACCAAATCCCCATTATAGGTCCAAACAATTTTCCTATAGAGGCCGTTCCAAATTGCTGCAAAAGGAAAAGAAAAGTAATAATGGAAATTACAATTATTACAATTGTATTAATCTTAATGTCATGAAAAGCTTTTAACTGTTGTAACCCTTCAATGGCAGATGTAACAGATATGGGTGGAGTAATAATTCCATCTGCTAAAAGTGCTGCACCACCAATCATTGCAGGTATTACCAACCACTTTTTTCTTCTTCTTACTAAAGCATATAAGCTAAAAATACCTCCTTCGCCTTTGTTGTCAGCATTTAGTGTTAGGATTACGTACTTTAATGTAGTCTGTAATGTTAATGTCCAGAAGATACAGGAAAGAGCACCTAAAATCAACCCATCAGTAACTTGCCTACCTTTAACTATTGCATTTAATACATAAAGTGGGGAAGTTCCGATATCACCATAAATAATTCCTAAAGCAATTAATAGTCCCGCACTTGTAACTTTGTTGATATGTTTACTCACCTTTACAAATTGTTGAAAGAAAAAACTTGCGCAAATGTATAGGCTATCATAAGTTCTTATTTAAAATCATTAACAACTATTTTTTATAATTTTGAATTAAACAAGCTAATTGTAGAAGATAATTGTCATCAAAACACTTTAATTGAAAAATAAAATTGAAAATATTAAATGAATTGGAAAACAACATTTTTACTAATTTCTGTTCTATTGTTATTATTGAAAATCCAAGCACAAACAATTACTTATTCGGAGCCAGATAATAGTGATTTTAAAGATTTGAATTTTGAAATTATTGGTAAAATAGCTGGTAATACGCATATTTACAAAGACAATAGAAATACGCATTTTATATGTTTATACGATGCCTCAATGCAACAAATAGCAAAAGAAAAACTTGATTTTTTACCAGAAAAAATTATCAATGTAGATTTTTTAATGTACCCAGACTTTTATTATCTATTCTATCAATACCAAAAAAAAGGAATAGTATATTGTATGGCTACCAAAATAGATAAAATAGGTAAACCTATGGGTACCCAAATTCAATTAGATACTACTGCTTTAAGTTTCAACTCAAACAACAAAATTTATACAGTAATAAATAGTGAGGATAAGCAAAGTATCATGTTGATTAAAATAAATAGACCTGATGATAAAATAAACCATGTAACCACTGTTCTATTTGACAAAGAATTGCAATTATTAAAAAAGTCGAAACTAGATATTCCAATGAAAGAACGATTTGCAACACTTTCTGAATTCCAATTAGCAAATGGTGGAAATGTGGCATTTCTAAAAGAATTTGGAACAGGAACTAGCGAAGTTGTAAATAAATTAAATCTTTTGGTAAAATCTTCATTAGAAGACACCGCATCTGTATTTGAAGTAGAGTTAAATGGTGTTTTTTTGGATGATATTAGATTGAAAATTGACAACTATAACAAGCACTTCTTAATTAATTCCTTTTATTCAAAACAAAAAAAAGGGAATGTAGAAGGAATGTTTTGTTATATCTGGAATATGAAAATAAATAAAGTGATACTAAACAATAACTTAACATTTACAGAAGAATTTAGAAATGATGCTAAAAGTGAAGGTTCTGTAAAAACAGCGTTAAATGACTTCTATCTAAGAAATATTGTAATTAAAAAAGATGGTGGCTTTGTAATAGCTGCTGAGGCTTCCTATACTTCTTACCAAAACAATGATATTTTTAATCGTTGGGATGGATATAGTTCACCTTACAGTGGTTTTAATAACTATTCGGTTTACGGAACAGGGGGTTTATATAGCAATCCGTTTTCAAGGAGCTTTAATAACGTAACAAAATATTACGCTGATAATGTAATTATGCTTTCAGTTGATATTAATGGAAAAATAGAATGGAGTAATGTTATTAGAAAATCTCAACAGGACGATAATAATGATAACCTAATAAGTTATGGCATTTTAAACAGTGGAGATAAAGTACATTTCTTATTTAATATGCAAGAAAAACGTCAAAATATTTTAACAGATCAAAGTATTTCGCCAGATGGACAAATTGTTCGTAGCCCAACTATTAGAGGGCTTGATAAAGGATATGAGTTTATGCCTAGACATGCCAAACAAACTGGTTTAAGACAAATAGTTGTTCCTTGCATGTATAGAAACTACATTTGCTTTTCTAAAATCGATTTTTAATCACCAATTTATTTAAGTGCTTTCAATTTTCAAAGACAAATCTATAGTTACTTTTTTCTTTTTAGTGTTACTAGCTTTTGCAGTTCACGCCCATTTATTTTTACATCCTCAAACCATTGCCACTACAGATTCTAACGGCTTATTTTCTTTCTTTGTAAATAGATTCTTTATAAATATCATTCCATCAATAGCTGCTTTTATATACGTTGCTATTGTTTTACTACAAAGTATTCGGTTGAATTTGTTATTGAACGATTTGAGAATGTACAACAATAGTGGTTTTACTGCATCACTATCTTATATTTTACTAACTGGTATACTTCCTCAATGGTCTGCATTAACAACTGGCCTAATAGCCAATTCGTTTGTTATTTGGATTTTCATTTTATTAAGTAAACTTTATAATAGTGCTACACCTAAATCAACCTTATTTAATATTGGCCTTTTAGTGGGCATCTCCTTTTTGTGCTATCATCCTACTATCATATTAATTGCTATTGCCTTATTTGCTCTTGCGGTAGTTAGACCATTTATTTTAAGTGAATGGTTTGTGTTACTCATGGGATTAATCACTCCTATTTATTTTTTCATTTCATTTCTTTATTTGTATGATAAGATGTATATCTTTTATTCTACATTGCCTCATTTCGCTTTTAATATGCCCATTAAGAACACTGATATTTGGCTTTGGATTAAAATGAGCTCCATTCTATTAACGATATTAATTGGATTCCAAATCTATTTAAATCAAAACAATCGAATGATTATTCAAATTAGAAAAAATTGGGGCATTATGGTAGTAATGCTACTTATCATGTTGCCTATTCCTTTTATTTTTAAGAATGGTGGATTGGATTTTGCCATTCTTTGCTTAGTACCATTGTCTGCTTTTATTGGCAATGTATATTTATATCCTAAAAAATCTATATTACCTAATTGCATATTTCTAGTATCAGTGGTATTAATTATTCATAGCAATTGGTTATTAATAAAACATTAAAAAAGTTTAAAAAGAAGTTTATGAAATTTGGTGTTGTAGTTTTTCCTGGTTCAAACTGTGATAGAGATGTGCAAGATGCTTTGCAACAAGATTTAGGCAAAGAAGTGATTATGCTTTGGCATAAAGATAAAGACCTGAGCATGTTTGATAAAGAAGATTGTATTGTATTACCAGGAGGATTTAGTTATGGCGATTATTTACGCTGTGGTGCAATTGCAAAATTTAGTCCTATGATGCAAAGTGTTATTGAATTTGCTAATAGTGGTGGAAAAGTATTGGGCATTTGCAATGGATTTCAAATATTATGTGAAAGTGGTTTGTTGCCTGGTGTGCTTTTACAAAATGCCAATCAGCAGTTTATTTGCAAAAATGTTTATCTAAAAAGTACTGAAGATACCATTCTTAAAATACCTATTGCACACGGTGAAGGAAGATATTATGCAGATGAAAATACTTTAAATAATTTAGAAGCTAATAATGAAATTATATTTAGATATTGTACTGAAAATGGTGAGATTGGTTCTGAAGGCAATCCTAATGGAGCTGTAAGGAATATTGCTGGCATTCGTAATAGTGCTGGTAATGTATTTGGAGTGATGCCTCACCCTGAAAGAGTAACTAATGCACTTTTAGGAAATATGGATGGTAAAGAAGTTTTTAAGTTATTGGGTTTAAACTAAAGTAAAATCATGAAAAGAATTAGTCTATTTATAAGCTTTCTATTGTTGAGCACTTGTTTATTAAATCAACTGAAAGCACAAATTAAGAATCCAGTTTCGTGGAAATATGAAGCTAAAAAGAATGGTGCATTTTACGATATAGTTATAACAGCTTCAGTAGAAACGCCTTGGCATATTTATTCTCAAAATACAGGAAAAGGTGGACCAATTCCCACTAAAATCACATTCAACTCTAATCCATTAATTCAAATAGAAGGAACAACCAAGGAAACAGGTAAGCTAGAAAAAATATTTGACAAAAGCTTTAATACTAATGTATTGTATTATTCAAAATCAGTTGTTTTCACACAAAAGGTAAAATTAAAAGCTATTGTAAAAACCAAAATATCTGGAATTATTGAGTATATGGTTTGTGATGATGAACAATGCCTACCACCTACTAAGAAACCTTTTGAAATTAAATTGTAATATCACCCTATATGATGAAATTTATTTGTGCATTAGTTACATTATGCTGCATTACACTTAGCGAAACTGCTTTTGCACAAAACAAACCTATCGTTGCGTTCAAATTCCAACTTACTCCTATCAATGACTCTACTCAAAGATTATATATTAAAACCAGTTTTAATAAAGATTTTGCCTTATTTCCTTCAAGTAAAAACGCAATTTCCAATTTATTTATTTCTTCTATCAAAATAGATTCTACTAACAATGCTTCAATAAATAATAATGACTCAATTGTAGAAATAGGAAGTTTTATTACAGAAAAACTAACCGACGGTACTATTGCCAAACTATATAAAGATTCTGCAACATTTATTTACACAATTCATGTTGAAAAAAATCAAACCAAACTAAAAGGATCCTTTGTATGGTTAGGTAAAATCAAAGATGAATTCCCATCTGGCGAAGAGCCTTTCAACTTGGCAATTGCAACTAACAAAGTAGCTAGTGCAAATATTCAGCAAGCTTCAAATTCGAAAATTGCCATAAAGCCTTTGTGGAAAATATTTCTAATTACATTGGCAACAGGATTATTAGCTATTTTAACGCCTTGTGTGTTTCCTTTAGTTCCAGTAACTGTAAGTTTTTTCTTAAAACGCAGTGGTTCTAAGCAAGCGGGTATCAGAAATGCAGTTATTTATTCTCTTTCAATTATTGGGATTTATACCATTCCAACCATTATACTTACACTAATATTCGGTGATTCTGTATTATATACCATTGCAACATCTGCCATTTCCAACCTACTTTTCTTTGTAATTTTTATAGTTTTTGCCATATCCTTTTTTGGTGCTTTTGAAATTAACTTACCCAATAGTTGGGCAAACAAAGCCGATGAAAATGCCAACAAAGAAGGTATATTAGGGATATTTTTTATGGCATTAACCCTTGTTATTGTTTCATTTTCTTGTACAGGCCCTATTGTAGGAACCTTATTGGGACAAACAAGCACGCAAGGCATTGGTATTGCACCAATTATAGGCATGTTTGGTTTTGGAGTTGGTTTGGCATTGCCTTTTTCTTTGTTTGCATTCTTTCCTTCTATGTTGCAATCGCTACCTAAGAGTGGAGGATGGCTTAATTCTGTGAAAGTATCCTTTGGATTTATCGAATTGGCTCTTGCATTCAAATTCCTTTCAAGTGTTGATTTAATTTATCATCTGCATTTATTGGATAGAGATGTTTTTTTGGTACTATGGATAGTAATATTTGGATTACTTGGACAATATTTATTGGGTAAACTAAAATTCTCCCATGATAGTGTTCTTCAATTTATAAGCGTTCCTCGTTTATTCTTTGCAATTGCTTCTTTCTCGTTTGCACTTTACATGGTTCCTGGTTTATGGGGTGCTCCTTTAAAACCTTTAAGTGGCTTTATACCGCCTGCAACCTCCCAAGATTTTAATTTAGAAGATTTAAAATATTCTATTAATAGTAATTCAACAACGCCTAATAAAAGTGCAAATGTTGCTTTGCCTCCAAACAGATATACCAATATATTAAAAGTACCTTTTGGATTAACTGCCTACTACGATTTGAACGAAGGAATGGCTGCCGCAAAAGCATTGAAGAAGCCAATAATGCTTGACTTTACTGGTCATTCCTGTGCAAATTGTAGGAAAATAGAAGAGCAAGTTTGGAAAAATCCTGAAGTACTTGACCGCATAAAAAATTATTTTGTATTAGTAAGTTTATATGTGGATGAACCTACAGAATTGCCAATTGAAGAACAATATACCAATGCCGAAGGAAAGAAAATAGTTACAGTAGGGGAGAAAAACCTAGACTATGAGTCCACTAAATTTGGATTCAACGCACAACCTCTTTATATGTTTTTAGACTTAAATGGAAATGCTTTGAGCAGTATTAAAAGTGGCTATAATCCTGATGTGAATGATTTTGTCAAGCATTTAGATGATGTGAAGAAAGCTTTCTCTGCAAGATAAAATAGCAGATTATATTCTAAACTGAAAGAAGTATTTGTTTAAAATTGAATGTCAACTTTCAATTTTAAACGAGATTAAGTTCTAAAGCCTTACGCTTCGCATTGATAGGTGACATTTAGCTTCGCTAGGCAATTTTTCATTTCGATAGGCATCATTTTAGTTTCGATTGGCGGCATTTTCATTTTGATAGGCCACATTTCATTTCGATAGGTGTAAAAATCATTTTGATGGGCATCTAAATCATTTTGATGGGCGTAAAAATCGTTTCGATAGGTGTAAAAATCATTTTGATGGGTGTAAAATAAATTTTGAGGGCACCTAATTCTTATTGATAAGCCCAATTCGATAAAAATATTTCCTATACCTATAGAAAATATAAAGGGGAATGAATTAATTGCTTGTATTTCTTATTATTATTCTATTGATTCATTTTGCAGCGTATATTCAAAATTCTTTCCTATCAATTGATAAGCAATTATAAGCCATATCAAAAAACATGGCAAAGCTTTCAATGCAAATGGTACTACAAAGTGTTCTTTTAAATAAACAGGAAATAAATCAGTTGGTGAAAGGCTAGTAAGGATTAAAGCAAAAAATAAGATTAATTTATTCAACAAACTTTTTCTTGGCTGCACCACATACCAAATACCTACTCCCACCATTGCAATTACATAAGTAGGGCTTTCGGCAGATGAACTATATATGACTACACCTATTAATGCAAAAGCCAAATAACTTAACCTAAATGCTGCTTGTTTATATTGACTTATTCTAAACAATGGAATTGCATAACATATAGCAGCAGGAAGTATTACTGCTGCATTTGATAATTGGTGCATTTTACCTATGCGTCTGAATAAACCCATAACAGAAATATCCTGCATATTGTAGGTATTAAATGCATCAATATTTTTTGCATTCTTAGCAACTAATTTTAAATACCAATCTTTATAAGACTGGATAATAAAGGATTTTGAACTTATCAACATCGGTAAACCAAAAAGTACTGCTACCCAAAAAATAAAGTATAAGACAAAGCGAAATTTATCTTTACTAAATAGAAAGAAAACCAAACCTACAATGCCATAAACCTTAGTCATCATACCAATTGCAATAAAGAATGTTCCCCAAAAATCGTTGCCTTTATCTATCATTACGTAGGATAGAATTATCCAACCAGCTACCATAGCATTAAATTCAACACTATGTATAGATGTCATCATTTCAATAGCACTTATCAATAAAATGATCATCCTAAAGTTATAGTCTATTTTAAGTTGTTTTATACCTATATACAATACCCAAGCATTTGCTATACACCATAAAAAACAACCTACATAATCGTTGAATAATGCAAAAGGAGCAATTAATAAACTAAATAATGGCCCGTATAAATTATCGTAAATAGATGCGGGTTCTCCGACATACAAATTTTGTAATGACCTTGCATGGATAAACACATATTTGTATGTAAAATAATTATTAAAACTTCCAGGGCCTCTCATTTCTTCTACTAAAACAGCAACTGCAGCCAAAAGAAACCAAAGGATAATAGGAAATGGAATTTTTAATTTTCCTAAAGAAACATTCTTTAATAAAAACATAAGCTATCAACTTTTTCTTTCAATCTTAGATAAACATCTTCGATTGTTGGGGACGCAAAAATGCAGATATTAAGCCATCTTATATTTTTTTTCTTATAAACTCACAATAAATAAGTAAAAAAATTAACCAAACATTTCTAAACAGCTATTTTAGCATCCAATTAATTGATATGGATAATAACAAAAATGCCCTTGCCGAAAGTTTTCTCTCTTTAGTGAAAATAATGGACGATTTGCGCGAAAAATGCCCTTGGGATAAAAAACAAACCATCCAAACACTTCGCCCACTTACGATAGAAGAAACCTATGAACTAACCGATGCCATTACAGAACAGAATTGGCAAGGCATAAAAGAAGAACTTGGCGATGTGCTCTTACATTTAATATTCTACAGCAAAATAGGTAGTGAACAAAACCAATTTACGCTACAAGAAGTGATTGATGGTATTTGCAATAAGCTTATTTACAGGCATCCACATATTTATGGCGATGCTACAGTTGCTAATGAAGAAGATGTAAAACGCAATTGGGAACAATTAAAGCTTAAAGAAGGAAAGGGAAACAAAACGGTATTAGGTGGTGTACCCAAATCATTGCCAGCGGTTGTAAAAGCCACTCGCATTCAAGAAAAAGCAAAACAAGTTGGCTTTGAATGGGAAAACAAAGAAGATGTTTGGAAGAAGGTAGAAGAAGAATTGGCTGAACTGCAAGAAGCTGTTGAAGAAAACAATCCAACTCATATTGAAGAAGAATTTGGCGATGTGCTTTTTAGTTTAATAAACTATGCTCGCTTTATTAAAGTAGATGCAGAAGGTGCTTTAGAAAAAACCAATCATAAATTCATACATCGCTTTGAACAAATGGAAAGCTTAGCAGCCGCAAAAGGAGTAAACCTTGCCGATTTATCACTTGTGGAAATGGATGATTTATGGAATGAAGTGAAAAAAATGAGGTGATACCCTATTATTAACTATTAAATAATAAAATTCGATACAATTAAAATTATTGAGCAACAACTATCAATTACAATTGAATCGTTATAGCATTTAGTCCTCATTATTGAAGGTGGATTAGTAAAGGAAGGTGTTCAATTTTATGTAGAAAGTATTTTCAAAAGGTTTTATTGCCTTATAATTGCCACCAAATAAATAACGAACTTTCTTTATAGCAATTGCTCTAACAACTCCTTTTCAAAATCATTTCTAACAAACTAAATGGAAGGTTATAAACTTACATTAAAATATTTTACTGCTTTTCGACCTTAATTTAAAAAAATATTTCTTCTAAAACACAATCCTTTTCATGTACACAGTATTATTAGTTTCGTATGGCGATTTTTTCGATGGCCCGGCAGAAGTACCCGTTATGTTTAAAAAAGCAGGAAACCGTGTAGTGGTATTTTGCTGCGAAACAAGTTGGCTACGATCTAATAAATTTCATGATGAATGGATAGATGCTTCTAAAGACAAAGATGCGTTTACCAAAAAACTGATAAGTCATGTAAAAGAATTTGGAGCAAAGTATAACAAGATTGTGCTTTTAGATGACATAACTATTAGCCATGTTCACGAAGCATTAACTTTTGATGATGAAGCTTTGTTTGTAAAAATAATGCCCATAACCAAGGTTTCTAGTAAAGGTATTTTGGCTTCTAAATTGGGTATGAGCCAAGTATTTAGTAGTAACAATATTCTTACACCAAGGTATGCGAGTTTTAATAGCAAAACCAGTATTGATGAGATAAAGCAACAAGTAAATTTTCCTGTATTATTGAAAGTAGATTTTAGTTTTTCGGGTATTGGCATTAGAAAATGTGAAGTACCAGAGGAGTTACATTCCAGTTTAAGCGAATTGCACGACAAAGAGAATGTGATAGTGCAAGAATTTATTACTGGCGATGATATAGGTGTAGAAGCCCTCTTTGAAAATGGTAAACTAATCATGTATCAAAGTGCACATGTAGAAGAATACATGGGCAATGAGTTTTCTATAACCACGCAACGCACCTATTTCAGAAATCCCAAAATAGAAAAACTTCTTGTTGAATTGGGCGAAAAGCTTGGACTAAATTCTTTTGCAAGCATTGGCTACATACACCACAAGCCATCAGATAATTATTATTTGATTGAAGTAGATCCAAGAACCAATGGATGGATGCCTTATAGCAGATTTACCGACCATAATTTCGTAGATGCTTTAAAGGCAGTAGCAAACAAACAACCATTAGCACCAAATAAAGCAGATAATGATACTACCAAAACTTACAAAATCATTCATTTTGATAGAGATATAAGAAGGTGCATTAAATACAAAGACTTTAAAGGCATTTTTAATTGGGTAATAAATTACAAAGGAAGATGGAAATTTATACCCATTTACGACAGTAAATATTTTGGTAGAATAATGAGCAAAATGTGGAAAGACTTAATGGGAATTAAATACTAAATCCCACTTTAATTTATACAGAATCAACTATATAACTTAATTGATTGCTTCAGTTTTGTAAATGGAAGGAACAGCGTTATAAATGAGAGGAACGACGTAATAAATGGAAGGAACAGCGTTATAAATGAAAGGAACGACGTTATAAATGGAAGGAACAGCGTTATAAATGAGAGGAACGACGTTATAAATGAAAGGAATTACGTTATAAATTGAAGGAACAGCGTTTTAAATGAAAGGAACGACGTTATAAATAGTAGGAACAGCGTTTTAAATGAAAGGAACGATTATATAAATTAAAGGATTATTCTGATAATGATTCATTTCTAATGACAAGTTATTATTATACATAACTTCATGTCTTTGTCTACAACCAATTGAAACTAAAAAAAGAAAGCTTATTACTTTTCGCATATAACTACTTCTTATAAATTATTGAATAGTTTAAAGATGAATTTTATTTTTAATAAAAGCTAGTTCTTTAATCAATCACCCTTCTATCCCATTAACCAATTTCTATATCCATATTTCAAATAAGTCACTAAACTAAATGAAATTCCAATATAAATTATACTTCCATTTTGAACGAATAAGTAATATCGCTCTATCAAAATATGCACATTATATAATAATTATTTACTAAATTTCACTCATTACAAGCTTAACATCTATTTTTGCCTAGTTATCACTACTAAATAATTGTGCGTTATACTACAAATTGCATTTCTTTATTGATTGGCAATAATCATTTGTTAGCATCATTTTATTGCTAACAAAATCTTTAAAAAAATTTTGTGTGAATTATGACAAAGTATAAAAGCGTTTTCAAAACCATTTTATGCATCATATTGATGCTAATGGGTTTGAAACAAAACATTTCAGCACAGAACTATGCCAATGGTACAGGCACGGGTGCTTTGCAAAAGCAAATTTTTTGGCTTACATGGAATAATGGTTTAATTAGTTTTCCGCCTGATGCAGATAGTTTTAATATCACAGCAGGGCAATATGTATGGCAATTTACCCCTAACGTAAAAGTTGTTGCCAACGTAAGCAATATTGTTGCAATTACCCCTAATAGTGCATTAAGGGTTTATACTTCAGGTTCTTATACACAAGATGGTTTAAATGTATTATATCCTGGAATAAAGGGACAAGGATTAAAGGATAGCCTATTTGCTGGTAGAATAAAATTTGATGTTTCTGTTGATTTGCAACTTCTCGTTAATGGTATTTGGAAGAATATAGCCTACCCTGGAATGGTTGTAGCCGATGCAGAATCGTTAGCAGATGGCGAATATGTTAAAGCAAGCACAGGTAATCCTTCTATAAAATGGCAGTTGCTTGAATTAAGAAAAGAATCGTATAGCCCTACTCCTGATAATTATTATGTAACTATTTCTAATAATGGGCAGGATTGTAATCTTTCCTTAAAACCTGGAGTTAATGATATTTTTATGCAAGCTGTAATGTTTGCAAAAAATGCAAACAGCCTATTTAATGTCGAAACCAAGGGGCGTGGATATACAGCAGTTGCGTTAGGTATAGTGGCTCCGTTTGATTTTGGAGATGCCCCTAGTAGCTTTGGGGAAGCAGGTCATTTTATGGCAGATTCTATTATTTACAATAACCTACCAACCCTTGTAGATTCAGTATATAAAGTAATTAATCTGCCAAAGATTTCTTTAAAAGAAAACGTAAAAGTTTATTTGGGAACCAATAATACTGATGCAGATGGAACTCCTCCTCATAGTGCAGCAGCTAATATAGATAATACAATCAATAAAAATGATGAGGATGGTTTTTCTTTAATCAATCAACCAATTCTCCAAACAAATAATTCAAGTAATTTATATTACGATGTAGTAGTTACCAACAATCAACCTGTTAATGCTACTTTATATGGTTGGATTGATTTTAATACAGATGGGAAATTTTCTGCTAATGAAGTAGCCACATTGGTTATTGCTCCTGGTACAGTAAACCAACAAGTAAGCTTAAAATATGAATATGCTAAATTTGGTAGTATTATAAAGGTAGGGCCTTCTTATGCTAGATTTAGGATTACTACAACACCTCTTGTAGACAATTTAGGTACCACGTTTATTGATGAAAGAAGCACTGCAGTTGCGATGGATGGAGAAGCAGAAGATTATAAACTAAAAGATATAGTTGTAGGAATTCCAATTAAACCAATAGGCACAGACGATTTAGATACTACTCAAATAAACACACCAATTACTATTAATGTAAAAACAAATGATACTGTAAACGCCATTACCGCAACTGTTACTATTGCCACAAATCCAAGTCACGGTTCTGTATCAGTGAATGGTAATGGTACTGTTGTTTACACCCCAAATAGTGATTATACAGGCCATGATGTTTTTACTTATTTACTAACTTCACCAGATGGGGCTATCTCTTCTCCAATAAATGTTCAAGTAACTGTATTGCCTTCTGGAGTGAAAGATTATGATAGCACAAATATCAATACACCTGTTACTATTCCAGTAAAAGCGAATGATGGCGGTAGTGCAACAAACAATACAGTTGTGATTGCAACCAATCCCACTCATGGAACGGTAAACATTGATGCTAATGGCAACATTGTTTATACTCCAACTACTGGCTATGCTGGTTTTGATAGTTGTACATATACTTTAAATACACCAGATGGGGTGGTTTCTGCTCCTATTACTGTAGTGATAGAAATAAAGAAAATAAATACAGCAGATATATCAATTAAAAAGAAATTACTTACTCCCCTCCCTTTGACTGTTGGTAAAGTGATTACTTTTAGCTTAACCATCATAAATAAAGGACCAGATAGTGCAACAAACATTGTTGCTTTAGACACTTTAAACAGCGGTTTAATAAATACTACAATAGTAAGTGCTTCAAAAGGAATAGCTAATTATACAAATGTTGATAATTTAATTACTTGGAATCTAAATGGAATGGCAAAAAATGATACAGCTGTTTTAATTTTTACAACTGTACCAAGTGTTGTTGGCACATTAACTAATGCTGCTATTGTATCTGCTAAGGAAATTGACCCAATAAAGTCTAATAACATAGATTCCATAAAATCTACACCAATTAATCCTCAAAAAGCGGATATTAAAATCACCAAAAAATTGCTTTCACCACAACCATTGGTTATAGGGCAAGTAGTCAATTTTTCTTTAACAGTTATAAATAATGGCCCTGATAGTGCTATAAATGTGGTGGCATTAGATACCATTACAACCAATTTAGGTATTCCAACAATTATCAATCCTTTAAAAGGAATAGCTGCTTTTGATGCAGGGGCAAATGCCATCAATTGGTCAATTGGTGATTTAGCAAATAAAGACACTGTTAAACTGTTATTTGCTTGTACAGTATCGTCTGGTAGTTTACTTGCAAATACAGCAAACGTTACCTCTTCAACCCTTGATCCAAATACGAAAAACAATATAGATTCTATTTCTAAAGCACCCATTTATTCAGCTCCAATAGGTGTAAATGATTTGGATAGTACAAAAATCAATACCCCCAAAGTAATAGTGGTTAAAGCAAATGATGGTGCTTCTGCTTCAATAGATACTGTAAAAACAGCCTCCACTCCTACTCATGGAAATATTACCCTATTGCCAAACGGCACATTTATTTATACTCCCAATGCAGGATATACCGGTAAAGACACTTTTACATATACCCTAACAAGCCCCGGAGGGCTTTCATCTACACCAATTACTGTAAACATTTTGGTAAAGCCTGTTGGGGTAAACGATACATTAAGCACTTCAATGAACACCACCATGACTTACAATATTGTGAAGAATGATGGTGCTAGTGGTGTTGGCAATAGTATTCAAATAATCAGCAATCCTACTAATGGCACCGTCATTCAAAACAGTAATGGAACTTTTTCCTATACTCCAAACAATAATTATGTAGGAAATGACAGTTATCAGTATGTTTTAGTAACACCAGATGGTGTTATAAGCGCACCTATTACTGTATTTATCAAGATAAATCCTGCTGCTGTTAAATATGCCAATATAGGCATTATAAAGTCAGTTTTAAATTCAGGAACATTATCTGTTGGTAGTGAAATCACTTATCAAATTTCTGTTACCAATTATGGTTTAGATGATGCCACAGGCGTTATTGCTACCGATTCTTTACCTAGCAATTTGGTTAATATTATTAATATCAATTCATCAGTTGGAACTGCTATTTACGACCCAACTTTCAATAAAATTGTTTGGACTATTGGCAGCGTTGCAGCTAATGAAACAGTAGTACTTGAATTTTCTGCTACAATCAATAATGGAAGTAGCGTGACGAATGTAGCAACAGTTAAAGGAAATGAAATAGATACTGTGTTAGCCAATAACCACACATCTATCACCAAATCAGTTGAAAATACTGACTTATTTATTCCAAATGTTATTACTCCAAATGGTGATGGAAAGAACGATCAATTTGTAATTAAAGGATTGGCTAAATACCCTAATAGCGAAATTTCTATTTTTAATAGATGGGATAACTTGGTTTATGCTTCACCAAACTATAGCAACAATTGGGATGGAAAAGGATTAAGTACGGGAACTTACTTTTATGTATTAAAACTTAGGTTGCCATCAAATGAAATCGTAGTGAAAAAAGGATCCATTTTACTATTGAAATAATCTTGAAATTAGGTTTTCAAATTCTCATTTTGAATGAATTATTATGCAGCTAAAGAATAAAAAAATATACTTACTTCTTGCTTTAATATGCAATAGCTATTTTGTTTTTGCACAACAAAATATTCAGTTTAGTCAGTATGTATTTAATGGATTAAGCGTAAACCCTGCTTATGCAGGATATAAAGAAGATATTTATTTTAATAGTGTTTATAGAAAGCAATGGGTAAACTTTCCAGGTTCACCTCAATCAGGGGCAGTTTCTTTGGACGGTTTGCTTGACCCAACTCAGAAAAAACATGGATTGGGTGGACAAATATCATGGGACAAATTAGGTGCACAAAGCACTACTTCTCTATTTGCATCTTATTCGTATAGAATTCAATTTTCAGATGATGATACCAAAAGACTTTGTGTAGGACTAGGTTTTGGATTTAATCAATATTCATTAGATGGAGCTTCTTTACAAGCAGTTGATGCAAACGACCCAAGCGTACCAACAGGAAAAATAAGTGCTATCAAGCCAGATGCAAGAATGGGCGTTTATTATTATACCGACCGATTTTATGCAGGAGTTGCCTTAATGGATTTATTTTCTCTTTATAATGATAGAAGTATTTACCTAAACAATGGAAGCTTATATGCAACTGAGAAAAAAGCTGCACATGTTTATCTTACAGCAGGTACCATATTTAAACTATCAGACAATGTGAAACTAAAACCATCTTTATTAATAAAAGAAGATTTTCATGGACCTACAAGTATCGATTTAAATGCGTTTGCTTTACTTTCTGATAAGTTGTGGGTGGGTGCTTCTTATAGAACAGCGGCCTCGCTTTGGAAAAAAGATGCTGTAGATAATGGATTGAATAAAAGTGGCGCAGTAAGCGGTATGATAGAATATTTTGCTACCAATCGTTTACGTTTTGGCTATTCTTATGACTTTATTACTAGCGGACTTTCCAATTATCAAGCAGGCTCACACGAAATTTCGATTGGTTTATTATTTCCACGGAATCAAGATGCAGAAAGGATAAAAAGTCCTCGTTACTTTTAATTATGAATGTATTGATTCACCTAACTACCCGTTTCATGCTAATACTTCACCGCTTATTTGTTCATTCTTTTGCAATAGGTTTATTCATCATTTCATTAACTTTTTCGTATAAAGTTGATGCCCAAGAAAACAAAGTGGCTATTGCAGCCGCAAACGAAGCTTATTTGAAATATGAATATGCTAATGCAGCAAAGCTTTATGAAAAAGCTTTTGAAAAAAACAATAAAGATGGTTTTCTGCTTTCTCGTCTAGCTGCTTGCTACAAGGAAATGAACAATTATGGCATTGCTGAAAAGTATTATAAACAAATAATAGCATTGCCTGGAACAGCACCAATTGAATGGTTGTATTATGCTGATATGCTAAAAAGTACCGGAAAATATGTTGCAGCTAAACAAATTTACCAGCAATACCAACGTAGAGATACTACTAATATTACTAACAAATTGAAGGGATGTGATAGTGCCATTTATTGGATGAGTCATCCAAATGGATACATCGTTGATAATATGGCATATCTAAATACAGGAAAATCTGATTGGGGTGCGGTATATAATCCTACAACCAATTCAGTGGTATTTGTTTCTGATAGCTTACGCAATACAAAGAAGAACCTTTTCAAAAAAACATTCAATGATGCCATTTATGGAAGGACTGACAATAATTTCCAAAAAATATATGCCGTAAGTTCTGAAAAAAATGATCCTTTTAATCACCAAATACACGACTTTTCTACTGTTTTAAACAATTTCCAATACCATACAGGACCAATAGCATTTAATGATGCTTATGATAGTTTATACTTTACTGTTACTTATAATGGAACTGAACTCTCTAAAGGTGATAACAAGCACAAGGCAGGTGAAGTATATGCTACACGTAGATTGGAATTGTATCTTTCTACACTTAATAGAGAAGGGCAATGGAATGCCCCAAACGCATTTACTTATAACAATCCGTCTGCTTATTCTGTAGGTCATGCAGCATTAAGTAAAGACGGGCTAGTATTGTATTTTACGAGTGATATGCCCGGTGGTTATGGCGGATTGGATATTTGGTACTGTGAAAGATTGATTACAGGAAACTGGGGATTGCCCAAAAACTGTGGAAGCAATTTGAATACACCTGAAGATGAAGCATTCCCGAATATTGGTATAGATGGGAATATTTATTATGCCAGCAAAGGCCATATTGGTATGGGTGGTTATGATTTATTTGTATCAGTTGGAGAAAAAAACAATTGGTCAATACCAAGGAATTTGGGTTATCCTTTGAATTCTTCAACCGATGATTTCTACTATGTTTTTAAAGATGAAACTTCAGGATTCTTTGCTTCCAATAGAAAAGGCGGACTTGGTGATGATGATATTTATCAATTTGTAATTAAAGATTTACCTGTTATTCCTAATACAAGACATAGCAACATTTTGGTACTAGAAACGACTGTAATTGATAATGCAACCAAACATCCTATTGATAATGCATCTGTGGCTATTCTTAATACTAGCACGGACAAACTTTGGGAAACAAAAAGTAATCTAGAAGGAAAAAACACCAAAGTTGTTGACAATAATACCCCTTATGCTATTACGGTAAACAAGCAAGGATATTATCCAAGTATTCAAGCAATTAATACCAAAAACGCTACTGAAGACACAATGAAAGTGTTGATTCCGCTTGACAGTAAAAATGAAGCAAGACCGATTGCAAGAGTATATAAACTGAATGACAAATCGCCTACACTACATGTAGGGGATAAATTCAGAATAAACAATATTCACTACAATTTTGATAAAGACAATATCCGCCCCGATGCTGCAAAGATTTTAGACACATTAGTAGATATTCTTCATCAATATCCAAGTATGGTTATCGAATTGTCATCACATACTGATTCTAGAGGTTCTGATGAATACAATGAAAAGCTTGCTGACCGTAGAGCAAAATCTGCTGTAGCATATCTTATTAGTAAGGGAATTGCAAGAAAAAGATTAATAGCTAAGGGTTATGGTGAAATGCTGCTATTGAATGAATGTGCCAATGACGTTCCATGTTCCGAAGCAGCCCACCAAGAAAACAGAAGAACAGAAGTAAAAATATTGAAGTTTTAAAGAAAAGTTGTTAGTTGTTAGTTATTAGTTATTAGTTTGTAAGCCCCATAAGATTATAAAATCATATAGGGCTTATCGCTATAAAAAGATCCTTCTCGCTTTGCCTCTTCCCTCTTTGCCTCAAACTCTACTTCCCAAACTTCTTCTTCAATAAATTCAAGGCATCATCAATACTATTTGCAGGTGCTGCAGTTTCTACAGGTTGTTGAACACGTTTGGTTGACTTAGCTTTTTCTACAGGTTGATTTGTTTCCGCTTGTTTTATAGATAAAGAAATTCTTTTTCTAGCAATATCAATTTCTACCACTTTCACCTTCACTTTGTCTTGCAGTTTCAAGATTTCATTAGGGTCGGTAATATATTTATTGGCAATCTCACTCAGATGCACCAAACCATCTTGCTTCACGCCAATATCTATAAAAGCACCAAATCGAGTAATATTGGTAACTATTCCGGGAACAATCATTCCTTCTTTTACATCTTCCATTGAATAGATTTCAGCAAATTCAAATTGCTCCAAACTACTTCTAGGATCTAAACCGGGCTTTTTCAATTCTTTCAACACATCTTGAATGGTGAGCAAACCAATGGTTTCCGTAATGTATTTCTTTGCATCAACGGTTTTTAATAATGCTTCATTTCCAATCAATTTATTTACTTCCACCTTTAAATCTGATGCAATTTGCGAAACTATAGGATAAGCTTCTGGGTGAACCGAGCTGGCATCTAAAGGATTGTCTCCATCTACAATTTTCAAGAATCCTGCACATTGTTCATAAGCTTTTCCTCCCAATCTCGGCACTTTCAGCAATTGTGCCCTACTGGTAAACTTACCAATTTCGTTGCGCTGTTTGATGATATTATCTGCAATGCTATTGCCTATTCCACTCACATAACTTAATAGATTTTTACTCGCAGTATTCAAATTCACACCCACTAAATTCACACAACTTACCACGGTTTGGTCAAGCTTTTCTTTCAACCTAGCTTGATTTACATCATGTTGGTATTGCCCCACACCAATGCTTTTTGGGTCTAGCTTTACCAATTCAGCCAATGGGTCTAGCAATCTTCTACCAATACTTACTGAACCCCTTACCGTAATATCTTCATTAGGAAATTCTTCTCTTGCCACTTCCGATGCAGAATAGATGGAAGCACCATCTTCATTCACCAAGAAAATAGGTAAGTTTAGTTGAAGCGATTTAATAAATTGTTCTGTTTCTCTGCCCGCAGTACCATCGCCAATAGCAAAAGATTCTATCTGATAATTTTTTACTAGATCATTAATAATATATCCTGCTTCTGTTTTTTTATTGCCTTCATGGATATAAATCAAACTTGTTTTCAACAAAGCTCCTTGCTCATCTAGACAAACAATTTTACATCCTGTACGATATCCGGGGTCTATTGCCAAAACCCTTTTGCTACCCAAAGGCGCACTTAGCAACAACTGTTTTAAATTTTCTGCAAACACATTGATGGCTTCTTCATCTGCCTTGGCTTTTAGCAATGTTCTAAACTCTGTTTCTAAACTAGGATGCAGCAATCTTTTATAACTTTCCTTAATGGCTTTTTTTACTTGCTCAACCGAGCTGTTAAAATGGGCTTTTACATACAATTGTTCTATCAATTCTATGGCATCTTCTTCTTGTGGCGCAATATTTAATCTTAAAAAACCTTCTAAAAATCCACGCAAGATGGCCAATGTTCTGTGCGAAGGAATTTTGTGAATAGGCTCCGTAAAGTCGAAATAATCTTTGTATTTAATGGCTTCATTTTCTTTTTCGGGCAATACTTTACTTTGAAAAGTGGCAGTATCTTCAAAGCATTTTCTAAGCTTGGCACGTACCGTTGCATCTTCATTTATTTGCTCTGCAATAATATCTCTTGCACCTTGCAAAGCCTCATCTACTGTAGTAATTTTTTCATTAAAATACGTACTAGAAATGGCTTCTATATCTATTGGTTCTTGAGATAAGATAAGAACCGATAAAGGTTCTAATCCATTTTCCTTAGCCGTTTGTGCCTTGGTTTTGCGTTTGGGTTTGTAGGGTAGGTAAATATCTTCCAATTCTATTATAGAAATGGCTTTGTCCAATGCCGCTTGTAGCGCATCTGTCATTTTACCTTGTTCGGTAATTGTTTTTTCGATAAATGCTTTGCGTTCAGCAAATTCAGCCAATTGTTTCGCTTCATCTTGTATTTGTTGAATCTGTACCTCGTCTAATGCACCTGTTTTGTCTTTTCTGTATCGGGCAATAAAGGGAATGGTTGCACCCTCTGCCAACAATGCCAATACTGCTGCAACTTGACTTTGTTTTACTTGAATTTTGGCAGCAATTATTGGCGTAAAATCTTGATGTATCATTTCTTTAAATCCTTTTTTAAAATTGGGCGGCGAATGTAAAGGGAAGGAAAGAATAAGAAGGGGAATGTGGATAAGGTTTTAATAACTGAGAAGGAGTAATGCAATATTTTGCAAGGATTCTCAAATTGAGAAAGTTACCTGCAAGTGTGCAGCAAGGATTCTCAAGTTGAGAAAGCTCTAATCCACTCGGCGGAAAGTTTCTCAAGTTGAGAAACCTCCAATCCACTTGGCGGAAAGTTTCTCAAGTTGAGAAACCTCCAATCCACTTGGCGGAAGGTTTCTCAAGCTGAGAAAGCTCCAATCCGCTCGGCGGAAGGATTCTCAAGTTGAGAAACCTCCAATCCACTTGGCGGAAGGATTCTCTAGCAGAGAAAAAACTGTTAAAATGTAGAATTATGCTTTTAAACGCATCTTACTAATTGTTCATTTTATTTACCATTCAATAAATATTCATCACAAATTATCATTCAAATTTTATGGTTTGGGGTTAATACTGCATTTTTGCCCAACTATATGCAATCTATCAGTCAGTTTTATCCCCTTTTACTTAAAAAATCAACCATTGTTATTACCTCTCACCAAAAACCTGATGGCGATGCTATGGGTAGTTCTTTGGGGTTGTATCATTTTTTAAAGTTATTGGGTCATGATGTTACAGTAATATCACCTACCAATTGGGCTGATTTTTTAGCTTGGATGCCTGGGATAGAAACGGTAATGAATTACGATGGAAACAAACCTAAAGCACAAGCCGTTTTAGACAAAGCAGATGTGATATTTTGTTTGGATTTTAATATTCTGCATCGCACAAAAAACATGGAACAGCCCATTAGCGATGCAAAGTGTATAAAGGTGTTGATAGACCATCACCAACAGCCACAAACAGAAGCTTTTAATTATGGAATAAGCGATACCAATAAAAGCAGCACTTGCGAAATGGTATATGATTTTATAGTTGGTGCTGGATATTCTGATAGTATCAATAAAGAAATAGCTACATGTTTGTACACAGGTGCTATGACAGATACAGGTTCATTTCGTTTTCCAGCTACAACAGGGTCGGTACACAGAATGGTCGCCCATTTTATGGATTTGGGAATTGCGCATACTGAAATTCATAGCAATATTTATGATAGCTTTTTGGAAAATAGATTGCGCTTTACAGGGTTTGTTCTTTCAAGCCGAATGGAAGTGTTCTATGAATACAATACAGCAATCATGCACGTTTATAGCAATGATTTAAAAAAGTTTGAAATTAAAACAGGCGATACAGAGGGATTGGTAAATATTATGCTAACCATGCAGGGTATTCGTTTTGCAGCCATCGTAATAGACCGCGATGAAGAACGCAAATGGAGCTTTAGAAGCAAAGGTGATTTTGATGTAAACTCATTTGCAAGAGCGCATTTTAATGGTGGTGGCCATTTTAATGCAGCAGGAGGCAGTAGTTATGATAGCGTAGACGAAACAAGAAATAAATTTATTCAGCTTTTGCCTGAATATGAAGCTCAATTACAGTAATCGTGCAAAACATCCTAGCGATTATTGGTATTAATAAAAGGGTGTATAAATAATTATTAAAAAATAAGAATGAAACAATTATCGGTGGTTTTATCATTTGCCTTACTAATGGCAAGTTGTAATCAGTATGAAAAAACAAAAACAGGCTTACCTTATAAAATTAAAAAAGGTAGCACTACTTTGTTAAAAAATGGTCAGTTTGTAAAATTTAATTTAGAGTTTAAGCTTGGTAAGAATGATTCTGCATTGAACAATACTTACGATCATATTCCTGCATTTCTACGTTTAGATACATCTCAATTAGGTAAGTATAGTTTCTTAGAAATACTTCCTAAATGCGGTGTAGGTGATAAAGTAACTTTCACGATGAGTGTAGATACTTTAAAGAGCATGGGCATGATTCCTGAATACAATGCAACCTTTACAAAAGGTGGTGTAATAAAAGGAAGAATTGACGTTTTAGCTGCTTATGATAACGAGCAATTAGTAGGTGCAGAGTACAAAAAAGAAGAAGATAAAGAAAAGAACAAAGAAATTACTGCTTTAGAAGCTTACGCAAGCAAAAAAGGAATAAAAACAGTAAAAACTCCAAGTGGTGCATTAGTAGAAATACAAGTTACGGGTGATATGAGTTTGAAAGCTGATAGTGGCAAACAAGCTACAGTATTGTATAAAGGCTATACAGAAGACGGAAAAGTATTTGACAGCAATATGGATAAACCGGGTATGCCTCCATTTAATGTTGTTGTTGGTGCAAGAAGTGTTATTCCAGGTTGGGATGAAGGATTGCGTTTCTTCGGAAAAGGTACTAAAGGAAAAATATTGGTTCCTGCAATGTTAGGCTATGGTCAGCAAGGTGCAGGCGGAACAATAAAACCATATACTAATTTGATCTTTGATATTCAAGTAGTAGATGTAACCACACCTCCACCACCAGCACCTAAGGTTGCACCCGCGGCACCAACTGCGCCCACAAAAGAAATGACTAAAGGAAAGAAATAGTTAACTTTCAATAAATAAAAGGAACGGTTAATCTTCAATGATTAGCCGTTTTTTTGTTTAATGATTTTTTTGTACCACATAGGCACATAGACACATAGTTAAAGATTAGTTATCACAATTAACTATTTTCTTCATTGCAATTGGGTTCTGTTTCAAAGTAGCGTTTCTATGTGTTCTAATTTACATTTATAATACGAAATCACTCATTTCTATGTGGCTATGTGCCTATGTGGTTGCAAAAAAATAAATGGTGAGAAGCAACGTAAAATCTATATACCTTGTGGTAAAAATATTCTTGAATTATGAGTAGATATTATTCTTATCTGAATACTGCAAAAGAAGTTATCCATCATTATGATAATACCATTCCTTTAGCATCATGGTTAAAGCAATTTTTTGCTCAGCGCAAACAAATAGGAGGAAGAGATAGAAAAGAAATTGCTTCATTGGTATTTCAATATTATCGTTTAGGCAAATCAGTCAATCATTTATCTATTGATGAAAAGATATTGCTAGGGATATTTTTATGTAATCAATCTAATCATCCCCTTCTTGAATTAGTAAAACCAGAATGGAACGAGCAGATTCATTTATCAATAGAAGAAAAGATACTATTGGTTGATAATCTTAAGATTGAATCTATTTTCCCAAATATTCAATCCATATCTGAGGAATTAGATAAATCTGCATTTGCATTATCTCATTTACAACAACCCAATTTGTTTGTAAGAATTAGACCCAAACAACAGCAAGTGGTATTTCAAAAGCTACAAAAAGAAGGTATTCAATATGAAATTATAAGAGAAGATAGTATTGCATTGCACAATCAAACCAAGCTAGAAGCTATATTAGAAATTGATAAAGATGTAGTGATTCAAGATGATGCCTCACAACAAATAGCCGAATTTATTAAGCCAATTATTGGTCATAAGCCTAAATTAACGGTATGGGACTGTTGTGCTGCAAGTGGTGGAAAATCTATTTTAGCAATAGATGTTTTGAAAAATGTTCAACTAACAGTTAGTGATAATCGCGAAAGCATTATTCAAAACTTACTTGCAAGATTCAGACGTGCAGGGATAAACAACTATCAATCATTTGTAGCTGATGCAACAAAACCAATTGCATCTTTTAGAGATAAACGATTTGATTTGATTGTATGCGATGCGCCTTGTAGCGGCAGTGGCACTTGGGGAAGAACACCAGAAAACTTATTGAGTTTTACGGAAAGCGATGTAAAGAAATACAGCGAATTGCAGAAGAAAATAGCTTCAAATGCAGTCAAATACTTGGAAAAAGATGGCTATTTCTTGTACATTACTTGTTCTGTATTTCAAGCAGAAAATGAACAAATAGTAGAAAATATTTCAACCATATATCCTCAATTAAGTATTGTAAAACTAGGTTTGATTGAAGGATACAAAAAAAAGGGCGACAATATGTTTGCCACCCTTTTTAAGAATAATATTAGCTAAAAATTAATTTGCGGTTTTAAAAGAAAATTGATTTGGAGCCAACCAAGATAAATTGATTTCATCTGGCACTTTCAATCTTTCAGCAATTCTCTTATATCTATTAGCTAGGTTGCACAAATAATCTTGTGTTTTGCTAGCACCATCTTTCAAACCTGTAAGTGTTTCAATTTTCCATAATGCAACTAAATGCTCTATGATGCTTGCATAATCCCAAGTAGTATAGATACCAATTTTTTGTGTAATAGCAGAAAAATCAATAAACATATTCGGATTTTTACCGCCCTTATCCATCAATACAGCAGGCATGGTAATTTGCTTGCGCATCATAGTATCAAAAGCTGCTAAAGCGCCATTAGGATCTATTTCAAATATTTTACCCATGAAAGCTTTGTAGGCTTTTTCATGTCTAGCTTCATCACCAGCAATTGTTTTGCAAATGCGTGATAGATTGTTATCCCCTGCTTTATCAGCTAATTTCCCAGTATTTACATGGGAAATTTTAGTAGCTCTTTCTTGGAATGAGGTATAAACAATTGCTTGGTAAGGATCGAGATTGGTATTAGGATTAAATCCATTGTAAATTAGGCGGTGAATGGTTTGCTCCACTTCTTTCATATCGCATCTTCCAGATAAATATAAATACTTATTTAGCAAATCACCATGTCGGTTTTCTTCGGCTGTCCAAGCACGTGACCATCTTACCCAACCATTGGTACTCGTAAGATCGCGCTCGGTATTTACCATCAAGTTAAAATAAGTTTGATAACTTGGCAGCGCTTCTTCAGTAATCATATTCCCTACTAGAGAAGTTATTACAGAATCAGGTATTGTGGAGGATCTTTCTCTAAGATTTCTTATTTGGTCAAAAGCATCATCTTTAGTAAGATCAGGTAAAAAATCTGTTGGTTGCCAACATTCATCAGGATTTACAAGATTGGTATCTATTGTTTCACAAACAAAACCCTCAATCATGCTCATTACCTCCATATTTTTGGCAACTTCGTTAGACACATCGTTTATCATCGTAATAGTTATAAATTTATAAAGTAAAAGTGGGTAAAGATAGTTGTTGAATAGCAGTTAATGATGTATTATTAAATATTAGTCTTCAATAAAAATTTTGTAGAAAAAACCAAGCACTTATAAAACAAAATAAGAAATATTTAAGGAGTAAAGTAAAAAAAAGTTTGGTCTATAAATGATTTTTTCTATGCTGTTGAAGAACTTTTATTAAATCAGATTAATAGACTCTTTTTTTGCTTGCTAAGTATTTATCGTTAATTATTTTACTCATGGGAGTATGATATACTTTGCTTTCAATCCAAGAAATTATATCTAAATAAGCAAAGGCCCTTGTTTCAAATCTGCTCTTTTCATATTGCTTAATAATCACTAAGAACTTTTCAAATTCTTGTTGCATTTTTCTAGGAGAAATATGAAAAGAACGCTTTAAAAATTTGAACATTTCTTCTTCAATTACGGTAAGGTTTTGCATCCTAGCCATAAAGCGATATACAGATTTTATCAAATACTCTATCAATACCATATTGCCCAATTCGTAGTGTGCAATTAAGTGCATTAATCGGGCATAGCATTGTAAATCATTTCTTAGCCCTACTTGATCGTTAATTATTTTCTGTAAATAATCTATACAAGTTGCATAATCGCCATGACCAAAATAAAGTGTTGCAAACTTGTAATTGAATACCAAAATTCTATGCCTATCTATATATAGACTATATTCTTGTAGATTCTCCTCTAGATGATTTATTAATGAAAGTCCTTCTTTGAAAGTGCCCAACATTAAGTGTTGGTTTATTTTAGCACTATTGATATAGATGAACGTATGAATTCTAAAATTATCATGTTGATTAGCTAAAGGAGTAATTGAAAATGCTTCAAAATCTTTTAATGCTGTTTCAAATTTCTGGAAATTCCTCAAGTCAAAATGAGCGTTGAGGATATTATGCATCCCTTTTATGTAATGCCCAATTTCTACAGCCTTCATCATTTCTTCTGCATTAAATAAATCAACCCACTTTTGACTGTATCTATAATACATTAAAAAATCCTGACGAATAAATGCATACCACACATAGCACTGATAGAAATATAGTTTCTCATAAAAGCCCGATTCACTAATGATTATTTGAGGTAAGTTTTCTTTAAAATAAAGCTTAATATCTTTCTCATCTTCTTCGTTGCGAGCATGACCATTTTTCACATACCAGCCATAAAGTAGTAATGCTAAATTTGATAGCCTAGCCACTTTTTCAATATGTACATTTACTTCAATAGCTTCTTTAGCAAGTTGTGCCGTTTTCTCAAGAGTGCTTCTAGTAATATGAAGCGTTTCTATTTTCTTTTCTAGTGATATTACTTGTGTAAGATAGTTGTACTTATAATTTGCTCTTGCTACTTCTTTCGCTTTCTCAAGTATCCTTAAGCTTTGCAGTTTTAATCCTTTATTGTATAAGATTCTTGCATGATCTAGATATTCGTTTAGCTGTAAATCTAAATTATCTGCACTTTTCAATAAACGAAGACTAGAAAGAATTTGTTTATATAAATGAGTCTTTAAACTGGCAAGTTGTGGTTTTTCTACTGTTGGTAATTTACGAAGCAACAGTTTTTCATCATAATCTTTCAACTTATCTAAGGCATCAAATAATTGCACCACTTTTAGATCCTCTTTATCTTTTGATGAACTTCTAGTGATGTATAATTTAAAATGCCGCTTTTCTGCTTTCTCTAAAGAATGAATAAGCTGGTATAATATATCTGTATTGCGGTTAGACATTTGTAATATATTTATTAAATGGCAATTATGGCAAGTCCCAATAGAATTGTAAACTTAATGCATGCTAATATACTAATAATGATAGACTTCGTTAATTTCTATCATAATTTTTTCAGATTAGTAGTGATGATTCAATCATTAATTGCTTTATCATAGTAGTAACCCTTTTAAAAATAAGAACGCAACACTGAAATAAATAATAAGACCGGTTACATCTACTAATGTAGCAACAAAAGGCGCAGAAGAAACAGCAGGATCGGCCCCTAATCTCTTTAAAATGATTGGCAGCATTGATCCACTAAGTGTACCCCATAATACTACTCCCAATAAACTAATTCCGACAGTAGAAGCTATCATTTGCCAGTGTGGCCCATAAAGACTAGGCGCAATGCTATGCCAAACACCTACTCTTATAAATCCAATTGTTCCTAATACAGTTCCTAACATTAAACCACTTAGTAACTCCCTTCTTAGTACGCGCCACCAATCACTTAGGCTTATATCACCCACAGCCATTGCTTGTATTATAAGGGTACTTGCTTGACTGCCACTATTGCCACCACTACTAATAATCAATGGAACAAATAATGCAAGAACTACTGCCTTTGCTATTTCATCTTGAAAATAGCCCATTGCTGTTGCGGTAAGCATTTCTCCAAGAAACAATACTACTAACCAGCCAATCCTTTTTCTAAAAAGCTTTAATAAAGGGATATCTAAATAGGGTTCATCAAGTGCTTCTGTTCCACCCATTTTTTGCATATCCTCACTATACTCTTCATTGGCTACCCAAAGCATGTCATCAATAGTAACTATTCCCAATAAAATATTATTATCATCAGTTACCGGAAGTGCCACACGATTGTTCATTTTAAACACTTGATTGGCATGCTCCTGATCGTCATGTACATTCAGAGCAACCACACGGCCATCCATTATTTGATTAATCAATTTATCTGGCGTAGCAAGTATAATATCCCTGATTCTTATGTCATCTAGCAATTCTCCGCTTTCATTTATCACATATATAACATCAATGGTCTCAGTATTTTTTGCAACAGAACGAATAGTTGCAAATACTTCTTCTATAGAATTGTATTCGAATACATAAACATAATCAGGAGTCATCATCCTACCCACACTATCATCTGGGTATCCCAACTGAGTTAAGGTGATTTTACGCTCTTCAGGGTTTAATAACTTAATTAAATCTCTAATAACATTCTTTGGTAGTTCTTCCAAGAAGTCAGCTCTATCATCAGGAGGTAAATCATTCAGTAGCTCTGCCGTTTTGAATGACGGTAAAACTTTTACAATATCTTTTTGCTGGGCAATATCTAATATCTTAAAAACACTTGATGCTCTATTGATGGCCATGTTTGCTATAATGAGCCCTTCATACTCGGGAAACTCATTTATGAGTTCTGCAACATCGCTAATATTCTGATCGTCTAAAAATATACGTAAGTCCTCATTATTATTGGTGGCTACTATCTCTTCAAAATCAGCAATTAAACTTTCATTTTCAAATTCAACGCTCATGGCTGCAAATTAAGGGTTTAAGGCTTTTTCCTAAATTAAATTATTGTTATGTAAATGAATTGATAGCTTGTTTACTTTTTGATAATTAACCAATTGATAGTATTTCAATTAATAAAGAATATAGAAACCTTTACCACATCTATTCTATAACTCATTTTAATAACTACTTATTAGCAACAATGTTTTTAGGGGAGTTGGATACTAAAAATAGTAAATCAAGAATTACAAACATATAATCCACATTATTTTTATGTTGAAAAAACTAATTGGTGGTTCATACAATAACTATTTATAAATTGCACCCTATCTCAGGTAGAATTACAATTTCTTTACTTTGAGTGCGAATCAGGTATACTTTTATTTATGTGATTTTGTTAATATAAAAACATTCCTTGAATTATGATGGAATATGTAGTAGTTGAAGAAGCCTCATTTTATTTAGTAGGCTATGATGAAAAAAAACAAATATTAGAAGTACACTTTGTTACTAGTGATTACACTTTTGCATATGAAGATGTGCCAATAGAAGAATTTGAAAGCTTATTGGATGCTAAAGTGAAAGATAAATACATGCAATACATTATTGATAGCTACGAAGGATATAGAATTAATTCTAAGCAAAGTAGGTAGTTTTTAGGAGGCAAAAAAATTTGGGTAAGGAGATTTGATGCAAGGAATTATTAGTGGATTGCTATAATCTTGTAGAAACGATTTTTTGTAGAGATGGATATCAATAATCTATCTTTATATTTTGGATTTTGTGACCAATTCTTAGTGATGAAAAAAAATCTATAAAAGAATTATTTCTTTTTGCGAAAATGCAAAAGCTGTAAAAAAGCAACGTACCGATTATTTTTGTACAAATAGATAAATACGATGGATACTTTAGTAGCTTCTCCAATAAAATTTTCTGCGAATGCAGTTATAGAAATCAATAGACTTTTAGCCGAAGATAGTTTTGATACTTCCTTGAAATTAAGAATTGGCGTAAAAGGTGGTGGGTGTAGCGGACTCACTTATATATTGGGATTTGATGCACAATTGCCAGAGGACGAAATACATGAAAGTGACGGCTTAACCTTTTTGATGAATCCTAGCCACCAATTGTATTTATTTGGAATGGAGGTAGATTGGCATGATGGATTGAATAGTAGAGGATTTACTTTCTCCAATCCCAATGCAAGCAAAACCTGCGGTTGTGGCACATCGTTTAGTGTATAAAATGATTTATTTATAAACTCTGTTTTTTCTGTGTGTATTTTTTGAGTGTTTAAAGCCGTCTCTTTTGAGACGGCTTTTTTTATCATTTTTAAGTAAAATTGATAAATTCTACTTAGGATATTGTTTTAATTAAAAAACGAAAAGTATAGATAAAATGAAACCACATCTCTTGTTACTACACTAAAATGATTCCTATCTATATGTTAGTTTAGTAATTAAAAAATCACCATTTTAGTCAATCCGTTCATTAAGTTTACCAAATGTCACATTAAAATTGTGATACACCTCATTTAGATTGTAAAAACAATTGGTTACTTCTTATTCATTCTCCATAGCTCTCATTTGTTCACTAGTCATTCTAGAACCATCATGGCTGTATCCGGGCGCACCAAAAAGGTATTTCAATCTTTGTTCAAAAGAAATATTGGGTTGCATTACATCTTTAGCAATCTGAATCCATTCATGAAATACAATATTTACTGCATTCATATATTCAATATTCTTAGTTAGACCATATTTAATTGGTTCATAGTCTTCAACAGGTAATTCTGGTTGAAATGTTCCAAATAATTTATCCCATAAAATTAAAAACATGCCCATATTCTTATCTAAATATTTGGGGTTTGATGCATGATGCACACGATGATGTGATGGAGTAACCAAAACATATTCTAAGAAACCCATTTTATCAATTAATCGAGTATGAACAAAAATGCCCCATATTTGAGTAACTGCATAAATAAGCAATATATCTAATGGTTTAAAACCTAAAAAAGGAAGAGGCAAAAAATATAAGAAACGATACAATGGTTGAAACACAGATGAACGGAAACCAACTGTGAAATTAAATTGCTCACTACTATGATGGGTTACATGGGTAGCCCAAAAGAAACGCACTTCATGGTCGAAACGATGCAACCAATAATAAAGAAAATCCTCCAATAACAATATGGCTATCCAATACAAAGCCGAAGTTTGCCAATTGATTAAACGATGGGTATAGGCCATGTGGAAAATGGATAAATACACAATTCTGAATGCAAGATCTACTCCAGCATTGAGCACCATTAGGTAGACATTGCTTAATGTATCCCAAAAAGTATATCGTTTGATGTGTTGCCAATGAGATAAAAGCAATTCTGCCAAAATAATAAACAAATAAAAAGGTGTTGAAATGAGAATAAGGTATTCTTCTTTGATATCTCCCATATTTTACTAATTATATTTATGATGATTTCAAATTAATGATATTTTTAAACTTTTAGTGTCAACTACTATGTTGGATTTTCTAAGTCTTAAACATTGAGCTATCCATAAGGCGTAAAACTACTATTTTTCTTTTTGTCAAATCATTTCAAATAACATAAAACCCTATTTAATGCAATGTAAATTTTAATATAACCCTAAAATTCTTAAGCCAAGCACTTTAGAAGCCACTAACTCCTAAATGCGAGATTATGATATACCAATATTATTTCATCCAAAAAGCAACCTCAACCATATACATTCATACTATTTGAAGCTCTCACTGTAAATACTATTGCATAATCTGGATTTAACTAAGGGGAAAGGAATATTTTATTGTCATCGTATATATTTTGCTTGCTTATGATGAATAGGATACTTTCATGCCTTAGTGTGCTTGTGTGTATTGTATTTTTTATCATAATCCTATCTCCTATTGTATTATTTGCTCAACAACAAATAGGCTTGTTTCCCAATATAGATGGTGGCTTTGAAAATCAAGCTGCTGGAAACATCTCTTCTACTCGCGATTCAAAAAAATGGTCTTTTGTAGTAAATGGGAATGGACAAATAAGAAATATAACCACCTCAGGTGGTTATGGTGGGGGAACCTATTTATCTTTAGGAAAATCTGCAACAGCAAGTTCTGGCACTACCACCACTGCCAACTCAAACGAAATAACCAATACTAATTTTGCACAAAACACACTCTATATTGTGCAGTTTTATTATCGAGCAAATGCAGCCAATGCTACAACACCCGATGCAGGATCGAGTATATTCATTAGTACAGATGGCACAAGTGCGAATAGAATTTCAAAAAACATAACACTTGGCACTCCAACAGTTTGGACAAAATTTACCGATACCATCAGAACCAATTCTACTACACAAACTTCCACAGGCACTTATGGCATTACAATTAGAACACCTTCTTTAGGTACCGCAGCAATTGTGGATATAGACAACTTTATAGTATATCCTGCTGATAATGCAACGAATGGTTCGCCTGATATTACAGCACCCAATACAATAACAAATGCTACTGCTAGTCTTTCTACTCCCATTCAAATGGGTATCAGTTGGACAGCTCCTACTACTGGAACAGACAATGGTGGATATTTGATTGTGCGATATAATTCTACACCCTCTTCCAATGACAATCCACTTCAAAATGCCGTTTATGCTATTGGTGATACAATTGCAAATTCCAATAATGGCTTGGTAGTTTATGTTGGAAAAAACACTTCTTGTATTGATAGTTTTGGTTTATCAATTAACAACAATTATTTCTACCGAATTTATACCGTGGACAAAGCTTTTAATTATTCTTCAGGGTATTTATTAAGTACCAATTCCAATCATCCACCTACAAACTATTATATTGATGCCACAAGTGGTAATGATGCCAATGCAGGTACATCTATTAATAATCCTTGGAAAACAATTAATAAAATAAATGCTACTACTTTTTATGCAGGAGATTCTGTTTTATTAAAATGCAATAGTGTTTTTACAGGAATCACATTAAGGCCACTTGGAGTTGGATCTGCTGGTTTGCCCATTACAATTGCTAGTTATGGTTCTGGCAATCCCCCATTGATTGCAGCAGATGGCAATGGATTGCACAATGAAAATGGCATTTATCTTTTTAACCAACAATATATTTCTATTGTTGGGCTTGAAATTACTAATAACTATGCAGCAACTGCAAGCGATACAGTAATAAGAAGAGGGGTATATGTTTTGGCAACTGATGCAGGTACATTAAGAGGTATAACCCTTAAAAACCTGATTGTGCATGATGTATTAGGCACTTATGATTCAACCAATGAATCAGGAGGAATATTTATCAATATCACAGGAAGCAATATTGTTACAAAGTATGATAGCCTAACTGTAGATGGATGTAAGATTTATAATGTGGATAGAACGGGTATATCCAATCAATCTTCATGGGCTGATAGAGACATGAACAATGATTATGGCAGTACCCCTTGGAGACCATCTACCAATTTGGTTTTTAAAAACAACAGAATAGATAGCAGTGGAGGCAATGGAATGATAGTGAGAGTGGCGCAATCGCCATTAATTCAAAACAATATATTTTGGAAATGCGCCAAACGATACTCTGGTAATGCCTTTTTTGTTTTTAATTGTAATGATGCTTTGGTGCAATACAACGAAGCGGCATATACAGTTTACAATACAGGCGATGCCGATGCAAGTGGATTTGATGGCGATTATCGTTGCCGAAGAAGCATTTTTCAATACAATTATTCGCATGATAATGATGGAGGATTTGCAGTAGTTGTTTGCAATCCTGGGGGCACTCCTTCCCGATTTAATGATAGCTGTGTATTTCGGTATAATATCAGTCAAAACGATGGTCATTTTAATGGAAACATAAAAAATGAAGGAGAGGCTATTACCGTAACTGGGCAAACAACCAATACTTTCTTTTACAACAATACCATTTATAGCAGTACCGATTTTAATTATGCCATCATTCATAGAAGATGGGGCAATGCAGGAAGCGTTTATCCCACCAATACTTTTTATTACAACAATATTTTTTACATCAATAAAGCCAATCCTAGTTATTCCTTTCAAAACAGTACAAACAATACGTTTGACAACAATCTTTTTTATAACACTTTAGGTGGCACCCCTCCTACTGATGCAAATGGCATTTATACCAATCCCAATTTTGTAAATGCAGGAAGCGGCGGCGTTGGAATAAGCACAGTTTCAGGATATAAATTAGCAAGTAATTCTCCATGTATCAATAAAGGAAAAACCATTGCGCAAGCACCTTCAACAGATTATTTCGGAAATACCATTCCCTTGTATGGCAATATAGATTTGGGTGCTGCTGAATTTGTATGTTCTGCTATAGTTAATCCTTCAATAACTATAGCTACTACTAATAGCAATGTTTGCTCTGGAGTTGCCACGCTATTTACAGTTTCTAGTGTGTCAGCAGGAAACAATCCAACCTACCAATGGAAAATAAATGGAGCGGCAGTAAGTACAAGTGCTAGCAATTATTCAACAGCATCATTAAGCAATGGTGATACCATTTCTTGCAATGTAAATACTAATAATGCTTTGTGCTTTTCGAGTACTAGTGCCACAAGTAATAATCTTATTATGAATGTGGGCAATTTATTTACAGGAGCAACTAGTACCAATTGGAGCGATGCATATAATTGGTGCACAAATTCAATTCCCACAAGTACTTCTAATGTAATTATTGCAGCAAATAGTACGCGTTTTCCTACAATCAGTTCCTCGGCTAGTACCAACCAACTTCGTATTGATTCAGGTGCATTGCTTACGGTTACTGGAACACTTCAAATTGCAGGAAGTATTACAAACAAGGGCAGTTTTGAAGCTACAAATGGTACAATTACGCTCAATGGCACAAATCAGCAAACCATTCCTGCAAATACTTTTTCCAAAAATACCCTTCAAAATCTAACCATTAATAATAATTGGGGAGTGAATTTATTGGGTAACCTTAATGTTACCGGAACACTTACTCCCACAGCAGGAACTTTGAATACGAATGGTTTTTTGATTTTAAAATCCACTAATAACGCTACAGCAAGAATAGCCCAAGGCAGTGGCAATTACCTAATTGGCAATGTAACCGTGGAGCGATATATTCCAAGTAAGACTTCTCGCAAATACAGTTTTATTGGTTGCCCAATTGTTGGAACTTCCTTTAGAAATAGCTGGCAAAAACAAATATATATTACAGGGAAAGGAAATGGAGGAAGCGTTTGTGGTTCAAGTTTCGGAAATGGTGGTGCAACAGACACTTATAATTGTAATGGATTTGATAAAACCAATACAAACGCAGCATCTATTTTCTCCTACGAAGCAGCTCTTACCAATAATAGCCATTGGCAAAGCATATCCCATACAGATTCTTTGATAAAATTGGGCTTAGGATACAGGGTAAATATTAGAGGTGATAGAACCTTAGGTAACTGTAACAATCAATTAAATAGTACGAACCCTACTTCTCCTACTGATGTTACGCTGAGTGCTACAGGAAGTATTGGTATGGGGAATATTACAGTTGCATTAAACAACTCTACACAACATATTTATACATTATTAGCCAACCCCTACCCTTCTCCTATTTCTTTTAGTGCGTTTAGAGCTTCAAATAGCAATACCATTCAAAATAAATGTTGGACCTATAGCCCAAATGGCAATGGCAATTACACTACTTATTTCAATGGAATAGCCACCAATGCAGCAACAGGATATTCCAATACTTCAATAGATAATCTTTCAAGTGGTCAAGCTTTTTTTGTAGAAAATGCAAATAGTAGTACTGTGGTATTTCAAGAAAGCCATAAAACTAGCAATACACCACTTGACAATCAATATTTTGGCAACTCTCAAGTAAAGTATTTTAAGCTTAGACTGAAAAATACCTCCAATGAAATGCTTGATGAAATAGCCATTCAATTTACCAATAATGGTTCTAATGTTTATAATGCGTCAACTGATGCCATTTCCTTTAGTAATGCACCGCAAACGCTGAGTTGTATTAAAAGTGGTAAACAATTGGCCATTGCTAGCTACCAATTAAATCAATCTACTCATACAATTCCTCTAAAAGTGAAGAGTAGTACAATAGATTCTTTTTTCTTCACTATTTCTTATTGGAAGAATATTGATAGCAACATTACAATCAAATTAATTGACCATTATCTAGGAAAAGAAACCATTTTGAATACACAAAAAAGCATTCCCTTTTCCATTTCTAATGATACAGCAACACAAGGAAGCAATCGCTTTGAACTATTTGTTCAGCAACCAACTTTACTATCTAACAATTTTATTAAAGCACAAGCAACATTCCTTAAAAACCAAATATTATTACAGTGGAATAAGCCATTAATTGATAATTATACCATAAGCAAATACGAAATAGAAAGAAGCATTAATGGCTATAACTTCTACCCAATTCATTCTGTTTTAGCAAATGAAGCAGCCGAGTATTATGACAAATATCTCCCTTCTAATTCTAGCAATATTTACTATAGAATAGTTTGCACAAGCAATAACAACCATAAAATATTTAGCCAAACCCTTCATTGTATTATACCCCCATCTTCAGTTTCGTTCATCCATTGTCAAATGAATGCTTCACAAAAACTATTAAGCATATCTATTGAAGACAATCATTCCTTTCCATTGAATATTCGTATTGTAAACGAATTGGGACAAACCATTTATTCCAATTCTAAATGCACTAACAATCAAACCAATATCAATTGTAACCAATGGAAAAAAGGATTGTTTTTAATAGAAGTGATTGATAATAATGGGAGGATTTTTAGAGAGAAGGTGGTGTATTGATTAGTGAGTGTATTACCAAGGTTAGACATTAGAATTTTTATTATATAATTTGGGTTAAATAAAATAAGCCACTAGCAATTATCTCGCTAGCGGCTTATTTATTTTAGAAACTTGTTAATCCCTATTCTATCACAATCACTTTCACCTTTTCGCCTTCTAACCCATTTGCTTGTAAGTAATACACTCCTTTAGCTAATTTCATTTGAGATACAAGATTAATGCTGTAAGTATTCATTCCTTTATTGCCATTCAACTTTTGTTGCAATAGCAATTTACCATCTATGCTAGTTAATTTCAATTCAAGCTCTTTCGTTGATTGTAAATTGACACTTACTTTCACTTTTCCATTTGTGGTAGGATTAGGAACAACCTCCCAACTTTCTTTTGCAATAACAGCTTCTTGATTTTGCTGAATGCTTCCGCTTGTTTTCACAATTGAATGTTTTTGCAAATTACCATCCCAAGCTTCAATAGTTGCAATATCATTACTTAAGTTAAGGTCTTCTAGAGCGAAAGGTGACTTTTTGGTAAATACCAATTCCATCAATACACTTCCATCATCTAAGGTTTTAGCTATGCCTTTATCATCATTCCATAAGAAACTGATTTTGCCTTCACTTGCCTTGGTGATTCCATACTCTACATTGAGTTTGTTTTGCTCTATACCTTTCAACTCTAAAGTCTTGCTATTAAAATTCAAAGTGTATTGCAAGCCAAGTATCTCTTTAAAGTTTTTCACTCTAATTGGTATTCTTACTTCTTGCGCTTTGTCAGCCTGAATATCGTCATAATACAACTCAATTGGCTTATTCACTTTTGCATTTGAACGCATTACTGAAGCATCCCAATCGTAATTTACATCGCCCAATTTCATCCCTACAAAACTTTGATTACTAAAATTAGCAGTTAAGTTATTGATGCTGATACTATCCTTATAAGGAAATGGATTGGTTGCATCGGGGAACTGATAAGCACTATCTACAAATGCCCACAATCTCTTACCGGTAAATGTGGTATCAATACCCAAAGCCAATCGCTTGATATAAAGGATGTCAATTGTTGATACATCGCCACTGTTGTTCACATCTGCTGCTATAATCTTGTAGGGAGAATTTAATATCACTTTATTCAAGATATGCGATTGTACCAAGATGGCATCTATTACTGTAACACCATTGTTCTTTACTGAGTCGTTGTTTTTGGAAGGACGAAGGGTGTAATCACCTGTATAAAGTGTGAAATTATATTTGCCTTTTGCCTTTACTGTACTATCTAAAAAACCTTTGATTGCAACTGATACGGAAGGTATTGCTATTCCATTTGGAGTTATTACATTGCCCTCTAAACCATAACAGCTATAGAAAGACTGCTGAAAACCTTGAGAAACCTGCAATCCTCCATTTGAAATACTTTCTATTAATGGCTCACCTATGGTAAAGCTATTTGAAAAGTTGGTTGATTGAAAATACCCACCGCTTGTACTAATTACTTGTGGGGTAATAACTTGTGCATTTGTTGTAGCAACTATAGCACTGAGTAAAAAAAGAAATAAGTATTTTTTCATTGTTTAATTTTTAATATCAACATGCTACAATCAATCTATTTATACAATAAGGATTGATTATTTCATTTTTAGAACTGCATACTCAGGATGTTCTGGATTTACCAATAACTCCTGCCGCTGTGGGTGAATTAATACATCCATTTCTTCCATTGGTATAGCACCTAATAATGGTTCTGCATCGCCCGATAAAACAAAAGCATTACAAGTAGCAGTTCTGTTTTTAAATTTCACTTCTACTGGCCCAACAACATCGTATTCCACCACTGTTCCATCAGCCATTACCGCCTTTCTTTTTTCTTTAAAGGGCAACTGCAATATTTCTTGGATATTATCATTAATAGCCATCATAAATGCACCGCTATCTGCCAACATGCTGATGTTTACCTTTTTAATTTCATCTTGGCTAATGATGTTTCTGCGAGCCAAAGCAATATCGTCTGCATTTATAAGCTCAATTTCTGCATAAGTTAGTCCCATAATTTTATTCTTTATTTCTGTTATCTCATTTCAATTACTAACTAGCTAATTTGTTTGTCATTAGTCGTCCATCAAAAGAAAAATGACAAGTGGATTTTAATTAATACACTTCATCATGGTTGCCTATATCTACAAAAACTGCTTTTGTTGGCTTATCTTTTGTAAAATAAAAAACAACTCTTAAATCATAAGCAATAGAAAAACTTGATAACCCTTCTAGTTTTCCTGACAACTTGTGTGTTTTGAGTCTCGAATCGTAGGGATTTTCAATAAATACTTCCACCTTTTCCCAAAAAGCTTGTTCACTTTCAACATTCTTTATTCTTTTTTTAAAACTCTTTTTAAATGATTCGCTGAAACTTACTTCCATTAAAGCATCTTTTTTAGTTCGTTCAAATCTGAAGAAAACTTTAGTTTACCTGCCTTTTCTTCAGCTTGGGCAATATTGAAATGTAGTTTCATTTCTTCTCGTCTACTTTCTACAATGTTGTGTTCCAATAAATTTTTAAGTTCTTCTCTTTCTTCCAATGGTAGATTATACATCGTTTCTACTATATCGGCAAAAGGCATATTACTATTCATAACTAATTATTTATTTCAAGCTTACTTATTAAACATGATAATCTGTACCCTAAATTATTTACATTCTTTTACTTACACCAGTTACAAACTCACTTATTTACTTGTAACTAATCATCCTTCAGAAGACTAGCTCCAAATGAATGACAGTTCATCTACCTTTTCAAAAGTTCCTTTTTAGCAATTTTATCAGTATCAGTAATGCTTCTACCGGCTTTATCTTCCTTTATATATTGGCTGATGGCAATTTTTTGCTTTTCTATCAATGGCTTACCATTAATTACAAAGTCAACTCCTTTAGGCTCTTTAATTTGTCCCATACTATATGTTTTTCCTATTTAAAAGGATTTATAATAGTTAAGGTGTCATCAATTACCAATCCGTTATGCATATCTTCAGAATAAAGTTTAACGCAGTTGCATTCTATAGCAGCAGCAATAATGAGACTATCATAAAACGATGTTTTGTATAAATATGCAATGTTGCAAGCTTTAGCAATTGTATTATTTGTATTAATGTGTAACTTGTAGTTTTTAACACATTCATTTACAGTAATAATAGCATCTGAATAGGGAAATTGTAGTTTGCGTGTAACAATATTTACTAATTCCTGTAAAACCTGCGTGCTTATAAAGGCATTATTTATAAAAACTAGTTTTCTTGCAATAGCTTGTTTAGCAAGCTCATTATTAGAATAGGTGTACACCAATACGTTTGTATCCAAAAAAACATTATCGCTCATTAGCTTCTTCCCTATTAAATTTAAAGTTTATCGTATCTAAAGAAATCGCTGTAAAGCTTACTTCCTTTTTAGGAAGTTCTTTAGCTTCTATCCCTTCATTTTTGGTAAAAGCAATTACTTCCAATTCTTTACCAACATAATCTTTAGGGATATCAAACGTAACGGTTTGAGTGTTAGGTACAATTACAGTTCTTATCATTGAGTTTACAATTTATTTATACACAAATATAAAGATATAGCAAGTTTCATTACAATTACCTAAAGACACTTCTGGGATTGCAAATCCCTTTTATCTGTTTAGGCTAGATGCCCTGCGGAACATTTTGCCCAGCTGAGGGGCAAACTAAATATTTCCACACATTTTACACCTGAACACGCCACAGGCGTGCACAAGCCGTATGCTACCCCAATTAGAAGTAGCTGCTTTTTTTTACGTAGCGAAGACCTAAGCGAATGGTACAAAGTGCAAGATTGAACCCAGCAATAATTTGTACTTAAAACCGCCTAACAGCCCGAAATGACACAATATTATCATCCTTCCTTATGTTAATAATTCCCCCATCTGTAAAATTAATTATCCATGCATCGTTGGCGTTGGGATTACCAGAAATTTCAGATGATGACAAATAATAACCCAATCTGTTACTAAAATAACTAATACCATTTAAATATAGATTTTTATATACAAGATTTAATTCGTCGATGGAAGGCAAAAACCAGTCACTATATCCGTTCAATCTCATGCCATTGCAGAGGCTTGCTGCCGTAGAGTTGTCATTGCAGGCCGCTATGATACCGGCGGTATTACTTGCGCCAGTACCTATTGCCGTACCAGTACCGATAAAGGTACCAATACAGCCCCAATAAGCTGATTGATCATAATCATTTGCAACAAGTCCATGAGTTCCAGTAGCATCCAAATAGAAAATTATACCTCCTGCATAACTTTGTCCAATATACAAACTATTAGTGCTGTCTGTTTTAATAGTTCTTATTGATCCATACCCAGTAGTTCCGAGAGATGTGGTTACATAGGCACGAACATAATAAGTATTGTTTGGCACTAAGCCTGTAATTGTTGAAGTAAACGCATTTTTTCCCGTCCCTTCACTTGTAAAGTTATTAAAAACAGTAGGATTTGTAATTGAAGCCCAACAAACTCCCTTAGTATTAACTGAACAGTCACCAATTTGAATACTATCTCCTCCAGATTCTGCAGTTGTTGTAGTTATATTAATTACAGGTTTTGTAGTTAATGAGTTTTGCGTGCCTGCTTGAACTGTTAAATTATATCCATATCCAGTACCAAAACTATTAGTTGCATAAGCACGCACATTGTAGTTTACGCCACACCCTCTTAAATCATTTAATCGAACTGAGTAATAGCCTAGACCACTTTTCCCATCAGTTGAATGCTTAGCTGCAATTGTTGGCACTGTCGTATCAGACCAACATAACCCTCTTTCAGTAACAGTAGAACCACCATCGATAGTCACATATCCATTTCCAATTGCTGAGTATTCAGAATCTAGTGTAATTTTTCCCGTACCCACTATTGGAACACTAGGTGTTGAACCCAAAACTGATAATGTTGTGAAACTAAGTTCATTTCCATAAGCTGTGCCTTGAGTATTAGTCGCATAGGCTCGAATATAATAGGTAGTGCTTAGTACCAACCCTGTTATGTTACTATTGTAAATACCAGTACCTGCCCCACCAGACAATATGCTATTGGACAAAGTCGGATTAGGGTTTGTACTATAACAAACACCCCTAGCTGTTACTGCACTACCACCATCGTCTGAAACGTTACCACCTGAGGTAGCAGTAGTAGTAGAAATACCAATTACACTATTAGTTGAGACACTTGGTACTGTAAGTCTATTGGTGGTAAATGATAGTTTAGTACCATAAACAATACCTCCACCATTAATAGCATAAGCTCTATAATAATAAACAGTATTTGGCATTAATCCAGCTAGCGATATAGAATAAGTACCAATACCCAAACCACTAGTTGCATTATTATTGATTATTGTAGGATTGGCTGCTGTATCCCAACATACCCCCCTGCTTGTAACTGAAAAGCCTCCGTCACTTACCACATTACCACCAACCATTGCTGTAGTATAAGATATACTATTTGCTGATGTTGAAATTACAGAAGCTAGTGGTATGCTAACAGTTGTAAAAGTTTGTTGAGTACCATAAGATGTGCCTACACTATTTGTTGCAAATGCACGAACATAGTACGTAGTTCCTTGTGTTAAACCTGTTATGCTACCTGTAAAACTCCCAATGCCGGTTCCAGCATTTTTAGAATTATTTGCAGTTGTAGGATTTATAGTTGTAGCCCAACAAATACCTCTGTTGGTAACAAAAGTACCACCATCATCTGTAATATTTCCATTTCCTAATGCAGAGTTGGTAGAAATATTAATTATTGTATTGGTTTGAATTGTTGCTAACGCTAAAGTAGGAGTTATAAAACTTAGTTGGCTGCCGTATGCTGTGCCAACACTAGTAGAAGCAAATGCCCTAACATAGTAAGTAGTGTTGGGTAACAAGCTATCAAATTGTATTGAATAAATACCAGTCCCGTTTGACGTGGATGAAATATAGCTATTGTTTACCGAAGGTGATGGAGTTATAGCTATGCAAACACCTTTACCAAAAAGAAATTCACCACCAGTATTAGTTACATTGGCATTCACTATAACACTTGAATAGCCTAGTACATTTGCAGATTTAGTAGTAACGCTTGGTAATACACCACTCGAACTAGTTGCAGTTAAGCTAGTACCAGTTCCCCAACCTAAAGATGTTTTAGGCCCATAAATGGTATTGTTTGCAGTATTAATATAAAAATCACCAACACTTCCAAGGGCATTGATAGGAGTTATAGTTCCATTTAAAATTGTTTTTCCATTGATGCCTGAATCACCTTTTATTCCTTGAATACCTTGTGTCCCAGTTGCACCTCTTACATAACCAGCATTCAACATCTGTCCATTGCTTAAAGTAATAAACAATGAATCGCCTGTTACTTTTGAGTTGGTAATGCTTACGCCATCTTTTCCAGCAGCACCTATTGCACCAATCAATCCTTGAATACCTTGTATGCCCTGGTCGCCTTTTAAACCTTGTATTCCTTGAGCTCCAGTTACACCAGCCAATCCTTGTATTCCTTGAATACCTTGTAAACCTCTTGCACCACTATCGCCTTTTACGCCAGTCAATCCTTGAAAACCTTGTATGCCTTGGTCACCTTTATCGCCTTTTAACCCTTGTATTCCTTGAACTCCAGTTGCACCAGTCAATCCTTGTATTCCTTGAATACCTTGTAAACCTCTTGCACCACTATCGCCTTTTGCTCCTGTTGCTCCAGTTAAACCTTGTATGCCTTGCAAACCTCTTGCACCACTATCACCTTTTACGCCAGTTGCACCAGTCAATCCTTGAATACCTTGTATGCCTTGGTCGCCTTTTAAACCTTGTATTCCTTGAGCTCCAATTGCACCAGTCAATCCTTGTATTCCTTGAATACCTTGTAAACCTCTTGCTCCACTATCACCTTTTACTCCAATTGCACCAGTCAAGCCTTGAATACCTTGTATGCCTTGGTCACCTTTCAGTCCTTGTATTCCCTGAATGCCTTGCAATCCTCTTGCACCACTATCACCTTTTAGTCCAGTTGCACCAGTCAATCCTTGAATACCTTGTATGCCTTGGTCGCCTTTATCTCCTTTCAATCCTTGTATTCCTTGAATACCTTGTAAACCTCTTACGCCACTATCGCCTTTTGCTCCAGTTGAACCAGTCAATCCTTGTATTCCCTGAGCACCAGTTGCACCAGTAAAACCTTGAATACCTTGTAAACCTCTTGCACCACTATCGCCTTTTGCACCAGTTGCCCCAGTCAAACCTTGAACACCTTGAATGCCTTTAACGCCTCTTACATTTCCAGCATTTAAAGTCAACCCATTACTAAGAGTGATAAACAATGAGTCACCCAAAACTTTTGTGTTTGTTACACTTACTCCATCTTTTCCAGGTGTTCCCGCAGTGCCACTAGCACCAGCGTACAATGCATAAGGCACACTTAGCAATTGCGCAGTGCCGCTGTTTACATAATTGCTTTTACCTGTAGGGTCGGTTTCTGTTTTTACATAATAGTTGCTACTGCCCCAATTAATTGCACTGAAATTGCCACTTAGTTTGTTTCCGCCGCCTATTTGTAGCGTTACAATTCCATTGGCATTGGTAGTAGCAGCATGGGTTTCGCTATACACTACAGCCCCTGTTGCAGAATCTTTTAGCAAACTTATTTTCACACTTACGGCTGTGTTGGCAATTGGTGTATTGCTATTGTTGCGTATAGCTGCTTGATAGCTAAACTTTTGTGGAGCTTGTGCATTTGCAATTGCTATTGATAGTACAAAAACCATCAATGTGGTAACCAAACTCTGTAATGTAAACTGCTTCATTTTATTGTTTTAATTATTAATTTATTAAGTATGATGTAATTTAATTCTTCCCCTTTTTCTCTATTTCCATTTCACCATTAGTACCCAATTTAGGAATACTTGAAACTGATAGAATCAGCTAATTGTAAGTAAACTTACAAATAATAATAGAATATCCTTACGAACAGAAAACAAATAGTACAAATAGTACATTTAGTTCATATAGTACATATTGTACAAATAGTACATGTGAGAGAAGTGCTATAAAATGACAACTGCGCTTTTTGTCTGAATCTTGATGCCCAGGATTCTACAATTTTCAAGATGATTGATTTTTATTCAATCCCATAAATCCTCAAATCCTGTAAATCCTAATTCAGACCATCCACTTTTTCGTATTCTTTTGTTGTTACCTCATTCTTTTACTATAGGTGTAAAAAATAGAAGGAAGAAACTAATTACGGCCACTAATCACATTAAAAAGGAAGGATTCGCTTGGAGCGAAGCCTTCCCTAAAAACACCGCTTTATATACTAACTTCCTAAGTTGATTATTTTTCTAGCAGTTTTATAGCTAGCTACAAAACCAGGGTTCGCTTTCTTAAAAGTGGCAATAATTTCATCCAACTCCTTCATCTGACCGCGCAAGGTTGTAAATTCAGTTACCAACTGTGCAGTAACTGTTTTCTTTGTTGATTGCAAAATGCGATACCCAGGAGCAGCAGTTACTAAGGAAGAAATATTTGCTTGGAAAGTGGTAATATCATCCGCAGTTACATTAAAATCTTTTAAAGATGCAATAGGTAATGGTGCAGCTTTATCATACACCAACTGCATACGAGCAATACACTCATCCACATCTCCACGCCCAAAATCACTCCAAGTAAAATTCACCTGTCCCCATAAAACAGTGTCTTTCTTATCACTAGCATAGGCTTTTAAAGCATTACACACATGTTCCGCCTGCTTTCCTGCCACATCCCAAGCATCTAACTTAGCCACTGTAGCACCAGAACCCGA
>Ga0114959_10000026_pt1 | contig 121230 bp, 110 predicted proteins | sample C_130625_EF_Meta_FD_87317 | JGI IMG/M metagenome (GOLD analysis project Ga0114959, IMG submission 87317) | Freshwater microbial communities from Lake Croche, Canada to study carbon cycling - C_130625_EF_MetaG | ecosystem: Environmental > Aquatic > Freshwater > Lake | place: Lake Croche...
AGTTTTACTAAAACTATCATTATTTTTCAAATAATATTTTACAGCAGAAATTTTATAATCTTCGGTTTTATGCTTCATTATATACTTATAATAAAATTAGAAAAATACTCAAAAATCGTCCCAATTTAAATGTTCAAAGGTGTATATGTAGTAAAATTAAAAATAGAGTGAGAATTTCCAAAAATAATGATGACATAAGTATTACGTTATAATTTGTCAAATAACATTGTCTAATCATAAAAAATAATATGGCGATAAAAACCACAGAGGCGAAATAATAATGAATTATGTGCGTTTCATCTAGATAAATGAGTCCATATAATCCAATTAGTAATACACAAATTATTATTTAGGAGTATATATCGTTTCTTTCTAATTCATACAACACCGTTCCTAATCCCATCAAAAACATAAAAAATAAAATATAATGTTTGCAATTAGTATCACATATTATATTAGATACACTATTATTACATGTATAATTATAATAAACAAACATAATTGGTAATAAATAACAAACTATCATGAATGATAATAATATATTTTTATTCATGATACATAGTCATTAGATAATTCTAAATACGGTTGGTCATTGCAGCGATTTACCATACTCTTCTAAAAAGTTGGGGTTTCCTACTCTATAATTTGGGTACAAATGGATATCCCTGATTCGCCGGCTGCACCTCATCGATGCGTTTTTGTTGTAATGTATCCAGTGTAACATTGCTCGAAACTTTGTCGGGTTGATAATTGTCCGGAGGTGTATGGATGGTTAAAATCTCATGATTGGCCGAAACATAATTATACATTTGGCGTCGACCACCCGTTCCTTTCGCACTCAATTCATCCGGTGTCAAGCTATAAAATGTATAGGGCTCAGATACAATATTTACTCCACGATTTGAGTTCATCAATCCGTCCCCAACACCCAAAGGTTCACCTTGATAATCGGGTACCGTATTCATCTGTTTCTCGATCATAGGATGGAAATGTTTAATGATATCTTCGCCAACAATGACTTGATAATTTTTTCGAATAAGCATGAGTGCAGGAACACGCTGAATATTGGGTGGCATAGGAACTTTCTGACCATTTTCTAGAATAATATGTAGCTGATTATTTAGAGGATCTACGGCGCGTCGGTCGATACAAATGAAATTCAACTTTTCTGCTAAATTTCCTTTTACCAAAAATTGGATGACGCGTTGACTATGTTTGCAATGATTACTATAATACAATGTATCCATGATAATTTGTATTATAGATAGAGAGTTGGTCGAATCAAATATACGCATTTGTTTTACTTACTTACATCTTTCCGCTACACATTGTATATAAGAGACGATTTTGGAAATAGAATATGGCGTATATCAAAGCGGGCCAGATGGCGTTATATAAAAACTCCACCCCCTTTCCGCGTTTGAGACCCATGTACAAAGAACTGACGAGCAAAAGAACCAATAACACAAAGCCAATAACGGAAAGCCAGTAAAACCAAACACAATATTTGCGGCTTAAAGGGCCAAAAAGAGCATTGAGAGTAGCATCGGTGGACATTTTTTTATATAATACGCATATATTTTATTTCTTTTTCCGAATCTTTCCTAAAGTTATTCCATGCGATGTCAATATTTTTATTTTATCCGGATAAAAACATTATGTCATAAAATAGGATAAATATATCTGTTTACAATATACCAAAATATGGATAACGCAACAATATGGAAGATTTTGGATACTTATTTCCATGATAATCCACAGGCTTTAGTCAGACATCATATTGATTCTTATAACGATTTCTATAAAAACGGTATATACCAGATTTTCAAAGAAAAAAATCCGATCCGATTATATTCGAGGCCGGATCCGAAAAATCCGGGCGAATATTTATCCGAATGTAATCTTTATATCGGCGGAAAGGGTGGCGATAAACTTTATTTTGGTAAACCAGTCATTAGTGACGATGCGAATTCACATTATATGTATCCGAACGAGGCACGTCTTCGAAACATGACCTATGGAATGACCATTCATTATGACGTAGATGTCGAAATCATTCATACACTGAGACCTGGCGAAGCGCCTAAAATGTTCGGTGGATTAGGTGATGACGACGATGATATTGATGGGTTTATTGGGGGTGGTCCGAAAAAAAGGGTTGAAATCACGCCTTCGGCTGCAAAAAAAATACGCGAAGACGTTGAAAACACAATCGGCGAAGATGGAAAACAGGTTATTCGACATACATTAAAACATATTTATCTTGGAAAATTTCCGGTGATGGTCCAATCCGATTTTTGTATTTTACAGGGACTATCGCGTGAAGTCCGATTCACGATGGGCGAATGCCGTAATGATGTGGGCGGCTATTTCATCATCGATGGGAAGGAAAAAACCATTGTGGCCCAAGAAAAATTCGCCAACAATATTTTAAATGTTCACAAGGTTGGAAACGACGACTATACCTATGTTGCCGAAATGATATCGGTTTCGGAAGACGTTTCCAAGCCAGTGCGCCGACTTTCGGTTGGTCTTTGTGCCGATAAGGCGAAATATAAGGGAGGAAATATTGTGGTCAATATTCCCAATGTCCGTAAGCCCGTTCCTCTTTTTATTGTATTTCGTGCTTTAGGTATAGTTTCTGACAAGGACATTATTTCGTATTGTCTCTTGGACATCGAACAAAATGAGGGCCTAGTCGATTTATTTATACCTTCTGTTCATGATTCGGCGACGATTCTCACACAAGAGACTGCCTTGAATTATATTCGACTACTGATTAAAAAGGCGTCCTCGACAGCACAGGTGCTACACATATTATCGGATTATTTTTTGCCTCATGTTGGAGATACCAATTATATTTCCAAAGCCTATTCGTTGGGTTGGATTGTAAATCGTCTAATAAAGGTTTCGCGTGGAATGGAGGTTCCAACTGATCGCGATAGTTTTAAATGTAAACGTATCGAATTGGTTGGCGAATTATTATCAGAACTTTTCCGCGAATATTGGAATATTCAATTGCGCGCGATTCAATTAGGATTTGAAAAGCGTCTTTATTACAATGTCGATATGTATGAAGATAATTTGTACGGCCTCATCACGGACAATTATCTCGAGATTTTTAAAGAACGTCTTTTAGAAACCGGGTTCCGAAAAGCATACAAGGGCAATTGGGGCGCTCAGTCCCATACAAAACGCATCGGCATTGTCCAAGATTTGAATCGCCTCTCTTTTAATTCAGCCCTGAATCATTTACGTAAGACAAATCTCCCCCTAGATAGTAGTGTAAAATTAGTTGGACCCCGTGTTCTACACAATTCGCAGTGGGGTTTCTTGGACCCGATCGATACGCCCGATGGTGGAAGTATTGGTTTACATAAACATCTATCCATTTCTACTTATGTAACACGCGGGGTTTCACGCGAACCTATGATCAATTGGTTACGCGAAAAATGGGGCATGAAACGTGTAGAAGAATTTTCGCCAATTATGTTATCCGCGATGACCAAAGTCATTATCAATGGATATTGGGCGGGTGTGGTCGACTCACCAATTGAATGCGTTCGGAAATTCAAATTATATCGTAGAAATGCATTATTGCCGATTTATGCCAGCGTCACATTTGAAATCGCCGCTAATACGATTTATATTTATACCGATGCGGGTCGTGTATGTCGTCCGATTTTTTACCAAGATGATGAAACGGGCCGCGCATCCTATCAAAACAAGGGTGTATTAAAATATCTTCAAACGGGTCATTTTACATGGGAACAATTGGTATCCGGGTTCAACAAAAAACGCGACAGTCTCCATTTTGACGCCACACAAATGAACATTTATGAATTGAATGAATTATATGAAGGTATTGAAACCGAAACCAACCCGACAAAGTTGGAGCGATTTATGGTTGAAAAGGCTGTATTCGATTATATAGATGCTGTCGAAAGTGATACGGCAATGATCGCTTTGAACACGGAGGATTTTGAAAAGTCAGACAGCAAATATACACACTGTGAGATTCACAATTCCCTTATTTTAGGCATGATGTGTAATATGATCATATTCCCTGAAAACAATCCCGCCACACGTAATTCTTTTTCATGTGGACAGAGTAAACAGGCGGCATCGCTTTATCATACAAATTATCAATCTCGTATGGATAAAACCGCCGTTGTATTGAATCACGGTCAAATCCCCTTAGTGAAATCACGTTTCTTGGATTTTATCACTCATGAAGAGAATTCTTATGGTGAAAATGCCATTGTGGCGATCGCTTGTTATACTGGATATAATGTAGAGGATGCAATTTTGATCAATGAGGGATCTTTGAAACGCGGTCTTTTTCGAACATCCTATTTTACGACGTATGAAGGACATGAAGAGATTTCAAGTGCGGATCGAGAAATATCCGGGTCTTCAGAAACAACGGTAAGTAAAAAATTTATGAATATCCAAAATGAGGAAATCGTTCTTGGAACAAAGCCAGGTTATGATTATAGTAAACTCGACATGCATGGTATAATCAAACAGGGGACTCTTGTGGACGACAAAACAGTATTGATTGGAATGGCAACGGTATCTACGCCTCCTGCAGGTAGCGCGATTATAGTCGAACCTTCTTATACCGATGCGTCGAAAACGCCGAAAAAGGGGCAATTGGGGGTCGTGGAACGTGCCTTTATTACAGAAAGCGAGGAAGGGAAACGAATTGCGAAGGTGCGTATAGTAGAGCAACGTATTCCTACCATTGGTGATAAAATGGCATCTCGTGCCGGACAAAAAGGTACCATCGGATTGGTGATTCCAGAACAGGATATGCCATTTACGGCAGAAGGCATACGACCGGATATGATCATTAACCCACATGCAATCCCATCGCGAATGACGATTGGCCAATTAGTAGAATGTGTTACAGGAAAAGCCTCTTTAGAAATGGGTGGATTCGGCGATTGTACTGCGTTTAATAATTTGGGATCAAAAATCCAAGTCTTTGGTGAAATTCTCCCGAAGTTTGGATACCATTCAAGTGGGAACGAAATCCTATATAATGGAATGACCGGCGAACAGATGCAGATGGAGATATTTATGGGACCCACCTATTATATGCGTTTGAAACATATGGTGAAGGATAAGATCAATTATCGCGCACTGGGGCCTCGTACGGCTTTAACAAAACAACCGGTTTCAGGACGTGCAAATGATGGAGGGCTGCGTATCGGTGAAATGGAACGCGATACGGTCATCTCACATGGAATGTCGGATTTTTTGCGTGAATCTATGATGGAGCGTGGGGATAAATCCTATTTGGCGGTTTGTAACAAAACGGGTTTAATCGCTATTTATAATGAAGAGCGGGGACTTTTTATGAGTCCGATGGCGGACGGGCCCATTCGGTTCACTTCTGCTGTCGATGGTAACCAAGATATGCGCATTGAACATATCACCAAATATGGGCGTAGTTTTAGTCTGGTTTGTATTCCTTATTCCTTTAAATTAATGATCCAAGAATTACAGACGATGAATGTTCAATTGCGCATTATTACAGAAGATAATATCGACCAAATGGAAAATATGGCCTATTCACATAATATAGATTTATTAGCCCAAGAAAAGGATGTGAATCCGAAGATGTTATTTACTACCATCAAAATGAAGATACGCTCATTAATGGAAAATAAGAAAAAACGAACGGATGTTATGTCGTCCAGTCCAAGTTTACAGCGTCATGATGATTTTTATGGGAATTTTCCGAATAATGGCTCGCCCGATTATCCTGACGTATCACCTGCCTATGTTCCCCCGTTTGAGGAACGCGAACATGCGGATGATTCCGAAACCTATTCCTTTTTAAATAGTCCTATCATACATGAAGCCAGAAGCCCGGATTTCCCGCCTCCTATGACACCAAGCAGCCCGGATTTCCCACCACCTAGAAGCCCGGATTTCCCACCCCCACGAAGCCCGGATTTCCCACCGCCTGAAATGTATGGTGGCAGCGGCACAAATAATAACAGCGATGAAGAATCGCATGAGTACGTTAAGGGGGATGTGGTTTATTTACGTAATACCGGAATGCGCCGATGGAAAATAAATCATGTAGGAGACGATTTTGTGGGAGTGGAAGCAATAGATCGCGAGGGTCTTACTGATACAACGATGGTTGTAAATAAGAATGATATTCTTGGACCCGATGAAATAAATGTTTATCATGAACCATCGATGGAATATTCACGACCACCGCAAATGCAAAATGTAATACCACAATATCACCCTAATGCAAATGTACAATATCCTTCTCTCACACCTTCGCCAGTTGTCGTGAATTTTGCCCCCAAAATATTCAATCATGGTAATGATCAATCAGTGACACCTTTGGAAAACCATGAACAAAGTATGCCTTTATCCAACATCTCGACGTTAGCACATGCCGACGAAGGAAAGGAGACCGACAACGACTCATCGGAAAAATTCAACAAACCGATGATTGTGGTTAAAAAACACGCAACATAAAGAATAAAAAAATTGATTTCAAGTAAAAAGATATAACAACAGCGATATATATTTAGCAAAACCTAGAATGTCATTCATTAGCAATCGAATCATTCATATTTATAAATCACGTAATGTGATTTTGGAACAACTCAATTCGCGTGGGTATGTAACCGACGACTATGCAAATTTTAGCATCAATGAAATCGACGTCATGTTATCCAATTCACAGCTGGATATGTTGATTCAGCATAAAACGAATGGAACCAAAGTCTATATCAAATATTATTTTACGGTGAAACAAACAACAAAACAGATCAATAAAAAAAACCTAGATGAAGTGGTTGAAGATCTCTATACCATCGACGAGGTGTTGACCAAAAAAGATACATTGATCATTATCATCGACGACGAACCTAATGATGGTATTTTAGAAAAAATGCGATATTTATATGATCATGACGGGATTTTCGTGATTATTCATAATATTATGCGATTACAGACCAATATTTTGAATCATTTTATGGTTCCGTCAATGGAGGTTCTTAGTGATTCTGATATTGAATCCTTGTTTAAAACCTATAATCTCAGCAATAAAAACCAACTGCCAGAGATATCACGGTTCGACCCACAGGCATTGGTGGTAGGAATGCGACCCGGACAAATCTGTCGCATCCAACGTAATAGTGCAACGGCTATGTTTTATGATTATTATAGAGTCTGTGTATAAAGTATATATATATATGAATCCAATTCCACAACAGATAAACATACCTCTCGAATTTACCCCCCCCGATTTTTTTTATTTGTCTCCAACTAGTGGTTATAATCCCGTGCAATGTAGTGCATTTTCAATATCACCCGAAAACATTCCAGTATGTGGCGCCGATTCTTCTGATGATGAATACCAACAATGTTACCAGTATGAATTGTGTCGAAACCAAGAAATGGCCAATATTCTCTATCAAAAACGCGATAAACATTATGGCGCTGAACAAAAATACACGGATTTTGAATTACAATATAAATTTAGTTATATTACAACAATCAATTTATGTATGGGCATTATTGCCGGTATAGCATATATTCACTATGTTCGCTAATTCATGATGTAAACATTATATAATAGTATTATAGTATCATATAATGGAACCATTCAACGGGTATTATAATCCCGTCACACCGACCGGACCCCCTTCTGCAAATCCAATAAGCCTGACTGACCCAAATGATTTATTTAGCATGCAAAATAGTATTTCGAACCATTTAAATAAGTTTCAACTCCAATATGGTCGTTATTTGAGATGTCAAGATCCAAATACGTTTACGGATGTAAAAGATCCGCCATGCAATGTAGATACGATAGATAGTTTCGATTCACTTTATACATCCTATCATTCCTTATTGGATTCGATACGAGATTTTAGCAATGCCATCCCCGCACAAACGCATTTAGACGGAATTACGCCGAAACAATCAGAAGAAAATCTTGGAAAAATAAAGAATGAATACGCCGACATCTTGGCTTTACGTAAAGAATTGGATCAAAAACTACAGCTACTTAATGAATCACGCGAAAATGCTGAAAATACGCCGACTAAACTCTTGGAATCGGCCGCTTTTGCAAATACTTTATGGGCCATCTTGGCGTCCTGTTTGATATATTATGTGGTGATAGAATTGTAAAAAAAACCGTAGGTTTCTTTTAGATAAACTCTATAAATATAATAAGTAGATGAGTAATTTCCAAGACACGACATTATTTACATATGACCGTTTAAGCCAATTTGTCAAAAATTATCAAACCGAAATCAACCATTTGATAAAAAAGGCAGATGAAACTGATGGTTTATATAAATATTATCATTTCGACTATTCGCCACGTGGCATTCATTTAACAGATTTGAAACGTATTCCAGCAGAGATTCTAATAAATTGTTCACCCAATTGGCGATCTTATTCACAATTAAATAGTGTCGATGCATGGAAGATGAATTTAGGACAAATGTATGTACAAATAAAATCGACCGAATGGGTCTATTTAAAGTCGCTTTCCAAGACGCCTGGATTAGAATATAGATTCGTATCCCTTCCTGAAAATATGAATTCTGAAGAAATGATAAATGCCGCATCCATCGGATTAGAAGCAGGCACCAAGGAGAAGATAGCGGAAGGGACTTTATCATCGAATTTATATGACCCGATTCAAAAAAACGCCGAGCCCCTTTCTATAATAAAGGGGGCTGTTGCATTCGAATGGTTTGGGTATTTTTTTCCAATAAAGGGTCTTGGAAATTATACAATCGAAATCACCAATGCCAATAATAAATATTTGCATGTATGGTTTGGTTCAAAAGCTATTTGCGAGTATATTTCCAGCAATTCTGATATACCCAATGGAACCAGTAATAAATGCACAGTGAATACAACGGAGCAAACATATTATCCAATCAGGATTCAATTATTTAGCAATACAGGTTCCATTCCTGGTTCTATAAATATCATTATTAAAAAAGATACGGCCAATCAAATACCTAATGAATCTTGTTTATCCGTCATACGAAACATGAACGGAACAACCTATTTACCTAAACTTATGTATTGTGCTTTTGTGTCTCCGTCGAAAGTAGATCTAATGGCGGGAAAATTCCGGTGTTTTTATTATGATATTGCACAACAGCAGATACCTTCGGTTGATTTCTATTCCACAATAAACAAATATAAATTTGATATGCAAATGGGTATATTTGATATCATGGATGGGGTAAACCTGGACTATGGTGAAATTCCTGATATAGACAAGACGAAATACACCCCTGTGAGTGGAAATCTCAAAAATGGATTGCCCGACCCCGAATCACTACCTAGCGCATTTTCGCTCTATCGACTCGATGTGGATATACGAATGGGAAATACATTTCAAATCAATGCTACGGTAGATACAAACCAACAATATGATATGCGCAAAATGGATCCCTCTTTGTTGAACTGGGCATCTAATTATGAAGAATTGCCGAATTATTATCCAGGAGATAACTCTGTACCAATGAGTGGTATTGTCGGTGGCGAATCTTGCAAAACTGCTTGCAATGATATTTCAAACTGTAGCTATTATTTTACCTATCTAACTGCGGATGGAACTGAAAAATGTGTGATCGATAGTGAGAGTACTATGAAAGCCCCTGCCATTCCTAATTTTAACCAAATCCCACCAAAAGACCCGACGGATTCATCCAAGACATATACAAACGGGGCACTTTTTATGAGAAATCGACAATTTATAGAGCCTACCTGTTTTGGCCAAAATATCACAGCAAATGGTACATTTCGAAATCCCGATGTTATCTCATTAACATCTGTTGCCAATACGGATCAATATGATACATCATTCAAATATGCGAACTATAATTGGAACCAGAACGATTTGATGAAACAACCGGATGATATAGGAATCTGCGGAGATCCAACCTATGGGTTTAAAAAACACAACGATGAAGCAAAAGAGATACTGTTTGATAATGCGCTTTATAAAAATTATGGCGCTGCGTGGACAACAGACCCAAATACAATTGCGGATAATAAAAACAGAGTAGAAAGAGTCAATATTAAAATAACGGAAGGAATGTCAACCCCCGATGTCAAAATAAACATCAAAACAACAGCCAAGATCGGAAATGACGGAACAAGGGTGACAAACGCGGTTGATGACACCGCAAATAATGTAAACGCAGGACTCTATAATCAAGAGCAATATGCTCATCTGATGGAGAATATAAATACAAATTATCAGCATCTATCCAAATCGGAAATACCACAATATTTAAACACACGAGCATTTTTAGAAGCGAATCCTGATGCGGACTATAACGGGAATACACTATTATATTATAATAGTCAGTCGATCCCAACGGCAAAACAACAAAAAGTAATAGATATGAACGAAGGCATTGCTAAGCAAAATTTATTGTATTTAATGGGGGGTGTAACGGCAGCCACCTTATTAGTTTTAGCGATAATCATCGGCAATAAATAGAAATATATTTTGATAATATAACCAATAGAATTATCAAAATGTCAAATGTAGGCCATTTCGATATATCAGGCGTTTTTAACGTAGAACAAAATTATCTATTTGATATGTCGAATTCTTACCCGTCGGTGAATAACGCAGCCACAGTGGCGACCTATGTTCATAATTTACAGGACCACATGAAAGAACTAAATACGCGATTTGGTGAAGCAAATACATCAGGTCAGGCCGTATTAGAACAACAGAATGAAATGATACAAATAATCAATGCCGAACAAACACGACTCAACGAAAAAAAGGGGTTATTGAACGAGGCCGAGATACAGAATGAAAGAATAGCGCTCTTGAACGATACATATCGTAAAGAATATGGTCAATATACCAAAATATTGATCGTGGTTATCATAGGTTTAGTCGTACATATCATTTTACGATTGTTATCGACGCTTTTGCCTTTTGGACTATTATTGGTTTTACATATTATTAATGCAGTGGTTTGTTTGATTGTCATTCTCAATATTTATGCCGTATTAAAAAGCAGATCACAGATTAATTATGATGAGTTGGTATTACCCCCTCCCGGTGGAATCAACGGGAATAATGCCGGTACAGATGGTTCTGGTAATAATCCTTATAATGAATTGTGTTTTGATAAATCATGTTGCGGTGCTGGGACAACTTGGGATCCGGTAACCGGATTATGTATTATATCAAATTCAACGCCGTCTTCGAGTACTCCATCTTCCGAAGGTTTTGTCACAAATCCACTTTTGCCTTTGCTCAATTCGCATAATAAAAACCCGGTGGATTCTGTCTTGCCAATGACACCATGTGAATCTTGGACGATATTGTAAAAATAATCCGGATATAGTATAAGAATGTCTTACCAAGAATTATATAATTCCGTAAAATGGCAAAATGATATCATGGAAAACCAAAACGCCAAAATGCGAGATGCATATTCAACTGATCAGCGCAAAGTCGATTTTTTAATTTCCAATATCGCCTTTTATACAAAAATCAATTTCATTTTGTGGATTTTTTTCTATTTAGTCGTTTTAGTGGCAATTTATTTCGCGTTTTATGGTGAAAAACGCGATATTTTATCGAATCGCTTTAAAATATTCTTGATCATTTTATTTTTGCTTTATCCAATGGTTATTACACCCGTCGAATTATCGATCTACTATTTAGTTGATCGCATATATACACTCATATTTGGCATGCCATTTACCGGCTATTTCAAAAATGTACCCGAATTTTCTTTGCTCTCTGCATTGCCGCCCTAAAAAAAGTTTTCTCCACATCATACTGTTATTATGATATGGAATACATGTTTGTACTATGAGAGAAGTACACCCTAAATTTCATTCAGCTCGATCTCTTCTCCCATATCATCCTCTACATTATAGTTCGTAGTAGAACCGGAAGCCACACTCGAATTTTGTATATAATCATCTTCATCCTCTCCACGCATTTTCAATTTGACGCCAGACCATACACCCGAACGTTGTTTACCGAATTGTCGATCCATGTATTCATGTAGATCCTTCGGACTCGGATTCTTCGTACCGAAATTAATATTGAACCACACCTTGAACTCTTCGGAAAGTTGAGATTTGCGAATCGTTGCACCTACACATCGCACCACCTTATCCGCAATAAATTCGGCCAAATAATCCTGACGTTTTCTATATTCGTCACTGGCCGCAAGAACACGCGGACAATCTTCTACAACTCCCTTTGTATCATAAGCTCTGTCCACCAACATAGCAGCGAAGGTTTCTCGCCAAACAGGAAACCGATCCTTCAAATGTTTATCCAATTTGTATTGATGAGGCTTATCCTCATCGTTTTGCACAGGATTTTCGGTAAAGAGAGATTCGAACGGAACCACACGAATACGTCTCCATGTTCCATGATCCTGTGCCTTGATTACCAGAAATTCATTCGCACATACAATCAATTTAAACTGTGGAATAAATGTTACAGGTTCGTGCATATAAAGACCACGCGCCGAGATGGGTTCAACGCCACTGACCAATTCTTTCATTGGTCCCTCGTTGATGACATCACCCTTTGATGGTTCTTGCATGACGACGTATCGCGCACCTTTTAATTGAACAATTTCTGGCGCCAATCCACCGATTTTGATACGCTGTTGTGTTATCAGAGAAATCGGGGCGGATACTTTATATGTGCCCAATACCTGGCTCATCAAGTCCGTCAGCACGGATTTTCCATTTTGACCGGCGCCGATATAGTTATTGAAGGTTTGATTTACGGAGGCGGTTCCGATCAAAACGGATGACAGATGATCCCACATATATTTCCGAACATCAGGGTCGGGAAATAGTTTGGTCATGAAATCGATAATTTCCGCTTTTACATCGGCATGCTTGGAAGTCGAAATCGGTACATAGTCGATCTCTGTACATTTGGTCAAATAGTCTTCCGGTCGACCATCGCGGAAAATCAACCCCTTTTCGGGTGATTCGAAATCAATGACACCATTCTTGAAACACAACAAATAGGGATTGCTATCCAATTTGTTCAGGAACTCGGTTTCGTTGAATAGATCTTTCGCCTCTTGCATAATGTTTTTCTTGTCATGGGTTTGACCCAAACGCAGATAGATTTTTAGTGTCGCCTCGATTTTTGCTGACAGGATTTTATATTTATCATCATCCGGATCGAGAGATGCTTTATACGCATTCATTTCTTCGGCCCGTTTTCGATACATTTCGCGCAATTCATTCGAAATCGTCAACCGCAGCGAAGATCCATCCGCGACCATCTTCCATCTATGATTTTGGTAACGGTACCAATTATCTGAGCAATATACATATTCGTCTTTACGCATTTGATGTAATACAACCGCGATATCATAATCGCCACACCCTTTGGCATTTTTATTGGCCGCATTTAGAGAATTAATGGTGATCGTATTGATCGTCTGGTCCAAATAATAACCAATCGTATTCTCCTTTACACTCTGGAATCCTTCGGGATTTCCATGCATTGCCCAGTAAACAATCGATCGATCGGTAATACCCCCTCTCGTCTTTTTATCCCATGATGACCACCGATCGCATAAATCCGGTATCGAACTATAATCAAAAGTAGACGAACGAGCACTAAATGCGATCCATACAATCAACATGCGATTGGAGGTGTTACGCAATGCCCATCCCGTTTTCATCCATTTAGTATAAGATCCAACACCATAATACTCTTCCGGCAAGGTCATTGTATATTCGTAGGTTTCTCTTAGACGATATTCTGTGGGTGACAAAGAATCCAAGTATCGATTCAAACACATTTCCAATTCGTTCGCGTTGCGTATTCTTGAAATGGTGGCCACATCAATTTCATTACCCCATTCTTGTGTAACTTGTGGTGATGGCGTTCTACGTCGCGAATCCTTTGTGTTGTCGGATACCGCCGAAAGTGTTTGCAAAAACGCGTTTGTATAGAAATATTGTGGATGTTCATTGTATCGTACCGATAATTTATGGAAATTATCTTGGTTTAAGTAATTCGCTATATCTTCGTTGTTTGTGATCCATTCGCCGTCAATCGGGTCATAGGTAACGTTATACACCGTTGTCAATTGATAGGATTCATGACCGGGCTTTTGCGAACCATAAAGTTGCCAATTCGTATGACCATTCGTGATACCCTCATCGAATACCTCTTTCCATTGGTTTACAATAGGCAAATCTGCCCACATTTCGTCGATTTTTGAAATTATATTTTCGCGTAAAATGCGCTGTGCCTTCCGATCCATTTGAATTCCGATGATAATATGAATCCCGTCTTTTGTGATATTTTTAGATGGAACCCGATTTACCTGTGATTTTTGGAAAACAAACACAGGAAATTTGGTATCTTCATCAAATTGGTACATGTCTTTCAATGTTGCTAAATACGCAAACAATAAATCAACGATATGGTCACTGGTATATAGACGTTCTCTAACATCAATTGCAAAATGCAGATCTATATCTATGGCAACTGGTCCCGTTTTATCGTTTTCAACCCATTGTTTTTCTGTCAAGTATTCAGGTTTGCCTTTTTTAATTATGTCGTTGTAATATAACTGCATGAACGTGAACCATTCTTCATCGGGAATGTGAAATGATCCGCCAAATATACCCTTTGAATCATCACCTATGCGTGTATGTGTAGCCTGAACATTGCTGCCTTTTATTACACGATGATTATATAAGAAATCTGTGAATGGAGTCGACTTTGTTTTTACAATTGTTTTGCTTTTAGGTTTCATAATTTCTTGTTGAGAAGAATCAACGATCACGTTTTCATCCATTTATGCCAAAATATAGTTTGTAATCTACAGATATTTTTATTATCTTTCCATTTATTAATTTTCGGGGGTCAATTTTTTGTATTTGACATAAAATAATGTTACCATCAATGGTAACATTTTTAGATAAATATTTTGTTTACAAATTTGGATGATGTTATACGAATTTTGATTCTTCAAAGAACGTTGTCCAGTCCGTAGTAATTAAATTCAATAAGCCGAACAAAAAGATTAACCCAATAATATTTTCATCTAATAAATCAATTCTTGGTTTGACTGGATTAAATATCCAAATAATTAGACAGGACATGAATGCAGCGTAAATAAATTCACAACGATCTTTCCAGTATTGGATGTTTTTTTGCTTCGTTTTTATTTTTTTAATGGCCTCATTTTTTTCAAAAGACAATTTACGAATTTTTTCTTTTAAATATGCATTATAAATGGCTAAACCAATGAAACCGATTTTGAATAGTAATATGAAAATAATAAATAAGTCGAAATAATTACTCAGCTTGAATTTCATGGTTATATAATATACTTATAAAATTGACCGATAAAAATATAAAGAAATGTGTAGTACAATTATACAATGAAGTTTTGTACTATATGCAACAATATGTATTATATCGGAATCGACGAAACCGATACTAACAAACTTATCCATTACTGTCGCAATTGCGGGCACAAAGACGATTCAATGAATGGCGAAGAAAATATATGTATTCTAAATACGCAAATTCGGAAAGGTGAGCAAAAATACAACCACATCATCAATGAATACACGAAATTGGATCCCACATTGCCTCGTGTACATAATATAAATTGCCCCAATACTGCATGTAAAACAAATATGCAAGACGAATCGAAAAAAGTACCTAAAGAAGTTATTTATATACGATATGATGATGACAACATGAAATATTTATATATGTGTGCAGTATGTGATACGGTTTGGAAAACGGATGATAGTCGTTAGACAAACTAGGAAACAATTATTACAGAAAGTGATCGTCTAAAAATACTTTTTATTTAGGGATATGAATTTGTGAGGTCGAATCATGTGGATTACCGTCGTCATTATATTTTCGATGTGATTAGCATAAAATTGATTTTGATTTAACATTATAAATAATTTAGAAAGAAATTCTTGTTGTATACTATTATGACCACCCTACCCCAAAATGCGTCAAAGTCAAAAATGGATCTACAAGATGGTCCGCGTGACGCCGAAGAGGAAGATGAAGAATCTGAAATAGATTCAGACGAAGAAGACGAAACGGTAAAATCTGTAGAAAACAACGAAGACGAAGATATCGATGACGACGATGACGACGATGACGATGATGACGATGATGACTCTAGTGATATTGATATGGAAGAAAAGGATATTAAATTAAAGTCACACGAACCGAACTCACAAAAATATATAGATATTGACAGCGACAGTGATTCAACTAATGAAATGAATGATGAGGATTATGAAGATGAACATTATCTACAAAAATTGGACGACTCGTTTAAATCTAACGTTATTACAAAATATCATCCAGAATTGTTATCGATCAACAACGATGAAGTTGACATTTTAACACGCATTCTACGGGATGAAAATGGCGTTATTATAGACCCGCTCCATAAAACCCTGCCATTTATAACAAAATATGAACGCGCACGCATTTTAGGAGAACGCGCGAACCAAATTAATTCTGGTGCAACACCCTTTATTGAAGTGGGTACGGATATTTTAGATGGTTATTTAATTGCCCTTGCTGAATATGAGCAAAAAAAAATTCCCTTTGTAGTAAAACGCCCACTTCCTAATGGAGGATGTGAATACTGGAAATTGCGCGATTTGGAAATATTATGATAGATACTAACAACATCCGCTTTGCTGGTTTTCAATAACCGTTGTTTTTTTTGGATTTACGGGTGCTGGAAATACAGAGAGTGATTCACCGGAAGCGGGATCATGTATAGATTCTCTAACAAATTTGTCCTTTGGTATTGCCGGAGATTTTAATTTTATCAATTTGATACAGGCGTCTATGATATTATCACAACATAAAATCAACAATACTGCCGATGTTTCATTTTCGATTCGAACCAATTGTTCTCTTACGATAACACTTATCAAAAATTTCAATATATAGTTACAGGTATCGGCGGTCGATTCTGTGCGACTATCTATATTTAATGAAACCAATATTGTATACAAATGGGATACAATGGCAATAATATAAGGCACATCATTCGTCTCGATTTCATTGTTATTGACATTTCGAATAAACGTGCTTTCGACAATTCTGAAAAATTCGGGGTTCGTTTTGATAATCTGATCGACGATTTGTAAGCTATGGGTAGACAGTTTCGTCGAATATTTTTCTTGTAGTTCATAGGAAGCCAATATCGCCTCTATTTTTTGAATAAGACTTCGATGAGCCGTATTTCGTTTTAATCCAGAAGAAGTAATGTGATCTTTATCGTCACCAGCTTCAGACCAGGTATCCATTGTATATTGAAATATATGTTCATATTTGTTTTTGCTAAATAAATAATTATGAACGCTGAGCATTTTACAGTTATAAAAAAAAAATATAATTGTAAAATATTATGATCATTTCTTTTATCCCCAAATCGTTATGTTGTCGCCGCTGTTTCTGCTTCCGCGAGTCTACGTTGGCGTCTATCCTGTAGCTTCTTTTGCTTATTTATTTGAAACTGTTTTTCCAGATATAAAATCATTTGTAACATTTGGAGGGCTTGTATATTCAGCAAATAGGTAAGCAAATTCGTTGGACAGTCCCTCGCATCCTTCAAAATACGAAACATTTTCATAATTTTCTCGATCTGGCAGGGCTTGTTTTTGGCATAATTATTAAATGTAAATAAGTGTTTTACGGTATATTCTTTCATGCGCGTTATATCCTTCTGCTGAAAGTTTTTTTTCAGCTTTAATTTTCGGTCAGTTTGAACCCGGTAATGTAAATCATAGAATAAATTATATCCACATTCAGTGATTTTCTTGAGATAGGGCTGTGTGAACTTTTGTAGAATGGACTCCAAATTATCGATTTTATCCGAAAAACACTGTAATCGCGTCTCCGGCATTAGATAGGAATATATGTGTCTTACGACATCATATGGCAAGCCATCTATTTTAGATACATCAAATTTTTGGGCGTATTTTGCGCGCCGTTCGAAAGCTTCCACCTTCACTAGATAGTTCTTGCATGATTTTGAAAACTCATGTGTCAATAACTGGGCATATTTATTCGCATATAGAATCTGTAGTTTCACCCGTCTATATTTGTCTTCCAGCGTTTCGTCAAAGAATTCGTTGGCCGATATTTCTTGTAAAATTAACGCCGACTCTCTTGAAATATCTGGCAACAAATGTATAAATTTTTCTTGAATGCTTTTATCTTTTGCACGCGAATCGACAGTACATATATTTAAATCGGCATTTAAAACGGTCATTTTTTGATATAATTCATTTCTTTCTTCATTGAATCTCAAGCTGGAATGGACATGAGCCGGATAAGATGGGTAAAGAGGATTTTTCTTCATGGTTTCGTTTATAGACAATTGACGTATATTATATTGAATCAATTTTTTCAAGAAAACCGCAAGAAAAAAAAAGATTCAATTCATCTCTTTTCGAAAAGGATATAGGCAATCTAGGATGGACCTTAATTGTTGCATTTATGTCTTTGGATTTTATCAATGGCCCTTGATAACCGAGATTTATGTTTATCTTCATCACATTTCAATTCATGTAGCGTCGTTGCACAAATCGTTTCGCAGTTTGTTGAATAATATATCCGTTTTAAGCGATAGCCTTTATTTGCCGGTATAACCGACATTCGTTCGATACACGAACTGCATGGCTTACTATTCTGAATTTTTCCGGTTTTCGAAAAACGTACAATCAACAGACTGATATCATCTAATCTAGCCCCCCTATTGTTTAATGGTTTCAGTCGATCTAGTGCGTCATGTTCTGCATGAAACCCCTGTTTTATATCTTCATCATTCGTATATTTATTGATACCAAAAGATAATAATTTCATTTTCGTCAGATTAGCGATCTTTCCCTTTTGCTTGGAATACACAGGCTATATGATTATAGCCCATACAAATACAATCATGATTCGAATTATTTTCATAAGTATAATTCACAGGTAAGCAAAAGCGCTTGGCATACATTTTGTCCAAAAGTTGTTCCATTTTCTTTATTGTGAAACAATCATTCTATATTCTTTCCATCAATTTTTCTTTTATCGCGATAATATAATATGATCATAAAAAAGGAATCTAAGAAAGAAGGGCCAACAACAATCACAATATATCATGTTGATAAAAAGTATGACGATGCAAAAATGGAGACAAAGATGAATAAAATGTTACGACCCGTTGATATTGATTTAATAATCAATGAAGATGCTGATATTTATACGGCAGATGGAAAATTGCTCCTCAAATTTCGAAAGGGCGCCATTCGTAGCCAAGATAAAATCGAACGTTTTTATGAGAATATTATCGATTTTGCCAAACATACTTCGTCCAATCGGGGAAACGCAACAGGTAGTAAAAAGCGGGACCTCTATAACAACCCAAAAGTCATGAGTAATATCTTTGGCTATTTTGATCGCTGGAGTCCATCCCAAAAAGTATTGTTCAGAAAATCGGGCCAAAAACCCAAGATATCGGTTCGCGAATGTCGATTTAATATGGATTATCCGGACAAATATAAAGAGACTTTACCCTTTGTCCAAGAAATCGATCGTTTGTATCGGGATTTGATTCCGGACAAATATAAACTACAGCGAAAAAAGGCAAATGAAACGCCTTTTAAAATCCCCCATACGGCGTTTACCACTATCACAACCAATGTAAATTACCAAACATCTATTCATACCGATAAAGGCGACGACGTTGAGGGGTTCGGTAATTTAGCGGTAATTGATTCAGGTCAATATACCGGCGGCGAAACCTGTTTTCCACAGTATGGCATTGGCGTTAATGTTCGACGCGGGGATATTTTATTTATGGATGTTCACCAGCCACATGCCAATTTACCGATGCAGAAATCGGAGGAAGATACTATACGGCTATCAGTGGTCTGTTATTTACGTAAAAACGTGTGGCTAAATTCTCGAGGGACTTCGAAAGCGGGTTTTGAACGGCATAATAAGACGCTGAAACGAATTTCGGGTAGATAAATTTGTCGCCGTCCATTCATTGTTATAATTATTTTTTCGTTTTTCTTGTTTTTAGGGGCTTGTTTTTCTTCGATCTTTTATTAGTTTTTCGTCGTTTACCACCAAGTACACCAAGTCTCATTCTCTCAAACATACCAGACTCTTCTAATTTATCAGCTTCGTCGTTTATCATTTTCTCGGTGATTTCATCAAAAAGATCATTTTCCTTGTACATGTTCTGCATAAATTCAATATAGTGTTGTTTTATTTTTTCGGGAGACAGCTTTTCAAATTCCGGATTTTCCAAATGCGTATTTGCCCACAACATTGTAAGTTCGTTTCTATCAAGGCGTTTACGAAAGAAATCTAGCAATTCTACATATTTAGGGTTATCACAATCATAACCCGGACATAAAGCATAAGCGGAATCGCCTACTATCATGTAGAATCTTTCTAGTATTCCACCAACACAACTCATTCCGTCCTCATTTAATTCGTTTTCGTCATCAACGGGGTATGCATGATAACAATCTTTAATAAATGCGCGAATATAAAAATCAATAAATTCTTTTGGTTGGCTAAACACGAAATCGATTGTTTTTCCGACTAATCTTATGTTTCCTGGTTTCTCTGAAATTTCTCTCGCTGAAGAAAATTTATCTAAAACTGCATTTAATTTTAACAAAGATAATTGTTGTTCGTTAGGTTGGAAATGTTCTCTGATAAATGCCTCGAATTTGGGTTTTATGTATGAAACTATATCCCCATAATTTTTAGAATTGTCTTTATCCATATCAATCAATTCAACATATTTTTCCAAATTGATTTTTGCTGATTTTAGATGTATTTCAAATGCAACTGCTCGCCTATCATCATCTTCATCTTCATCTTCATCGCTTAGGTTACCAGCGTCAAACAGTAGCGCCTCTCTAAAATCGCGGTCGACACATTTCCAAGTTGTATCCCCCCATTCGCCCTCAATGTGTGTCTGAGGCCAGTCGTCACATAATGGTTCATCCCCTTCCCAGTAACCATTATAAGCGCGCCCATCTCTAAATTTTAATTCACCATAACCTTCTCGCATATTATTATCCCAATCACCACGATATGTTGAATAATTATTTGGATTACCGTCGGAATACTCCAACAATCCTTCACCTACCATTTTGTCGTTTTCCCAATTTCCAATATATTTATCACCATTCATAAATATCATCGTGCCTAATCCATGTTTTAGGCCTTTCAACCATTCACCGTCATAATTTGAATAATCATCTTCAGCATATGCATCTTCGCTGGAATTACTATCGGGGTGTGTATTCGCATATTTCATTTTTCCGGGTCCACTCATCTGCTGATCTTTCCACCACCCTTCATAAACGTTGCCGCTTACAAAAATCATTTTCCCAAGACCATTGATATTATCATTTACCCAATTGCCAGAATATTTTTTATATTCATCTTGTTCATGTAATCCTGTATCATAAAAATCCATTTCACCATATCCGTGTTTCATATCATCTTTCCAATCACCTGTATATTCAAGATATATATCATCCTGGTCTTCACTATGACGATTGTATTTCATTGTACCCTTTCCATGTTTTATACCCCCGTCGATTGTTTCGCCAAAATAAACATTACCGTTCTTGTCTTTTTTACCTTTCCCGCGTTTTGTTTTTTCCCCGCCGTATTTTTTATAGGTTCTCGATTTTTTATTGTATTTTTTATAGGTTCTCATATATATTATTTGTTATATAATTTTCATCGAAAGATTGAATTATATTTATACAATTTCGGCTAAACGTGTAGGAAAAAATTATACATATTATTATATAATATGGCAACTACTCGTAAAAACAGAAAAGATTCTAGTAAAAAATCTACAAAAAGAGTATCAAGAACACATCTATGGGCGCATAAAAGACCCTGGAGAGTGACATATCGCAATAAAGATGGCGAAAAAGTTGTAAACATACTGAAAAACGGAGCAAAAAAGAATAGCCTGTTAAAAAAAATAGAGAAAAACAATTACTACATCTATGGTATCAATAATTTAACCGATAATCAAATAGAATTTTACAAAAGAAATGGAGAATTGAAGTGAGATTATTATATATAACATTATATATAATAATGACGAATTATGTCGTAGCAATACCTTCTTATAAGCGCGAAGAAATCATATCCAAAAAATCGTTGAAAACATTGAAAGACGGCGGTGTGTCCGCATCCAAGATTTTTATTTTCGTCGCCAATGAAGAAGAACGCGACAATTATGAGGCGGCTGTTCCGAAAGATTTATATCATAAAATTGTCGTAGGCGTGAAGGGCATCACCAATCAGCGCAAATTCATTGTGAAATATTTTCCCGAGAATCAATATGTGATTTCCATCGATGATGATGTGGAGCAAATCGAAAGGATGAAGGGTCCGGAGAAATTGGTGAAAATAAAGGATGTGGATGGGTTTTTCAAGGATGCTTACCAAGATTTGAAAAAACATGGACTGAATATTTGGGGAATTTACCCGGTGAGAAACCCTTTTTTCATGAAACCGAATACATCGACGGGCCTGAAATTTATCATCGGCGTGTTGCGTGGTTTTATCAATCGCCATTCGAAAGATTTAGAACCTTCGCCATCCGCCGAAGGGAAAGAGGATTATGAACAATCCGTCTTATATTTTAAAAAGGATGGAGGTGTTGTGCGTTACAATAATATCACAACGAAAACCAAGTTTTTATCCGAAGGTGGTCTTGGAAAGGAGCGATTTGATATGAATAAAAAGGCCGCCGAGTATATGAAAAAGACTTATCCGGATTTGGTGACCGTGTTCCATCGAAAAAACGGGATGACGGAGATTAAATTGAAGAATTTGGCGAATACCAATAATACACAAAAAATGAAACCGGTTAAAAAATCCAAAACGATGAAAAATAGAATATAATTTTTCAATATCTATATTTACGGGTTGTTTTATTTTGTAAGGATTTTTTTCTTGTGTTTCGCTTTTGTTTTTGAATACGTTTGATTGTTTTGGTTGAATGGTGTCGGATTGTTTTGTTTTTTCCACCCAAAAAAAATCTTTGTTTTACGTCTCGAATAAAATCGATTGCTCCATAATATGTTTTCTTAATTCTACTCGATGTTTTAACTCCTGTATTTTGTGGTGTTATTTTATTAATAAGTTGTTCCAAACGCGTTCGTTTGGCAGCTATTTTTTGTTTTATGCTTTGTTTAAATGCGTTTACTCTAGAGATAATCGTTGTATTTGTGCGTAAATCTTGTGGTATATTCGAAACCAATGCGGACTCAATTTCTAGATCGCTTTCGTCAACACTATTTGGATTCATCGGATTGGAGTATAATTTTTCACACAACTCTTTTAATTCATCTGAAGTGAGATTACGTTTTATATTTATAATTTTTGTTAGCGCTAATTGTTCCAATTCGAAAATATTCAAATACCCGTCTATCTTGGAACCCAAAGAATAATAATTATCCAAGACATTTCTGAATAATTTATATATTTTTTGTAATTTCATTTTCACATCATTGTCGTTGGGAGGCGCGGTGGAGTATGTTTGAATATCACTCGGCGTTATATTTATTTCAGGAGATGATAAGATCTCTATCAAGAAATTTTGTTTTTCTTGGTCGTTTGTCACCAATGAAATAATATCACTCGCCAATTTTTGGTTAATGGGCCTATAATCAACGTCGCTTGGACGAATATTTGTGAATATAGCTTTTACATTTCCTAATTTTAACTTTTCCAAAAAACCCTGTTCTCTTGGTATAATTTTGTTTATTACATCATTGTCAACGGGTTTACCATTTGCATCAGTCATTGTTGAACCTATATCGCAGTTATCACTATTTCGCGTGTCTGTTAAGTCCGTATTAAAAAAATTCACAAAGCGATCCTTTAAATTTTGATAAGGTCGTATGCTACATCCATTCATTAAAAAATTCGCTTTTGCTGAAGATCCACTTTCTGCGGTCATTTCTGTACCGGTCGATACTATATTACTAGTCGATGCATACATCATACAGTCCGCTACAGTGTTTTTATCACTACTGCTTAAATATATTTTATCGATTATTTCTTGGAATTGTGATTTTAATTCAGGATTAAATTGTATAGACGATGAATAAAATACTTGAAACCAGTCTCCAAGAGCCTTTAGGCAAACAATTAAAAACCCTAGACAAGTTGGTTCCATATTTCCAGAATAGACAGAAGACAATCGTATAAAATTAGCAAAATTGCATAATCTAAACCATGAAGCATTTTGTTGTAATACTTGATCGCTTGAATTTTTCAAATACCTCTTTATAAAATCTCTATCGTTTAATAGACTTGTAATATTTTTAATAGTAGTATCACCAACCTGTAAATCCACGTATGCATTTGTAACCACGCCATATTTAACTCGAATTCCTATATATCGAAACGAATCTACGGGGGTTCCATAATTTAATTGTCGTATCTGCTCTACATAAGTTTCATCGATTTGACGCACAGTTCCGTTGGCAGTTGCGCATATAAATTTAACCGGTGCAATGTCCCAACGGTTTTTATAACTGGTTACAAGTGTCGCATCTTCAGGAATTTTCCATGCACCAGCGCCATATGTAAAATTTTTTCCGTATGCAAAACTTCCTCCGAAGAAACTGCAAAATGTATCCAATCCATCGGACATAATTTTAAGAATATGCTTATTATTCTCGTCAAAATAATTATTCAAGTCTTGACATTTTTGAAATTCGAAAAAACCGGGTATTTCATTTCTATAAAATTGTGCGATAGGAATGAGACCTGTGGTGGCGGGATCAGTCAATGAAGGGGCATTTTCAACCTTAACAATTGTTTGAGCAAATGTTATTCCGGCAGGAATATTTTGCCTACGCACTAAATAAGATAATACTTCATCGGATGTCGAATTATCGGGATATCGTACCGAGAATTGTTCATAATTGAATAATTGTGTATAGGATGGTCCGCTACCCGGTTCAGAATTTATGTCTCTTAATAAATACGTTTTATTGCCTGCCTTATCTTCTTGGCTTCTATACTTAACCATTGTAACATCATTTAACCCGTCACATCTTTCTAAATAGTATTCGAGCAGATTTTTGTAAAAGCTCCATTCACCACTTTCGTCATATAACGAACCAAATAATTTTGCCACATTATATTCATTTGAATTTGTTCGAAATTGAGATAAATATCGGTTACGCGTGGCACTTGATGAGTCGGCGCCTCCACTCATGCGATTTATATGTGCTAGATAAAATTGTCTTATGTTCGGCTCATCATTCAATGTTTTTTCATCTCCCGTAAAATCATGACTAAGTTCTTTAAATAATTTCATAACATAAACCAACGTTATAGGCGCGGCTGGATTTGTTGCCAAATTAGCAGATCTACTATTGATTATATCATTATAGTTTTCAAAACCACCTAGCCCTCCCGAAATTTTTTGTCTCTTACGTGTGTCATCATATTTTTCATAGGAATCATATATATTAAAATATTTTGTAATGATTAAAAACAATAAATATTCATCCAAACCCTCCACCTTTTCAAAAAAAAAATTATTCAATTCTTCATCTCTTATCTCATATTCTCTTAACACTCCGTCTAACGTATAGACATCTGGTTTTTTTTTTACCTTGTCGTTTTTTCTATAAGGTTGACCATGTGAAAATAGATTTGAAAATGTATTAATGGTACCAGATGCACTAGCTGGGTTAAATGTATTAATTACATCCGGCGCTGCCATATTTTTTTTATTACTATTATACTATAGTAATAAAAAATAATTATTTTCTCTTCGTGTTTCGGTGTTTTCTATTTTTCTTACTCCTTTTTTCGCGACGACGTAGTCTCTTGCTTTTGCCACCCTTCATACACACTTTTCCTCCATCCTGTGAAAAATCCTTCGCGAAATATCCTGCCGCCGGATTAAACAAAGTATTCGGATGAGGTTGTGGAATAGCATTTTCACTATATACTTGTGGAAAAACGCCAACGTTCGCCATTTTCTATATCTTCTTTGGATATATTATCAAATCAAACTACAGATATGAACAATTTTGCTGTGTGCTCGAGCAACTCGCATCGGTGTCCATTTTTTGAATTTTGTATGAAATACACATTCTATATTCATCGTTCTTTCTAAATTCACATATTTATCAGGTCGCACGTCTTCAAAATCTTCCTCATCATCGCTTTCTTCAATGAAATCTAGGTTTTTGTTTTCCTTAATATTCCTAAATAGATCATTCATAAAGACGCTGGTTTGATACCCGGCAATATAGGCTGTTCCGTAATAAACGCGATTTTGTGTCGGATCCGTCTTTGACTTACCGTACGTATACAAATGATAGATGTCTGGTTGAATATCAGCACGTGCCTCAAAGACAGTCGCCATTCGATATTGTGGTTTACTAAAATCATACTTCGGTTTATGCAAAAGGGGTGTGGCTATAATGGGTATCGTAGGATTCACATCCGGCGTTTTATTTGTCGACATAATATTATTAGAAACATTGATATAAGGTAAAAAATCAGTTAATGAACGATATTGATAATGGTGCACCGTATAGGGTATCGTCTCTTTATACTTCTCTATGGTATTATCTTTGACATTCCACATAATGGGTAAAGATACATGAAATGGTTTGTTTCCATGCGCCGATAGTCGGATACCTCCATATTGTCGGAAAAAACCATTTAAAAATCCGAGCCGCTCATTGAAGGGTAGCTTTATCAAAGAATTACCCCCACTAAATAGCATATCTTCGATCGTAAAAAAGAAATGTACATCTTCATCGTCTTTTATTTCACACATAGTGCCATATAATAGAGTACCAAAGGCTAGTTTATATGGAATGAGGCTATTTGTATTATCAACGCGCAAAACCCGGTTTATTTTTTTATCACGCCCCAATTCCATATAAAAGCATACATCTTCTTCACCCCAAAAAGTATACCATAAAAACGCCTTCTTTCCATAAGGAATAGCTAAACATACATCATATTGGTCGGAAACTTTCTTATGGGACATGATTTCATAGGAAAGTTTAAATTCAGGGAATCGTTTCATAACGTCATTGGCTTGTCGGTCTGTCAAAAATGACATGCTTTGAATATAAAGAGACGAAATTTTTATATTGTTTTTCAAATAGATAAATGCTTATCAATCAAATCACTGATATCTGCATTCATTATTTCTAAATCGGAATCCGTGAGTTCGATTAAAAGGTCTTTGTTTTCTATTTTTTGCAATAATTCTTGTTTTTCTCTCTCTTTTTGATCTTGGAGTTCATTCATGATGGATTTGTATTTTTGAATGTGAAAACCGACGACATCTTTTGTTTTTTTTACGGTAAATGTATCCTTTAAATAAGTAATTAAACAATGAATACAATAAATGAATACGGTCGATATAATAATATTTTGAATAATCCAAAACCAATACCAAACCCACATTATATACGTGATTTGGAGAATTCGTTTTGATCAACTAAACTCACCCATAAAACCGGACTCGGCGCCTACTCTTGGATTTACGAATCGTTCTGCGGCGTTTATTACGTCGAGATTTTCCGCCTGTCATTTCTGTAAGTGGCGGTAAACCGGCGGGTTTTGGTTTTACATTATCGGTCACTTCAGGTAAAGGTGCGTTTTCTGGAACGGGTTCCGCTGGTATCTCTTTTTCTTCCATTGTCTCTGTAGTTGATATTGGTACAACCGGCGCTTCCAGCGCTTCTTGGCCCCCTTCTGTGGTAGAAAATGAATCGTTATTAAATGTGGCAGAAGGTGTTGTTTCCAATTGTTGAATTAGTTTTTTTTGGTCTTCTATTAGGCGCTCTTCTGCGTCTCGTAATTGTTTTTTTAAATCTTCAATCTCCTTTTCATCGTCTCTTATCTGTTCCTTAATATCGACAAGATCGTCATCAAATAATGGTTCTGTTGCAGGTTCTTCTTTTTGGAAGAGTGGCGCGGTTACAGGTTCTTCTTCTTGGTTATCAACAGGTTCTTCTTGGTTATCAACAGGTTCTTTCTGTTTTTCTCCGAAAAAATCATTAAAAGACGTTTTCGCCGCCTCAATTGTTCCTGAAACAATACCAGGTCGTGAACTCTCTGTGGTTTCTGTCGGATTATCAGCAGCCCCACCAAGCATTTTATCTTTAATATATCGATATATTTTGCGTCGAGAAAATCTCTTTGTTCCCATCGGTTTATATATAGAATTACGATTTTCTCTTTGACTTTCCATCTATAAGATAAGGATACATTTTATCGCCGTAATATATATCAAAAACGACTTAAACAAATCGGCTAAAAGATTTTAACGGTACATGCCACAATTTATTATTATCGAAAAAAATGGTTCAGTAAAACCCCAAAATGTAAAAACTCTAAATGCGTCGGATTTATACAAAAAGGCGGGCTTCAAAACCGAAGATGGTTTCAAAAAACAAAATGTCTGGAACATTAAAAAATTTTCTATCGAGCTATATGGTAAGACGAATGGAAGGGCCGGGCAAGAAAACAAATATGATTTCCCCCCTCCTGTAGACAAGGTATTATTCTTTGGCTCTTGTCTATTGGTGAATCGTGGTAGCGATGGGTCTATTTCGGATCTCACGGTAAAAGACTGGGAAGTTATTTATGAGGACTTATTTGGTGGATTTGAAGATATCGACGATGAAGATACAGATGAAGACGAAGATTCGGATGAAGATGTTTCTAAAACAAAAGAGGGGTATGAAAAAGATGGATTTATCGTGGATGATGATGAGGAGGAGGAAGAAGATGAGGAAGAGGATGAGGAGGAAGAAGATGAGGACGAAATAGAAGTAGACGAAGAAGAAATAAAACCTAAACGTATGCCAAAAACAAGAAGTAAAACGTCCGCAAAAAAAATTAAAACTAAGTTAGAATTGCTCCCCAAGAGTGTTTTTGTCAGCGCCAGCATTCTCGATTTGAATAGCGAACTAACCGAAGAGGATTATGAATAATGTCTTTTCGAAAACGTACGACGCATTATTTGAATATGAAACAGAGTAGTCACGAACTACCCACGATTAGTGGTATGTAAATTTTTTATTAGCATAAATGCAGCTACTTTTTATTGCAGACATTTCGACCTATTTTTTAGAGGTACAATTCACCTACCGCTACCCCCGATAAATGATTTGGAGTTTACACAAAATTGATTCTCCTTTTCCGAATCGTTTGTAGAGCTAAAAAATCATAAAAAGATAAAATAGGTCCTATGGTGTAACGGTCAGCACACAACCTTTACACGGTTGAAACACGGGTTCAACTCCCGTTGGGATCAAGCCCTCCGATATGGTCTAACGGTTAGGATGCGGCCCTTTCAAGGCTGAGGCTCGGGTTCGATTCCCGGTATCGGAAAAGAGTTTTACGGGTTCTCTTCAAAAACCCGGTTGGCCACCATTGAATTTCGATTCTTTGGTGGCCAACTATAAGAGTTATGTGTGGTCTCTTCAAAACACTCATGAACGCGCCGTCGACGAAGCTCCGGCAGTTCCCTATTATTATTATTATATGGTTAGTTATGTCCTGGAGTAAGGATTAAATGCCGACAAAGAGCTTATTCATGATTGTTGAATAATGTATCTAGGCAAGGAGTTATGTGTGGTCTCTTCAAAACACTATTCGATGGAAAGTCAAGTCGGTATTTAATATATTATTAATTATATGGGGTTGTATTTAGTAAAATTAATTATAATGCCTGCGAATTGAGCACTTGTCTCAGCGGCAAGAGTTGGGTGGACCTCTTCAAAAACCCTCAGTCAAAAAGCGAACCCTAGAAAAAATAATCTAGGTAATAGCTGGGTATCCCCCGTCAATATCAATAGGTTGTGTGTAATCCGTTAACACTCTCATTTAATAAATTATTTATAATGCCTGCGAATTGAGCGCTTGTCTCAGCGGCAAGAGTTGGGTGGACCTCTTCAAAACCCTCAGTCAAAAAGCGAACCCTAGAAAAAATAATCTAGGTAATAGCTGGGTATCCCCCCTCAATATCAATAGAGTTTGTAAGCACGAATGGCCGAGTGGTCTAAGGCGGTGGACTTAAGACCCACTATCGTATGATGCGAGGGTTCGAACCCCTCTTCGTGCAAATGAGTTTGCTTGTTCTCATTAAAAACAGGATCGGTGCAAATCCTTCGGCAAGGTTTGCACTTAAAGATGGGCCTTATTGGTTGCCTGTAAACCAAAACAGGATCGGTGCAAAGTTTGCACTTAAACGAAGGGTGTATTATTGGATCGCTTATATAAGCGTAAAACCCGGTTAGCTCAGTCGGTAGAGCGCCAGCCTTTTAAAGCGGTAACGCGACGGATAGCTGGTGGTCAAGGGTTCGAGTCCCTTATCGGGTGCAAACTGGTTTCATAGTGTAGTGGTAAGCACCGCGGACTTTGAATCCGCTGTCCTGGGTTCGAAACCCAGTGGAACCAATTTTTTATTATTGTAAAAAATTGATTTAGGGACATCTCACATGGTTTATTATATCCAAACCATGCTGAAAATAAACAATCCCGATACATTTCGCGAAAGTGTTCGTTCAAAGATACAAACGGTTCTAACTACAGATTCGCTTGATCCGAAAATCTCTAGAAATCTAGAAAAGGGGATTTATAATTATGCTATCAAAGAGGCTTCACAAAAGAAGATTGTCAAGAAGTGGGAGAATCCCCTGTTCGCACAAATCTATACGGATCGTCTGCGCAGCGTTTATCTAAATATAAAGAACCCCGCTATACTTGAACAGATCAGAAATGGAGATATAACACCCCAAACAGCGGCTTTTATGACACATCAAGAATTCAGGCCCGATCGTTGGAAAGATATTATTGATCGTAAGATCAAGCGCGACGCATCCAAATACGTGGATAATACACAGGCATCTACGGATATGTTCACTTGTAAAAAATGTCGTTCGAAACGCTGTACCTATTATGAACTACAAACGCGAAGCGCGGATGAGCCAGCGACCATTTTCGTCACCTGCTTGGATTGCGGCAAACATTGGAAATCCTAAACTAGAATTTAGGAAAGTGGCCGTCTGGTAACTTTATAATTATTCGAGCATATTATATATATATTATATATAATATGCCCGAAATTGATATGAACGACCCGGAAGACCTAATATACAATTTAACTATTGGTGAAAGATATGCTTTTTTTCGCCCCAAACCCATAAGTCTTTTTCACGCACCATACGGTGAACCAGTTTATGGTACATTTGATGGATATTCTGGACAAGGCGTACCTTCTATGGAAGAACTAAATAAAGAACCACTAAAGGAACGGCACAAATGGCTTAAAAACGCTACCGTGAATCTTACCGATATTGATGATATAGAAGTAAAACCACCAAGAGATGGACGTCGAAAGATTCCTATAGGAAGTTTTGTTTGGGTGAAACACGTATACGTACCAAAAAAATCCTTCGGTGGAAGACGGAGAACTCGTCGAAATAAAAATAAGAAACAATCTCGTAAATCGCGTTTACGCTAGTGGTTACGGGATTCTACTTTATTGCTCATTCAGCTATTTTTTATATATTCGATATTGGATGAACCATTTCGGCTTGATTATTATATCCATATATATATAAATTATTGTCTATATATGCCGGCCTCAATATCTCAAGTCATTGGAGAAGGAACGTATGGTTGCGTACATGAACCGAGTTTGACATGTGCGGATAAAAAGGATATTGATTATAAAGGCAAAGTTTCTAAATTTCTACAGAATAAATATGCAAGAGCGGAATTGGACGAATATTTAGGTATTCAGCGTGTGGATCCAAAAGCCCTGTTTTTTTTAGGGGTGCCTATACATTGTAAACCGGAACAATCGACCAGTAATTATATTGCGGCGAAAAAATGTAAATTAGGCCAAACGGCAGTGAATGAAAGATATGGGACTATAGATCCAGCTTACGATCTTCTCATTATGAAGGACGGGGGTTTGAATTTGAAAGATTTTGCGAAAAACATGGAGCATCGCCCGGCGACAAAGGAAAATCAAAAGATCATGGAAAAATTCTGGATCGAATGTCATCGTTTGTTTTTAGGATTGTCCGTTTTTCTACAAGAAAATATCATGCATCATGATTTGAAAGCCCAGAATATTGTCTATAATCCCGAAACAAATCGTATCGCGTTTATCGATTTTGGACTCATGCGACCCCTGACCTATGAAAAATCGCGTATTTTACGCGGAAATCTTGCGGATAACTTAATACATTGGTCTTATCCTGTAGAAACCATGTTTTACGCATCGCCTTATAATTTCAGCAAAAAGGGAAGGGACGATCTTATAGAAAAATTGGATAAAAATTTGGATAAAATATTCCACCCCGCATTTTTGGGCAATGTTTTACCTGAAACTGCCGGAAGAGAGGCTCGATCGAATGCGATAGATTTTCTATATTTCGAATTTATCGGTCTAACAGAAGCTTTGCCAAAAATGAAATATAAAGATTTTTTGAATAAATCATTATCGACATTTGACCTATATGGCGTTTGTATGGGATTGTTATATGTATGGAATAAAACACATCATATCATGAATTCCGAAGATAGCAAAGTCAACTATCACAGTCTATTTACTCTATTGTTTTTATGTATTACACCGGATGTCAGTAAACGTATCACGGTGGACGAAATGTTGGATAATTATGAAAGGCAAATATTATCCGATATATTACGCGAAGACCATATAATATTCGTTGATCATATTCCCACAAAAATAGAACCGCCTCCGCATTTGCGTGTCCCGAAACTATCCGATGCGGCGCTAGAAAACATGATCGAGAAAAAGGACGCGAAACTGTTGGACAAAGTATGTCCTCCTGGAAAAATACTGAATCCATTGACCGGACGTTGTGTTTTGGAATGCAAGGAAGGTAAACAACGCGATGAAAAATTCCGATGTAAAACGGTCAAACAAAATAAAACCGCGAAACGAGAAAGACGAAAGCCATTGTATGAAGTCGTCTGTCCAGATGACAAAGAGCGTAATCCGAATACGAATCGATGTGTAGCTAAATGTAAGGATGGTTATCGGCGTGATGAAGAATTCAAATGTAAGAGTATGAAACGGCGAAAAAAAGAGAAGATCGAATAAAGCCACCGGCTTATCCCATAACTCGATCATTATTATTGTTATTATTTCTCTGTGTACATCTACAGATAGAACATCTTAATAGATGATGGCGAACGCTTTGAACTATACAATTGTCACATAACCTATGTCTGCAATCATAATAACATGATGTTATTATGTTTTCTTCGTCATGACAAATAACACATTGTGGCGATTCCGCGTTACTTGATGTCACAAGAGGTCGAATATAAAGAGCCAAATAATCCAAACGGTCGCCAAATTTTTCTTTTAGACTAATATCTTCGGGTAAAAGTGCGGGAGCATGTTCGGCGATTCCGAATGGCTGACCCGCTTCCACCAACTCAATATTATGCATTTGAAAGTCTTGTGAAACACATTGTTTAATTCGATCCATCATAGCCCTAACGGTAACGACTGCCGGGATATTATATCGAACATGCCGCGTAGTAAATATGACTTTGCAATAGATAGATACTGTTCTCATTGTATTTTATTGTTGACACAGAAAGATAATCTTTTTGTAAAATCAATTTTCGCGATAAACGGTTCAAATCAACCATAATGTGCCAAACTGATTATATGTAAATCGAATCATGCGAAATAAATAATAACACCATCCGATGTAAAGGAAGATATATGCGACTACACTAAAGACGCCGGATGTTGTTGCAGTCACACAATGTTTCTGGTAAAAGTTCCACAACTCCATTTGCGCGGGGAATTCATACATATTTTTATACGTAATTTGCGGGGGAACTGCACATGTATTCGACGGACTTGCGAAAAGTTGTCTTGCAATTTCGCATTTTCTACGATTCTCTTTCATAAGGGCTCGCCGATGTCCCCTATTCTTAGCATTGCGTCTTCTATTACCTACCGTTGTCACGCGGCGCGCGTAATGTCGCCCGTCAATAGTATATGCGAGGAGAAGCATGAACAAACCACAAATGGATAGTTTCATCTTGATTTTGAAATGGGTGTCTTTGTTTATCTTTTCAGGGAAAAACGAAAAAGGGTTTTCAATTTTTTATTTTGAAGGCAGCTTCAGCGGTTGCTTACATGTATATGCAATAGTAGAACCAACCAATGCAGGAGAGAAAATATACGACTACCATAAATACATCGATCTTTGTTATTGTGACCAGGCAGTTTTCCTGATAAAAGTTCCACAAGTCCACTTGTTGTGGATGATCTTCATATATTGCTGTATATGAAACTGGTTCTGTAACTACACATGTATTAGATGTATTTGCGAAGAATTTTGTTGCAAACGCGCATTTTCTCCGTTTCTCCTGTATAAGAGTGTGTTGAAATTCCCAATTCTCATCCTTGCGTTTTCTATTACCTGCCGTTATCGTGCGTACTACGTAATAACGTGCCTCAATAGTATATGCGATGAGAAGTATGAACAAACCACAGATGGATAGTTTCATCTTGATTTTCAAGCTCTCCGCAGGAATGCGGTATCTTTGTTTATCTTTTCCGGGAAAAACAAAAAGGGTTTTCAATTTTTTCTTTTCAACGAAAAAAATATACAATATGTACATTTTTTATATTTTTTCAAACTTTATCGTTATACTTACCGGTGCCTACACGGAAACCTTTCCGCCAGACTTCAACTCTGCAATCTCTGCGCGAGCCTTTGCCAGCTCCTCGCGCAACTCCACATTCTGCTTCTCCAATTTGAACTTCATATCCGCGAGTTGATGAATGTTATAAGTTCCGTCTGCCACTGGAATAGGCGCGCGGTTGATCTTGAATACTAGATACCCGTCATTGAGGAAAGCTTTTGCATATCCATGTTCGGAATAATATTCGCTGTAGCGATACAATCCCTGTGTCTCTAGCCTTGAACGAACAGCCTTTGTCTTGGCATTATCATACCAGTGTTCAAAGTGGACATACGCACTTCTATGAGGGACCTGGCGATCCTCAGGCATGACATCGAAGGGAACAAAATCGACACGTGAGACCTTTCCGATCTTGAGTTCCTTCTCAAAGATGCGGACGACGTCATCTTCGTTCCGGATGGCATATTGAGGTTGCGACGAAGAATCGGCCAAGAATAGCTCGGGAATGTTGGGAATGTAAATGCTCGTCCAGTCATCAGGAGTCAGCTGGAGAGGAGTAAGCGTCGAGGTAGGTGGCACTTGGATGTGTTCCGTCAAATATAATTTGAGGAAACGCAGCGGCATCCCATTATCAGCCACAAACGCCTTATCTGGAGGACAACACCAGCTCATACCATTGGCTCCGCATGCTTGCAAATTCTCATAGATGGATGGATCGATGTAGGTGAAACCCACAATCGCGCTTCGGTACGCGGCTCCAGTTTGCTTATTTACATGCTTCTTGATAACGACATAGGAAACATCTCCTGGTCGCATGGCATACTCGACGTACATTTGTACATCACGCATTGTCACAAGCACGCTAGGGAGACAAGCAATACGAATAGCTCCGCTATACTGCTTATCGCGTGTTTCGGTAGGAATAGTCGCGACATCGTCGAACGTCATGACAGGCTTGGGGGAAGAAGATCGGGAAAACATATTGCTTCAGTTACTGGGGGTTTGTTTGGTATCATGAATTGATATCGGAAAAAACCTTTCAATTTTGTGGAAAATCGATGTTCGGTATCAATGGTGGAAGATCACAGTAACACCAGGCGTTGACGGATACCCCTTCTTCCATATCTTCTGATGCTGTTTGCGTATAATTTCCACAGGTTTCACAAAACCGGCATTTTAGGAAAACGATATCTTCTTCCGACCATCCTTCGATTTCACCTGCCAAAAACCAATAGCGTTCTCTGTGTTCTTTTTCCGACATCCAAAAAAACATGGATTTTTCTTTCTCGACCGTAATTGCGTTGTGTATATTTTTCACGATTTCCCGTTTTTGTATTCTAGTGTCTCCCGTAACGGCATCATAAAAGCTATAGTTCTTGATTTCATTCAATACATCATTTGGCAAAGCGAGACGATTGATATGGAGTTGTTTGGTTATATCAGGCATAGGTATATTTTGATGTAAATGTCTATATATCATTTTGAAAATTGAATCTTTCGATTCTAGTAAAAAGGTATCACCATTGTGTATATTCAATGGAAATTACAAACCTGACAAAACCTCTCGATATTAGCTTTCGTGCACCCGCATTTTGGCGCCTTCTTGTTCCTCTCGAACAATGCTGCCGCAAGGCCAATAAAACTACATTATTCGACGGAACGGATGAACTATTTCAGTTTGTCGTCATGTCATTTATCTCCAATTCTAGATGGTATGGTCCGTCTTCCGATTTCTGTGATTTAGAAACCGAAGACATTCATCGTCTCATCAAAAAAGTTATCGATTGTTATCGCTATTATCCAGAACTAAAGAACGACATTGATTCGGTTGTACTCGCTGTTCCAGAATATACCGAAAAAAAACAGGCTAGGATAGCCGAATTTCTCGCGCTTTCCGATTCATTTTACGAGATCGCGCATTCACAATCGCTCCAAACGCTGGTCCAACATATTGAGATTTTCAAAATAGATGAAAATTATCAAGGCGCGAAACTTTCATTTGTCAATTGATTACATTGTATATGTATAGCAGAATGTATATTTTCGTTTCATCAATAATATTCTAAATTCATTATCATTCGATAATTTTTCATCCCATTTCGGCGTCTTTTTTTCCCAATTCCACCTTGTGCGGATATTCTCCTGTGAAATATGGCAATACTGTTGGAAATCGATTCTATGGCTTTTGTATTTTTTCGAAACCCAGAACCCCCCGTTTATATCGAGAACGATTTTACCGGAATCGAAGATGGAATCGCATTCTTTATGTGTGAATACCAGATTATCTTCGGTGTATTTACCACCATCATCGAATCTACGAATGTGTGATATTTGCGCGTCCTCGCCTTCTATAAATGGATCGCTACAATGTGCACAAATACCACAGGCTCGTTTGATGACCCTTTTTTTGACATCCTCGTCAACTAATCGTGGTTTTCTTTCACCATTACCCGTTTCATGAATTGTTAAGATTGTAGGTGGGTTTTGTAGATCATCATCATCCGATATAGACTCAAGGTCATCTACATTTTCCACTTCGGTTTCTTCATCATCATCCGATATAGACTCAAGGTCATCTACATTTTCCACTTCGGTTTCATCATCATCCGATATAGACTCAAGGTCATCGACATTTTCCACTTCAGTTTCTTCATCATCCGATATAGAATGATGGTCCTCTACATTTTCCACTTCAGTTTCATCATCATCCGATGTAGACTCAAGGTCATCGACATTTTCCACTTCGGTTTCTGGATGACAATGCTTATTGCTTGCAGATCCTACTCGACCATTGGAAATAGTAGTTGATACACACAGTTTATCTTGGGAAGCATCCGGTTTGATGGCGTCGTCAATAATTACATTCGGTGCCTGTAATTGTGTATCTTCGTTTCCAAAATGCAACCTATACTGACGTTCCCAATATTCTTTGATCGCCTTCGTCCAAAATTCACAATCATACTCGGGCGCTTTTTCAGATTCGACCAAATCGATATATTTTCTCTTATGTTCTATTTTTAGATTACGACCATGTATTTTCTCCAAATCACGAATAATCGTATCAATAGCGCTGCGATCCGATGATTCCCTGATATTTTGTAGAATCGCCAAATGTAAGGTTTGATAATATCGATCCAATTGAGATTTATGAAAGGGCCCGATTTTATTCGACTCTTCATACCCCTTTTCAATGATTTCGCTGATTTTATGTTGGATGTCATACAAAGATGTCACGTCATTAAATGAGGCGGGGATGAGAAATGTCCCACCCTTTCTCAATCTGGAAATGCTCTGTATTAATTTCGCGCTTTCTTGGCAATATAGGTCGCTATATTGATTGCTGCTCAATGGGTTTGTGGTTTTATCGGATAGTTTTCTGAAAAGGATGCCAAGATTGAATTCTACATTTTCAACATGACTAGAGATATTAAACCCGGTACATAGCATATTGATACCGATTACATATTTTGATCCATTCAGTTTCCGTTCAAAGCTGCTAGACATTCGTTCTTCTTTATTCTGACTGACAAATTCGGCACATGAAATCTCTTTTGTGAAACGATTCTTATACCAGCTCTTGAAACTTTTGATATAGGCCGTATCGGGGAATATCAACAGGATTTTTTTATCCGTTTCTCGTTCCGCTGTCTCTAAATAAGGAACCAGATTATCAAAATCCGATGTATCAATGGATTGGATCCGAACATTGGAATATAGATCCTTGATGGGATAGATATTGATGATTTTTATTTTTTTACGAATGTATTTAAGAAGCGGCATTTTGCTACAGATGATGTTATTTAGCGTGGCCGATAATCCAATGACATGTACATCGAGCATGCGTAACTGACTACATATGTTTAATGCGCTCGTGGTTTGAAACTTTTTGTACAAATTCAGGTTCGTTTTGTTTATTTCCGTGCGAATTTGTGCGCCCCCATTGATATAAGTGAACTGTTGGTCAAACTCATCGAAAATGGCCATGCTTTTGATGCCGACCTCATTCAGGTCTGTTATCAAATCGAGTAACTTTATCGTAAGTTTGTTGAAATCGCCCGTTCGATGTCCGATACCCGAAACGAAAATGGTCACCTTTTTCTTATTATTATTAGATAAAACGTGATTTAGAATTGTTGCGATGTCGACATCACTTATATCGAGCAACAATGTTTCGTTTTTCCAACGTGAATCTCGAAATACTTGTTTTGTCTGATCTTTCAATACTTGGTTGGGGGAAATAACAAAACAGCAGTCAAATGTTTTGTTATTTGCAAAATCGATCATAATCTGGGTTTTCCCCGACCCAGTTCCTGAATTGATCAACGTAATTCCGGCAGGTTTGTCGAATTTCACATGATCCGCAACAAAAGTTCGGATTTCATCCCGTGTTTGCGGGTGGAAAGAAGTATATTCTATCTGTTTGCACTCCATTTTGGTTATTGGTCATTTTATTAACAGAACATGGGGTGGTGAATCTTGGAATCAATTTTTTACGCGATTTCCAAGAAAAAACACCGAGATGCAAAATATACGCAAAACCGATGGTTATAATGACACTTTTACACTTCTTACTTTATAGTCACAATGTAATTGATAATATCGACAGGCTTCTATTTGAAATTTATTGCGATCTCCATATGAAAAGGAAAGATCGATTGTCTCTTCCACCGGAAAATCTCTTTTTTGAAAACTGACACTTTTCACTAGAATTATCCTATAAAAGCAATTATACCCGTCATCGTCGTAATAATAAACATTGCCATTCTCATCATAATATTCACCAAGATTAGGCACATCGTCTTTTTTAAAAACACACTCTATCGCGCATGGTCTTTCGGATAAAAGTTCATAAACGGGTAAGTCTTTCGGTAATCGTCGAATATACTTTCCATTTCGAAGTCTGTAATCAAGATATTCCAAAATGATATGCTCTGCTAAATCCGGCAATCGGAAACAAAAACCGTGTTTCGGTCGATTCATTATATAGTCGTTTCGTAAAATAAATCAATTGTTGGATTTTGATTTGATAATCAATTTTTTATTCAAATGTTCCAAGAGGGATCAGACATTTACCTATCGTTTTTGTGGTGTTTTTTTCATCGGAATCGTCACAGGTTATCCCTTTGGGTTCATATACACAATTCCAAGATTTCATATTTCCGCCATATCGCACACTATCCGTCGTAAGAATCCGATAATTACATTTTCTGTAGAATGTTTTGCGCTGACGAAACTGGTTCTGGAATATATCATGTTTATCCACAATATCCACGATCACTGGATTCTCGTGTTTGACTCTTAAAATACGCCCGACTGATTGAGTAATATCCGTTTTCGGTGTCGCCATCACCAGGATTGACAGCGTCTTGATATCCAATGCTTCGGCGGCCATTGCATAGGTGGCCAAGACAATCTGTTTCCCCTCTGTTTCCTGTAAATCCTTTTGTTTCATTCCCCCCACATAAAACCCACAGGTTGCAAACCCCCGATGTAGAATCGCCGCATGTAAATACGTAAGTAGCGAACGGTTATGGCATAGCAACATGATTTGCCCCTCCGGGTTTTCTTCTACCAAATCAGCCAAGATTCTCACAATGAAATCCGATCTTGGACCGAAATCCGAGAGTTTCGATATCATGGTACTATACTTCGGATTTCCTCGAAAATCATATGCGATTTCATTGAATTCGGCGTCGGATGATATATATTCAATCGCGCGAACACAGACCGGATCCCCACCCGACCGTTTTTCCGAATAAACCTTCGGACCGATGAACATATGTAGCGTCCGTGTAAGTCCATCTTTGCGATCCACTGTAGCAGAAATGCCCAACATATAGGGGGATATAATACGCAACAGGGCTCTGGAAAATTGTTCACTGCCGATGCGGTGGACCTCGTCGATGACTGTTAACCCGAAGCTGTCGAAGACCCCTTCGGGGAATTCGCGATCATATAAAGTCTGTAGCATTCCGATGACAATATCTTTGTCCTCGATGTCCAAGATGGGGCCTTGTATACGCCCGATTTTCGCAGTGGGTAAGAATTCCGCCGCACGTTCAATCCACTGATTCAACAGAAATTCTTTATGGACAATAATCAATGTCTTTTTCTTTAAAAGGGAGATGATTTTGAGTGAAATCACGGTTTTTCCGCGTCCACATGGGACTTCGAGAATGCCTCCACCGCCTTGTTCTTCGGGGTGCGCACTGCTACATATTTCTTTTTTTACCGTTTTCATATAAATATCGATGATGTTTTCTTGGTAATCACGTAGTGGTTTTTCGAATTCGACGGAAATGTCTTTACCGCGTGTAATTTCGGATCGGGGTGGTAGACCATATCGTTCAATACCATAGAAACGGGGGATGTATATTTTTTTGGTGTTTTCGCGGTAGACCGGAAAAGCGACTTCATCAGTCGGAGCGCCGTACTGTGGACCATGTGTCAAGGGTTTCATATAAAGATCGGCCTTCAGAAAAGCAATGTCATCGGCGTGTAATTGATCTAGTGGAATGGTATACCCTTTTTTTCCAAAATAAGATGCAGCGCAAATTTGGCTTTTGTATTCGTCAGTGAAATCGAACGCCCGTTTATTGTTTTCGGTGGTTTTTACAATAGTTTGGTGTATGGGATGGGTGGATTTATGAAAGGGAAATCGTCGTTTGATGGATGGTTTAAGCGGCGCAATTGTTGGTTTAGGATTTAGATTCATGAATTTTTACATGCTTTCTGCATAAATCGTTTTCTTAATTCAATTTTATTAGGAGACGCCACTCATAGGGCTAAGTAGAAATTACTCAAAAGTGTCATTCTGTAATAGTTTATCTAAGCTCTAGCTCCGCCTCCAGAGTGGAAATCAATTCCGTGAGTCGATTGATTTGCTCACGATCTGTCTGCCAGAGTCGCATATAAAGATCTATTTTCTCTATTTTTTTATTTACCTTTGTATTCAAAGCCTCAATTTCCGACAAGTATTTTTGTAGAGTTTCTTGGTACGTCTCTTCCGGCATGTAGATAAATTTGGGTGGAGTAGGAATTTCCTCGTCATCTTCGTCCGATACATAGAAACCCTCATTCATCTTGCCACTCTCGGTATCATTGTCGGCAAAAGTGGTTTGCGGAACGATGCTATCAAACAGTTCAGAATAAGACATGCGCTGGTCGTCTATGTCGTCGTCATAGACATCCACGTTTTTAGAACGACATAGCGGAGTGGGTAGCGTGGGTAGCGGCAATCCAATGTCTTCCAAACTTACGCCTTTAAGATAAGTATCAAATGCGGTCGGCACATCGGATACCAGATATGGAACGCCGTCACCTAAAAACCCCGATGTTCTTGTGTACTCGTATTCAAATTCCGCACAAGAAGCACAGTAGCCGATGAAAGAACCGCGCCACATTCCATATTCTCTGCAATTTAAGCAAGAATAGGGTCCTTTTCGGGTTGTCGAATCGGACGTTGCCCATTCTATAGGGAAGCGTTGGTCATAGACCACACCATCATACACGTAGAATTTTCCAGAATGCACGGATCCAAGTTGTTCGGTCATTCTTGATCGATCGTTTGTGTAATCATCGAACTATTGAAAACCGTCTTTCAATTTTATATTTAGATATAATATACTTTGTAAAATGAAAATGAAAATTCCTGCGGTGCTAAAATCGATATCGCTGATCGAACTTTTGGTTATCGTTGTTTTTATTGTTTACATCGCATTACCTATCCCCACGCCGAATTTTCTTGGACCCTATATTGAGTCCCCTCTCGGTTTAGTCGCCATTTTGCTAATTGCCATCGCACTCTTTTTCTATTCCAACCCGATTTTAGCCATTTTGTTTATCTTGGTCGGATACACCCTTTTGGTTCGTAGTTCCATCGTTGCAGGCCAAACCGCTTATATTCAGTATACGCCTACGAAAACCGAGAGGGAGCAAGAAATAAAAGCGGAAGTTGCACAAAACGTGAATTTGCCCCCTCTCCCTCCTAATACATTAGAAGAAGAAGTTGTCATGCAAATGGCGCCAATCGGTAAGAGCGAGATCGCCGTTTTTGTCGATACAACATATAAGCCTGTAGCCACCAATGTTAAGGGCGCATCGCCCATCTAAATTTGTCATGATATTTTACAGAATGGATACGCCTTTTGTAATTACTATGTGTAATGCATCTGATCCGCCACACCCAAATACCGAAAATTATAAAAAAACGCTGGAAACTAATGGATGGAATTATGTCATCTTGGGAAGAGGCACTGAATGGACCGGATTCGCGGGTCGACTTCGACTCTATCATTCGGAAATATCGAAAATGGACCCCGAACAATTGATCGTCGTCACCGATGCTAGAGATGTTTTATGCATCGCACCGCCGAAAAATTTTAGACAGGCATTCAACCGTTTTGGGAAAGACCTATTGGTTTCGATGGAATTATTCGCCGAAGGATTTATGACCTATTATCCCGATAAAGAATATGGCCAAGTAACGTATTTGGACAAATATTTTGCCCATTATAAAATAGACATTACCAATATTGTTCGTAAATACGTGAACGCGGGTTTGATCGCCGGAAAAGCGAAAGATGTATTGAAATTATATGAATGGTCGACGGAAAATCATTTTACCGATGATCAAAAAGCATTGGGTGCCTATATGAATGCATTTCCCGAACGGGTAGCGGCGGATTTTGACGCTGCCGTCCTACATACAAGCGTCGCATTTTTGAATGGGAGTGTCAATAATAAGTACCAAAAATTGGATTCGCCGACGTTTCGGCAATTATTAGGACTCGAATCGTTTTTCCTACATATTCCAGGTTTAGCTATTAGTAAGGGACAACATTTTGCTTACACATCTATTTCCGATTTTGTTGTCACATCTTGGAACCGGAAACGACTTTGTGATATCTATCCCGAATATTCATTCGAATCACTAAAGTTCCAAGAATATATGAAATTCGAATAATTCCATAGATTGCCTATATCAGTTGTAATTATTTTGTTAGCGTATTGCGTAATAAAATAATTTTAGAAGGACACGCGATTATTTAACTGCCATCGGCACAAATCCCTAGCCTATACACTGTTACTCTCTTTTCATATTTATGCACGAATAGAGATTAAAGTCCTTCAATAAATCCACCCGTGCTTTTTTTAGCCTGAATAATAAGGTACGAAATAAGATAAATAATGCCAATACAGATACCACTCAATAAAACATCGCTACTATTAGGCGCCGAAGAAGAGACCCCGATGCATATGAGCAAAAATCCTAAACCGCCGAGTAATCCCGATAATATATAATCTACCTGTCGGATTTTACTTTTCTTTTCGGTCGTTGTCACGTAGTTCTTTCCTATCCACAATCCAACAATGGCTAAGTAAATGTGTGGAACCAACATATAAGCAAATAAACAAATAAAACTGAATACAATAAAGAGTATAACAGTTCGAAAAGATTGGAATGTACTCGAATCTTTGAGTATTCCACTCGAAAGTGGTAGATTATAGGAAACAACTTCCTCGCTATCCAAAGGGACATATTCACATTCCATCCAACTACCTTCCATATTCGCGCTCACTATGTTATAATTTGCAGAATACATATCAAAATAAGAAAGATTGTTTTGCAGTTGAAATACGCTCGTGGATATTGATATCGGCTTCGTATATACCACTACAGTCGCGCCCTTGCTGTTATATACAACGTATTTCGAATTCGCCCCATTCGGAGATATGTCCGCATTTAGATTCACGGTCACGGCATTTGCTCCAGCGCTAACATTCGCATTCGACGCAGCATTGATAATAAGATCTACTTGCGACGTTGATGATCCGGTAAGTGTACCCATTTCAAGGATAGACGTGAGTGGATAGCACATATATAGGGTTTCTTCACCCCCGTTTATGTTGACATTGCGAATAATGAGTTCTCCGGTAATGTTTTCTAAACCTTCGATATTATGTAAAGAATAGGTTGAACCTGGTGCGGAACCTACGATCCATAATTGTACAGCTTTATACTCATATTTCATATTGTCGATCACATAGGTAACATTTGAACTTGATGTAGGCGTACAAGACCCCCCAATATAGCTGGCCGATTGAATAGCAATATCGTTTATATTTAATGAAGGGTAGGTCGTAATTAAACTGATTGCACTATTGATGGGTCTATTTGGATCAAACAATGACATACTTATAATCTATGTAGAGATTTACATAGATTATACATTTCGCGTCAAGTTACACAGGATTCGCAACAGTTTCATTATTGGGAAAACAGTTAGTATCCGGTCCTCGTAATCTATTTATGCTTTGTCCAGTAAACTCTGTGAGTGTTTCAGTAATGCATACATCGCCATTTTGTTCAATTTCGGGTTCCATTTCAGATTCCGTTTCCATTTCTGCATTTGTATTATTCATGATTGGAAGCGTCGTTTTTGCGATAACATTTTCTAATTCTATTAAAAACTCTCGGATGGTTTGCATATCAAGATCAGACATTTTTTATATATACACTACATAGAAACATTATCATAACAAGAATCAATAGCCATGCCCAATTCCATACACATAGATTGATGAAAATAGATGACCTATAACGGTCATCCATTTTTTGACTGTAAATCTTACTTACAAAAAGGGTCATGAAGATAATGGCTGCACAGAATAAGATATTTTTCACAAGAGGGAATTGTTGTAATTGTGAAATTATCTTGGACAACATTAATTTTCAATCTCTATAAAATGATCAGAATATTTCATACACCAAAAGGGGACGATGCGATTGTCTATATATTCCTTGAATAAAATGCAAGTACATGTTTTCGACATGATTTCCCGTGTTAATTGTTGTAATTCATCTGCTGTTGCTACTTCATCGTTATCTTGGACATTTGATGCAGATATATATTTCATCATCGTGGGAATAATGGTCGACGGGTATAGAGTTGTTACTCGAGTATCTAATTCGGATAAAGCCGGTAGCGTTTTTAAAACATAAAGGGGTGTTATCATAAATCCCACAAATCGTCGAATGGTTGTAGTGGGGTGTAAAGTGTCCAAGATTTCCGTTGAGAATAGAAAGAAATTGCCTAAAATAGGGTGATTGATCCGATTATCGACGATAGATATAGACGACCCTTCCGAATCGTCCTTTGTATCATATGCATTTTCCATTTTCCCGGCTTGATTTTTACATAAATACAAAACTTTGGGGTAATCGATGCGTTGGTTTTCTTGATTTTTAATATAGATGAGGTCTTGTGATTTTTGGAAAAGGGTCGTTATTTTTGGGTGAATAGGGGTTTGAAAAAGAGATCCGATGTTGAGTATTTCATCCATTATTGCCCAGTATTTTTTCAATTGACCATCTGATCGCCGCAATAGACACCCTGTAAGATCAAAAAAGGCGAATATTTCTCCGTCCTTTTCTGTGAATCCTTTATACATTTTGGCTAAATCTTGGAGATGCTCGGAATCATCAATCAATGAAAGAATCTGTTGAAAACATTCATTTTTAAAAAGGGTTTCGCGTGGATCTTGGTCGCCGTCGGTTTGAATATTGGTATAGCATTCAAATTCAAAAGTTGGAAGATGGTAGACGGTACTCTCTAATTGAAGTAAATATTGTAAAAATGGGTAAATAGGTTCATAGTTTATTTTATAGATACATAGATGCACAATATATTTTTTTGTTATGTCTCTTGTCATAGCACATAAAGTAAAATCATACTGTAAATGATCGAAAGTTTCGTCTAAATAATAATAGCTGGATTCGGATTCGGAATCCGAATCAAAATTAATGGAAACGTGGTTGTCAGTTTTGAAAGATTCCGAATCCGATTCCGATTCCGAATCCGATTCATTTTGATTGATGATGTTCTTGACAATATTTTGTTGCTGAATGAATAACGTTGACATATGTTAACATTCTATATATTATTTATTGTACAAACCCTTTTTATAATGGTTATGGTGTTAAAAATCGTGCATTTATTTTCCATTGTTCATTTTTAATAAAATTTGACCCAATTTTTGCAAATCCCATTTGCCGTTTACTGGCATACCGTATTTTTGCACATACATTGCGTACTCTGGTTTTAACGTTAATAATGGCGCAATAACAGTGGTAGATGGAATAGCCCCACGTGCAGCATCTTGAATTTTTATCCTCGAGCTCAAATCGTTAATGGACTCTTGAAGTGTAGCGATAGTTTGTGCACATGATTCATTTTTTATATGATTTGTAACGTTATCATTAATAAAAGATAATAAATTGGTAAAATTTGAGGTTACGGTTGCAACCGACGGTGAAGTTGCGGTCTGTAGTTGCGCAAGAGAAACTGCCATCGCTTGCAATTGATCATCCGTTAAATAATTATCAACTGATGCATAATCATTATTTGCGATTTGATTTATTAAATTACTTATATTTTTAACTACATTTGAATCTAATAAGTTTCGGAGATCTTTCGAATCGGCACAATTATTGTTGTTGTTGACAATATAATTGATATTGTCTTGAAATATATAATTCGGACCAGTATTGTCCGAAAACATAGATTTGGAGTTGATTCCATTATCAAAATTGTAATTGAAGTGATTCATATTATAATATTACAAAAAAATGCATTTGCATTTTCCTTAATGTCTATATATATCCGTTCTAGTGGTACGATGTATCAAACGTGATAAGAACGGATGTAGGAACATCCAAAAAGTATTTCATTCATATATGGAGACAGGAGAAAAACCTGAAAAGTATAGAAGAGAAAACAAAAATCAATAAAATATACTAACTATTATAGAAATGTAATTGTGAAATAGTATAATGCACTTGGTGGTGTAATATTGCGTTAAAATATATAAAAAAATTATTAAATTAACTATATAAATGAATAGTTTATATTTAGCAAAATACTATGTTACAAATTACAAAGAATTTTTTGGTGAAGATGGACACGAAAAATTATTAGTTGGATTAAAGAAATATACAACAAATATTGATGATACTAATTGTAAAATAGTTGGTATTGATGTTGGTTGTTGTATTGGTGATTATATACATAATATTAATGCTATTTGTATGGAAAAAAATAAAAAAATATTATGTTTTGAACCTAATCCAGTAAATATTTTAGCGTTAGAACCAAAAATAAATCAAGATAATACTTTACAATTATTTAAACATTGTATTTCAAATGAAACTACAATAACTTCTTTCTATAATTGGAAAGATAGTAATAATAATAATACAGGAAATGGAATAGCCGGACTAAGAGGAGGGGGTGAAAAAATATGCGATGTTGATGTAAAAAAATTAGATGATGTTTTAGATAACGAATTTAATAACGAAAATATTATAATTAAATTTATAAAAATAGATACTGAAGGCAATGATGGTAATGTAATCAAAGGATTTGAAAAATATTTACCAAAAACAAAATATATTATATTTGAGTGTAGTGATTGTTTAGATGATATTAGAGGTCCAGGAATAAAAAATCCTATGAAAGATATAGTAGATTTTTTATCAAAAAATGGATTTGATACCTATAGAATAGGAACAAAAAAATTATTTAAAGTAAATGATGAATATTGGAATCAAGTTTATGATGATTTAAAATTTTGGTCAAATTGTTTCTCGTTAAAGAAAGATGATAATTTAATACATAAATTAATAAATGAAAATTTTGATTACACATATTAATCTCTATAGACCTTAAATTTTTTACAACATGTAGTCGCAATTTATGCTAATAAAATTATTGAACTAGAATAATTTTATTTTAAAAAAATTCTCCAAAACGGTACAATTTACCTACCACTATACCACTAGTTGGATACATAACCAAACAAGACCAGTAGAATTTCAGTTTCAAGCATCGTGTTTCACCTGTAGAAATACCAAATAAATAATATAAACCAAAACGATTTATAGTTTAATTAATTAAACGATAAATATGGATTCTGTAAATATTACATCAAATAAATGCGAAAAAAAAACATGTGATGTCGTTGAAAGTTATAGAAATACGTTTTGCTTTTTAATCTCTACACTCGTGTCTCTAAATATTGGTTATTATTATTTCGTGGATTCAAATTCGCTTTCTTTTTCTTGGCCGTTTCTCTATCTCTATTTTTTGTTCGATTTACCATTTTCCAGCTTGGATATTAAAATTCACCATGTATTCGGGTTATGTCTTTTATCATCCATTTATTTATTACATATACCTATATGTGATTTTACTTTTATTCTTCTGCCTATTTACAAAACTGAAATGTCCACTCTTTTCTTGGTTTTCAAGTTATGGAACAAGGATAATTATTTGGTGAAACGCTTCCATTTGCCGGCCAGTTTATTTTTGATAAATAATATGCTATTTTTTACTCTTTTTGTAAAATTCAGACTCGTCGATTATTATCGACAAATAATCATTCACCCCAACACATATAGTATCGTAAATACATATAGTAAAAACAATCGGTTTGGAGGGTATCTTGCTTATTCGGGTATATTTGGATTGGTGGCGCTTAATTCATATTGGTTTTGTATCATGTGTAAAATATTATTCAAGGGCTTTATTCAAAAATATAACAAAAAATGTGTCAATCTACTCGCCGAAAAACTGTTGTCGTATACGTATTTCGCAAATATATTTATTGCCGGATATAATTATTCTTTTTCGCCACATCCATCGAATATTTATGATATGTTTGGTATACTTACATTAAGTGTTTATAGCTATAAATACCATAATCAAACATACAGATTTTTATTGAAAAATGATGATCGCGGTTCTGAAAAAATCGTCGCAGATGAAATTTTACCCTATTATATGAAAGATCAATTAGCCATCCATTTTCGTGCCTTTTTGTGTATGCTTACTAGTGGAGGATTTGATTTACAAACGCGATATATTTTACACTCTAGTGAGATTTTGTCAGCGATACTTCATTCGAGCTTTTTTCTCTCCACTTGTTTATATATTTATTATCATAAAAATAGAAGAAGTACCTCCAACGAACCTCTTGTTCTAAAAATATTGATCTCCTTGCCCATGTTATATGATACGTATATTGTTATTATGAATTCATCTGATTTCGTTTCTAGCATTTCTCTAATAACAATCACTTGGTTGATTACGTTGACTCTCAAAACTGCCCCTTTTTATGAAATGAACCATTTCGCATTTCATTTGTTACTCATGTGCCAAACATATTGTTTATCGAGATGTAATTCGGAACGGATAATAAATCCGATACCTCTTTTAATGCAATGATAGTGCGCCCAACCATTTTATCATCTATATCGCGATGTAAAACAATTCTGATTCGTTTAGGTCCCCATATGCCGACGACTATACCACGTGTTTTCATCATTTTACCAACGTCTTCCGAATTTCCATTTATTACTTCCAAGAATAAAATATTTGTATGAATTTTCTTTGTCATTAATCGAAACGCATTAAAATTCGGTATTTCCATAGCTATTCGTAGCGTTCGAATATGATCATTTTCCAGAATGCCTGATTCGAAATCATTTATACCGATCAATCCAGCCGCCGCCAAAATACCCACCTGGCGCATTCCTCCGCCAAGCGCCTTACGAATCCGACGAGCCTTTTTGATAAAATCCGTCGAACCTATGAGAATAGATCCGATCGGGCATCCAAGACCTTTGGATAAACAAACCGATAATGTGTCCACATATTTGGCGATTTCATGAGGTGCCTTTTTCGTCGCAGTTAGTGTGTTCCAAATACGCGCCCCATCCATATGGATAGGTATATCATATAACCCAGCGATAACCTGTAATCTTTCCAAAAATGGAATCGGTAATACTTTTCCACCACATGCATTATGTGTATTTTCGATACAGATGAGTTGGGTCGCCGGTTCATGTATATCATCGTCACGAATGGCCCGTCGAATATCATCCATGTCCATTGTCCCATCTGATAAATTCGGGACCGTTCTAAATGACACACCACCAAATTGGGCTGCACCGGCCTGTTCAAATAAAAACATATGACTATTATCCCCCACAATCATCTCAGATCCGCGCTTATTACAATGTACTAAAATCGCTGTTAAATTACTCATGGTTCCCGAAGGAAAAAATAGGGCCGCGTCTTTCTGGAACATCTTGGCCACACGTGATTCTAGCAATTTCACGGTGGGGTCCTCTTCGGAAACATCATCGCCAACTTCCGCAGTAATCATTGCTTTACGCATTTCTAACGTGGGTTGTGTTACTGTGTCGCTATGTAAATCTATCATTGATTATACTGATAGATTTGCATATTTTATTTATAGGTCCTACGTAATTCCATCGACGTTTTTATTTCGCGTTGTTTTTTAATATGTCCTAAAATATGATCTACATGATCTTTGCTATATATGATTTTCCCTAAAGCTTCTTCTAAAAAGGTGAATGTTAGAGGTGAATAATCTTTTTTCTCATATATATAAATTTCACCATCGGGAATGGATATTTTCTTATTCTTCATGTTGGATTCATCCAAATAGCGACAAATGGATTCTGTAAGATTTGAACGCTCATCACGTAATACTTTGGTTTTTTCATTGATGGTTTTTATATGTGTATCCAGCAAGACCCATCGTTTCACATGTTCAATAAATCGATCTTTTGACACTAGGATCAATGCTTCGTTTTCTTTTTCTATTTTGTCCATGTAAATATTATTATTATAAATAGATATGTAAAAAATGCTAAAAATACTCATTTGCGCTTACGATATGTTTTGCGATGTTTTGTGGAATGGCGTCTGCGTCCCATAGATTGATTTGCAGCAATCAAAGCTATCGGCACCGCGACATCGACAAGAGTAGACCCTCCAGTTTGCTCGGGAGATGTTCCTCGTGCGGATCTTTTTTTGCCTTTACCCTTCTTATTCTGATAACCTCCTTTTTGCATACCTAAAGAAAATCCCAGTTCTTGGAGATCTCCTGCTTTGGCCTCACTACCACCCATCGCCTTCAAATGATCCATCTGCTGTATATGAGAACCATATATTTTTCCTCCATATTCAGTCGCACCATCACCCCCCCGCATCATCATACGCTTTTGGGAATTCGATCTAGATTTTCTATGGTTTACCATTATATATATATATAAGTTAGACTTTTTATTCCGCGTTTATCTTGGAATATTGTCCAAGCAATCTCAATAACAAAAACAAATTGGCTAAAACTATGAAAATGAGAAATACATTATAAATACAAATGAACCACAAATAGGTATAAATTTCATTATAAATCATCCCAACAATTGGACGAAGAATCTCATGTAAATCGCGCTTGATATCCTCGTTTTGAAAAAAATCTATACACGTTTCACGTATTGTTTTCATAATCTATCTATTGTTTTATTAGACAATCAATTATGAGTTTTTAACGTAGTTTTTCATATTCCACTCATTCGTAGAATAAGAAAAACTAAAATATCCACTCAAAATAAACTTTGAAAACATGAACGGTATATACGAAACGAACGATACCTTTCCATTTGATAACTTGACATTGACGCCGCCTACGTCAATGCCTGGCGGAAATTATTTTATAAAATATTTAGTCAACCGGGCTCCTGTATACATCCAATCACCTAAATGTAAGACACGAGGAGGAATTTTAAAAACAGGTAAAAAAATCCACTGTGATTTAATGTTCGGAAATGAAAATGAAGATTTTATTAAATGGATGGAAGATTTAGAAGCCTTTTCATGTAAAGTCATCTATGAAAATAGGGAAAAATGGTTCGAATCAGAGTTGGAAATGTCTGATATTGAAAATTATTTTTCTTCCCCGCTTAAAATTTATAAATCCGGAAAGTTTTATCTAACGCGTGCTAATATTGCGTCACGTCTTGGAAAAATTTCACTCAAAATTTATGATGAATCGGAACAAATAATAGATTCCGAAGACGTGAATGAAAATATGAATATTATTACGATTTTGGAATTGCAAGGCATTAAATGTTCAGCACGTAGTTTTCAGATTGAAATAGAGATGAAACAAATGATGATACTGAATCCGGTTGATTTATTCGATCAATGTCTTCTACATGTTGAAATGAAAAAAGAACCAAACGATTCTCTTGTTGGTCAAGAGGTTCATGTATCATCGGATGAACCTCCTCCTAACCAAGATCCATATTCTCTGCCACAAACTACAGGAATAGATACTTCAAATCATTTAGACGAAAACGTTTCAGATAACCCGGTTTTGGATGAATACGAGGTCGAATTACATTTAGACAAAATTTCTGATTCAGATATAGTACAATTAAAGGCACGTAAAGAAGTCTATTATGAAATGTATCATCAAGCCAGAGATAAAGCAAAATTGGCTAGATCTATGGCCTTAGCTGCATATTTAGAAGCAAAGCAAATTAAAGATACTTATATGCTTGATGACGTCGAAGAGAGTGATACAGATGATGACGTTGTCCAAAAAAAAATTTCGGTTTAGGCATAAATTTTATCCGCCATTTATATAAGAACTATGTTCAAGAAATTGTCCAACATTTTTAATTCAAAGACTATTATGTGGATTGTTGTCGTTGCTGCCATTTTATTAATAGGATGGGGACTCATGTCTTATTCCAGTAGCAAGGGTGTTTTAGATAATTATACGAATGGTAGTGTTACTGCTCCGATCGCGAGTGCAAGCACATTGGTAGATAATGCCGCGCAGGTAAATCCTTCTACACAAACAACAGCAAGTGTAGCCAATCAAAACACGAAGAACGGTTATGCTCTTCAACCTGTTGCTAACCCGGCGGATCTTTTACCCAAAGATCAAAACCGCAAATGGGGTGAGATCAACCCTGTAAATATTCCCGGCGGCGGGGCCTTTCCTCCCGATCTTTTACAAGCTGGCAATTTAGTCGGAATTGATACGATTGGACAAACCTTAAAGAATGCGAATTTGGATCTTCGATCACAGCCGATCATTACCAAGCAAAACATTGGTCCTTGGAATATGAGCACCATTGAGCCAGATTTGGCTCGTGTTCCTCTTGAGTTGGGTTGTGGTGCACCTTAAGGTCTATCTGTGGTTTTGTAGCCAAATGGCTACAAAATCCTGGATTGCCTATATATCCTTTTCGGAATAACTATAGTTATTCTCGAAAAGAGATTAATTCATGTATATTTATTGCTATAAATAATAAATATATACTATAGGTTATATGACTAATTCAGAGTGGTTTATATCGATTGTGATAGTATTCATTTTAGCCGCATGTCTCTACATATATTATACATCTGATTCGTTTCAATTAAAATGTATCGTTTCCACTGTAGATGGTAATAAATACTGTGTTCGCGACCGAGAAAAAATCCAAGACGCAGCGGATCTGTTGGCGAAAGTAACAGCCAAATGTCGAAATTTAGTAGAATACGTAGGTGATAAATTTCCGAATAATGATAATGTCAAGCGTTTAGTCAAAGGATATAATCCAAAGCGCATTATGGAAACCCTCCCAACGAGTGAATATACGGCCTATAGTGAAAATAAGGGTGAAAAGATTGCCTTTTGTTTGAATAAAACGCGCGAAGGAGAAGATAATATGATTGATGAAGATACGCTTACCTTTGTAGCAATCCATGAATTGTCGCATGTAGCTACCAAATCCATTGGCCACAAAACTGAATTCTGGGACAATTTCAAATTTTTATTAGAGCAAGCCAGTGATTTGGGTATACATAATCCGATTGATTATAAAGAAGAACCTGTTGAATATTGTGGCATGAAAATTCATGATAATCCATATTATGATTTGGGAAGAATATAATACCACATAAACATCACCATCCACCATTATTGCAATAATTTATATCACGTGAATCCAAAATCTTATTTCCATTTAACGTTATAAAACTATATCTCCAATCGCCCGGACATTTTTCTGGTAATAGAAAAATAGTCTCATTCGATTTTATACAAATCTCACAAGAATGGTCATATCCCCATCCGTCCATTTTATCTAATCGAACAATGGTCAAACTGTTATCCGATATATCAAATTTAAATTTGTCATTGCATGGATTCGATGCTAGGCGAATTTCATAATCAATATCGGTGGGAAAATAGGACAAATTCACCGTTTTAATGTTAGTTTCGCTATGTCCAAAATCAATCCGTATTTTCACTTCATTTATTTCATATTTTTGTTCAGCTATAATATCCGGCAAATTTAAATTATATTGAATGCAGCTGTACATATCATATGTGGGTCCTAAATTATACGTATATGGTTTATTCAATAAAAAAGACAAAATAAATTGTAAAATAAGAGGACTTTTTGGTTTTGATGTCATCATAAATGCTTGAAAAATGCTATTTCCCAACATAGATAAACATGAATAAAATGTTACGTCATTGTCTAACATATCCATATTAATATGGGGTACCAAATCTACATCCGCATATACACCACCGTGAATATATAATTTACATAATCGCCATAAATCAGCTTTATACATTCCCGCTGGTATTGTTCGAAATAAATTAGCAACACATTTGTTGAAATGCGTCTCTAAAAAATGTATACATTCGTCGTCGAGACTTAATTCTAATTTATACTCCGGATTCAATTCACGCCATCTAGAGAAAACAATTTCGGGTACCTCTTTTTTATAGGTCATATAAATAGTTTTATTCATATTGAATAATATATATTATTAGTCAATATCTATATATTATTTACTATCTAATATCTATCCGTCCAAAAAACCCTCCGCTTTATACTTGACATATAATCTGGAAATACCACATAAACAAAATATATTCTTCAAGTAACGACAGTGCCTCGAAATCTTATCCAATTAACCCCATTATAATGATACATATTTAACGAATTATCAAATATGATTTGACCAAGTGTTCCAATTGTCGAACTGGTCGGTGCGGTATTATTGGTAGTGCTGAAAACGACATTGGAGCAATTGAAATTCCAATTTGAACTGGAATCAAATTGTGCACGTATTATTCCATCGCCCGTTCCAATTGCGATATTATTGGTGGCCCCGTATAGACTTCCTGATAAATCTACATTGGATCCAATGAATGTGTTGCCACTACCCGAATTGAGATTCAATCCACAATTTGCACCAAATGCACTATTATTCGAACCGTGTGCATTTCTAAGAAACGCGAAATGACCCATAGCAGTATTATTTGACCCGTCCTGGTTTTGATTTACACCCTTGGTAATTTAAAACGCCGTTTTTAGATAGTAAAAAATAATGTATTTTATTGAATTATACATTATTTTCTCTATTTTGTCCATTTTGTCGTGTTTTCTAAACAAGATATACACGAATTGTACTCGCTTGTTAAATATGAATATATGTTGTTAAAACATTTTTCACAATAATGGTGTTTATCGCAAGTAATTATAACTTTATTATTACTATCCTTAATACATATTCGACATATTTTTATTGCCCCCCCCCCCCATTTTAGTTTTAGCACTCATTATTATATAGTATTATAATAATATTTTTATATTTATTCGCAATATAATATAACAATGCCCTCGCATAAAAGCGAAGATTATAAAATCACAGCAGTTAAATATCATTTAGAAAATGATGGTTTATATGTAAATACGTGTAAAATATTCAAATGTAGCGAAAGAAGTTTGAAAAGATGGATTGATAAATATAATAATCAAAATAATATAACACGTAATAACAGACCAGCAGTATCCTATAAAATTACACAAGAACAAGTTAAATACGCATTACAATTGCTAAAACAAAACGAACAAATTACTATGAATGAATTACAATATCAATTACAAAAACAACACAAATCACTTGATATTTCAGCAAGACAACTTGGTAATATTCTTCGTGATAATAACAAAACGCGAAAACGAACAAGACATAGTCATTTTCCAGTTATTCGTCATAATAAACCCATTGATAAACAAAGTGAAATGAATAAGTTTTATGCAGAAATAAGTAGATATCCACTAAATAAAATTATTAGCATTGATGAAACCGCAATAAGACCAGTTATGATGAATGAATATTCACGATGTGAATTAGGTAAGCGGTGTATATTCAAGACAAACGATACGTTTATGTTTCGTAAATATACATTATTAGTTGCCATTAGTAATTCAAAATGTGTTGGTTGGACGATGTTTGAAAAAGGTGCTATGAATAAGGAAAGATTTGTTGAGTTTATGAATGAATACATATTTAGTAAATACAAAGACCATCTAATAATAATGGATAACGCTGGTGGTCATAGAAATAATTATGTATGGGATGCGATAGAGCAAAGTGGTAATAAATATTTACATTCCGTGCCCTATACACCTATTACAAATCCCATTGAAGCATGGCTCAATCAACTCAAACATTATCTCAAACAAAATAAAAGTGTATTACGTTATAATGAATTGAATAAATCAGTTGAAAATGCAATAGAAAAAATCAAACCAGAAAATTATAAAAATTATTTTAATTATGCTTTTGATAAGTCGCAATTCAAAATACCATCAAACCATTCTACGCGTAGAAGAACATTAAAAAAATATAAAAAAGTATAAACGTAATAAAAACATTATACCGTTATAGTATAACCGAATAATGCGCGAAAAACTATCAATTAAATATCATACAGAAAGAGAAGAAATATGTAATAAACTTATAAGCATATTAGAATTAGATGAAAACAATTCTATTTTATTATGTGATTTAGAAAAAGATTTAGTAAAGCAAAATAAGATATTAGATATCAAAGATGAAATTAAGAAATATTTTGCTGTAAGTTGTTTAGCACCATACAAGCCGAACGCAACTTGTAATCGTCCTTATATTAATATAGTTCGTGGAATACTACGAATGCAAAACTATACGTTTGAAGGAACATCTCTAATTACAAGTTTGAATGATGGAAAATATACTTCAACCACAAAATACAAAATATTTAGGAATAATTGAGTTATTTTATTTATAAGTCAAATAACTTAAAAATAAAATATTTAGGTAATATATAGGATGGTGAAAAAGAAAAAGGATGAAACCCAGCCGAAAGAAAAAGTTGTTAGAAATGACGTGAAACAACGTAAGGAAGATAACAAAAATACTGATTTTACGTGTATCAAAAGTTCGTGGAAATCATTTTGTAAAAATAATCTTTTAGCAGATACGATTGTTGAGGATATTTTGCCGAAGATTAACACTATCTGTTTCTTATCCTATAAATTGTTAAATTATCATTTTGTTCGGTTATTAGAAGAAAATAAACCTTTACCAGAAATAAAACAAAATCTTTTTTATCAATCTTGTTGTATGGTTTCACGACTAAAATATACAAAGGATACTACCGATACTACTACCGAATTGTATGAAAGTTTTTCACAAATGAAACAATATATAACTTATGAATTACCGGCGCGTGATTATTTATGTTTAGGATACATTACTAACTTGAATAAATTACAAATTACGATGACAAATAACCATTTGAAATTGAACTTCTATAATCGTTTTCGTAAATATTTGAAATTGCGAACTGGCGAAACTGATAACGCAGTAGTATATAACTGGTTAAAAGATATATATGAACCTAATTATGATGGAAAGAATGTATTTGTTTTGTATATGCGTAAATGGTTGAAATACATACCTACCGAAGTGAATATAGTGAAACATTCTAATCATTTTGTTAAGATTTATTATTCTATCTTGAAAGAGTTTGAAAAATACCCAGATACGAAAGGAATACGAACGTTCACATTATTACCACATAAACACGGATTTACACAATCGCACATCACAATTTGTAATGCTGGTTTAGAAAACACACTGAAATATATTGCGAATGAATTGAAACGTGCAAACAACGATAGTAATAGTGGTTTAGATGTGAAAAAGTTTGAAGAAAATAGTAATGAATATTGGAAAGAATTATTCAATATTACAAAATATGAAACAAAAAATAAAAAGTTTGGATATACGATTTTAACGGATGGTAAAAGCGTAGTATTACAAATGCGAAAACCCACACAACCAGAAAAAATAACAACAGAATACACGGAACAACATTACGATAACTTTTTAGGAATTGATCCAGGAATAAGGGCGTTGATTACTTCGTATGATACAAACAATAAGGTAATTCAAGTATCCACCAGAGAATATCGCCATAAAAGTAAAATGATTTATGCTTGTAAGAAACGTGAAAAATGGTATAAAAAGTGGGAACATTATGAAGAATGGAAACTTATACCTACTATAAAAACCAGTAAAACAATCGTAATGAAAGAATATTTCAAATATGTATTTCCACGAATGCAAACATTTACAGAGTTTCATATGGAGAAGGGATTTCGCAATTTGAACTTCACTTCCTATTGTAGAAGCAAAGCAACATTAACGAAAATATGCGAACGTATAAGTGGTGTAAGCAAAGCAACAAAAAATGTAAAAACACTAGTAGGTTTCGGCGATTATTCACAGCAACACGGATTAGTAAAATCTCATCCAACAACACCCATTTTACGATTAAAACGAGAATTACGTAGGTATTGTAAGGTGGTTGATATAGACGAATACAAAACAAGCAAAACGTGTTCTTCGTGTAATAAAGAAATTGAATTATACCGAAATCGTATTCAACGAAAAAAGAAGGGCGTTTTAGAACCCATAGCAAAAATGTCTAATATCCATAGCGTAATCCGTTGCAAACACAACGAGTGTAAATTATGCTGTATGGATAGGGACATAAATGCTTCAAAAAACATATTAGGGTTACTTCTCGGTCAATACAGAGGAGAAGAAAGACCATTATGTTTTAAACCAGAAAAAATTGCCGTGAAACCTCGTAAGAGTGATAAGCGCGCAAAGGCGTGTAATTCGCCATTACTAACTTGATTTTTTTTAATGCTGTGAAAACGGCGTTTTAAATTACCAAGGGTGTAATGAACCATTTCCAACTGCATTATTATAAGATCCCGTTGTATTCGAATATAATGCACCGCCACCTAATCCACCATTAAATGTCCCAGTAGTGTTCGAATATAATGCAGTGTATCCTATGGCAGTATTCTTAGATCCGCGTGTATTCGAATATAATGCAGTGTATCCTATGGCAGTGTTATAAGAGCCGTCTTGATTGAATTTTAATGCGTTATATCCAACTGCATTATTGTCTCCACCGATGGTATTATTTTGTAACGCGTTTGTGCCAATTGCCACATTCCCAATACCACCCGAACATGAATATAATGCATTCACACCGATAGCTACATTACTCGAATCAGCAATGGAACTATATAATGAATTGGCACCGATGGCAATATTCGAATTACCAGTGACATTGGAATCTAAAGCGGATTTGCCAAGACTAATGCTATTAGGGTCGCTGGTCGGGTTTACCACATTTCCTGCGTTTTGTTGCAATAATATGCTTACATAATCGTTCGATACGAACATTTTATATTATATAGATAGCATTTTTCAAATGACTAAATAATACAGTGTGGTCCAGATTTACAAGCTGCATTTATCGTAATAGGTTTACAATAGTATTATTGAAAAAATCGAGGCCATTTGCTATAGCCTCATCCATATTAAAGTATTTATAATTGGCCAATCTTCCTACAAAAAACACCCGATTTTCCTCTTCCTTTTTTGCAAGAACTTTGTATTTTTCATATAAATCCATATTCTTTTTATTAGGAACTGGATAATAGGGTTCACCTACATCGTTGGTTTTTTCAGAAACGATGATCGTATCTTTTGACGTTTGATTTAAAAAATGTTTATATTCTACAATTCTGGTAAACGGCACGTCTTTACTCGGATAATTTACAACTGAGTTGGGTTGAAAATAATTCATATCTTTTATCGTTTCAATGGTAAAATCAATACTTCTATATTCCAATTTTTCCAGGTTTGGAAAATAAGAATCAATGGGTCCTGTAAATATAACAATATCATATTTGGTTACATCATTTGTTTTGATAAATTCAAAATAATCTGTATTTAATTTCACCTCGATATTGTTATGATCCAATACCTTTTCGAAAAAATGCGTATATCCTTTATGCGGAAGAGCTTGATATTTATCAGCAAAATAACGGGTATCAAAGTTGCCTCGTATAGGTATTCTTTCCAGAACTGATTTATCTAATTCTTCGGGGTATTTGTTCCATTGTTTGAATGTATAGTCTCTTATTAATTTATCATACAAAGCATTTCCGATTCTTGACTTTGCCATTTCTTCGCTATTATTAATTGTCTCATATTTTACCTGATTTTTCTTCAACCATTCATTCACATCCTCTTCGGTTTGTAGATGTTCATCGCATAATTCATTTATTGTAGTGATATTTACTGGAATGGAAACAAATTTATTATCTACAGACGTCAATACTTTATGTTCCCATCTGCTCCATTTGTCGAAACGGTTGATATAATTCCAAACAGTTTCATTATTTGTGTGAAATAAATGGGCCCCATATTTGTTCATTAAAATTCCCGTGTCTTGGTCGACATAATCATAACAATTACCACCTATATGGTTTCGTTTTTCGATAATTGTGACTTTACCATTCAATTCATTGGCAATTCGTTCTGCTATTACTACACCGGAAAGACCACACCCAACGATTAAACCACTGAAGTTTTGAATCCCTTTATCTGTCATTGACACCGAAGAATGTGAATTCGCAAGTGCGGATTCAAGTATTCGGTCGTTTAAACTTGGCATATAGATATCGGGATAAATAAATGCGGCAATTTACACGCACCAAAAAGTAATTAGATACTATATAATGCCTAAAAATATATACAAGGTCCACTTATTAAATAAAAAGGGTGATTTGGATAAAATCCTGGTATTTGGTGCGACAGATGACAGTGAAATATTTAGCGACACCCAAAACGCCTATTATAAGCTACATGATATAAAAATCATTTTCTTGGACAAATGGATTCATAAAGATGATTCTATACGAACCATAAAAAAAAAGATTTTCCAAGAATTATCTAGCGAACTTAAAACCTTAGATGAAATCTATTTATTTGTTTCATCCGAAATTTCCATTGATATGGACGTCATTTACCAAGACATTACCTATAATGACACAGAACCTATGAAATCCGATGTTTTTTTACAATTTGCAGTGAATCTGAATTCATCCGCTGATTTAACCCCGTTCAATGATACGGGCAAAACCATTTCATATAAAGAATGGAAAAATCTGAAAAAGTCGGGTATGCATGAAATATTTATCCCTCTTGGAATGAAATTCCAAGAAAGTCGCGACCTTTTATTTTCAGCAAATCCATATACTATTCATATTGGAGGTGTCGATGTAATCAACCATTTCGAACAATCCAATAAAAACCCCATTCTCACATTTGACAATACTCTGTTATTAAATTATACCAATTCGACAGAATTGATAGTATGTTTAGCAAAAGATGTATTTGATTACGCCACCGAAAAAGGGATCGACCAAGATTTCATGTGTAGTATGTATTACCCATTTTTATATCAACGTGACATAAAAAATGTCGACACGCTGGATTCAATGAATCCTGACAAAGTAACGATGCCCACTGAATATTATCAAACCATCGATACATTTTATAAGATTTACAGGGGAAAAACTGTCGAACTGCCGTATAAATATCGCGGCATATCGGCCTTTTCCATCACACTAGAATCGACTGATTATAAACATAAAATCCCTCTAGATATTCTCTTTAAAAACATGCATTCTACTATAGATATGCCTATCATAAAATATAATCCGGGTAAACGCCATGAAAAATTATATCGTCTTTATTCGACCCAAATTTCGGCAAGTGGTAAAAAAATACCCGTTTTAAGTGAAATTCAAATTAATCAATTGAGACAACGCATGGGTAAAGGTAATCAACTTTCCATCTATGTCAGCCATACAGATTTCTTTATACATATCAATGAAAATTCTACGATTCAAATTATCGGCGATTTAAAAACGCCCGTTGATGCGGATGCATTAGAAACGATGATCACACAATCAATTAATCCGATTATCTCACAGTTAAATACATATTTAGAATCGGCTGGATATGAACTCCCCGTTTTTCGTAATTTTTCATCTTTGAATTCGGCCCTTTTTAACTATACACTTTCATTACCGATCACATATAAAATAGATCTTAAAAAACAGGTTTCATATATCTCTACGACATTTGATGTCATTTCAACGGATATTAAAACGGGCGCTGATCTTCGGTTCAAGCGTGTGGAAAATTTCCGCAAAATGGATGCTCAATCCGCGCTAATTACAGAAGTATATAAACAAACAGCTAATGAACGTGACGTGATTCGTTCTCTAATGGATAACTATAAAATGACCGAAGAAGAAGCGATTTTGCGATTCGGTAAATATTCTGTTGAACACGAATCGCTGAATGGTAATTATATAGAAAATCCGGGTTTTGTCACATCGATAAAGATACAACATCTCGACATTCAAGTCCAAGTGTCCAAGATTTCATTCATTGAATATATCGATGTCCTACAGGTTTATTTAGATACTATTTTACGTTTTTCACAAAACCCTGCTAGCATTACTAACATTTCAGAGGAGGAATTAAATAAATTTACAAAAACCAAAGGTGTCGACGCAGAAAAGGACATTGTGAATAATATAGTATATGCAGCTATCGCACCCGTCGCCACAAAAAAATCACGTTTTTTACAATTTGACCAAGAAGAAGCAGAACCAGAAGATGAGGATGCAGATGCAGATATAATAGGAATAAATGAAGCCGAAACAGAATATAATCCAAATGTCTTGCGTTTCGATGATGAATATGAATATGAAGAAGAGGTAGAAGAAGAGGAAGAGGGAGATTCAGAACAAATATATAGAGGGGGTGCACCCGGAAAAGAAAAAGAAAAAGAAGAGAAATACCAGGCGGACATCGACGGAATGTCAATTGCCAATCCGACGCCGTTTTTCAAACGCATGCATGAACTAGATCCTGAATTATTTATCACTGATTCTAAAACAGGATATCCAACATACGGAACGGTCTGTCAAGCCGCTGCAAAACGCCAGCCGGTTATTTTGACGGACGAAGAAAAGGCCCAAATTGATAAAACATCACCTGGTTTATATTCACATGCTCTACATTATGGTTCGGATCCCCAACATAAATATTGGTATATATGTCCAAGATATTGGTGTTTAAAAACGAATATGCCCATTTCCGAAGAAGATGTGAAGGCGGGTAAATGTGGAGCCATTATTCCAAAAGGTAAGACTGAAGTTCCGCCGGGTGCATATGTATATGAATTTTCTACCAACGATCATTATGATGAAAAAGGGAAATATATATATCATACACCCGGATTCCATAAAAAGAAGCAATTTCATCCCAAAGAGCTAGGACTCCCGTGTTGTTTTAAAAATGCTTGGAATTCGGAAGATCAAAAGAAACGACGCGCTATGTTCAATTACCAAGAAAACGATGACGCGGCGGGAGCAGATAATACACCCCTCAAAGCAACAAAGGCCAAGACACAAAATAAAGGGCAGATCGAATTGGCAAAAAATACATCGTATATTATAGGCCCCGTAACAGATGTCGATCAATACCGTTGGGGGTTTCTACCTCTATCGGTTCAGCTATTTTTTGGAATAGATAATCAATCTGTAACAGATCCACAAAACCCGTCCATCATTCGCTCAAATGAACCATGTTTATTACGTTATGGTGTTGAATATTCGAAAAACAAGTCGTTTATTGCATGTATGGCACATTTTTATGCATATAAACATGATTTAAAATCCACGCCGACCATAGAAGAAATGATAAACGTTTTATTAGAGGCCGTCACATTAGATTCATTTTTGAAATACCACAATGGCAATTTGGCGACCATTTTTCGCCCCCAAAAAATCGATCTTTCGGTGATAGACATAGACAATTACTCAAATACGGAGTTTTATAAAACCATCGATCTTGGAAATGAAAGTCAAATGGATTATTTAGAAGATACCATCGCATCTTATGAAAATTTTATCCAATTCTTGCGTGATCCTATGTCAATTATCGACCATACCTATTTATGGGATATGATGTGTAACCGTAATGACAAATTAATGCGCGATGGATTTAATATGATTATTTTGGAACTTCCTGAAGATGATATCAGAGAAAAATTAAACGTATTATGTCCTACAAATTCTATTGCGCAATTTGAGATCAACAAGGAGACAATTATACTGTTAAAAAAGGGTGAAATTTATGAACCTATACATTTATATGAGCAACACGACTCCGTGATCAATTCCGCCAGAAATGTAGTTTATGCTCTGAAGCGCGGCGAAATTGTTTCGAAAGAGGTGGGATCGAAGGGAGTTGTTATGAATATTAGTACAAAAGCGGTATCTTATAAATTAAAACAGACGGATGTTAAACATAGTGAATTTGTATTTAAAAAGGCGTTCTTGGAACATTCATCGGTAAAAATGATACAAGACGTTTTAAAAATGATTCAACGTGCCACACAAAAATATTGTCCCACTCAGCCTGGCATGCCTCGCGTTTATAAATTCAAACAAAATTTGAATGCGATAGAGATAATACGTGTATTGAAAAATCACGGATATCGTGTGGAACGCCAGGTCCTGAATTATCGTAACAAAGTGATCGGCATTCAAACAAACACACAAGACGATCAGAATTTGTTATTTGTGCCCTGTTTTCCATCCAGCCAAATAAACGATTTGAAAACGATTTATATGGATACCGACGAACTTTGGTTGGATTATATTCATACACGGGATCGTTTAATTGGTGTTTCACTTAAAACAAAAGGAGAAATATTATGTAAACCGGTTGTTAAAGTCGTAGAAGACGGTATTGTTGTGGGATTTTTAACAGAGACAAATCAATTTATACAAATCATGCCACCACAAGAAAACCTTGATCTCGATGACATAGAACAAGTCCATCATTCTAGTTATACGAATTACACCGATAAAACACTTGCACTTGAAACTGCGGAAGAAGCCACTCGCAAAGAAACTGTGCATAAGATTAACTTGGAAACGCGATTTTATAATACTTTTCGCAATTTGATTCGCGATTTATTGAATCGATATGAGAATCATAAAGCAAAACAACAGATACGCGAATGGATTGAGGATGCGGGTATGTTAGACCGAAAAAAACGCGAGGAAATCGAATCGGTATTGCGCGAACTAACTAAAGATATAGCATCTTTCCAAGAATTTGATAAATCGATCTTGGACAATTTGGACGAAATTGTACCCTGTAAATGTGATGGTTCTTCACCTTCACCAAAATATTGCGCAGTTAAAGAGGATGAGTCGGGCGATATTACATTTTGCCAAACCATTTTCCCGGCGAAACATCTGTTGAGCGGACATGATAATATTCGCATTTATTATGGCCGGGTTGCAGATGAATTGTTGCGATACAAACGAATCCAATTATTTATGCTCCATCCAAAAGCCTATCTGAATATTTCCAATATAGAGTATCACATGAATGAGGATGAAATTTTTATCTTGGAATCCCTTTTGAATAAAGAATATTTTTCAGATATGACGCCATATAATATCAATCGTTATATACGAAACATTGAATATGATACAGCCATACCGATATTTTATTCGGGAAAATCACAAAAATATTCGAATGACATTTCTTTGGAAGAACAGCGTCAATTGCGCGACACCGCGTCTATAACAGAAACTACGACCACCGGCAATTTTATTGCGGACTGTATTCATATAAATAACCCAAACGTGATTGGAAATACTAAAGTCGGATCATGGAGAAGTTATTTCCCGTCATCCTGTCGAGAATTAGAATTTAATAACAGCGTCACCTGTTCTTTTATTCCGATTATTTATATTTTGCAGGATTTATATAAAAATACTGGACTTTCTGTTCAAAATGTGAAAACAACTTTATGGAAAGCCTATAAACAAGTACTGGATTCCGATGATTCAATGCGCGATAAAATATATTCGAATATTCTGTCTCTTTTACGAAAGCAGAAAAAACATTTTTTAATGGATTTAGTAATAAATAAAAAAACCAGCCTGGAAAGTGCAATTATGAGCGATGCATATTATATCACGGATCTAGATTGGTGGGTATTGTGTAGCGCTATATCATTACCCGTTGTATTGTTTTCATCGACGACCTTGAAAACATTTGGCAAAATGAATTGGTTACTAATGGGCAGAAAAGGCACTGCTAATGAAAAAATGTATTTCGTGCGATCTCCCGCCATGAAAGAGGGTTTAGAAGGTAAAAACAAACCACCTGCATATGGGTTGGTATTACCAGCAATTTCATTTGTTGATATGAAAAATGATATGTTTTTAAATGCTGAACGTGGGGATTCGAACTATAGTGATAACATTCGGTCTTTGTCCGAATTCCTGAAAACGACACAGTTTTTGATGAAAGAGGCGCGCGCATAATTTCGGCACATATTATATGTATAGCATTTTTATTGAGTTTGTCTTGGCGGGGGTTCTTTTTTATTTATTAACGCCAAAAATACTCGGTGAGATTCCTAGTCGAGGTTCTTTCTATCTTAAAGTCGGAGTCCATTCCATTCTCTTTTCGTTGATTTTGTTATTTGGTCTTTATTTAGTCAAAACACGTTACGAAGGAATGGAACCTACAGGTCAGGTCTATTTCACATCATCCTTGCTGCCGATGGATTATAGCAATAGCGGAACCGTTACTAAACCCGCAACCATATCGAAACCATCCGTTGATAAACCCGCCGCTTCACCCACTATAAAAACGATAACGTCATCTGGACCTTCGATGGCGCCACCCACTTATCAATATATAGGATGTTTTAAAGATTCTACCACAGGAAATGATCGCGCTATACCCAACAATAACGGAACAGTAAAAAACGAATCAGAATGTCAAGCTATTGCACAAAAGAAAGGAGCTAGTGTTTATGGTTTACAGGACGGTAATCAATGTTGGACAGGAACTGATTTAAAACAGGCATTGAAATATGGTTCGGCCACTGACTGTGGTTCAAATAAAATGGGTGGTTTTGATACTAACTCGATTTATGTAACTGACACTTATTTAGGCTGTTATAAAGATTCGACGACAGGAACTGATCGCGCCATTCCGAATAATCAGGGAACGGTAAAAAATATTACCGATTGCCAGGCCATAGCTGTAAAGAATGGCGCAAATGTATATGGATTACAATCAAATGGCCAATGTTGGACCGGAACCGATATAGCACAATCCATGAAATATGGTCCAGCCACCGACTGTGGTATTTTGGGCGGATTTGATACAAATCAGGTTTATTTAGTAAAAAAATAATTATTTTATTTTAGCAAATTTCAAATAAAATAATTGTTATGCATTTTATCGACACGACAGCACAAAGACTTTCTAAAATCCCGCGTCATATCCATCGTCACATATTCCAGTTTCTGTATTGACCTTGATCTTTACAACATTATTATGAATTTGGATATTGGTTTTGCTACACATCTCTCCTGAATCTTGTGTTGCCAAACCAAATTCCGTTTCAATATCTGTTTGTTTATTGGAAACCTTTATGTCAGATACATCCAGTTTCTCCATTTCTTTCATATCCAATAGTAACTGAAATGCGCCTGTGCCATAATTTCCATGTTGACCACACATGACATTCGCGGATACACCTCGCATGTGATCAAACTCACCGTGTCGCGCGGCATCCAACAATACTTCAGTATGCACTTCAAAGGTGGCCTTTGCAATCGGTCCAACATCATCCTTTAGTAAGCCCGATCTGAATATAGGTATCATGTTTTTCGAACAGGTCATGCGATCACATAGGAGACTCAGGTGATGGTAATTAATATAGACATCGCCGCTAAATTCCATGACATCCGACAATTCATTGTAAATCATCTGACGCGCGGCTTCAATTCCTAGAACATCGAACATCTCGCGAATATCATTGCTATAGGTACGCGTGGGATCAATAAAATCTTGTGCCAAAATTTCTATCAGATTTGAACCAGTTGTATCGAGCACCCATACATCTTTTTTTACGTATTTGCCATCTTCTTTGGAAACCATGTTTTGTACCTTGCGTGCGGATACATTTGCTATGTTATTCACGCCACGCAGGACAATGTTATTTAAGAGAGAATCCTGGAAATTTTTAAGAAGATAAATCTCATCGGATTGATCAAGTGCTTCAGCAACACCTTTCTTTTTGCCCTTATTGAAAACGCCGCTATTCATGCGAATCCGGAAGATCAATTTATCGTTATTGAAATCCGAATAAACGCAATTCATATCGCCACCATATTGGCTATTCGAAATGGCAAAATGAATATCATCCATCGTAATGTTTTTATCCAGCAACGTTTCAGCATCCATTTCCATGCGAACAATCCATTTCGATTTCGATTGTGCTGTGGCTTCATCGGTAGAGGTATCATTACATTCCTTCATCATCCTCTCGAATTCATAGAATTCTTCCAACACCACGCGATCATCTGAAATGGTTGTCACTTCATCATTCGGATCAAAACAAATTTGTATGGATTTTATCACATCTACCAATCGGGTGTGTTCTAGCATTGTTGCATAGGTTGTAGCCTTTTCTTGTTGGCCTTCATCGGCCGCCTTCAAATGAACGGTTAGAGACGGGTTTTTCGGATTGGGTGTGAGTCTTAGGATCTCTTCAATGCGCGGCACACCACGCGTGACATTTGATTTACTTGAAACGCCACTCAAATGAAATGTGTTTAGGGTTAACTGTGTGGTGGGTTCGCCGATAGATTGACCAGCAATGACTCCTACCATTTCACCCGGATGAACAATAGCCTCCTTATGTTTCAGCTCAATGGTCTCTAGAAGTAGCTGTAGGGCTTTACGATGAAATCGACGTTTGATCAATAAGTCTTTTGGATTCAAATAGAAATGGTAGAGAATTTTAAACATTAATGTCAAAGGAACAAAAGCCATTCGATTCATTTTCTTCAAATGTTCATCAATCATTTCGAATGCCTCTAGTGGTGTTATATCCACCGCAGAATGAATATTGAGACCGAGTTGTCCTTCTATGTTCGCAATAATATGTTGGAACGCTACCGGAAGTCGAACAATATTATCATTTTTGTTATGAAACACTGCATCGACCACCGATTCACGCGCATCGATCATATAATCGATGAAATGCTGGCATCGATTTTTGGTTTCCTGTTTTTGCTTTTTAAGGCGCGAGGCCGCACCCTTCGTATAAATCGCGAGTTTATCCTTATCTTGATCATCATTCACTCCGATAATATCATACATCATATAAATATCCTCTATGCTCATGCCAACCAGAGGGATAATCTGATTTTCGACTTTGGTCGAATCATATCCATCATCGCCATAAGCAAACTGGATGATCTTACCCTTACTATTACGCACGGTCATATCATACTCCACCTTGATATCTTCAAGGCCCTTGATCAATCTGCGTTGAATATAACCCGTCTGTGACGTCTTTACTGCGGTATCAATGAGACCGATGCGACCACCCATTGCATGGAAGAACAGCTCGGGGGCAGTTAGACCGGAAATATAAGAATTTTCGATGAAACCTCTGGCAGTGGGACTATCGTCGAATTTATGATAGTGTGGCAGTGTACGCGAATTGAAACCATAGGGAATACGTTTTCCATCTACATTCTGTTGACCTAGACAAGAAATCATCTGTGAAATATTCACGAGCGAACCTTTGGATCCCGAATTTACGATCATCAAGAAACGATTGTTAGGGCTCAAACTCGTTCTGCCAATCTTACCCGCCTGTTCCGTCGCTTTGTTCAGAATATTATTCACACTGGTTTCGAATTCGACCATGCTACTATTGGCCGTCGAATTTTCGAAAATACCTAGATGGACCTTATTGATGACCGTTTGTACTTCGCTCTTTTGAGCATTGATAATTTTTATGATTTCGGTTTGTGTAGTTTTATCCGCAATCAAATCACTGATGCCTACGCTATAGGAACTTGTCTTCATGTATTCTGTGACAATATTCTGTAAATCGTCGTTCAAATTGGCGCAAGTCATCGGATTGAAATCGTTGAATGCGCGGTGTAGAATTCCCTTCGTTGTAGATCCTAGTACGGACTTTTCTAGTTGTCCGCGAATGTATTGTCCATTACGTATTTCCAATACGTTATTGGATGTTGCATAATCCTCTTTTTCGTCAAATAGTTTTGTTTTATATTTCAATGTAATCGGGGGCATAATTTGTGACAATACATCAAACGAACTTACTTTCTCTCCTTTATCTCGAATTGCCTGTGTATTTACTCGGGGGAACATCATCAGCAAATTCATCGCCTCTCGTGGGGTGAACACGACATTGGGTCGTGTCATACGATAGGAACCGAGAAGGGAATCCTGGAAGATTCCAATAATCGGCGAATTTCCTGCTGGACTGATGATCTGGTAGGGAATGGCGGCCAGGTGGCGCAATTCAGCCTCTGCGAGTATATTTTGCGGCATGTGCATATTCATTTCATCTCCATCAAACGGTTTGGCTGCATATATGCAGTGGTTATTTTCAATTCTTATAATATTGAGAATTTCCAGTCACATATACACAGCCAACCCTCAAGGTTTCCCAAGAGGCCGGACTGTACCTTAAGCAAACTCGGGATGGCTAGTCCTTCATTGTTCACCAACACCTCAGCAGTCTCTGAGAGGGTATCATGGTCTACCATAACGACTTTAGATACTCCACTGCGGATTGCCCATTTTGTCTGAATAGACGCATCAAACACTTTTTTACCATTGGGTTCGGCCATTAACCGAGTTCCTCCAAAGAGTTTCCAAATTGGAGTGGTAGTGTTTGCTTTAGGGGGTCCCCGTCAACAAGGTGTTTTGCAAATAAATCAATAAATTGTTGAGGTAATTTTGTTTTTTTCTCTCGGTGATAATCCTTCAAATACTGTAAATGTTGTTCAATCTGTGAAATTATTATTCTCGAATTTTTCGCAAGGTTTTCCTTTGCTGATAATGGCATTGTGTTTCTCCAATTAAATGCAATCAATTGTTCTTCTTTATCCTCCAAATTAAATCTTGATAAGGGAATCACATGGTCTATGTGCCATATAGATCCTCTATTTTCAAGAGTATATGATTCATTGTATGTCAAAATCCAGTTTAGATATTCTTGCGACGTGCAGCCTAAATATTTTACCGTTTTCATTTCTTTGTTTTTCTTCAAAGCAATGTAAATACGGCTTCGCACGTTTCGCTTGAATTTATCTAATGGTTCATCTCGTTCGCAGTTCTTGCATTTTAAACGATTATGACGGAATCTATCTTCGGGTTTTATTTCAGAACAACAACTACATTTTTTGTTTCCCTCGCCAATTTCTTCAAGTTTTTGTTTTTGTCGTTCGACCACTTTGTTATGCTTAAATTCAGACGATCTTTGAATAAGTATTTGTCGATGTTCTTCATCTTCTTTATACTTATTTTTACGCCTTTCGTTATTGCAATCTTTACAAATGTTGCGACCTTGAATAAAACATGATTTCATTTTGGCTTGGTTACATTGGTTACAAACAACTTCAGCATTAAGATCAACGACTATTTCCTTTTGCCTTTCCTTTTTTCGCGCATTACAGCAATCTTTACAGATATTCCTGTTTTTGACGATTCGGTCTAGCAGTTTTAAAACTTCACATTTTGAACAACATTTGTGAGCGACGTTAAGACGGTTTGTAGCGGTCTCCATTTAATTAATGAGAGATAATCTTTTTATATTGTTTCCTCAAACAATTTAATGATTCACTTACTAGGAGGTAAAACGCTTTTCACGCCCCCTTTTGCGGACCTTGACAGGTTGAAAATTCGATCCGCGTTGTAAGGCTTAGTTACCCCAACATTCATGCGAAAGGAGTCGCCGAGTTCCATGATCTTGACGATATGGCACATCATCGACATTCGGTGAAGACTCGGCTGTCTATTAAACAACACCGCATCTCCATCCATCATGTGACGATGTACCACGTCGCCATTTTCGAGTCGTATGGAAGTTCGATCGACATATCGCAATGAAATGTGTTCACCATTTCGCCTTTCCAAAATTTTGGCACCGGGATATATGTCCGGGCCATTTTGTACCAGTCTCATCAAGAAATCACGATTACGATCATTGACTTTGATTGGTTTTGTAATATTTTTTGCAATCTTCATAGGAACACCGAGCTGCTTGATCGACAGATTCGGATCACCAGTAATGACAGAACGTGCACTAAAATCCACACGTTTACCCATCAAATTGCCTCGAATGCGCCCGTTTTTCGAGTTTAATCGACCCATGATACACTGTAGAGGACGACCTGAACGTTGAGCCATAGGAGCCACACCTTTGATTTTATTATTGACGACCATCGCGACCGAGTGTTGCAAAACAGTGAACCAACTCTCAATCACATTCGCATGCGTTTCGGGGTTATTCATCTTTTCGCGCAATACGTTGTTTGTCTTGATGATATTGCTATAAATATGCGTCAGATCATCTTCACTTCTCTGTTGCGCATCATGCTTGACAGAAGGGCGAATGGCGGGTGGTGGAACAGGAAGAACCTGCATAATCATCCATTCGGGTCTGGACCAAACTGGACTAAATCCCATGAAAGAGACATCGTCGTCGGAAATCCTCTTAAACATCTTTAGCAAAATTTCAGGAGTTAGACGCATGTTTATTTTTTGTGCCTCACCTGCCGTCTCACCCGTGTCTATTTTTTCCCAATTCGCAATAATCGTAGCCATACCTTCCAATTTAATTTTATCGGGCTGGCGACAACCACATCCATCGTCTGTATTTTCACCACACCTCTTTATTTTTTTAGAAAGATTACTTACATAATCCCAACGCTCTGATCCGGGTTTATCTAAAATATGTTTATGTTGCGATTTATTGAGAAGCAATTTGCTACACTTAAAACAAACACATTGGCATATTTTCATGACATCCTTGATATGTTGGATCGAAAATACGGGTCTAGCGAGTTCGATATGCCCAAAATAACCAGGCGTATGAATGTAAGTGAGGCCGTCGGTAGGGCATACCGTACCTGGTTCCAAAACACCCATACGTGGATCGAAAAGTCCACCAATCACAGGTTTGTTATTAATATAAGTATCCTTTGATGTAATCTCAACTACCGAATTCTTACGAATCTCATCAGGAGACAATATGCTGAATTGAATCCCGATGATCTTTGCGGATTCTTTGAAATCCGACATGTTTGATTACTATAATATACTAACGTAGATTTTATATCCTTTCTCACTATAATATCATTATGATCAATTTTATACATTTCCTAAAAAGGGATCATATAAACTTAACAAACAAAGAAAATGTGCGTTACGTAGAAATGCTTATAATCAGAAATAGCGATTATAAGAGTTTATAAGGATTTTTTGAACGGTCAATCTACCAACCACTATATTTAGTTATTTATAATATTTATAAATATAGTGATTATGCAAGAATGACATATGTAAATATTATTTTAATGGTACAATATTTTAAAGTTAATAGTGACGATATAGAATATTGCACCAATCGACAAAAAGAGATCGACATTTGTTTACAAAAAAATTATGAAAACAAATATATCGATAAAATCATATTATTATTAGAACAAGATTGTGAGATACCTTTTTCTCAATGTAATGGCGTCAAAATTTACAAAACAATCATTGGATCCCGTTTATCATACAAGGCCGCCTTTGAATACTATAATCAAAACTATTCAAATGATATCTGTTGTTTATTGAACGCTGACATATTTTTAGATAATTCTATTGAAATATTGAAACATATTAATTTTAACGATTTCAAATTGTTTATAGCACTTAATCGTTATGAAAAAAACGAACTGAACGAAACGCCTGCGTTGTTAAATGGTTTAGAATTAGACGATTCGAGTCTATATAACGCAGGCAGTTATTTAAACAAATTCCAAGAAAATATATGGACACAGGATGCATGGATATGGAAGGGTATACTGCCAATAGACGAGAGGTTTGATTTTCATTTAGGAATAATTGGATGTGATAATTACTTGGTCTATTTAATGAAATCGAATTGCTACCATCTATTAAATGCATCGCACTTAATTTGTATCAATCATTATGATCATCTCAGCATAAACATTTGTAAGCAAGGAATATCAAAGGGAAATGTATCAAAAAAACGAGAAACTAGAATTGGCAATATTCTAACTTACGGTTTTTTAGAAAATCAGGACGATATCCCAGACAAATATACAACAAAACTAGAAACATATACTGTACGCGTTTGTCCAACCATCACTAAAATACAATTTGAAAAATCAATCGATGAAATTAACATCAATACAAGTCAAGTAATTACCTCATCGCGCAGTTTGTTTTTAAAACCCTGTGGCATTTTATTTGGCGAATCAAACTATTGGGAACCTCTTATTAATGACGTGGACCCTTACGTTCAAATAAATTTTAATAATATTTATGAAATTGCCATCATTGATATCAAGGGGAAACCTGTGGATCGAAACGATAAAGCGTCTGGATATATTACAAAATTTAAAATAACCTATTATGATTCGACAAATTGGATTATTGACGATCATCATATATATGATGCAATACAAACATCAAATGGAAATTATATCAAACGAATTTATTTAGATAAAACAATCAAATGCCTAAAATTGCGCATTTATCCTATAGAATATGTGAATAGACCCATATTTAAAATAAGGCTTTTCTCGATTCGACATCCGAGACCCAATATATTTCATTTTGTATGTAATAACAAAGAGCTAAACAAAAACTTTTTACGGGCACATTTTGACTATAAATTATTAAATGATAAAATAGCAGAAGACAAAATCATTGTATCGCCATTAAATAAGACGAAATGTACGAAAAACCTGTTAAATCATCCTATAACAGATGGAATATGTATCATCGTTGTAGTTATGAATCGTCTATCTCATATTAAAAGAAATATATATACCTGGTTAAAACAAAACATAGATCAGATTATTATTATTGATTGGAATAGCAAGATAGATTTTAGTGAATTTATATTTTCTTTAAATGATGATCGTATATTATATGTTCGCGTTAACAATGAAGAACATTTTATAAGGACCTATGCACAAAACTTGGCTGCGCGGTTATGTAAATTCAATAAAATATGTAAGATAGATGCGGACGTTATGTTATCGGAAAATTTTTTTAATGATCATCCATTAATGCCAGGAGAATTTTATGTAGGAGATTGTTGCTGCGCTAGAAATGAAAATGAAAATTATATACATGGTAATATTTATCTCCATTTGTCCGACTTTTTTTATGTAAATGGATACAACGAATATATAAAATCCTATGGATATGATGACACAGATATAACCATACGGCTATTATTGACGGGTCTTAAAAGTAAGGCTTTTAATTTGAACAAAATGTATCATATTCCACATGATGACAGTCTTCGAATTGAAAACAGTATTACAAAGACTGACCCTAAAATTATGACCATATGTCATCGACTGTATTTGCAAAGTTTGCCATTATGGAATAATAATTATTCCACACAAAATTATATGATGGACCAGAAGAATAAACAATATATAGTATGCGAACGTGTTAAAGAAAATGAATATATATTCAATGAAAATTTATATAATTATTATCTGATGACTGCCAAAAACCTTTTATCCAAATCATCGAATTCAGCTACTATGTAAAAAAGAAACTATCAAATATATATTTTTTGAAATATATATTTGTTCGATAATTATATATTTCATGGATTTGATCAATGAATACAATATATATATGTACATATATGATTGTTACAAATCCACTAACAATGACGGGTCTTTAACTGAATTTATAATAAATAACATGAGCGGATTAATGAACCAATATAATAAAAATCAAGTGGATAAAATACATTATGCGTATTATAAATTTTACGATTTACACGCCATTCATTTAATACTTAAAATATTGAATAATAAGGAAGATGTTATGGAACATCTAAAATTACATTATATTCCTCCGTATAAATTGCTTCTTTATAAAGATGAATACAAAGAATACGGAAATCATCGTTATGGGTGGAAAAATGCAATAAATAGATTTTTATCTGAAAATTATACAGAGTATATATTACAAGATACGATTCATTATGAACGGCCTAACTTTGAATGGATACATATTGCGATTCGTTATCATCTAAATACATATGAAGAGGCAAAAAATTATGTAAAAACAAATAGTATTACAGACAATGACATAAAATGTATTATATTTGACGATTGGATAGAGAAAACATATAATTGGGGCACAGAGAATCGCAATCCTTATAATCGCAACTTTATAACATTTACACATCAACCCGTTCATGCATTTAACGATTTTTGTTTTTCAATGAAATTTGAAAATTCCGACATTTATACAACTGATAATTTTAAAAAAGAAAGCACTAACTTAAAAATATTAATTTCTCTCTCGGAATATCATAAGCAACAATTGATGACAAAACCGGAGTTAAATGCCAAAAATATAATTATTGAATCATTACACCACCCGATTGAACCGTATACAAATAATATGTTTTCTATGGACGAATATAGAAACAATGAAAATAAGAACATTTTTATGCTAGGTTGGTGGTTAAGAAAATTCGACAATTTTATTCATGTCTGCGTCGGCAATCACGAAAAAAAAATTGTCGTGAAATATGCGAATGGCGATTATTTGAGTGATTATGTAATTCATGAAATCAGAAAAGGTATATTAAATTCAAATATATCCACGTCTAAAATTCAACCACCGCTTACTGAAATCGAAATTGAAACATTGAATGCATATAAAATAAAAATGATGGAACATTTAGAAGATTCGAAATATGATGCCATTTTTTCAAAAAACATAATATTTTTGGATTTTTATGCAATAAGCGCAAATAACGTTATCTTGGAATGTATCATACATAATACTCCTATATTAGTAAAATATCATCCAGGTGTGGTTTATTATTTAGGTGAAGATTATCCTTTTTATTTTCAAACTTTATCAGAGGCAAACTCAAAAATAGAAGATATAAATATAATCGAAAAAACACACGATTATTTGAAAAAAATGGACAAAACTCCGTTTTTGCATTCCACATTTAATGATAAATTAAGAAAATTGATTCAACAACAATCATCTTAAATGCATCCAAATTATCCATTTGTTTAATAATGTCAACCAAGAAGAACGACCAGTGCAAATCCTCAAAAATGACACCTTCTGAAAAGAAAACATTGAAAGGAGGAAGGGCGGACCCGGAGTCAGATTCAGAGTCTGAATCAGAGTCCTATGTTTCCGAAGAAGAATATGAAACCATTTCAGAAAACGATTCAGAAGAAGATGATGAAGAAGACGAAACCAGTGACTCCAGCTATGTCCCTCCTTCCAAAAAACAAAACCGTGTTAAAAAAACAAAGAGAACAGAATCTTATGATGAAGATGTCGACGACGAAGAAGACATTGAAGAAAGCGATGAAGACGGTTCTGAAGATAGCGACGACGAAATGTCGGCCGTAGATCCACATGAATTGCGTAAAACACTCGCTGTTCTCTTTCCGTCAAATTACATCAATACAAAGATTAAGGCAGGTGAACGTTTGAAAGAAAAGGTATCCGTGAAATCAAATAAATATGTAACCCGATCAAATGCTCGTCGTTCTGGTCGTGGAAATAAAAAGACGAAACATGATTCCGATGATGAGGAGGACGAATATGATGAAGATGATGAAGATGATGATGATGAGGAGGACGAAGATGATGAGGAAACCGAAAACAATATGAAAGATTATAACATCATCTTCACGGCGATTGGACAACAATTGGAACGAGAAAGTGAACGAGAAGCAGCGGCAGCCATTGCCGACGATGCCGATGAAGAATGTAATAGTGAGGATGAAAAAACCTTTATGAAAGAAACATATGAAACTATACCTTGTCCAGTTGAACAAAAAACGACACAAAAATCGAAATCAAAATCGAAGAATTATAAGAACAAACATAACAAAACCGTTGACTCGGAATCTAGCAACGTTGACGATTCACTCGACGTGGAATCAGAATATAAGGATTTGACGGAACTTAAAAAACATCTATCGGAAAAGTTGAACAAACGCCCCAAGAGCAAAATTCTCCTAAAATCATTGGAGGAATGTAATACGTCTATCCAAAAACTTGTGAAAAAGGCGCGTATGAAGAACGCAAAGAGATATCACAAAATCATTTCTGGAGGTGAAGAATTACATACAAATGAATTGGACTATTTTAAGAAGAAGATGTCACATAAGGAACAATTGCGTGCTATAAAAGAACTAAGCGCAATCAATGAACACATCATTATTAAAAAGCCCTACCGCATCGCACTTCTTGAGTCCGATATACCCTCAAAATATAAGGCGACGGTTATGCAAAAACTAAATATGTTGCGTTCTATGGAGCCAGGCGATCCTGAATATTATAAATTGAAAACTTGGGTCGATACCTTTATGCGCGTCCCCTTTTCCATAAACAAAAACCTTTCGGTAAATATCGGCGATGGCATTGATGCTTGTAGCCAATTTATGGAAAATGCCAAACGGATTTTGGATGATTGTGTTTATGGCCTGAATGATGCAAAGATGCAAATTATGCAAATGGTAGGTCAGTGGATTGCCAATCCAGGTGCACTTGGATCGGCTATTGCGATTAAGGGTCCACCTGGAACGGGTAAGACTTCATTGGTAAAGGAAGGTATCAGTAAAATTTTGGGGAGAGAATTCGCATTTATTGCGCTCGGCGGAACTGGCGACGCAAGTTTTCTAGAGGGACACTCCTATACATATGAGGGAAGTATTTGGGGAAAAATTGTTCAGATTTTGATCGATAGTAAGTGCATGAACCCGGTGATTTACTTTGACGAATTGGATAAAGTGAGCGATACTCCACGCGGAGAAGAAATTATTGGTGTATTGACACATCTTACAGATACAACTCAAAACAGCCAATTCCACGATAAGTACTTTTCCGAAGTCGATTTTGATTTGAGTAAATGTCTCTTCATTTTCAGTTATAATGATGAGAGTAAGGTCAACCCTATTCTGCGTGATCGTATGTATAGAATTCAGACGAAGGGATATGATGCAAAAGAAAAGGCAATTATCGCGAAGGATTTCTTATTGCCGAAAATTCGCGAACAAGTTGCATTTACAGAGTCGGATATTATGATTCCTGATGCAACACTTGATTATATCATTTCGAATAAGGGTCTTACAAAGGAAGAAGAGGGTGTTCGTAATTTAAAGAGATGCTTGGAAATTATTCATACAAAGTTGAATCTGTTCCGTCTGATGAAACCGGATCAAAACCTATTTGCTTCAGAAATGGATATGGAAGTATCGTTTCCACTCACTGTAACCAAACGGGTAGTAGACGGTTTGATTAAAAATGAAACCACGCAAAATCAAAGTTTGCTAGCAATGTATGTGTAAGTAATATATGAAGGTATATGCGTAAACTATATGAAAGGATCTTCCATTATCAATTATATAATAATAATAATAATGGAAATGGAACCAAACGATGATGACAAAGTGCTTACACAAAAAATTAGAATGATGACAAATGCACGAAGATCGTTAAATTCGGTTATTCAAACAGATGACGACGATGAGTGGAAACGCATCCTTTTTTTAATTGAGAAATATATTGAGACATACTGTCAACATTTTTTCGTAGAAGATATGATTGACATAAATTGTGAACAATCACAAAGAATTCGATATTGTATATATTGTGAAAAAACTATATAAATGGCAAACCCGGCTAATATGCAAGAAATATGAAAAACCTGCTCGTATTGTATGTTTTTCATATTTATAATGACCGAGTGAAACATTTTATCAATAATTGTATATTTTATGACGAAAATGTAGATTTCGTTATAATTTCGAATGATAAAAACAATGTATTTACTGCCCTTGAGTATGTTAAAAAATTATTTAGAGACAATATTGGTTATGATTTTGGTGGATGGAGCGACGCGCTATTGACTAACAATTTATATAAAAATTACGAGAATTTTATATTTGTGAATTCTTCCGCCATGGGTCCATACGCTGATACGGGAAAATGGACAGATTTATATCTAAATGGATTACGAAATAATATAAAGTTATTCGGAAGTACCATTAATACATGTACCCATCCACTACATATGGCACATGTTCAATCTTATATTTTCGCAATGAACAATGAAACGTTACAGTATTTAATAGAATGTGAAATTTTTAGCATTACTCGTTTCGCCAACAATTTCGATGAAGCCATAAATCATAAGGAAATATTGATGTCTAGAAAAATAATTGAAAAGGGCTGGAATATTGGTTCATTCCAAGCACACTATAAAGATATAGATTTCACCTTTTCCGACAAATCGCCTGCCGATTGCAAAATTGATTTTTTAGGTGATATTATGTTTGAAAAATTTAGAGGAACGCTTTGGACAGAACACGAACTTGTATTTATTAAGGGGAACCGTGTTCCTATTTGAATGCTGAAGTTAGTTGTTTATAAAATGGTATAATTTTGTTACGATAAATGTGTTGGAGTTATTTCAATCATTATTTTGTTCATTGAAATAACTTAAAATAGGGTACCGCTAGCTGAAGTATTATCCGATCTGTGCTTGACAAATGGTTTGATTTCCTCCGCGCGTAGTAAGCATTTTAAGTTGCTCTTCGTTCATGCAAAGATAACCCTTCGAATTTGTATATCCCGATGAAGTGACCCAACATTGTTCACTTATACTACCCGGTGCCGTAGAATAAATATCTAACGCGGTGTTTTGATCAGGAGGTCCATATAAACCACGCAATCCCCATACAGGTTGAACTGGTTGTTTAGGGGGAACAATGTCATATTGAGTTTTTTGATCAATAGGGTCATTTTTCGGATAGGTCGAATAACTCACATTACGAAATCCTTCGTATGGATATTGTTTCGAGAAAATAGATTTGTCATGTGGCATAGCTGTTGATGACGCAGAAAACATGATTATCGTCAATAACACGATGACTATAAATAATAGAACCCATAAATTCATAAATGTATGTTTCATTCTATCTTGAAATATACATTTTTATGAGATATTATTGTAACGATTTATATAATTTTTTAAGTGGGTCTGCATATTTCACAAACAAAGGATGAACGAGTGAATCACCGATCTGTTTTTTTAAAATCGCTAAATAACCCGGTATTTTGTCTAATTGTTCGGCAATCGTTTCGGATGTTTTCGATCCTGAACGTAAAACGTCTTGAATATTTCCTAAATAGTGTTCAGTGTATTGTTTTGTTAAAACCGTCAAACCCTGTATTTTTGTAATTGTGTCGTTCATAAATTCGGCATTCTTTGAAGCAATCACAGTTTTTTCATTTGTAAAATCAGTTATTCCAGACAAATTCGCACCAACATGCGCCTTATACTTCTTTAATTTATTATAATAGGCCTGTTTTGCTATCATAAATTGGGGGTTTTTCTGTATTGCATTTGATAATTCATTATTACATGATTGTCCATAATAAAATGAGGGGTCGCAAGAATTTTTAGCAATATCCGTTTCATATTTAAATACTTGAAACAAAATGACCAAAAATACGAAAAATAATATACCCACAAAAATACATCCATAAAAATGGGGTAAATTATAATGATAATAATTCAAGGGGGCATATATCTCCCTTTCCATTATATTATTGTATGGTTTTATTTTTGACTCTTGAAGCTAGTTGTAATTTATGAAATTATATATTTATATAAATAATATAAATGTCAATAACTTATGAACATGTGTTTTCGGGTAGATTAGGAAATCAAATATTCCGTAATTTAGCAGTTAGTTTTATTGCCGAAAAATTCGATCTACATGTGACATATAGCTCTCATGATAAAATCGACCGATTGGGTATACCCTTATTTGTTGGTAATAATAAATATGACACTACGGTCGCTATAACGGATGACAATTTTTTTTCAACATTAGAACAAACGGAGTTAAATAGTAATATAGATGCCAATCGTAGTTATTTTCAAATCAAAGAAATATCCAATTATATTTATAATTATTTACAGTCACATGATAGTAGGTCAAAAATAATTGACAAAAATCCTTACAAAGTTCGATACAATGCAAATAATGATGTATATATACATATTCGACTGGGTGATATGGCACCAAACAATCCAGGCATAAACTATTACCTGAATGCGATTTCAAACATTTCATTTGAAAATATTTTTCTATCTACCGATCAAGTAAATCATTCTATTATATTAGAGATCCTTCAGGTCTATCCAAATACCAAGATACTAAATCTTGATGAAATAGAAACGATTCAACTAGCTAGCACATGCAAACATATTATTTTATCACACGGATCCTTTTCGGCAATTATAGGATATTTATCTTTTTATTCAAACATACAATGTCCAAAATATGATAAGTGGGTATGGTGTGGAAATATGTTTTCTATACCCGGATGGGTCCATATCGAATAATAATTTTATTCAAGTGATTGGACAGTCTTGATCGCTCCATCGGATGACATATATCCTTTTAGAGTAATTTCGCCGAAAATCTTGGATAACGCGTTTCCCAATTGAGAAACGTTTTTCTGGATCGACATTCCTAAACTTGTCGATTCCAATGTTTGTTCGGGCTCTTTCTTTAAAAGTCGGGTTGATTCGTTGTTTAGGCGATTGGTGGTTGTTTCTAAATCATTGGTCGCACTTTGTATCTCATTCATAGCCACAGCGATTGCTTCGGCTTGTGCATTTTTAATATAAGTCTCGAACATTTGTTGGGGATTTTTTCCAAACAAATAGGCATTTGCGATGACATTTATTCGATTTTGGGATTGATCCAGATTTGTATATACATAGAGATAACCAATCGAGATGAACATGAGTAATACAAATAAAAGTGTTATGATTGTTTGACCCCATAATATATATTTTGTAGTCAAATTCGGCGGAACAAAATATAACAGTGGATCCATATTGTATATAAAATAATATACAATATAAAAAGAATCTATCTATGGAGATAATACGGACGTAAAATGAATATTACCCAAGATGAGCGACTCAATCTTAAAAAACTTATGAGTGAAATGGATTATCAGGATAACACAGATTCCATTCGATCACTGAAACATAGTGTTCGTATACGCGAAGACGTGAAAACGATCGAAAATTTAAAGCGTGATCATCTACAGTTATATAATGATGATATAAACGCATTTATCGAATTGGCTCAAACGGAATGTGTATTTTTATTCAATCATTATACAGATATTTTCAATCGTCTCATTAAGGATGAATTGGATGTCACTATTTTGACGAAATTTTTGATCGTACTGAAATTAATCGAAGATGAGAAATTGGATCAACAGGAAGGATCAGTGATGATTGGTCGTTTTTTGAAAGAACTATATTTGGATTCGGCCGTAAAACGAGCGGATAATTTAGACAAAGAAGAGGAAGCGGCGCGTGTTCCACAAGTGGAGGGTAAAAAGATTTCTTGGAAAACATATAAATCAAGAGTCAAAAACAACATAAACATAAACCTGTAGAAAGACTATACAAACATGGATACGGCTATATTGTATATTTGTATAGAAGATAACAAATTACTTGATGTTTACACAGACGCCGTTGTCAACCACAATCAATCAATCATGACCAATCCTTATCCTAATTCGGGTTTCGATTTATTTGTTCCCGAAACAACACATTTTTCTTCTATACATTCCACCTTTGTGGATTTCAAGTTGAAATGCGAGATGCAGATATATAACACGGATAAACCCCCAACAACTGTAGGATTTTATGTATATCCTCGTTCCAGTTTATCAAAGACGCCTCTTATGTTAGCGAATCATGTAGGAATTATTGATAGCGGGTATCGAGGAAATATAATCGGCGCCTTTCGAATGCTAGATGCCTCTATTCCTTCCTATATGGTAGATGAACATACGCGATTACTACAGATTTGCGCCCCATTGTTGTGAAAATCGTTCCATCTTCGTTTTTCGAAAAGACCGATAGAGGGTCTGGTGGGTTTGGTTCCACTGGTATTTAGAAAATTTATTAGTATATATAGTATTAGTGGTAAGTAGAATCTACCTTTTTATAAAATGGTATTTTAATGATTATAATTTTGTTACGATAAATTAAAATAGGGTAGGTTCTACTTACCGCTATATAGTATATAGTAATGGAAATGAGTAACCAAGTTAATCTCTATCAGAGGATAAATATATTTATACTCTGTTAGGATATGGGTCATCGGTTGTTTTGTAGCCAATTGGCTACAAAACCGCAGATAGACCTTAAACAAAAACGTTGTCCCAAAGGCACTCGCAAGAATCCTAAATCTGGAGCATGTGAAAGTAAACCAGCTATGACAACCACCAGGTCTCCCGTAAAATCACCATCTCATACGATTATATATTTGATGGATCTTACGATAGAGATGGTACATTATAGCAAGTCTGTATAGCAAGTCTCATTGCTAGATAATAATTTTGCAATATCATAAAATATATAATAACTGTATGATATTACATGAACAATGAAAACCATATAAATATATATAATAATTCCTTTATTCGGACTACGGTTTATGACATAAGTAATACTATATTGAAAAATCTATCTAGACAGAAGAAAACGATCAAACATTTTGTGTTTGATTTGGATGAAACACTCGGCTGTTTCACGCATCTAGATATTCTGTGGACGGGCTTACAACTACATTTTTCAGATCCATTTCAACATTTGGATATTTTACAAGAAATTTTCAATGAAATATTGGATTTGTACCCTGAATTTTTAAGATATGGTATTGTTCAAATTTTAACTTTTTTATATAACAAACAACAGCAGGGTTTGTGTGGTAATGTATATATTTATACGAATAATCAGTGTTCACCCAATTGGGTCAATTTAATTATAAAGTACATAGAATGTAAAGGAAATATACAAGGTTTGTTTCATAATATTGTGCGCGCGTTTAAACCAATAATGAATGGCAATGTCATAGAACGAATGTACAATATACATACTAAAACAAAGGATGACTTCATAAAATGCACCTTATTACCCAAATCCGCAGAAATATGTTTCATAGACGATTCGTTCTATCCAAAAATGTGTAGGAACAACATTTTTTATATTCAACTCAAACCGTTTTATCATTCATTAACCGCGAAAGATATCTACTTACGATTTGCACAGTCAAAAATCGCTCAGATGATAATGACAGATAATATAGAACAATTTGAACAATGGTTTTTATCAAACGCTCTCCGGTTTAATTATTTTATTAAAACACATGAAGACCATAAAATAGATATTCTAGTTTCCAAGAAATTGATGTCTTATATTCGCGATTTCTTTTATATGGAAATTTATAAACGAAAAACGTGTAAAATCAAACATAGTCCTATTTTGAATAAAACGATTAAAACCCCTATGTAAAAAAGGTTTTTGTGTCTAATTGTGTCAAAATGTGTTTTTTAGAACCAGAAAAATGTATACTGAGAAGTCGAATATCTTCATTCGCTACTGTTTTTGCATAATATTTATCACCACATTTAGACAATGTCTTGGTTTGGTTTACGTCCATTACATATGTTTGTTCACCCTCGAAACCATAGGATACTCCAATGTTATGATCAAATACGCATTTTTCGCCGTTATATATAATTGGTATATTCATGTCGATTAACCCGTCTACCATATGGTCTCTCGTAATAAAATAACATAATGTCATATCACAAATACCCCCTGCTATATTATTATTTTTATGCCATTTGACCTTGTCTTCAATCAAATGAAATTTTGATTTATTCACATATATGTCTCTACATAACCCCATGAATGCATTGCATAATTCAATTGTGAGAATGCTATTATGAATACACGAAACCATGTGATAGGGTGAATCTACATTTTGCATAGATAAACCACACGAAATATCTTTAGCGATCACAGAGACATCCTCTAATAATACACAATCACTGTCTACGTAAGCGATTTTTTCAAATCCATATTGTTTCATAAATTCTTTCAAAATAAAAAAACGCTCAAAACATAAATATTCTCGATAAGCATTATTCGTCGAATAATTTATAAAGAATTTTTCAAATATCTTTGCCTCAATCGATGACAATGTTTGAACATCGATGTGGTGTACTTTGGCACCTAAATATTGAAAAACGTCGTTTGTTTTATCGCCAATCAAATAAACGGTGTTTTTCAAGGCGTTTATTTCGATACATTTTTTCAAATAGTCTGGACAAGACGCGACGTGATGAACTACTACCGGTATATTCATTTTTTATCTATGACGTGACATCTTTATATCAGTAAAACGCTTATATATTGCAAAAGTAGGTGTGGCGTTTTTATGATTGGCGATAGAATCAATCGTTTTATGGTAGATGTCCAAGATGTTGGTGTTTTGCCAAAATAAATAGGCATTATAGAAAGAAAAAACGACGGCAAAAATAACGGTGTCTCGCAACAGATTTATTTTATCTTTTCGCAAAAAATACAATGGCACCAGCTTTAGTAAAATTATGTTGATTGTGAAAATTCCTAGAGTTGTCCATTTTTGAATATCATTTTTCATTATCGCTAGTAATATTACAAATGTGACTATGTTTTCCAAGAATCCTATATAAAACGCTATTTTTGGATTACCTATCCATGAATTTTTGGCGTGTAATCCCTTGTAAATGAGAAACCACATAAATATCCAGTAAGAGAAAAGACGGTCAGGATAAATAAAATGCGACGTCATTTAATATATCTAATCAGGATTTTTACCGACGAACACAATCTTCAATTGTGTATTTTGCCACCCAGCCTAATTCATTATAAATGAGATCCACCTCTGAATATGAAGACATCAAATCACCCTCGCGTCTAGGTCCCACTTTATATTTTAATTTTGTATCATTTATTTTTTCAAATGCGTGAACTAATTCTAATACGGTTGTTTCGAATCCGGTCCCCACGTTATATATTTTCAAACCCTTTATTTCGCAGGTTACTATTTTATTACAGCAAATTATATGAGCATTGGCCAAATCAACCGCGTGAATGAAATCTCTACAGCATGTTCCGTCTCTCGTGTTATAATCCGTTCCGAAAATTGTCAGCTCCTTTAATTCACCAGAATGGACCCTCACTAAGTATGGAAATAAATTATTCGGAATGCCGTTGGGGGTCTCCATCAATTCCGCATTCAATTGTCCAATTGGATTAAAATATCTTAATATCGTGATATTCCAATGGTTATTTTTATTGCTTATATCTTTGAGAATTTCCTCTTGTATATATTTGCTTCTTCCATATGGGTTGGTTATTCCTATTCCCGTCTGTGATTGTTCGTTATAGGGCGATTGTGCTGTTCCATATACAGTTGATGATGAACTAAAAATTAGATTCGTAATATCAAATTCTTCCATGATTTTAGTGAGGTTCAATGTGGATATCAAATTATTCTGGTAATATTTAATAGGAAGTTCAATCGATTCAGCTACAGCCTTCAATCCGGCTAAATGAATAATGATATCGATTCCACCGCGTAATTCTTTGATATACGAATAAATGGTTTTATATAATTTTGAATAATCTGCCAAATCAAATTCATAAAAATCTATATTATTATTGTATTTATTGTATTTTTTAATGATATCTAATTTTTCAATACTTGAATTTGAAAGATTGTCTACAATGATGAGATGATAATTCTTTTCCAATAATTCTACGCAAATATGAGAACCAATATAGCCCAATCCACCTGTAACAAATGCAGTTTTCATTGTGATATATTATGTGGATATAAAATATGGATTTTGACGTATTCTAGATCGCCTGTAGTTATCATCGTAAAGAGATTGTTTATCGTAAAGCCAAAATAATTTGCTCATCCCCAGATAATTTTTGAAATATAACACAATCATCATATCGAAATTGTATAAAGCGGCCTCCATTTTTACATAATATATGAATACCCGCGTCCAAGAATTTAATATCCACTACAATTCCACCATTCGTTAACAAATCCGGTTTATCATATCGAATCCACCGAATATGTTTACCTTTGTGTAAATACCGAATTTGATCTATGTATCGATATTCGACTAATTTTTCACAAAATGTGGCTATTTTTAGAGGGTTTGTATTCAATTCTTGGAACACCCTCACGATGTCAGCGGATATTTCCTTCAAAGTAGTGTTTAGTAAATAATCCAAATCTTCAGTATTTTCGGCCGCTTTTAATATTGCATCTATATCTAGTGTCGGGTTTTGCCGATCCCGTTCTTCTTGGATTAATTTCGTTATTTGTTCCATTTCCATTCTAATGCCAAGAAATACCTAAATCATTTTCCGCATTACGTTTAACCCATTCTGTCAAACCTACATTTGTGAGCAAAAACACAGCGCTACCGAAAATGAAAGCTATATCGCCCTGATTCAAACTATGAGTTCGAAATGGATGGAAACGATAAATCAAAACGAATGCTATAAAGGTTTGTATAAAAATACTCAAAAAATGTGCATATTTATATTCAATCACATTTGCAAAAGAAAACCCTAAAAATGCAGTAATGTAAAAAAAGTAGATGATGAAAAGTAACCAATAATAAACATTGACAGCGTATCTGTCCAAGATTTTATCGAAAGGAGTGGTGATATTCATTTATTATATTATTGTGATATTTTTCCGAGCCAACGAATGGGTATCCATTCTACATAAGAAACGGGGCGTTGTTTGGTAGGCAGTCCAGGTATTATATTTTCCATGAAATAATAAATGAAATTACGCAGCTTGTTTTCATGAACAGCATCCATTGGTTGTGCGTTATCTGTATATTTTTGAAACTGTTCAATCGCATATTCTGTAGGTGTTCCGTCGGCATCGAAATATTGATCTATCCATTCTGTGATCTTAGTTTCTAATGGTGAGGGTATAGTAATGTTGGTTTGAGATACATCTGTAATCACGATATTTACCTGTTGATTATCTAGATATATAGATTTAATACTTTGCATTGCTGACATTTCTGCTAAATTGTTACATTTCGCTGTCACCGACGAACCTGCGCTACCGGATTTGCCATTTGTGCCACCACCACCTGATGTACTATCCCCACCATTTATGTTAAAATACATATTGCCCATATCGCTGTTTTGAAAAGCATTGGCAAAACAAGACGTAGGACAAATATTCCCACATTGAGCGCCCATTCCATTATCTCCACAGGTGGATGTGGATGTCGATAACCCGTCGTTTCCAATGCCGCCATTGGGTAATCCCGTCGTTCCGTTGGCGTTTTCATTTCCAGTTGATCCTGGTGCAATTGATGTTGTTTCTGTTAAAGTAACACCCGAACCATCCATATCAATCAGACCTAGACGAAATTGTTTGATGGTATCAAGTAAATATTGATTGAAATTACTCGATGCACCGTTCCAGCTATTAGGCATGTTGATCAATGGGAACCAAGAATCCGATGTCCATGTTATTTTCGGCCAATTCATAGGGGGCGTCGGATTTTTTACAGTTGGAATATTCGGCAATACATTGACTAGTAGATAATACCCAATATCATTGAGTTTTTCTTTGGTAGTGGGTGTAACATTTCCTTGATTGACGCATATTTTTACATAAATGTCGATCGTCGACTGTAAGACAAAGCGATCCCTGCCAAAATATTCATAAATCCATCGATCAATCAAAGAATTCAATGATTTATCTTGGTCATAGGGTATAGCAGTAAGCGACGTGTTGTAAGTGATCGGGTGTCGTTTTGGTCGAGGAAGAGTTCGAGCCCCTTCACGTATCCCTGCGAAATAAGAACCTATTAAAAACCCTAAAATACCAAGAATGATGATATATAATATTACTTGTATGAAATTGGCGAATTTCATGATAATATTTGTCCTATATATTAGATAGATAATCTATATAATAATATATGGTTATGTAGACTATGCAAAACAAATACCAGGTCCTGTCCAAGATTGGCGAAGGATCCTTTGGTGTTATATTTAAAGGAATATATAAAAAAACGGGGGAGCCTGTAGCGATAAAAACGGAGAAAAAAAACGGTGTTGCGAAACTGATAAAGGCGGAGGCATCACTTTTACATTATTTACAAGATTCGAGACAATATACACCACCTGTATTATGGTATGGTATGCATAATGAAGAACCCACTTTGATAATACCCTATTATGAAACATCACTTCATGATTATATGACATTGAAAGGGGAGATTGTCCAAGAAGAAAGGGATAAATGGTTCAATCAAATGGTCGAGGTCTTGGATTATGTACATTCCAAATTTGTCATTCATCGAGATATAAAACCACAGAATTTCATGTTTCGACCCGACGGTGGGTTAGCATTGATCGATTTCGGCATGGCGACTATTTTCGTGGATGAAAATAAGATACCCATTATTGCTAAAAATGACCATTCGACTATTCTTGGAACACCGAAGTTTATGAGTTATTTTATTCATATAGGAAATGAACCAAGTGTACGAGACGATTTTATTTCGGCGGGTTATATTTATTTATGGATGGAAAACAGTGGACATCTGGTATGGGAATCACTACCTACAGTGGAACCAGAAGAATCGAAAAATATATATTCTGAAATGCATATTTTACATTATAAAAACCAAGAGCGCGCACGTTTGAAATCTTGGACAAGTATACAGGAAATTTGTAGAAGCAAACAAATGATCGAATATTTTATGCAGTTCTATCAAATACAACACGTTTTTCAATCCCCTTAAACATTTCGGGATTATATATTAAATTGCCAGTCGGTTTATATTTATCGATCGGGGTATATTCCTTTTGTGTTTTGGTCGGAATACTATGTAACATTTTATTGGTATCTTCTATTTCCTCTTTATCATTTTTTTCTATGATTTGTCCGCGTTCATCTACAGTGAGACCGGTTTTTTTCTTGAATTCAGTGCGTACATATAATGGTATCCATGCCGACCAAGAAACAAAAAGCGTATTGGGATGAATATATTGAATGTGGAATTTGCTGACCTCCAATTTAGCGACTAAATAAGCAATACAATCTGCCTTATCATATAGGGGCTCGCCGAAAATATATTCAGGGACAGTGAACCAAATATGTTGATCACCCTTTTTATTACGAGCCGTCAATTGAATTCGTTTATGAATACGATTCAACAATTTATTGAAAATGGACACCTGTTTTAAATCTCGACGATGCTTCTTTTCAAAGAGATCATCGATATTTATTTTATTGTCATTATCATCATCATCCACATATAAAAAACACGACATTATATATATTTTACATAAAATATATATAATTTTTACCATAGAATATATACAGAATGGAAAATAAAGAAGAAAAAGGAAAAACAATTAAACATTTAGTTATTTCAGGAGGTGGAATATCAGGACTGTTGGCTTATGGTAGATTACGCCAAATGCATCAAGACGAAACTTTGAATATGAATAACATTGAAGGTATTTATGGCACATCCGCTGGGTCCATTTTGGCAGTTATTTTGGCATTAAAATATGATTGGGACATAATCGATGATTATATCATAAAGCGGCCTTGGCATCAAATATTTAAATATGATTTATATAGCATTTTAGGAGCCATGTATAAGCGTGGTGTTTACGATATATGTATCATAGAAGAAATACTTTCACCTCTTTTAAAGGGTATGGATTTGTCACCGGATATCACAATGGCCAAATTTTTCGAATTCTCGAATATCGATCTGCATGTCTACACTACCAATCTAAACGACTTTGAATTAGTCGATATATCTCATAAAACACACCCAGAATGGCGAGTTATAGATGCGGTCTATGCATCTTCCTGTCTACCCATCTTATTTAGTCCATTTTCGAAAGATGGGGTGTTTTATATCGACGGCGGAATCTTCCTAAATTATCCATTGGAACCTTGTATTAAAACCGCCACAGATTCGGATTCTATTTTAGGCATTCGTAAAAAATGCATAAAATCCAACAATGATGAGATCACCGAATCATCGAATATGATCGATTATATACTCGTTTTGTTGAGTAAGTATATACATTTTATTGCAAAAGATCATAAACAACCACCGATTAAAAATGAGTTAATCATAGAGGGAGCCGCCACATCCTTGTCAGACATTCTAAAAATGGCATATTCCGAAGAAGATCGACGGCAGTGTATAGAAAATGCCTCTAATTTTGTTGTAAAGATTCCACAAATTTAGACAAGGAATCATTGCTAATCTTTGCATCAAAATCAACACGATTTCCATTTTGTAAAGCGAATACTGTAGGATACCCGTTTATATTGTGTTTTTGTATTAACGGTGACGTGCCATCCGTACAATCAACATCAATTGCTTTGATTGTATAATTACCAACCGTTTTTCCGTCATAAGACTCTTTAAATGCTTTCCATTCCGGCGTGGCACGTCTACAATGGGGACACCAACCTGCAGAAAATAAATAGATTTCCATTTCACTTGGACGTGAATTGGCGTTTGATACATCCCGACCTCCGGTTGCGCTTTCTAAGACGGGGATTGCATACAATTGATACGCATAATAAGCGGCTAAAGTAAAAATAACAGCAAGTATAACGATGAGTAGTATGCGTTTATGAGGTTTAATAAAATCTTTATACAAAAAGGTCAATATGTTCGTATTCATTTTTTATATAACAAAAGAAAATAATATAAATATATATACGATCCGTTTATTTTCTATAAAAATATGTCCACGCGTCGCAATCGAACGAAATCACGCGTATTTACACGTAAACATTATGAGCGAAATGATGGAATGTTAACATCTATATGGGGGCCCAGTGCATGGCATTTATTACATACGATGAGTTTCAATTATCCAATGAACCCATCACGTGAGGATAAAAAACATTATCGCGATTTCGTTCTTGAATTACAATATACCTTACCCTGTGGAAAATGTCGCACAAATCTGAAAAAAAATTTCGAGAAATTGCCCTTGACACTGGAACATATGAAAAACCGCAAAACATTCTCACGTTATATATTTCGTTTACATGAACTCGTTAATAAGATGCTGGGTAAGAAATCAGGACTGACCTATGGCGATGTACGTGAGCGTTATGAACATTTCCGGGCTAATTGTAAACCTTCTGAAAAAATGGAAGCAACCCCTCCAGTAGAAAAGGGGTGCACAGAGCCCATGAAGGGGAAGAAATCGAAATGCATTTTAACGATTATACCAGACGAACAAAAATGCGAAACCTTTCAAATTAAAAATGGTTGATATTGCGATAGGCCATTTTTTTCTATATCCATATAATAAAAGAAACAAACAAGATGTTTAGCAATTATGGATATAACTTTTATCAATTGGATCGTGTAGGGGATGATTCTGTGACAGAAACACAGAATGATTTGCAAAACAGTCGATATGCCAATTACAACACTGCCAATTTTTTCAGTGAATTTCCGTCGGATGCCCAGATCCAATTTGCGACAAAACAACCCATCGTTACGCCGAATAGTGTATCGTTCGGGAGCGGGGTGGGCGTCAACGTTGATGTGGACTCGAAACTTATTATTCAAAATGAACAAGAGCGTAATTTAGGACGTTTGAGTCTCATTGAGCGCCCCTTTGCAACGGTTCCTTATTTAGGCAGAGGTTCGGTAGATCCAAATTTGGAATCGCAGTTACTACAAGGCGAACCTATCGCCGATAAAAAGAGTGTCACCACCATTATGTCAAAGAGCTTTTTGGGATATACCATGTACCCCGCAGACAGCAAAATGGTTGATGATGCAACTAATCCGAAAAATACGATTGAGGATAGTGCTTTGAGAGGATGGGTGCGTGGAGGCGCGGATACACGCAACAAAGGTGTTACAAATTAGATAGATAGACAATTGTATGGAAAAATATATAAAAAACTCATATATATATTTTTTATGAATTCTCAACCTAATTACGATACGACGATAACGGAGATCAACTATTCTGGTGATTTTGAATACCGTTCTTGGATTCGCCGGGTATTTTGTATGGCCTCTTTAGAGAATATCGATGAAGACATCGATGAAATAAGTCGTGATGAAATGAATTTTGATGCTGAATCTACGTCGCGTGCATTGGATGACATTTTTGAAAATACCAAATCCCATCATTTATTTCAAAAATTATATGAATCCGCCGCTGCACTCATGATATCTGTGGACCATTCTATCGGGTTATGTGTATTGTTTTCATATGATTATTTTCCCTATTTCCATAGATGTTTGTGTTGCTATTATGAAACGCCGCATGAATTTACCGAATCACACCCATCTTACTTGGAATTACATTCCAAGATTACATAATCGCTACATGAAAATATTTTATCCATATATTATACTATGGCGTCTACACGAAATATTAATCAACCTGCGGATTACAAACAGCAACAATTTGCTTATCGTCAGGCCGTCGATTATATAACAAATAAAGAATATGCTTTTGCGAATCCATCTTATTTGGCAGGTGATGGTTTAATACAGGGTCATATGCCAGATACTTTATTATCTGGTAATCCGTCGGACATTGAATCCTTTTTATTTGGCATTGGTTCGACCAATTTAGTGAAACCACAAGGTCCTGTTACAGCGGAATTGAAACGAATTCCAGCTGCTTCGATCATGAATAAGGTGCCCTTGATTATGCCAAAAGATTTGGTCATTGAAAATGAACAACGACAGTACCCGATGAAATAATAGAATTCAACGGTTATAGGGTCACGATATATCTACTCCTTTCATTTCAAACGCAGATTTTGAGATGAAAAAAAATATAAATCTATTTATGGCAATATAAATTGTGTTTTTTCAAATCGTCTAATACCATTTATTTTACTATTAATACTAGTTCCACCCCAAAAGGCCAATGTGCATGTTACTCCAGTCGGACCTGAACTATAATCTATATAATGTTCTCCATAATTATCTAAACGTAATTTTACTGTACACCACGTATAAATCTTATTCATATGTCTTGTAATTCTGCCTTGTATCGGCAATGGTTTTTTTACTAACAATCTATACGATTCGCCATATAATTGTTTATCTAATTCATGTATTATTTTTATATTTCCATGACGTATAACTATATTCTTATCAAAATCTAAAATATATCTCACTATATCTTCGGGTAGATGTCTAGACAATGATGATATTTTCATTTACCAATACCTTAATGCCAAATAATATTTTTATGTCTTTTTCATAAAGGATATAGGCAATCTAGGATAGACCTTAATTGAATTTCACCACAATTTTCACCACCTCCTTTTTGATACATTTACATGCGGAAATAGAAAGCTCTTCGCGCTTCTTACGCGTTTTTCCGTTTTCATTTACAATGATAGCAGCGTCTGGCGAATTACGCGACTTTGATAAACTATTGCGTTCATTCATATCGCGTTCGATATCCTCGTAATTTTCCTCGATATAATCAATGATTCTGTTTTCAATAGCCCATTTGAAAAAATTCAATTGGCCAATGGTGGTTTCCATTGCGGCATGGTCGTTATAGGGAATGGTAATTCTTTCCCATCGACAAAAGGGGTCGAAGCGTCTCTTTGAATACGCCTTTAATTTCAACTTATAATCATTGTATATTTTGAAACGTATTGTCTCATTTTTATCGGCGCGCATCGTATCGGGTATGTCATAGACCGTGTAATATTTTTTGGCGTAGTTTGTGACAAACCAATCTACAATGCGGAGCGAAATATTCGATTCTCCGTTGATAATAGCCATCATTTTCCGCAAATATTCAGGATGAGACTCATAAAAAGACATGAGATTTGACATCAATAGATCGTTTTGCGTATTTGTTGAGGTAAACGTACGTAATGACATTTTTGTTGAACCTGGTTAACAATATATCGGTTGTTTTTTTATATGTGTTTTTAAGGAAATTCTTTAGCATAAAATATCATTATAATGTAAAAATGGATAGTATAGAAAAAATCAATCGTTTGACGCAAGATGCCACTATGACAAAAGTTCAGTTTGATCGTTTGTTTGACGCCATGTCAAATAGAGCAACCGGTAATTGTTTATTCGAATCATTTGCACAACACTTTTTGAAGGATTATAGGTATCCCCCATTACCCCGAGATGTTAAATCGTTAGCCGATGATTTGAGAAAATCCGTTTGTAACTTTTACAAAAAATTCGATGCGGAAAGAGAATATCCGGAAGATTCCATTGATCAAAAAATCGCGTTTGCAATTATAGCTGATACTTTAGAAACAAGCGGGGTGAGTCATGCGAAAAATATTTGCAAAAATGAAGAATATGCGAATGTTGCAGATATGTGTGTAATTTGTAAATTGAAAGACTGTAATCTCGTCTTATTCAATCGCGATGAGCGGGGAAAAGAACAAAAGTATTCGGTGTTGCCTATTCGGAATGCTGCTCGTTTCCCTACATATCATATACGACATATTGATGAGAATCACTATGAAGCATGTATACCAAAGAAATTACACCGAGAGATTGATCAAGTTGCGAAAAAACCTTCGCCCAAACGCTCCGCCACTGAGAAAAAACGACCTTCTCCCAACTCAAAACATGATATACCCGCCGATTTTAAATATAAATTACAATTAAGCGTGTTGGAAAATATGGGATATAATAATAAAGTGATAAATATGGAAGCATTGAATGCTAACAATGGTCATTGTTTTAAAGCTGCGGAATATATTGATGCGCACGCGAAAAAACCTTCGCCCAAACGCTCCATCACAGAGAAAAAACCTTCGCCCAAACATTCCATCACCGAGAAAAAACCTTCGCCCAAACATTCCGTCACCGAGAAAAAACGACCTTCTCCTAAAAAAGATTCTAGCCAATCCAATAACGACGAAGAAACATTTCGAAAGTTAAAAGAAATGGGTTATACAAACGATCGATCTATAAAGACCGCAGTGAGAATATATAACGGCAATATGGAAAAAATAATTGCCTATTTAGAATATGATAGAGATAGTGATTGAATCTCTTGGAAAATTCAACATTCTATCTTGGAACCAATCGATCTGTAATAAAATCCTCCATAGGCAATATTTTTATCCAATGCCTTCGTTAATGTTTTATCACTAATATGAAGTTTTTTCACAGTATCGAATCTAGACGTGAATTCTTTAACGAGTTGGCCGTCTTTATCATATTGTCCAACACCATCTTTATACAAAATCGGTTCTCTTCCGTGATTTTGTATAAAATCGTTTATCAGAGAAGTATCGCATTTTTCATATAATGTGTAATAGTATCCGTTTGTAATCGTTCCATTTTTTACAGGCGCATCCAATGCCGAACAGGATTCATAGCCATTTTTTGCGGCTGCAGTTTTTCTATCTATATACAAATTTAGAATTTGCGTTTTTTCTTGGTTCAGTTTTGCAATATAACCCAAATTTTGTACTTTGGTTTGTTTCGTCGGTTGTAAATTGATAATAGTAATTGGGTCCAATTCTCTGTCGATATACATCCATCGAAATCCGGCATAGATAGTATTCCCTTGTATCGCATTATGTAAACTAGGTCTCTTTATTTTGCTGTCTTCTCTCATACATTCTGTAACGGTTTCATAGACCTTGATGATATGTAGTGTTTCCGGATGTATCTTTTGTAATCTGGGTCCGACTGTTGGTAGGGGTGTTTCGAAATTCGTCGTCGTTTTGGATTGCATCGAATTTAGCCGTTCCAAAATTTCTTTGTTCGATTTTTCTAGACCTTTTACGAGATTCAATATCAGATTTTGATTATCCAATAATTGTTTTATGGTATTAGAATCTTCTAATATTTGTTGTTGATGTTGTTTTAATACCACATTTTTGATTGATTCGATATCATCGGAAAGTTTCTGATAATCGACATCGTTAAATTGGTTGATATTGGTTTTTATGATATTCTCCAAAACGCCATATGATAAGTTTTTTCCGATGAGAAACAGTTCGTTCTCATTTTCATGGCCAGGCAAATTCCTTACCCAATTTAATCGAATATCTGGATGATTATGTAAAAAGGATTCGAAATCCTTGCTTCGTTTCACCAAAAAACAGTCCAAAATATGTGTTTCTTCATATTTGGATTTGTGTTCATTATACCTTGCGGCGACTCCTCTGCGACTTTCACCGATTTTTATGACATATTCCCCGTTTTCGTATGTTTTTACTTTTATAATATAAACGAGCGGGCCCGCGTTTGCGAATTCTCGTAAAAATACGTTGTGTTTTTCGCGTGTAATATCTTTTTTCAATTTGTCGACGGTTACTTTATTTGTTTCTTGTGTTTTCGTTAATGTCTTCTTAATTTCTTCTACTTGTAATCTCAACTCATTGGATTCTTCATTGACAATTTCATGTAGCGTTTCTTCTAATTTAATGTAATATTCGTGAATTTGGTCCGCCTTTTTGGTACATGCTTTCAAACAAAAACGCTTGAAAGCATTGACAGTTAGCATGAAAGTTTCTTTGTTGTGGCCGCCGCGACCTTGCTTTATATGTGCATCAAGAACGTTTTTATAATCTATTTCTTTGATAAAATGTTTTTCCAGTAACTCTTTTGCTTTATTTTTATGCGAAAATTCTAACCATTTCCATATATAGTCCAAATCGACAACAAAATCTGCAGTTGAATTATAGGTTAAATAACAATAAAAACTTGCTATAAATAGTTGTTGCTGAGCATTTGTAAATTTATTTTTGATTTTTATGGCCAATTTGTTTTGGTAATTGTTGGACAAAGATGCAATAGGGGTTTTTTCAATGAGTTCGACGATGTTCAAACTTGTCATTTCTGACATAAATATAATTATCGCATTTTCTTTATATTCTTTATATAGCTTATGATTATTGGAAGCATAAGCTATTATTTTCAAAAGCAAAAGCAACATCGTTTTATTTCCATAACATCCTTTCCCAATCGGGAAATCGGAACACCAAAATTTGCAGAAATATTTATTAAATATATTGTTTGCTTAACTATATGGACGAACAACCGAAATACATTAATGCAAAAATCACCATTTACTTTCTCTGGTGCATGATCAATCGCGACATATTAATATAAAACCATCGTTTTTTATATTAATTTTTAGTTATTTTAATAAGAAAAAGAAGAAAACACAAACCACTGCATAATTAGTTAGAATATGCGACGCCAGCCATGCCAGAAAGCACTCGGAGGACGTTGTAGTTGGTGGCATAAACACGGACCTTAGCGGTGGCGGTTCCACCGACAGTGGCGGATGAGAGCACAAGTTGCAGTGTGGCGTTATCAATTCTCGAGAAATTGCATGTCCCGCTAGGTTGCTGCTCCTCAGGGCGGAGTGCAAAGGAATACACATTGATTCCAGTGTCGGGGTTGCGGGTGTGGCAGTTGTAAGGCTGGACAACATCGAAGTAAGAACCCTCACGCTCAGAGAAGCGATCCTGGCCGTTGAGCTGGAGCTTAGCAGTCACAACGGGGTTCTGGCCCCAGCAGTGCATATCGAGGGCGGTCTCGGCAAGGACGAAGGTGCCGGCATCAGAAACGCCGGAGGTAGTGTTGGTAGTAGTGGGGGCTTTGGGAGCGAAAGGCGTCATGGGTGTACCCGCCTGTGCCCATCCTGCTCCATCCGCAACCGCAACATTAACATCACCTGCCTGCTGGAAGAGACCAGAGGTGGTGATGAAGGCGTTGGCACCGTTGGTCTCAGCGGGTCCACCGAAGGCGTGGATGGCGTTGGGGAGAGCATCGATGGCATCGGTGTAGTTGAAGGGCTGGGCACCAAGAGTCTGGAAGAGAATGGTACCAGCCTGTAGAGACGAGCAATAATCTACGTTGGAATCGGGCTGAACAACCCAGATAAGCTCCTTGCAAGGGTGGTTGAAATTGAGCTTGATCTTGTTGGAGGAAGAACCGACCGATTCGTCACCAGTGAACTGGAGCTGTTCAATGAGGTACTCGTGGGGGTTCTGGGCCATCTTGCGGCGCTCATCGGTATCAAGGAAAACATAGTCGATATAAAGAGATGCGGCAACCATCGACTGTTGATAAGCCTGTGTGACAGAGAGAACCTGGTTAGCATTGGCGGCGGGAGTAAGCTGGGACACGGCCCACAAGCACTCGCCGATGGGGCGGAAATCGATGTTGATCTTGACCTCATGGTACTGAAGAGCAATGAGGGGAAGAGCAAGACCGGGATTGCGGCAGAACCAGAAGAGAAGGGGGATATAGAGAGTGGTCTCAGGAAGAGCATTGCGAGGTGCGCAAACCTGGTTAGGACCAGAGACGGTGGCACAAGGACCCGTGACGTTGGCGAAAGTGGGATCAGTGATGTAAGTGAGCTGGGTGGTGTTACCAATCATCTTGAAATAACCACGCTGTTGCTCGGCAGACATGGTGAGCTGGTTCCAGATGTGCATCCAATCACCATACTGGCGATCAATGCGCTGGCCACCAATCTCAACCTCAACCTGAGCGATGAGCTGCTCACCGATGAAATCGAGCCATCTAGCGTAAACGCCGTTCACAGGCTCGGCGGTCTGGCCGGGTATGAATCCGGTAACATTGGGCTGCATAGACTGGTTGATCTCAGGAAGAGTGACCTGGAGGTAAGTGCGGTAGCAAAGGTCGCCATTTCTGGAGATGGTGCAAGTCACACGACGACCGAAATCGGCCTGTCCCTGAAAAGTTTGCTCAATCGATTCCATAGCGAAGTTTGTGTAGCGGCGGTAAGAAACCTTCCAAAATGTAATCTCGGGGGTACCAGTAAGAAATACGTCTTGTGCGCCATAGGCGACTAATTGCATGAGTGCTCCTGCCATCTTTTAATAATTATAATAGTTACAGAGAAAATAATTTTGCTAAACGACCATTTACAGAGAAAATGATTCTCTCTAAATCATTTTGAAATCAATATGAATTAATACATTGAAATCAGAATATGCTAACAAAATATCAAACAAAAACAAAATACACGATAAAACATAAATTACAAAATGCCTAAATAAAACGTCGGGTCTTCATTGATTCAACTTCATGCCGTAATAAAATTATTTTATACCCAACTCGCCCTTATTATATTATTGTTTGCATTTATGGTAAGGATATTGGAAATATTACAATGAAACATCACAATTATTGCGAACAAAAGTTTCTAAATAATTTTCACAGAAAACTTCCCGTTTTCCTTCATGTTTTTTTGTAAAAATATAAGAATCGGCTAATTTTTTAACACTCCATCCGTTTTCCAAAGCATTAAATATAAATATCATCTTCTTCATTTGTCCAGGAGATATGGGTTGTGAAACATATGTATCTATTAAAATCGATTTATTATGTGGAGAAGACATGTTATAATATCCAACTATATAGTTTACAATTATTTTACGATAGACTAAATAGATTTCCTAAAAATACACATAAATAAACTTTCGGATAATTATAAAATGATTTCAACAAAAAAACTACAATCGCAACAACAACCACCACACAAACAGATTACTTCGTTAGATGAAAAACATACCGATATGCTGAATTATTTTCATGACATCGAAACGAGTAAAATTCCACAATTGGACGCGGAAATACAAGAATTAAAGAATAGGCTAAAGAATCTTGGAAAATCACAGATAGAAGTGCAATTGGACATTCGAGATCAAATTTTATCTAAACGCATCGAAATACAGGGTTTACAGAAAAAGAAAAAAAGGTATTTCTTGGACAATTCAAAATATATATTCGATTATTTCGAACAAAAAAAGCAAATATCTTCAAGAGAGCCCTCCCAGAACGTGACTGTGGTGACATCCTTTTTTAAAGCCCGCGCAAATAATATTTCAAATAACGATAAATTTATTCAATCTAAGAAATTATATCAGGAATATTGGAAAAATGTAAATGGAGAATTTGGAAATCCACATGATTATTATATATCTGCGGCGGATATATGTCAAAGTTGTAACAAAGGCGAATTAATTTCACATGATGAAGAAGGAATATTAATATGTAATAATTCACAATGTGGAAAATTTGACACTTATATTATCGATAACGCGAAACCGAATAATAAAGAACCGCCGAATGAAGTGAGTTATACGGCTTATATTCGACTCAACCACTTTAAAGAAATACTTTCGCAGTTTCAGGCAAAAGAAACGACACAGATACCGGATGAGGTAATCGAAATGATTCGCGCACGAATTAAGAAAGAGCGTATTACAGATCCATCCAAGATCAATTATGAAAAAATGCGCGAAATATTGAGAAAATTAGGACTCAATAAATATTTTGAACATATCCAATATATTAATTCATTGTTTGGAGTTCGGCCGCCTATTATGAACGAAGAATTATACGAAACATTGTGTATTTTATTTATTGAAATACAAAAGCCTTGGGCAACACACTGTCCCGCCGACCGAACCAATTTTTTCAATTATACGTATACTTTGTATCAATTATGCGTTTTGCTTGGACAGGAACAATATTTGCCTTATATTCCATTAATGAAAGATTTACAGAAACAGAAGGCTAGTGATATGGTATGGAAACGGGTATGCGAAGACTTGGACTGGGAATTTATACCGAGTGTATAATGTCTATACTAGATTACCTATATCATCAGAAAGGATACAAAAACGCGGATAGACCTTAACCGTACGGTTCCCCTATTTTTTAACATTTCATAGTGTATATTTAGGAAAATGGAACAAGCATTCATTCTTACATTCATTGTCGTCCTTTTGTTTTGTCTATGTAAATATTTAGAATCTCGATATTTGTCTACACCCGAATCGACCAAGCCTTTAAAAGAGATCGTACGTGATATTTTCATTGTTTTTGGTTCCTCCTTCTTAGGATCTTATCTCTTTTTCCATTTTCACGGCACCATAAACGATTTTTTCAATGCTGTCACTGAAACCAAAGTATTAAACCCCGCTACTACGCAAATTTTCACTGATGTCCCAACATTTTAGACCTTAAGTTCTAACTATAATTTTGTTACCAAACATGCTAACAAAATTGAATCGCTATTGACGATAAAATGTAAAAGTAAATAATATATAATCATGTTCCTCTTCTTCCTCTTCTTCTTCTTTGTGCATATCGCAACTAGTTATTTAACACCACCACAAACGACGAGCATACAGAGACTTCTCAAAAACCCGCATCTAACCGAACAAATGAAACAAGATCTCAAGCGCACGATATTTGCAAATTATATACACTGGATAAACAAAGAGTGTAGCCATTTTTGTGAAAGCAATCCCGCTTTATTGTCATATGTACATTTTAATAGTGCACATAAAAAAACGCGCATGAGTTATGTCAACGAAGAATTGCGACAAGATATGTATGTAGGATTCGTCAAAGCTCTACATAAATTCAACGGTAATCTTTCGACTATCACTCATTATTCCAGACATTATATGAAGGGAGAAATTTACAAAGGCATAACTGTAGCAACAAGACAGAGAAGATACAAAGAATTCGTAGAGAAAAATCGGGATTCTTTGGACAATAAATTACAAAAACACAAACAAGAAAAAATAGCTGAGATCAACAAAATCATAAACGATCCTATCATTTTAAGTCTAGATGAACGGCGACTTATAAACTATCGCTATGATTTACAGACTATGAAAAAACTACGATCAATAAGACAAGTATGCGAAATTTTCGGTTTCTCAGAAGAAACTTATCGTAAGCGCTATAATACCATTCTGTCCAAGATTTCGTCTGCTGCCAAAAATCATAACTATTACTTGTAATAAACGGGCAGGCCGTCTATATCGAAAAAATGCAATGAATCCTCGTCGGGTACATCATCCGAATCACATATAAATTGTTGAAAACAATCATATTCCAATTGGGCTTCGGGTGTATGCTGATGTACAGTACGAGCTATCATCTTATATAATTTGAAATTGGGGTATCGCTCTTGTCCATTTTTTTTATACAATATATTTTTCCCGTGATCATCCAAACACCATCTGTAAATAATTTTTTGTAGAGGATCCAACGTAGCGACATCATCGTCGGGGTCCATAATGAAATCGAATATTGAAGAACCAAGTCGGCATAAATCGAAACTGAAATTGGGGTCCAAGCGCGCCTTGTTTTTATTCATAAAAGGTTCACAGTTATATTGTGTTACAGCATCCCCGTCTGGACCGAAACTGTCGCTACAAAATAGATGTTCTTGAAAGCGGTAAATACTACGCCCGTAATCAATGATTTTAAAAATACGACCATAGGTAGGAATTTTATAGATTTTTCCCGAATATTGATAATAAACATGTTCTACCTCCGTTTCTGAATACATAATATTATTGGTATGTAAATCGTTATGTGTAAATTTGAATGCCTTTTGATAAGACAATAGTGTCATTATGATTTGAAACAACGCACTTATCCCGTTTTCTACACCTATTTTATGTTTTGTAAATAATTGATCTAAGGTGCCATCGTATTTTTCCAAGCAAATCATCTGTACTGGAAAATCATGAATATATGCATAAGTTTCTTCTTCCTCCGAACCAGAATCAGAATCTGTGTTTGTTTCTGTCGATGATTCAGTATCGTTTCCGGATTCTGATACAACATCGGTATCACTATCATATACCGATGTTGTATCAGAATCCGATCCTGTTGATGAATTATCGTCTTCAGAATCAATCGTTGTCGTGGATGAATTACACGACGACTCTTTTTTATAAACGATTTCACAAGACAAATCTTGAATGACAGGAGATTCTAAAACGTCATCAACCTCTACAATCGCATTTAGTTCAATCGGGTCATTATTCGAATCGTCAAAAATTAATTTATTTTTATTGATTCGAGATTGTTGTCCTTGATTTGCATTTACAGATAAACCTGTAATAGAATTCGCATCTACGCTAAATAATGTACCAACGTTCTCTTTAAAAAAATCGGAACCGACCAAATAATCGAGATCATCACCTATGGATATGCAAAACCGCTTTTGTATTCCTAAAAAAGATCCATAATAATGAATTCCATTATAAAATCCATGTGCATTTAAAAGGGCACAAGAAAGATAATTAAAAAAACAATCAACGTAAGATGCATTGTGAGGCGATAAAATTTTCGAATGTATATTTACACCATTTGGTGTTGGTAGTCGACGAATAGAATCATCTGTGACATCATATTTACCGGTCATATAACGATATGGATCGAGAAGGGGGGAAAATTTAACAAAAATAGGTCTCGGAATTATTTCGCCAGTATGTATATCCATCACAGTATCTAAATCCTTGATATGGCGAGGATGATTGAGAGCAATACGGTGACAATTCTGTGTATTCATTTCAAAGAATAAATCATAGATTGGATTATATAATTGTAGATCTTGGATTGCAAACTTCTCTAAAGTTTCGGATTTTATCGGTTTGATTTTGGTATAATGAAGTGTGAACATAAGCTTAGTTAATAGAATTTTCAAGAAAAACAAACTATTACTAAATGTAGAACTTCAGACAGGTTATAGATCCAATTTTTAAATCTCTTAATAAGATAATATTCTTTTTATTAGATGACACTTGAATTGAAGAAATTTGATATGCGATGGATCACCTTTCGGGCGGATGAAAATAAAGGTCCAGTTATCGTTATGATCGGGCGTCGCGATACAGGTAAATCATTTTTGGTGCGCGATTTATTATACCATCATCAAGATATACCTGTAGGAACTGTGATTTCAGGAACAGAAGCCGGAAATGGTTTTTATGCAAGTATTGTTCCAAAATTATTTATTCATGAAGAGTACAACACGGTTTTAATTGAAAATGTATTGAGAAGACAGCGCATTGTTCTGAAACAAATAAATAAAGATATGGAATTATATCGTCGCACGGCTATCGATCCACGCACCTTTGTTATCTTGGACGATTGTCTCTATGATAATACTTGGTCGAGAGATAAAATGATGCGTCTTTTGTTTATGAATGGACGCCATTGGAAGGTCATGTTAATTATTACTATGCAATATCCTTTAGGCATACCGCCGAATCTACGAACCAATATTGATTATGTATTTATTTTACGAGAGCCTTATATAAGTAATCGTAAACGAATCTGGGAAAATTATGCATCTATGTTTCCCACATTGGAGGCCTTTTCTTCAGTCATGGATCAAACTACTGAAAATTATGAATGTTTGGTCATTAACAATAACGCAAAATCGAATAAATTATATGATCAGATCTTTTGGTATAAAGCCGAAAATCGACCCGATTTCAAACTTGGTTCCAAAGAATATTGGGAAATGTCGAAACAAATCGGCGATGACGACGAAGAAGACGCCTATGATCCTACAAAAGGAAAGAGGCGAAGTGGACCCGCTATCAATGTGAAAAAAACCACCAATTCGAAATGGTAAACCGAATTTAGAAAAACTGCGTTGTCTCATTTTTCTTTTTAGTCGGTGTAATTTAAGGTCTATCTATCCTAGATTGCCTATATCCTTTTCGAGAATAACTATAGTTATTCTCGAAAAGAGATTAATGATTATAATTTTGTTACGATAAATGAGTTGTAGTTATTTCAATAATTATTTTATTTATTGAAATAACTTAAACTAGGGTAGGTTCTACTTACCACTAATATAGACAGTTGAAGCCTTAATGACTTGGTCCATTTCCAGAAGGGTAAGAAACGCCGCTTGGGTCTTTTGCATTTAAATATCGATACAAAACATCTATACGATATAATAAATCATTATATGCATTTGAATAGTAAACACGATTCAGGTTTGGATCATAAATCATAACATATAACCCCGTGCTATCATAAATCGAATTGCTGGATACATCCGGTATTACATTATTAAATCCTCCAGAAAGACTAAATGCTCCGCTTGCATCAAAAGCCCCGCCATAAGGACCGAATACATCACCGATCGTTCCGCTTGGTCCAGCTGGTCCAGTTGGTCCAGTTGCAGCGCCGATAAACGTGGAAGAGACGCCGGTAATACTATTATTTACATACAGATTTCCGGAAAGGTCATAGGTGATCTTGGACGATCCCAATTGAATAAAGGCTTCTGTGGCGGTTCCTGTCGGTCCAATCATGGACGGGTCCATGATAAGACTTGTTGTTTCCATAGGGTTGTGGCTTTTCAATGTAATATTATAATTGGCATCGGGGAAAAAATCCGACAATCCAAGACTCAAAAAACCAGGTTCAGCCAAAGAAGGATCAATTACAACCGATGACGCGCGTATTCCAGCAAGATGCCCGTCGTTAAAATTATAACTAAAATCTTGGTCACCCCTATAAAAAAAGGCATTGCCACATGGATCTGTCGAAATCGCTACAGCATTTTCTCCTGTACCGAAATACATTGTAGATGCGGAAACATGACCTGAAATGGCATATATATTTTTGAAACGTGCAGTCGATGAACCTAAATTGATAAGACCATCGGTAGACGGTATTAAATTCGAATTTACAATCAAATCACCATAACTGATGGTTGAATTCGGTGCATTGAAATAAACATTGGACATATCATTCAACAAAATATAGGGTTTATAATAATATTGCTGAATGATTTTAGTGTTACTTATGGGTATCGCGGAAGTATAATTAATAATTGTAGAATTGTGACTCGCGCGTTCTTGTGTCCAAGATGTCCCGTTATCGCTCGAATAGAAAATATAAGAATTCGGGTTATTCGCAATATAACCAATGACTTGATATTTACCGGTTGCATCCATATTTACTGTAACACTCGCCTGTCTACCAATAAGAAGATCCGCAGATACACCAATCGGTGTAGTTGATGTAAACCAATTTGTCCCGGTAGATTGAGAAACGGATATATTGCCATTTGCGTCGACGGCGGTGATATAATGCCCATCGGGTGTAGACGCGATTGAAAGAACCGGTACATTTATGCCAACAAGATGTATCGTTGTCGAACCTCCATTGGGTAGCAACACGGTTATATATCCGGTGGTTCTTCCAAATAGAATTCCATAAGAAGAATAGGCGACACATAATGCTTTATCGTTTACATTTGGAGAACCCACAAACGCGGTTCGCCATACAGATAACCCGGATGATGTAAGACTGGCTGTATATATATGACGATTATCGATCGCACATAATATCGTTCCGTCCTCACTTATAGCAATGTCGTTAAATGTAGTATATAAACCATTCGCGGTAATCGACGTAGATAAGACCTGGGTAAATGTGTTGCCATAATCTACAGAATAAAACAAACTATACATTCCGTTTAGTAACACGATTTGACCAGTGCTTGATGTAACTGCTCTTTTCACAATATCACCTATAAAAAAGGCACTATCTGTGTTATAAAGAAAATTCTGTTGGTCCGTTGTTCTGTAAACGATGTTCCCGGTTCCATCTGTATTGAATTGGGTGAAAAAGGCCCAAGCGCCATTTGCCGATATAGCAGTGGCATTGGGTGAAATGAGCTCAGTATTATTATTATTCGTTACCAAAGGTTTACATACCAAATTGGTTGTGTTTGGCAAATTGATCCATACCATTGTATAAACTGACGAAATATCACTTAACACGATATAAGGTTGATAAAAAGATGATTGTACAATCGAAAAAGAACGATAGGTGATCGGAGCTCGGGTAGCACCTATAACAATGTTCTCGGCCGTCCAAGAATTACCAGAATTATTCGAATAAAATATAGAATTCGTGCTAGAATAACTGACCACTTGATGTTGTCCGGACGGGTCCAAGATAAAGGACTCGGCAACGGGCTGATTTTTATTTGCATTGCCGGTCGAAATCGTGCCCGGATATGTGGACCAAGATTGTCCACCATTGGTAGATGTATAAAAGGGCCCTCCTTGATCGACGGCGGTTATCACTAAACCATTTTGAGAGACCGCTACATTCACTAATCTCCCCCCAAGTGAATAAGGTAAACGTGTAGTGGTTATACCAAAATTGGTAGTGATAGCAACAGTATTCCCCCCTACGAGTATCAATCCACTCGGCGAATAAGCGATGGCGAAAATCTCGGATCCGCCTAAGCCAATAAGATTGCTTTGCCAATTTACGCCGAAGTTAGTTGAATAATATAGCCGATTATTAAAGAAATTAAAAGCATACATATTTTGACCTGTATAGCTCATTGCAATATCACCAACGCTGATGCTTGATGGTATGGCGGATATTAGTGTAAATGTGGTTCCCCAACCACTCATTACATAGATCGATGGTGTGGTCGTATATATCAATAGATATTGACCATCTGACGATACCAGCATTCGATGCAAAGCGGTTGTAATTGCCGTATTTGCAACAGTGCTTGATAGCGGACCGCCATTTCTCGAAATGAGAAATCTGTAGCCGGTTCCATTATATACAACCGCATAAACAGTTGTACCATCTTGTGACGCAATCGTTTTAACTGGCCACAGTATATTAGATTGGTTCGCGTTGAAAATACTGATAAATCCATTGGTATTTATCACGGTCGCATCTTGGTTCGTTGTTTCCAAGTTATAAATATAGGAGGAATCACAAACCAATATATAGGTGGGATAGTCATTGAAGCTTGATAGAGCTACCGAACTATAAAATGGCAACGGATTTCCATTGTTTGTTACAAATTTGGTCCGCCAAGTGGCACCGGAATTTCTTGAAATATACATTTGATTGGTTGGGAAATTGGTATAATGCACAATTTGTGCCACACCTGCTAAATCACAAATAAGTGATACGCTGGCTTGTGATTGTAATCTTGGAAATTTCGAATTTGTTGTTGCTGAAAATGTTGTCGTCCATGAAATGCCTGAATTTGTCGAAACACAAATGTCACCCAATGAATCAACTGCTGATATAGTGGCTCCTGATAGTGAACATGCTATGGCTAATATAGGCTTTATGAGGGGAGGGAGATCTCCCAATGACGAAAAATTTATAAAATCGGTTGTTGTTATAACCTTCTTGGCTATATTACTATCACAGCCAATATATATACCAGACGAATAAGAGGCTACAGAATAAAATATATATACATCTGGCAAATTATTTGTCGACGTTGTCCAAGATGTACCGAAATCCGTTGAATAGAAAAGAGTGGTGTTATTGATGGCATACATTTGTTGGCCCGTGTTACTAATGGCAATGTCGTTGAAAAAAGTATAGTCTCCGCCATTTATTGTGGCTGAATTTACGGGCACTATCGTATTTCCGTAATCAGTCGAATAATATACACTGTAGGTCCCGTTGATTAACATATATTGTCCGGTATTTGATAGGACCACTTTTTTAAGGGTATCCGGAATGGATGTATGATTGATGGCTGTAAAGTTGAATCCGTCGGTGGAACTATAAATAACAATGCCGGTATTGTCATAGGTTAAGTAAAATACCCGTTCTCCGTTTGGTGCAACGGCCACCTTTGTGGTATTGGTGGGGGATACAAACGTCCAGGTGTTTTGGTTTATAGAAGTTACGGCTCCAAATGATGCCCAAGATAGGGGTGGGGCTGCGTTTGGATCTATATTAGGAGAACCTTGTATTGAACCGGGTACAAATAATGTTTCATTGGATGTCCCGATCATTATTTGGTTGCTTTGTGTTATTTTTGCATTATATCCTATGGCGGTTGAATTATTATAAATAGAGGTGTTGCCATTTACATCGGTATTTGCGCCTAAAAATGTATTATTATTACCTGTGATATTTGTTACGCCCGATTGATATCCATAGGCCGTATTATTTGAACCGCCGATATTATTTAAAAGGGAATCCATTCCAAATCCCGTATTATTTGAGCCCGAAGTCGTATTTTGTAACGTATTAAACCCGTAGGCAATATTGTTGGTTCCTCCATTTAAATTGGCGAGTGAATTATTTGCCAATCCGAGATTACCGTTGGAAATACTATTCACGGTGACATTGTTTGTTCCGGTGAATCCTTGAGGACCGATTAAACCTTGATATCCCTGAGGACCAGTAGGACCTGTTGCTCCTGTATTGAAAGCTGAGCCGTCCTTGCCCTGATACCCTTGAGGGCCCGTAGGACCAGTAGGCCCGGTAGGACCAGTCGCTCCTGTGTTTGTAGCCGAACCGCTAACACCTTGATAACCTTGAGGACCTGTAGGACCGGTAGGACCTGTTGCTCCTGTGTTTGTAGCCGAACCGCTAACACCTTGAGGACCTGTAGGACCGGTAGGACCTGTCGCTCCTGTGTTGGTTGACGAACCACTTACACCTTGATAACCTTGAGGACCTGTAGGACCAGTTGCACCGGTGGAAGCAGAACCATTTATACCTTGATAACCTTGATAACCTTGAGGACCTGTAGGGCCTGTGGGACCGGTTGCACCTGTGTTGGTTGCCGAACCACTTACACCTTGATAACCTTGAGGACCGGTGGGACCTGTTGCTCCTGTAGATCCCCGAAATCCCTGATAACCTTGAGGACCTGTAGGGCCCGTTGCTCCTGTGTTTGTATCCAAACCACTAACGCCTTGATAACCTTGCGGGCCAATAGGACCTGTAGGACCCGTTGCTCCTGTGTTTGTATCCAAACCACTAACGCCTTGATAACCTTGCGGGCCAATAGGACCTGTAGGACCCGTTGCTCCTGTGTTTGAATCCAAACCACTAACACCTTGATACCCTTGAGGACCTGTAGGCCCGGTGGATCCTTGATACCCTTGATACCCTTGAGGACCTGTAGGCCCGGTGGATCCTTGATACCCTTGATGACCTGTAGGCCCGGTGGATCCTTGATACCCTTGATACCCTTGAGGACCTGTAGGCCCGGTGAATCCTTGAGGACCTTGATACCCTTGAGGACCTTGATACCCCTGAGGACCTTGATACCCTTGATACCCTTGATACCCTTGATAGCCTTGATACCCTTGAGGACCTTGATGACCTTCAGGGCCCTGAGGTCCATATACACATCCAGGAAAGTATTGGTTAGGGGCGATACATGTGGATAATGTATAACCCAGTGCTTGTAATGCACGTCGGTTCGAAGTGTTTGATGCAGCAATTTGATCGCTATATAATGTTTCTCGTTTAGAAAAGGGATTCATAATAATAAACCCGACTTTTTATTTGCTAAAGCTACATGCAGTAAGAATAGTAAAGACTACAATTGTATTATGACGTGTTGGTGTTGCGACAAATATAATTTTCCAAAAATTTGAATAAAATTCAATGTTTTATTCAAACGCGTATCGTTTATTTATAGACCACCTGGAAATCCAACTAAATTGGCACCAATACCAAACCCGGCGCCACCACGCGCGGATGCCCCCATAGAAGGGACAAACACATCAAGAACGCTAAAAGTGGCGGCAGCAGTTAATGCTATTATGATAATCTCATCTAATTTAAGAGATTGTTTAGGAATAGCAAAAGCAGCCAATGCCACCATAAGACCCTCAATGAGGTATTTAATAGCTCTTTTAACAAATTCAGAAAAATCGAATACGCTTTCGGCTCCCATTTATTCAAATATATATTAGACAACGAAAATAAATATACATTTTATAAAAACATACTTAAACAAAAAACCATATTATTCCTAAATGTCAGGATTCGAAAGAAAAACCCTAAAGAACGGGAAGCCCAATACCAAATATATCGATGTATTGGATGAAGACGATTCTATTGCCGGACAAAAGTTTGCCTGTATGTCTTTCATTTCCCCTGAAAAAATTCTACAAAAGCGTGAGACATTTTTGTTTCAACAATTTATTCAACAGTGGGATTTTACCAAATCGATGTCAAAATTCTTGGACTTTATTCATTTTCTTTCGTACAAATACAATTTGAAGGTGGATGATGTGATCGCGGATTTTAACGATTTTTCCAATGAGGAGGAGCCGAAACTGAAAGAAATGTCTGTCACCGATGATTTCGCAACTTTCTTAGATAAAAACGAACAACGTTTGACGGAGCACTTCCAAAAAGAGAATGCTTTTCAGACATCGGTGCGCGGTTTAAAAATTCGCGGCGCATTCGCTACACAGGAGGAGGCTGAGATGCGTTGTAAGAAATTGCGCGAATTAGATCCGAATCACGATATTTTTGTTGGACCTGTGGGTGTATGGGTGCCTTGGGATCCGGATGCTTATAAAACCGGACGTGTGGAGTTTATGGAAGAGGAGTTGAACCAGCTGTATAGTGAAAAGATGAAGAATGAGAAGAAAGCAAAGGAAGAGTTTGAGAAGCGTGTCAAGGAAACGAAGCGCAAGGCAATCGAAGATAATATTAAATTGGCAGAAAAAACCGGAAATGTTTTGACCCAAACAATTGACGAAAATGATAATTTGATTGGAGTGCGCGAAACAGTTGATTTCGAAAATCGCGATGTTGCTCCTGCAGCAAATTTGCGCGATGAATTGATTGGACAAACGCGATAAACACTTTAGTTTCGATTACAATTATAACACAGATATTTAGACAGTAAAATAATTATATATGCGTGTATAGTATATAATTATGACAACTAATTTTTATTCGAAAAGAGAGTCAATTCTAATCGATTTACAAAATATATCAAAAACATCGAATAAACGCGCATTACAGGCAATGGGGTATACGTTATCGACATGTCTGGGACCGAACCTTTTGGCTTTTGGAGGACCCTGTGTTGGAGCTGCCCCTGCCCCTCCACCTGCCCCTGCCCCTGCTCTAACAATTGATAGCATAACAATAGATATAAACCAACGTAATGATGTAACAGCTAACGTAAGCAATTTGCCATATCCTGCTCCTAACTATAAAATTGTGCCAACATCTACTGGTGAAATTAGTGTTACACCCACTTCAAACACAACCATAATTATCGGAGAGCCAGTCGTATTGAACAAAGCATCAGATTCAATCAAATGGAGTAATCCGTTTCCTGATACAAATTATCTATTAATAATTAATGACGTTTCAAGGGCATTTAGTGTACCTGCTTACCCCATTTCAATAAACCCACAGCAGCATAATATAACAGGTCCTATTAATGCTGGTAACTTTTCAAACGGAGGGTCTAATCCTCCTAAAGTAACTGTATTTTTAGCAGGAGATATGAATAATACACCGCGTGATATTTATACGAGAAATGCAGGTATATTACAAACACCCGATTTTAGTAATTTAAGTATACAATATAGTTCTGAAGAGAGAGGCAAAAAATCGAACGGAAATACCACAATGAATTTAACTGCGTCAATTAGTACTAATGCCGACGAAAATGTATCATTAGATTTTCTGGGAAGTAATCCTGCGATATATGATACTATTAATAACAATACAACGAAAGCGAATTATAGTCCTAGAAATATTTTATCTCTTTCTGTGAATGGAACCGGAGATCAATATACTGATTCAGGATATCTTGGATTCTATGCAAAAACAAACGGGGGAAATTTAAAAATAAATCTAGCAAATATTGGCCCCGCGCCAGGAGGTAGCCCGAACCTATATAACGTATCTCTTACACAAAATTATTATGGCGTTGATGGGACGACACTTAAAAATACATATACTATACCTTATGATTTCTATTATGATGGATTTAATAGTAAACCATCAATTACATCGGCAACATATACAATACAAAACAGACCTGTACAGATTTCTGGCATCAACGTCATAGGAATGCCAAATTATATTATCACTCTATATATCCAAGACTTAGGACAATATTATTATCCATCGCCGGTTATTGAATTTAGTGCCGGGTCTAATACTGATATTGGAATCCCAGATATAAGGTTTTTATCAAACGACCCTAATGTAACTACTTCTACGCCTATAGTGGATAATAAAATACCAAACATATATTCATTAACCACAATACCAATTACAGCATCCGGCAATATACCAAATGTGGTATTTTCCAATGCTTTGAACATAAATACAAAAGCAAATGGATTGATACAATCTTCACAACTTAAGATTATAACTCCGACGAATAATGTACCATATGTAGTAGATGTGCAATCTGTAGCATGGATTGACAACCCCACGACAAACCCCCCTCAAATTCAAAATATTGATACAATTGGAGTAAACTATTCTGGTTTTAGAGTATATTCTGGATTTAGTCCTCCTGCGTCATTCAATTTGAGTAATGGGGCATATATCCCACCTGACTTTACTTATAACAGAGGGTCTTACTCTTATTCTTTATTAAAATATAATCACGAATGGAATATTACATCACAGACAGCGAGAGCTAATGTATCTGACATAAATGGTAATTCAACTCAAACAACCATAGATATTGATCCTAGTCAAGAATTGCAATTATGTAATGGATTATTTCAATCAAGAGGGATTAATACTATTGCGAATGGATATTTACGATATATTGACACAGAATCAAATAGGTTTGATTATAGTAATCCTCCATCTAAAACAGTACCATATAGATTTGCGACATTCGTATGGAAAGTAAGTTTAGATGTAAATACAGTCTATAATACTATGACATTTACATTTCATGATTTTTTTCCTACAATCATTGATAAAGATGATAACGGCGCTATCTGTTTTAATTCAGATCCTGGTTCTGTTGTGCAAAAATTAAGAATGTTAATTAACTTTCGTGTAGAGAGTATAAATAATAACACCATTGTCACAAATCCGCCATCCGTTTCGAATACGAACACTACCAATTGGATAGATGGTAATTCATCAAAAGGTCAACAACTCGACGCTAATAACGTCATGGTTTATAATAACACATTAAGTATATCCAAAACAAATTATAATAATCAACAACAAAATGTAGTATACGCTGCACCAAAATCACTTACACCCAGCATTGTTAACAAGGATTTAGCAATATCATATCAATCATTTATATTTAAAAGAATACCGCCTACCAACACTTGTTATGTATATTGTAGAATAGGATTACCCATGATTAACAACATACGATTTAGTTATATATCTTTAAATATAACATAAAAATTACGCCGAAATAAAGGATATTCCTTAATAAAATTGTAGTTGTAAAATTAAAATTATATATATATATTTAAATATATATAAATGTCAACTTCTTTTGATAAATTAGGTGATGTTGGCAAATCGTATGTATTGGAATTATTATATAAACGAATATTTAATACACCTGATGGGGCGCCATATCAGGCTTTAAATGCTGAATTTCCTGGCATATCAGTAAACAATATATACAATCCAAATCAAATTTTTTCTCAGCCAATTCCGGAGACTGCACCATTTAATATCTTTACAGATCTGTCTACTAAATATAATTCGTCTAATGTGGAAATAACTGGTACACTAGCAGGCAGATCTGGGATAACGAAGTACGTATCAAGAGATCTTAGATATTCACATATTTCGTATTATACCGGAGTGCCTTTATATCCCACGCAAGACGGAATAGACAATCGAGCATATTGTTTTGCAACGTCGTCAACACGATATAATTCAAATGTGACTGCAACGGAGCAGGTAAATAATAATCTATTAACGAGGGCTATACCTGCGACTTATGATCCAATGGGTAGTTATGCAATTTCTATATCAGTTCATGGTTCTGAGGCAACATCGATAAATTATCCATATGTATTTGATTATAATACTGGATTAATATTATTTCCTTCCACTAGTGTTACTAATCAAAAGCCAACAAACGAGGATGTAGTCACTATAAGTTTTTGGAGATATGAGGGTTTAACTGGATTTCCGAACACAATTGGATCGGCATCAGGAACTGGTGGAATCGGTCCTACTGGCGCAACGGGTCCTACAGGTCCAATGGGTCTTATGGGATCCACTGGCGCAACGGGTCCTACAGGTCCAATGGGTCTTAAGGGATCCACTGGCGCAACGGGTCCTACTGGTCCAATGGGTCTTATGGGATCCACTGGCGCAACAGGTCCTACAGGTCCAATGGGTCTTATGGGATCCACTGGCGCAACAGGTCCTACAGGTCCAATGGGTCTTATTGGATCCACTGGCGCAACGGGTCCTACTGGTCCAATGGGGTTTCAAGGGGCTTCTAATACGAGTTCAACGTTACCCGTTCCAAAAATTAAATCTATTGGTACTTCTATCGAAGATGGGACGGGTATATTAATACAAATCGACTACAGTGGTTCTACACCCTTTCAACAATATACATCGGATTTTCCTCAACCTATACCTACAATCCGAGCTGTTGATTTTGACATAACTTATGTAAATAAGAACACTAATCAACAGACAACTGTTCGGAAGATTTTAAGTTCTATAAATGATTTTGATCCATCTTATGTATGGGGCTTGGCACCTAGAAACAGAGGTGATCTGAATAATTCGTTTAGATTAGATGGTATAGAATTGTATAGTAACCCTAGCAGCACTTCGGTTTTACAGATCCCTCCGCAATCCCGTAATTATAATGGAACTACATTGAGAACAATTCGTTATAATATTAAAGAGATGGATACAACAAAACCGGGAACCTGTACCGTTTATTTTAGTAATTATTTAACAGATTCTTCTAACAATCAAACAATTAATGGTAATGGTATAGTGCCGCCGAACACACCAACCGCAACAATAACTATTTCTGGTATTGTACCATCACGAGGAAATGGCGTTGACTACCTATCCGCACGAGTAAGTTATACTGGAAACCCAAAAACTCCTATTATTTATAATTTAGCTGGAAGCAGTCTAGCTGATAGTAGTAGTAGATCGGCACCGTATAATATCACAGCGGATACAACGGGTACAATTCAAGATTTATCTGTTAACCTTTCCGGTTTATATCCAGAAATGACATACAGATACACGGATACTACTAATAACGTTAGTAGAAGTTTTGATACAAGTTATGTAGACAACCCGTTTCCGCCAACCATCGCCAATAACAATATTCAAAATTTCCAAATTAACATAACCCCAAATACTAATAGTGGTTATCTCGTAGGTACGTCAGGACCTGCAATTAATATAATTAATACAAATACTGCAACAATATCTGTAAGAACAAATAAATTAAGTTTACAATATGATTTTAACCAGCGAGGGAAAAATGCAACATCAAGTAACACATTACAGTTAATCGTTAAAAATGGCGAAACCACTCTAGCAACATTTACTCCAATAACTAAATATGATAATACCAAAACTCTACCAATTCCTATAACCGATACATCAAATAACTACACTTTAAAATATACAATCAACGATTCATATGGAAATCGAGTTGGTTTACAAGGGTTTTATCAGAATATTACAATAAGCGACTTTTCTATGGCATTGGGCAGTGGGACGAACCTTATTAGCAAGAGAGATCCATATACACTTACGTTAACGCAAAATTATCCAATTGGAAACAACAACTATGTGAGTAATCAACTTATTTTTTATTATGATGATTTCAACAGAATACCAACTGCGACTGGTAAATGGAGCGTGGATACAACGCGGGGTTTTATTTTTATCTCTGGTATACAAGTGTTAAATAGTTCTACTGCTCCAAGCGTCGCGATAGATATTTCAATGCAACACATTGGCAAATTCTTCTATACATTGCCTTTTTTAGATGTTAGTTATAACGGTCAAATACAACGGGATATTTCATTTAATGCGCCCCAACCTGACACCAACGGTCAGTTCGCTCAAGTCAATCAATTTCAAAAAACAATATCAAGTATTTATAACCCAAATTTAGAAATTAGTGTTCGACCGAGCAATATACTTAATAAAAACACGCAAGATTTTAGTATATTGGCTCGACCGGATAAATTACCAACAATAGATGCGTTATCTATCGATGCGTTCGCCTTACAACCAACATCCCTACCAGAATTAGTAGCAGGACCGAACTCTAGTGGTGTTGGACTAAGAATATGGTCTGCGCCACCCCGAGTAGACCCTGTGAAAATTCTTTACACAAAATCTTCTACTACTGCTGGTCTTCCTTTTTATGCATATTTTCCACCAATAATTGATAATTCGATTAATAGTATTTATAGCAATTCGGTAAGATATAATAACGAATTGTCTATTGACACATCTTTTAATCCTTTAAATCCTACTTCTTTTTTAAGCACATACGCCAATGAAATGCAATTTTATAATGGTGTATACAATAGTAAACCAAGTAAAACTTATTCTATTGATGTATCAAATAACCCAACGCGGTATCGATATGCATCCTTTTGTTGGAAAGGTATGTCATCCCAAGCATATCCATTATTTACATTTACTATCAAAGATTTATTAGTTGACAATTCCATGATAAGCTTTAACCCCAGTATATATAATAATTATGGTTTATGTGTTGATTCGAACGCGACCGATCAACCATTTTTATTACATTATCGTATAGATTATATAAATATAAATGCCAAAAGTATCCAAAAGTCAAGTCCGTGGTTTGACGCATTTTCAAAAGAATTTGAAATTTCTTTGGATAAAACAACAAACCCGCCAACCCTTCAATCGGCACCTGTACCTTCCAGCGGATTCGGTAGCAATAATAGTGATTCGTATAATCTCGGTGAAGAAAAAATTAAACCTGCACACATCGGAGCAGCATCACCATTGTCCACATATACTGATAAGGCAAAAAATATAATTTTACCCTGCGTATCTTTAATGCCGTTTGCTAGGCCATTCAATATTTATGTTAGAATTGGGTTACCTACAAACAAAAATTATACATTTAGTAATATTTCATTACAGCTTAGCCTAATCTAGTGGTAAGTAGAATCTACCCTAGTGGTAAGTAGAATCTACCCTATTTTAATTTATTTCAATAAATAAAATAATTATTGAAATAACTCCAATGCATTTATCGTAACAAAATTATAATCATTAAAATGCCATTTTATAAAAGGTAGATTCTACTTACCACTATAATTCAGCTTCTACATATTTTAGTTTAGCGGCACAATCTATCTACCACTAATGGCTATTCGAATGGCTGTATCATATAATAAATATCTAAATATATATATAGTATAAATGTCAACATGGCAAGTTATAACAGGAAATAAAAATTCCACATTTGTCCCCAATAACACTACCCAAAATACACTGGAATATATATATAAAACGGTATTGGGATATTCTGATTTTTATCACAATGCTAAT
>Ga0114959_10000027_pt1 | contig 121202 bp, 130 predicted proteins | sample C_130625_EF_Meta_FD_87317 | JGI IMG/M metagenome (GOLD analysis project Ga0114959, IMG submission 87317) | Freshwater microbial communities from Lake Croche, Canada to study carbon cycling - C_130625_EF_MetaG | ecosystem: Environmental > Aquatic > Freshwater > Lake | place: Lake Croche...
AAGATTGATCCAAAGATTAACGGGCCTATAGCTCAGTTGGTTAGAGCAGAGGACTCATAATCCTTTGGTCCCAGGTTCAAGTCCTGGTGGGCCCACCAGAAAAGCAAACCCTCATCAGAAATGATGGGGGTTTTGTGTTTTGAACATAGGGTAAACCCATACTCTTCCTAAATATTATATAAATTATAGTAGTGAGAATTATATTTTTTTCTATCTATTGACGGAGTAAATAATGATGAAATTATCTAAATTAGCTGGACTAATTCTATTGCTATTTTCAATCAATGGATTTTCTCAAGTTTTCCCTAATGATGGTTATGCTAGACCTTACACTCCGATTACGCCAGCACCCATTTTTATTCAAGGACCTCCTGATCAAGCTAATATGCTTATTAGACAATTATCGTCAAGCAAAAATAACACATATATCCTACCTGCAACACCATCAACTACTAACTGGGGATATTTTGACGCTGGTGCACCCCCAGCATTAACAATTAAATCTGGTGACACAGTAATCATAGAAACTCTACCAGCGGGTGGTGGGCAAGTTGCACCAGGTATTACTGAAGCGCAAATTGATTCTATTAACAATGATCCAATGTTTCCTGGGCGTGGGCCTCATACACTTACTGGACCAATTGCTGTAACTGGAGCACAAAAAGGTGATGTGGTTGCTGTGCATATTAATAAAATTCGTATGCGTAGCTATGCTACAAATAATAGCGCTGCAAAAGCTGGGCTTTTTTATGATAAGTTTGCTGCTAAGGTCGATAGCTACTATCTCGATAACGACAAAATGGAAATGCAGTTTGAGCCTCATATCGTCGTACCTCTCGCGCCGTTTCCAGGGATTCTGGCTGTTGCCCGCTCTAAAGAAGAACAGTTACTGCCGTATACGAAGGTCAGCGAATTTAATGAAAAAAACCCACCTTCTCCCAAAGACTCTGGTTGGTGTGTAAAGATGCCTGGGTCATTATCGGGGACCATAGGATGTGACTCAAAGCAACCAGGTGCCTATGGTGGGAACTTAGATCTTCGTGAGATGACAGTAGGAACAACCACTTATCTCCCCGTATTTGTTGATGGCGCTTATATCTGGACAGGGGATTCTCATGCTGCACAAGGCAATGGTGAGATTGATCTAGATGCTCTAGAAACCGCTTTCTCTGAGTTAAATGTAACAGTCACTTTGATTAAAAAGGATGCACGAAAAGAATTTGGCGTTTGGCCAATCATTGAGACACCAAAGTCATGGATCACCATTGGATATGATTTAAATTTAAATCAAGCATTAGAAAATCTAAAAGTTGAAACTATACGATTTATACAGGCCTCTAGAAAGGTTTCAAAAGCCGATGCTGAAAAGATTATGATGAATCATTGGGATTGTCCAATTTCAGAGGTAGTAAATGATGTACTGGGGACCTATTGCATGATCCCAAAGAATATAAATGCTGGCAGAGCCTCGGATATTCCTAAAGAAGATAACGCTAAGTTTTGGGTGTCCTATGCCAGTGATCCGTCAGATCTCATGGCCGCAATGAAAGCAGCCTCAATGAAGTCGATTGTAAAAATGGCTAAAAATCTTTCGATTTCAGAAGATCGCGCCTATAGACTGGCAACATTTGTTATGGACTGCCGCATTGGACGACCAAAAGCAGGACTCTATGACGTATCTTGCATGGTTCCTAAGAATGTTTTGCGAAAAAAGGCCTAATGCGTAATGCACCTTCTAGCGCTCAAAAAATAGATTCTATTTAGCATATTAAGATATCTTAAAAAATAAGATGGCATCTTCTTTTAAACTTAAAAAGATTTTGACCCGTTCTTTTTATGCTTATTTTTTAGCTATTTCTGGTTGCACGACTCCAGTGACCCCTGATTTTATGGAGATGTCGACTAAGTATGCAAACTTATTGGAAGCCTACCAAATAAATATGATGTTCACTAACATCATGCGCGCCTCATTCCAAGAGCCACTCAGTTTTTTAGATATGCCAAACATTAATGGTTCTGGCTCTATTACTAATGCACCATCCGTCAATAGCGTTTTTTCAACACCTAGCATAGTTGGCAAATTAGGATCTGTGGCTACAAATTGGGTCCTCTCTTTTGGGAACTCATTTACATTCACACAATCTTCACTTGATAATGCAACTTTTTGGAAGGGCATGGAAGCTGAAATTCCATTAGAGAGCGTCCGATATTTTTTACATAATCATATTGCTAGGGAGGTGGCATTTAGCTTAGCAATCGATGAAATACAAATCCAAAATGTAGATGGAACTACACGTGATTTTATTAATAATCCAATGCGACCCGAGTACCCTGCTTTTCAAGCAGAGTTATATAAACTTTTAGATTTAGGGCTAACTATTACAGCAGCAGAAGGATTGGTAAAACTTGGCGGTCCAATGTCAGAGCTGCAGCTCTCATTATTTTATTCAACCAGCGCACCTGTTTCTCCGGAGGGGGGAGGTATTGAAATCAAAATGATTAGCGACAAACCTATAAAGCTATATCAGAGATATAAATCCTCCAAACAATATCGCTTATGTATTCCACGTCGTAAGAATGAGAGTGAAATAAAAGCTATTTATGGTGAAGATATCTTTTGTGAGTTTAAGATATCGAACTCTAGTAGTAATGCTTTAATGCAACTGCCAAAATTTAATGTAAAAATTAGATCAACACGTAATATATATTACTTTTTAGGTCAAGTTGCATCTGCTCAACTAAAGCCAACTAATCCCTATTTAGTTACTCTTCCACCAACGGCATCGACCTTTAATGGAAAAGTAAATCAACTTAACCAATATGCTCTTTTGGTTGTGAATAAAAATGTTGAGCAAAAAAATCCATTCGCATCATTTGAGGCCTTAGATGGAAATATTTATACAATCCCAAGAGAAAATAATGGCTATTCGTCAATTATTCTTGACATGTTGACTCAATTCCAAACCCTAGCAAAGGTTCCGGGAAGCATACCTCCATCTCCGGGTGTAATATTAAGGTAGTTTTGGCTGAGATTTTCTGATACTTAGGCCGTATGTTCAAATGCTTTCTCAGAGGTAAGCAGGATCCACAAATAAATACGCTGAGGCATAGTCCTTTGGTCCCAGGTTCAAGTCCTGGTGGGCCCACCAATGAAATCAACGACTTAGGGAGAGATTCCTAAGTCGTTTTTCTTTTTGTGTGGTTGGTGTGTAGTACATATCACCAGTAAACCCCAATAGATATATGACTTTCACTTGGAGCAATGAACTACTTGTAGATTTTGGCTTGTTTGTAAGAGTTCTGTGGGTAATGCCTCTTTCAGTGTTCTTGCCTTTGGCTTAGTAATATTTGGCTTAATTCAATTTTTTAGTAGCGGTGATTATTTAACATTTATTTTCGGTATGGCGGTCTATTACACAATTAGCGTTTCAGGGTCTTTTTTTAAACGAATGCATCAATAATCCCTATGACAATTCTAAAGTTGGTAATTTTTAAGCATTATTTCTGACTTTGAAAACCAAAGAAGACGACAGCACTTCTTATGGATTCGTGAAATGAGTTACACCCTCAATATGATTTCATAGATAAAGTTTTATTAAAAAGTGATTTTGTACATCATAGAAGTCAAAAAAATTCTCTTTGCATTTGTAATTTTTGCAAGCTTCCTAAACGCCCAAGCTATTGAGCAATACGAACCACAACTGCCTGAAGCTACTGAAGGTGTAGCAGCTGGTATGCTACCCCCGCCTGAGCTATATAAACATTCTTTCTATATTTACTTTTTGCACTAGATGGAAGAGCCTTGGGAATATACAAATGATTGTTTTGGTTATATAGAGTATTTAAATAAAGCCTCACCCATACGAATGTGGTCCCCCAAATTTAAGCTTGGTAGCAAGCGATAATTTTTTGGAGCAAAAACAATAATAGTTGAGCCATGCTGAAACCAGCCTAACTCTTCACCGCGTTTAACTACAGCATCACAGTTAATTTCATTAGGGCCTTGGTACTGTAAGTGGAGTAGTGGACCAATGCAGTGCAAGCGAATGCTCGCAACAAGAATGGCTGCTACAGGCACCAGCGTTAGAGTTGTGTTTTCAGTTTCCTTGTTTGGATGGTCTATTTCACATTCAATTACGGCTCTTTCATTCTTGCAAAAGAGTCGCTCAACTCGCTTTAAGGCAATAGGATTGACATTCCAAGTATCGCCAGAGATATAAGTTACTTTTTTGATTCGCATTGCCGTTGGAGCATGAAATCGGTGGTACATACTTGATGTGAGTCGCAAGGTTACATATTCACACCCCTCATAACTCTTGGCTAAGCTCTTGTTCGGTATCAAGTCTTCTATGAGGTAAGGAAAACCTTTGGCTTGAAAAATTTCACCATTGCTCACTCTTCCGGATGCTCCAATCAGAGCATCACACGGACTCACTAGATTATTGAAATCTTGATCAATAGGCCTTGCATTGGGTTTAAGTTCCCGCGTAAAGCAGGCATGCATACTTTTAAAGTGTTGACTCTTAGCCTCCGATAAATCCAGTGCAGAAAAGAATTTCCAAATCTTGATAGAGATAAAAGCGACAACTGGGTTTTCAATTTGACTAAACCAGCCAATAAATCGAGTAAGGGTGTTGCGGGGAATGCGATTAGTCAGAAGAAAGTTGAGGTCTTCCTGAGATAGTATGTTTTGAATGGTTTTTTTCATTGACATAATTGTGTCAAATAAATGAAGTAAAAGTGTCAAGAATGAATAATTGGAGCATCTATGGATAGTTCGATCGTATTAAGTATATTCGGTGCAGTATTTGGAGTATGGATTTTAAAAAAGACCTATACAAGACTACAACTATCTAAGGCCAAGCATCCTTCTTTAGCTGGTCACTCACGCATGGCAAAGAGGGTGGCCCGTTTAATTCCTTTTTACTCCTTTAATCGAGAATCCTTTTTTAAAGTCGATGGTGCGCCAGACACTATCGCCTCTTTAAGAGAGGCTGGTTTTATGCGCTTAGCGCATATCTATCGAGAGCGTTTTGCAAAATCGGTTGCCCTGACAAATCAAGCGGCCAAAGATATATCAGACCTGCAATTTACAGGCAGGTATCGAGTACCCTTTCAATTTAGTCATTTTGTTAGTGAGCATTTAAAGTCCGGTAGTTTTATGCAGTCTTCATCTGGAGTTACCTTAACTGATTTAGATGGCAATACCTTTTATGACTTAACTGGGTCGTATGGTGTAAATGTGCTGGGATATGACTTTTACAAAAAGTCCATTGAAGATGGAGCTAAACGTGTTTCTGAGCTGGGGCCTGTTTTGGGGTTTTATAACCCAATTGTTGCGGATAATGTAAAGCGTTTGACAGCCATTTCTGGCCTAGATGAAATATCCTTTCATATGTCAGGAACAGAGGCCGTTATGCAGGCAGTACGCTTGGCTCGTTACCATACCAAGCGAAGCCATGTAGTGCGGTTTAACGGCGCGTATCACGGTTGGTGGGAAGATGTTCAGCCTGGTATAGGCAATCCACTTCCTCCCAGGGAAACCTACACCCTGAAGGAGATGGATCAAGATACCTTGCGAGTACTGCGTAATCGAAAAAATATCGCCTGCGTATTGGTTAATCCATTGCAAGCTATGCATCCGAATAAAGGAGCGCCTGGTGATTCATCTCTATTAGATAGCTCGCGTACTGCGCATTATGATCGTGCTGCCTATACTAAATGGCTCCAAGAATTAAGGGAAGTCTGCACAAAGAATGGAATTGTTCTCATTTTTGATGAGGTATTTGTAGGATTTCGTTTGGCTCAGGGCGGTGCTCAAGAATACTTTGGTGTTCGGGCTGATATGGTGACTTACGGTAAAACCTTAGGTGGTGGATTACCGATTGGCGTAGTGTGCGGACGAAGTGATTTAATGAAGCGGTTTAGGGAAGAAAAGCCAGCTGACATCTGCTTTGCAAGGGGGACGTTTAACTCGCACCCCTATGTCATGGGGGCGATGCAAGTATTTTTAGAGCAACTTGAAACCCCAGCTATCAAAAAAATGTATGTAGATTTGGACGAAGTTTGGAACCAGCGTGCCAATCGCTTTAATGAGACCTTGATCTCATTAGACTTGCCAGTCAGGGTTGCTAATATGTCTAGTATTTGGACTATCTATTTCACTGAGCCTAGCCGCTATAACTGGATGTTTCAGTACTATTTAAAAGAGCAAGGCCTAGCACTGAGTTGGATTGGTACGGGAAGATTTATTTTCAGTCTGAACTACAGCGATGCAGATATGCTGGCTGTCCTAGAGCGCTTTATTGCAGCAGCACAGTCCATGAAGCAGGATGCTTGGTGGTGGAATGGAAACGGGCTAAGCAATAAAGCGATTAAGCGTCAAATTATCAAAGAAATGCTATTCAGAAAAAATAGCATCGGACCTGTATCTACGTTAGGAGTTGATTGAGCCCAGGTTTTCTTCGCCGAGTTCAAGATGATTCATCGGATCGATTAGTTGACCGCGCAATAAATATAGGGGTGCAGTAGCATAAATTTTTGCATCATGGAATGGATCTGTGATAATTTTGGTCATCCAAGCAAAAGCAGCCTCAACATCATGAATGAAGAAAAGATGGAAAGTGCGGAAAAGCACGCCACCAACACCAAGCCAGAGCCATAAGAGACCAGTTTGTCGAATAAAACCTTCAGTATTAGTGAAGGTATTCCAAGCAACAAATTTTTGTAAAAATACGGGATTGAAATACACCAATACTGGAATTGCTGCCCAAATAGATAAAAGAACAATTTTCCTATTGAGGTTGTAACCTACTTTGATTTCCTCTTTGTATTCATGAGTAGCTTTGTTAACCTCGTCATATCCTTTTGGTTCAAAAAAGAAATGACCGCTTTGACGAGTTGTCATAGCAACTAACCAAGCGAGCAACGAAGCTGCAATAGGATCCGTAAAAAGTAAACAGTAAGCAGTCAAGAAACTCAGGGCGCTAACTAAGTGTAGTGATTGATTGATGCGGCTATGGTGATAATAGCGATGATCATCCCAGCGCTGTTTTTTTAGGGTTTCAAGAAATTGAATCAATTTTGGATCCTCTGAATATTAAAGTGCTTCATTACAAAAATGTGAATGTGCTTATGTTTACAATGTCTTTGTGACAATTTTATGAAAGGTTAAAAAATTTACTCTGTCATAAAACTGTTATTTTCTTCGAGAATACTCACAAGCAATGACTCTTAATGCCACGGAAATAAATAGCGATCTAAAGCTGAATGGTTCAGTTAAGCTTGCTATTGTTACGGAAACATATCCTCCGGAGGTTAATGGGGTGGCTAGCACGATCGCTCGATTCATTAAGGGTCTGGCGGAGATGGGGCATGACATCACACTCATCCGGCCTCGTCAAGGATTAAAAGATAAGCCAAAAAATGAATCTCATTTTAAAGAAATACTGACATTGGGAATGCCCATACCGGGTTACAGCTCGTTAAGGATGGGCCTACCCCAAAAAAATATGCTGTTAAAGCAATGGGCATCTGATAGGCCTAATCTGGTCCATATCGTTACCGAAGGTCCCCTTGGCTGGTCCGCCCTTGAGGCTGCTAAAAAATTAAACATCCCCATCTGCTCTGATTTCCGAACAAATTTTGATGCTTATTCAACACACTATGGAATGAGCTTCCTTAAAAATCCTATCCAAAGGTATCTCCGCTATTTTCATAACAACTGCAACTTCACTATGGTTCCAACCCAAGATCTAAAAAACCAGTTACTTAGCAATGGTTTTGAAAGGCTGAGGATAGTTGCAAGAGGAATTGATACTGAATTATTTAATCCACTCAAACGCAGTCAGGAATTGCGAGATCAGTGGGGAATCAAGGATAATCAAAAGGTAGTCTTATACGTTGGTAGACTTGCTTCAGAGAAAAACCTTCAAGTTACTGTTGATACATTTAAGGCAATGTTGCAAAAGGATTCAAATCTAAAAATGGTGTGGGTAGGCGATGGTCCTGAAAAGGGTTCATTGAAATTGAGCTGCCCTAATAGTATTTTTGCTGGTGTGCAGACAGGGGAGGCCCTTGCAGCTCACTATGCTAGCGGTGATATATTTTTATTCTCGAGCTTGAGTGAAACATTTGGTAACGTGACATTAGAGGCCATGGCAAGTGGTTTAGCCGTTTTAGCGTACGACTACGCAGCAGCTCGACAATTTATAGATCATGGCGCTAATGGATTTTTAGCTAATCTAAATGAGGCTAACTCGTTCGTTGCAGCAGGCTTTGCGCTATTGAAAGAGGATGTTAATTTAGAAAATTTGAGAGCCTGTGCAAGGCAAACAACTCTAGAAATTTCATGGGATCAAGTTACTAAAAAATTAGAAAATAATTATCATGATTTAATCCAAAATTTTTATGCAAAAGATAAACTGGCTTCATCTCCCGTTTTAAGAGAAATTTACATTAAGCAATGAATCGTATTTTCTATACGATAGCTTTCTCACAGTTTTTATCATCACTAGCAGATAACGCATTACTAATAGTATCAATCGCTCTTTTAGTTTCAATGCAAGAGCCTGATTGGGTATCTCCTTTACTGAAGATTTTTTTTGTAGTCCCCTATGTTCTTTTTGCCCCATTTGTTGGCGCTTTTGCAGACTCGAGACCAAAAGGGCAAGTGATGTTGATTTCAAACGTGCTCAAAGCATGTGGGTGTAGCCTAATACTTTTTGGGGTCCACCCTTTATTGGGTTATGGCATCGTTGGAATTGGTGCTGCACTATATGCCCCAGCAAAATATGGCATTTTATCCGAGTTATTACCACCAAGTAAGTTAGTAGCAGCAAATGGTTGGATGGAAGGCCTCATTATTGCCTCGATTATTTTTGGAACCCTATTCGGGGGCTTCCTCATTAGTAATTTTTTAGAACTTTTTTTTCAACCCTTTAATTTGAAGTTTGGCAATAGCGAAATCTCGAGTTCAACAACCATAGCCATTTATTTAATTTCAATCATTTATGTTGCAGCAGCTTTACTGAACGTGCCTTTATTAAAGGTAGGTTTTTGTTATCAAAAATTGAATCTACATTACGGTAATTTAGTAAGGGAATTTACAGCTTGCTTTGTGGGTTTGTGGCGTGACCAACTAGGGAAACTCTCCTTAACTGTGACTACGCTTTTCTGGGGGGCTGGAGCTACCCTGCAATTCATAATGTTGAAGTGGGCTGAGTATGCCCTACATATGAATCTTGCAGAGAGTGCTGCATTGCAAGCTGTTTCTGCGATAGGCGTTGCTGGGGGAGCAGTTTATGCGGCTTGTAAAGTTTCTTTAAAGTGCTCTGCTAATGTGCTGCCCTATGGAGCGCTCATGGGCTTGGTAGTCTGCTTAATGGGCATGTATAGCGATGAACTTTTACCACCGATCGTTCTTCTACAAATCTACTCAATTCAATTAACCCTCAATGATTTACCCGCTTATTTTTTGTTAATAGTCTTAGGCTGGTTATCGGGCTATTTTGTGGTACCGATGAATGCTTTGTTACAACATCGAGGCCATGCATTGATGTCAACTGGCCAATCTATTGCTGTTCAAGGTTTTAACGAAAACTTAGCAGTATTGTTTATGCTTCTGATCTACTCAATTCTCTTATGGGTTAATCTCAGTTTGCCAGTCATCATCATTGGTTTTGGTGCTACAGTCTTTTTGGCTATGCTATTGATTATGTATCAACATTTCGTCGAAAATAGCGGTAGTCTCAATACGAGAAAGCAATCTTATGAAGAAGAATAATGAAGCGGACAGTACATATTTTAGAGTCGCAATAATAGATACATAAAAGTTCACACACCAATATTTAAGAGATGTTTTCTTTTGATGTCTTCGCTCATGCTCCTTTGGAGCTGCGCTCAAGTCCTGATGAGTCCGCCATAAATGAAAATACCAACCTAAAGGCCGGCATTTTTTTTAAAAACTATTCTTCCAAATCTTCGCTACTGTCGTCAATTCTATATTCCACTTTGAATTTTTTTAGTATTGCATGTAATGGCGGATTTCTATTCTCTGCGGATGAGTCGTTTAAATAGCAATAGCCATAAAAGGGTATTGGTTCTTTTTCAACTTGCTCACGATCTTCGCTTGTAAAGGTAGTCATCATATTCCTCCCTAAATTGAGTCAATGTCTGGTTACCTATGGGCTGTTAGAACAAACTGGTAGCAACCGGGTAAGGAGTGGAATTGCTCTTCATCTCCCATAAGTAGATCTTATTTTTCATGAACGAATGTGACATATCTATCGCACTCTAAAATATTTTGCAATAAATTTTACGAAGTGAAATTGTCATATTTGACCTTGATAAATATGCCTCAATTGTGACAAAAATCATCGATAAAATTCATAGAAGTGTCATAAGAAAAGTAGAGTATCTCGATCAAGTTCAATGATGAATCAATGGAGATAAAAATGCTAAATCTAAACCAAAGTGACAAAATTATTGACTTAAGAAGAAGGTCTGCCGAGTACTATCAAAAAGCTGCTTGGAATCAGCTATTGGCTCTTGACAACTATAGAGAGAAGAATCTCGAAGCGGCTGAGCGTTTTGCACAGTTGTCATTTGAAGATCAGATGTACGCGATGGAATATGCAGAATTAGCTGATGCTGAATCACTCTTACTTCTCGATCTGAATTTAGAGGAAGAATGTTAAGTAACAGGAGATCAACATTCTTACTTAGTAATCCTATTATTAAACGAGTGTTGCTTCTGCTGTTTTTGATGGGGGGTGAAGCTGGCTTTGCAACCACTGACTCAGATCCCTATGATCTGCAGGTATTGGTAGAGAAATCAGGAGCAGCCTTTAAGGTGCAAGCGAGCTACATGGCGCCAGTCAGTCAATGTGAGGCTTATACCTTTTTGACGAATTATGAAGATGTAAAAACTGTTCCAGGAATTGTTGAATCAAAAGTGCGCAAAAGGAATGGTAGCAAGGTCACTGTGGAGAGGCTCATTGAGGAGCGAATTTTATTATTCCCTATTCGACTTAGATCTGAGGTTGAATTTACTGAGCTTCCAAATCAAGGTTTAAATTTTATTCAGACTAAGGGTAGCATTAAGTCCTACGCAGGAACATGGCGACTTCAAGCCAATGAGAATAGTGTAATGGTTCGCTATGCAAGCATCATTGAACCAGACTCTATTATTCCTAGTGTGATCATAGAATATTTCATGAGAAATAATATTCGACGAGGTTTCGAGATGATGGCCGAAGGGATGGAGCGAAATCGAGATACCCTCAATTTAGCTTGCAGATAATTTTTTGGGTAATAAGGAATTCCTGGTGGCTCAGAAGGATAGCTAAGTTTGTAATCACTTCTTGATTGACTCATCAAATACAAGGAGTTGGAACGAAAAAAATTTTTTCATTTCAGAAAAATGACACATAACTATGGAGATAAATACTATTTTCACAAAAGTGTAATGATTTTGAAATATTCGAAGACTAAATTAATTTAACCCTATTAGTACTGATTGCGCTAACTTACAAGTGAAGGATAGAAAATGTTAAAAGTTTCAAAGAAATCGTTAGTCTGCTGTGCAGTTATGGTGACGGTAGGATTAGTAGCCTGCTCTGGAGGTTCTAGTGATAGTTCAACCTCAAGTATAACTACGCCTCCAAAGAATGTTATTTTCTTCCTAGGTGATGGTATGGGTATGACCACCATGACAGCTGCTAGGATTTATAGTGTTGGTGAAGATGGCCAGCTAACTATGGATACTCTTCCCGAAACTGGTTTCGTTAAGACCTTTTCAAATGATGCTCAGGTTACTGATAGTGCGCCATCCATGGCCGCCTACATGACAGGCGTCAAAATGAATAATGAAGTCATTTCGATGAGCACTCCAACTCAAGCCTACGATGCTAAAGGGGCTGCTTATACCTCTGGTCGTGATAGCACTTGCCCAAGCTTTGGCAATGGCGCAAGGGTCCCTACTGTATTGGAGCTCGCAATTGCTAATGGTATGAGTACGGGGGTCGTAACGACAGCGCGCTTAACCCATGCAACACCAGCAGCAACGTATGCCCATACCTGTAATCGCAATGGTGAAAATGATATTGCTTCACAGGCGGTACCAGGTAACAAAAACTTTAACAGCGCTCTAGGCGCTGGAGTTGATGTCATGTTGGGAGGGGATAGCACTTTCTGGCGTCCCGTAGGTGCTGTTCCGGCAGCTCCTACCTTAGGTAGAACTGATAAAGCAGATCTTGTAAAAGATATGCAAAGCGCAGGCTATTCTTTTGTTAGCGATGTGACTGGTTTAAATGCATTTACCCCAGGCGCAAACAAAAAGCTCTTTGGCTTATTTGATCAAGCTGTTACCCAAGGTCATATGTCCTATGAAGCAGATCGCAATCCTGCATTAGAGCCAAGTATTGCTCAGATGACCACTAAAGCAATTGACGTGCTATCGCAAAACAAAAAGGGCTATTTTTTAATGGTAGAAGGCGGTCGTATTGACCACGCTCTGCACGAAACTAACGGCAAGCGCGCTTTAATTGATACGGTTGCCTTTGATGATGCGATTAAGGCAGCTATTGCAAAAGTAGATTTGAAAAATACTTTAATCGTAGTTACTGCAGACCATGACCATACCTTAGTTTTAAATGGTTACGCTAAACGCACCGGTAAAACTACCAGTTCTGAGGCTGGCGTGTTAGGTTTAGTTAAGGACTATGTGCTCGGCGGTCTCACCAAAGATATCGCTGGCTTAGGCTACTCCATCATGGGCTTTGGCAACGGCGAGAACCGTCCAGCGACTCGAGGAGCCCTTACTGATGTGCAAACATCAGATCTGAACTATCACCAAGAGGCTGTCATTCAAACTTCTGCCGGCGGTGAAACGCACGGCGGCGCGGATGTATTTATTGGCGCAATTGGTTCTGGCGCTGAAAGTATTGGTGGCGTAATTAACAATACCGAGGTATTTAAAATCCTCAAAGCCGGCTTAGGTCTCTAATAATTCCCTATATACGAATACGAAAGATTTTGAAAATGAAAAAATATAGCTCTGGTCTTGCTGCCGCTAGTTTTCTGGGCATGGCTCTTTTTGCAACTGCTGCAACTGCTGCTGGTGAGGCAAAAAATGTCATCTTCTTTTTAGGTGATGGTATGGGTCCAACAACCGTCACTGCTGCTCGCATTTATGCCTATGGAGAAGGCGGCACTCTCAATATGGAAAAGTTAAAAAGAACTGCTCGTATTAAGACGTTTTCAAAGGATGCTCAAACTACCGATAGTGCACCGTCTATGGCTGCTTATATGACTGGTGTCAAAATGAATAATGAAGTCATTTCGATGTCTGCTGATACAGTAGCATGGACCTCAGCTGGTGTAGCGCTAGGTAGCCGGGCTTCAAACACTTGCAATACGGTTGCCAACAATGGCACTCCTGTTCCAACGATCCTAGAAGAAGCAATTGCTAAAGGTAAGGCTACTGGAGTAGTCACTACAGCCCGTCTTACTCACGCGACGCCAGCAGCAACCTATGCTCACATATGCAATCGTAATGCCGAAAATGATATTGCCTCTCAAGCTGTGCCAGGCAATGCTAACTTCAACAAAGCATTGGGTAAAGGTGTTGACGTATTAATGGGTGGTGATAGTACTTATTGGCAGCCTAAGAGCGGCACTATGTACAACGGTAGAGCTGATGGTATCAATTTGATTAGTGCCATGCAAACTTCTGGTTATAACTATGTTTATGACCTAGCCACATTTAATGCTGCGCCAGCATCAGCAGGTACTAAAGTATTGGGCTTGTTTGATCAAGCTGGTTCACAAGGGCATATGTCTTATGAGGCCGATCGTGATCCGACTAAAGAGCCCAGCCTTGCGCAAATGACTAAAAAGGCGATTGATATTTTGTCAAAAAATGGCAATGGTTATTTTTTAATGGTGGAAGGTGGTCGTATTGACCATGCACTACACGGTACCAACGCTTATCGCGCATTAACCGATACCATCGCATTTGATGATGCCATTAAGACGGCTTTAGATAACGTCGATTTAAGTAATACCTTGGTGGTAGTAACAGCCGATCACGATCACACTATGGCATTTAATGGCTACCCTAGTGTAGGTAATCCTATTCTTGGAAAAGCTGATAATTATGTCAATGTGAAAAAAGGGATCCCAGCACTAAGTTCTGGTGACAAGCTTCCCTACACAACTTTAGTGTTTGGTAACGGCTCTGGAAACGGGAACTTTACTACCAACGGTGGCGCCACACGTCTAGCTACCCGCGCTGATTTAACGGGTATTGACACTACAACTAAAGACTTTAACCAGGAGTATGGAGTGCAGCTTGGTACATCTGGCGCAGGTTCAGAAACCCATGGTGGTGGCGATGTGATGTTATTTAGTACGGGCGCTGGTAATGCAGGATTTAAAGGCACCTTAGATAATACTAAGGTCTATGGCCTAATCAAATCCGCCTTTGGGTTTTAATTACTTTTTTAGGTAGGGCAGATGTTCAAACGAAATTGGTGGTTATGTTTTGGATGCTTGGCAGGTATTTTTTTGACCTGCCCAGCATCTGCCCAAGAAAATACTGTTTATAAAATTGAGCACTATACGATGAGTGTAGGGCGGGATGGTATAACTAGAGAAACTAGCTACTCTGAAAATTTATACCGAAATGGGTCTCAGCTGCTATTTGTTAGAAATGCTCCTGCATCTCCTATGAAGAAAGACGCACATCAGCATCGGGATGAACGACATTTTGATTCTTCCTTATCTCCCCAATTGATTACTTTAAAAAAAAATGGTGAAGTAGATTTCACCTTTTTGGATTTAGAAAATAAGGTGCGCATTGAAGTTCCCAAGGTTGAATTCAATTCAGTAGGGTTTTCTGGTTCATGGATAAGTTCATATTCTCTAGTTGATCCTGCCATATTTAAGAAAATGGTTAAAAAAGGCCCCGGATCGCAAGTCGATACAGTCTGGTATGAGCAAATAAATGACAAGGGTTTTACACGCATTCTCTGGGATGAAAAAAATAAAATTGCCTTAGATGTAGAGGTAAGCAATAAAGATGGCTCCATGAAAAAAAGCTCTAAGTCTAAATTGATCAACTCCAATACTCCAAGTCCACTTTTCGCCAGTGCGAATACATTTAAAAGTAAAGTGATTTCAGACTACCGCGATTGATACTCTCGACTTATGAAATTAAATCGCGTGCGACAGTTCTTGTAAGCAAGTATTATCAGCTTTGAGCTGAGATTCCTCTAAGCGTCAGTCATAGAGTTGCTTTAAGGCAAATACTAAAATGCGATTTCCTAAAAAACTAGCCTCTTTGGTTCTAGCGCCCTTACTTTTAAGCTGTATGCCAGGATTTGCACAAGACATTCAGTACGGGGTAAGACCATATTACCTAATTGATGCCATGAAGGCTGGATCCCTAAAAAATCAGTTAAAAAGTTGTATGAGCATCACCCCCCAGAGATCTTCATTCTCAATAGCCCATCGTGGTGCTCCCCTGGAGTTTCCTGAGCATACAGTTCAGTCAAATAAAGCAGCCGCATTGATGGGGGCAGGTATTTTTGAATGCGATGTCACTTTTACTAAAGATAAACAATTGGTTTGTCGTCATGCACAAAATGATTTACAGGGGACAACGAATATTCTTTTAACTAATTTACAAGAGAAATGTACCAAGCCATTTATTCCGTCCAATGGTGCAGAGCCTGCAACAGCAGAGTGCCGAACAACGGATATCACTCTGAAGGAATTTAAAACCCTACGTGGCAAGATGGATGGAGTTAATAAAAATGCAAAGGATATTAAGTCTTACATGGCAGGTACACCATCTTGGAGGACTGAGCTATATTCCGAGGCTGGGGATACTTTATTAACACATCAGGAATCTATTACTTTATTTAAACAGTTTGGTGGTAAATTCACGCCAGAATTAAAAGAAGCTGTTGTACCGATGCCTTATTTAGGTTTTACCCAAGAGCAATATGCACAAGCTCTAATTAATGACTATAAGAATGCTGGTATTCCACCTAAAGACGTATTTCCTCAGTCATTTAATTTGAATGATGTTCTTTACTGGGTTAAAAATGAACCAGAGTTCGGAAAGCAAGCAATTTATCTGGACGGAAGGTATGAGCAGAAAGAATTCAATGCCGCTAAACCTGAACTATTGAAACCAACGATGCAAGAGCTTTATGCAAAAGGGGTGCGTTACATTGCTCCCCCGATATGGGTTTTGTTAACAACCTCCAGCAATGGAGAAATTATCCCATCAGCTTATGCAAAAGCGGCAAAAGATGCGGACTTAAATATCATTACATGGTCACTAGAGCGTGATGGCCCAATGAATATAGGCGGAGCTTGGTACCATCAGTCCATCAAATCGGCTATTCACTCTGATGGACAAATTTATGAAGTTTTAGATGTGCTTGCAAAGCAAGTTGGCGTTAAAGGAGTATTTTCAGACTGGCCTGCAACGGTTACATACTATGCTAACTGCATGGGCCTTAAGTAAATACAGAATCAATTTTTCGAAGAGTCCTTTTAAGAATCAAAGTTTTAAGATTGTTGTCCTAAGTACTAAGAGACTACTTCTTATGTGTAAACCCATTACACAAAACATTACACACCAACAAATAAGCGACGTAAGCTCTTGAAATCCTGGTGCTTACATAAATATGTTTGATGGATTAAGGTTGTGACGTAATATAAGCTTTACATGACAATTATCTTGGAGAGAAAACATGGCACTAAGAATTAATGATCTATCACCAAACTTCACAGCAGATTCAACCTCTGGAAAATTAACCTTACATGATTGGATTGGGGATAGCTATGCTATTTTATTTTCTCATCCAAAAGATTTCACGCCGGTATGTACTACTGAGTTTGGCGCAGTAGCCCAGCTAGCGCCTGAGTTTGCCAAGCGTAATACTAAAGTTATGGGTGTCTCGGTTGATAGTGTGGATGATCATCAAAAATGGAAAAAAGATATCGCTGCTTTTGCTGGGGTACCTGCAGACTTTCCAATTATTGACGATACCTCTTTGCAGGTAGCAAAACTCTACGATATGTTGCCGGCAGATGCTTATCTACCAGATGGTCGCACGCCTGCACATAGCGCAACTGTCCGTACCGTATTTATTATTGGACCAGATAAGAAGGTACGTCTAACCATTTCTTATCCAATGTCTGTTGGGCGTAACTTTGCAGAAATTCTTAGGGCCTTAGATGCTATTCAGGCAACCGATGGCAAGCCATTAGCAACTCCAGCAAACTGGGTTCCTGGACAAGACGTTATCGTGGCACTAGCTCTCAATGATGAACAGGCTAGCGCTCAATTTGGCAAATTAGATATTAAGTTGCCTTATCTGCGTTACGCCAAAGATCCAAAAAAATAAACAGCCATGGAGCTTTGTAGATAAAATTGCTTGTTCTGTGACACAGCTATATTTACTAGGCTGCTAAATCAATAATCACAAATCCTGCGGCGATGATATGCATCAGAGTAATGACAACTGACAAGCCAAATGATAAAGTTTGACTACCAGCGCTATGAGCCTTGGCCAGCACCCAGCACCCTCTTAAAAGATTTAGAGCGCTCTGCTCATGTAACGAAAACAATCATCCATAAGCTAAATCTGGGTCAGGAAAAAGTTGCTCTATTACCTGAGTTAAACCCTCCTCATTGGGAGTTTGGCCATCTCATTTGGTTTCAAGAGTTTTGGGTGCATCGACACGGGGCTTCATCTAACCCATCTCTTCTACCTGATGCAGATGCTTTATTTAATTCATCCGAGATTTTTCACGATCAACGCTGGCAAGTTCAATTGCCATCGATTGAGATCTTAATGAAGTACTTCTTGGATGTGACGGAGTGCTCTTGCGCCCTTCTTAGGTCTGGATCTTTATCTCCTGAGCAGTCTTACTTTATGCAACTGGCGATCTTTCATCAAGATATGCACAATGAAGCATTTGCTTACATGTGGCAGCGCTTAGCATACGCATGGCCTGTTGAGAGAGGGGCAGAAGTTGCTATGTTGCAGACGAGTAGCTTAGAGCCGAAGTATATTGATATGCCTGCAAGCCAAATTCAGCTGGGGTCTGTTCCATATTCAGGCTTTATTTTTGATAATGAAAAATGGCAGCATGAAGTATTTGTGCCCCATTTTTCAATTTCAAGTCATGCAGTCACTAATGGTGAATATTTAGAGTTTTTAAGATCTCTCAGTGATGCAGGAGCAAGCTCTGTGGAGCATCAACCGGCGTATTGGAAAAAAGATGGTGATGTGTGGTTTGAGCGGTTTTTTGATCAGTGGCTAGAAATAGATCTAAAAGCGCCTGTAAGGCATATCTCTGCTCACAATGCAGAACAGTATTGTTTATGGCGAGGTGTTCGACTGCCTACTGAAAATGAGCTTAATGTACTGATGGCAACACCAAATACTCATTGGCTTCATTCCAACTTATGGGAATGGACTAGTAGTACTTTTATGCCTTTTGAGGGTTTTAGCCCTGACCCTTATCATGATTATTCAACCCCATCGTTTGATGGTAAGCACCGAGTTTTAAAAGGCTGGAGTGTGTTTACCCCTAACTATCTGCGTCGCCCCCAATTTCGTAATTATTATCTACCATCCCGCAATGACTTTTTTTGTGGCTTTCGTACCTGTTTCATATAAATTAGGTAAGCTCTCAAACTTGCCCATTTATCTTTTTACTTTAAATTGAGTTATTCAACATGACATACAACGGTCGTCTTACCTCCCTCTCTCATGGCGGGGGCTGTGGCTGCAAAATTGCTCCCGGTGTTTTGAGCGATATTCTCAAATCCTCTCCTATCCGCCAGATACCCGCCGCACTTCTTGCGGGCTCTGATAATAATGAGGATGCTGCTGTTTATCAGATTAATGAACATCAAGCGATCGTGGCAACTACAGATTTCTTTATGCCGATTGTTGATGACTCTTATCAATTCGGGCGCATTGCTGCGACTAATGCAATCTCAGATATTTACGCCATGGGTGCACAACCCCTATTCGCCTTGGCGTTATTGGGTATGCCAATTAATGTTCTACCCCTAGAGGTGATCCAGCAGATAACGGCTGGGGGTGAATCAGTCTGTGCAGAAGCCGGAATTATGATTGCCGGTGGTCACTCAATCGATACTGTAGAGCCTATTTATGGCTTGGTAGCAATTGGAGTAGTCGATCCTAAAAAGCTCAAGCGCAATAGCGGTGCAAAGTTAGGCGATAGCATCATCTTAAGCAAGCCTTTAGGTGTAGGCATTCTTTCTGCTGCACTAAAAAAGGAGCAGTTATCTGATGCGGCTTATCAGGAAATGATTGCTCTAACAACTAAGCTCAATAAGCCAGGTGTAGCGCTATCGCAGCTTGATAGTGTTCACGCGCTAACGGATGTGACAGGATTTGGCTTAGCTGGACATTTATTAGAGCTCTGTAGGGGTGCAAAGCTTTCGGCACAGATTCAGTGGGACTCGATTCCAGTGATTTCTGAAGCGGTAAAACTTGTGAAAGAGGATATATTTACTGGAGCATCTCCTCGCAATTGGCTCGGTTACGGGCATGAGATTTCGATGGCCTCTCATCTGAGCGCATGGCAACAAAATCTCTTATCTGATCCCCAAACCAGTGGAGGTTTATTAATCTCTTGCAGTCCAGAAGCCACCGAGCAAGTTTTAGAAATTCTTAGGGCAGATGGATTTATGCATGCCCAAACAATAGGTCACTTTGTTGCAGGATCTGGTATTTCTGTGACCTAAGCATTACTTTTATCAAATCAATAGAAAGCGCCTTAAAAATGAAATTGAATGTTCTTAAAATGAGATTTTCTCTGAGTCTAGTTTTAGCAATGTTATGCGGTAGCATGCTTGCTCTTCAAGTAAATGCACAAGGAGTTTTGCGTGTTTCAGCTATCCCAGATGAGTCACCCACCGAGTTGCAAAGAAAATTCTTACCTTTAGGTGAATATCTCTCTAAAGAAACGGGTATGAAAGTCGAATTCATTCCCGTGACTGACTATGCGGCTGTAGTAGAAGCGCTGGCAACCAACAAAATTGATATGGCTTGGCTAGGTGGGTTTACCTATATCCAGGCAAAAATTCGTACGAATGGCGCCGTCAAGCAGACTCGGCAAATAGTATTAACTCCTGTCAAATACTTTTATTCGTCTTAACGAACTTTGCTACAGTTGATGAGGTAAAGGTTGGCCTTAAGAAAATTTTTGTCAATCGCTCAACTGTTGCTGCCTACAAGAATCAAACTCCTCCTGTTCGAGTTCCCCTTCATGATGCCAATGGAAATAGTATTGTGATCGAGTATATAAAGGGTGAATTAGTCATTACAGATAATCCAACGCATGTCTGTACAAACGATCCTGTACTGAGTGAGCAATTTAATAATATTGGTAACTATGCTAATTTGACAAATATTGAACAAAAACCTTTACTTATTAATGGTGCTACTTATCAGTCCCCTAGTTCAGGTAACGGCTTGCATGGTTTGCCAGGTGATTACTTGAGTCCGAGTCGCTTTATTCGAGCATTGTTTCTCTCAAAGTCTGTCCCAGTTGAATACAACACTGAAAAAATGGTAAATGCAGCCTGGCACATTACTGGTAGCTTTGATATTCCACCGGGAGCAATTACTTTGACTGCAGATAATCCTTATGGCGGGGGTGTTGATGGCCTTGAGATTACTGAATGGATCATTGTTGCTGATAATAAAAATATGATCTACAACGTCAAAATGTTTGAAACGACTAATGTCTATGCATTTGATCTAAAGAAAATTAATTTTGATGCTAAGGAGCTTACCTATCTCAAGCTAGATAAGCCACAGATGCCAATTCAGATGAATTGACGGATAAATGTAGCTCACTTAAGACCCGCTTTGGCGAGTTTTTTGCTACGAAACACTATCATTGCAATGAACGGCTTATTCTTTGCAACCCAATAGATACACTAGGCTTTCTGCTGAGCTGAAAAGACAAAGTCTTAAATGGGTTTATAGACCATTTCTAACATAGAATTGGGTATCTGCATAAAGAGTGAACGAGGTTAAATATGGCTTCAGGATTTAAAGGTAAAAGTAAGAATGTTTCCCTAGAAGAGCTTGTAGCTAAGGTTCCTAACGGCGCCTCTCTAGCTCTGGGGGGCAGCTTTTTACATCGTGGCCCTTTTGCATTTGTAAGAGAGCTCATTCGCCAGAAAAAAAGTCAGCTAGAAATTCTGAAGCAGTCCCCTGGCTACGATATCGATATTTTGTGTAGAGCAGGAATTGTGCGAAAGGTAAGGGCTGGTATTGTCGCAATGGAAGGTAACTTTGGTTTAGCACCCTCTTATAGAAAAGCCATTGAGTCAAAAGCAGTAGAGTTAGAAGAGCATGCTTGTGCAACATTGACGGCAGGCTTGAGAGCTGCAGCCTATGGAATTCCATTTCAACCCTGTGGTGGTTTACAAGGTAGCGATATTCCTAATATTAATGGCTGGAAGAGAATGGATGATCCTTATAGTCAGGGCGACCCAGTTTGGGTGATACCAGCCATTACTCCTGATATAGCAATTATTCATGCTAATGAGGTTGACAGACATGGGAATGTCCGTATCTATGGTACTTCGCATTGGGATCGAATCATGAGTCGCTCCGCAAAAACAGTATTAGTCACAGCAGAAAAATTAGTAGAGGATCATATATTCACTGATCAGCCCGAGATGACTTTGATTCCATACTTTATGGTTGAATCTTTTTCAATCATTCCTCAGGGCGCATGGCCAGGTTCTTGTTGGCCCGAATATGAAATTGATTATCCGGCAGTGGAGGAATACATGAGCTCTTTGAGCCAAGATGTTTTGGATGCACATTTGAAAGCTGCATCTAAAAAATTGGAGCTGATCAATGCCTAATTCATGGTCTCCGTTTTCATATATCGTTACCAACCTCGCTAGATTTATTCGGCCTAATGAAATTACCTTTAGCGGAGTCAATTCAAGTATGCCGATGCTGGCCTGTTTAATGGCTAAGCGTGCTTATGATTGGGATTACATTTACATCAATGTGGCTGGGGGTGTAGATCCAGAGCCCTCATCTATCCCACTATCTAGTTCAGATCCAGTATTGGCTGAAAATACTGCTTCTATTTTTGATAATGAAGATTTTTATGATCTTTGTACCAGAGGGCGTATGGACCTCACGTTTTTGGGCGCTGCGCAAATCGATGGAGAGGGGTCTGCTAATAACTCGGTCATTGGTGATTGGCATAGTCCAAAGGTACGCTTACCTGGAGGCGGTGGTGGAGCGGTAATGTTGCCAACTGCTAGACGAGCCTGCACTTGGCGTACGGAGCACTCGAAGAGAACATTGGTTGATAAGTTGGATTTCCGAACTTCCTGGGGAGGCTTTCATGGGGTAGTGACACCCATTGCAGTATTTATAAAGCGCGATGGACGTTTAGCCTTAGAGAGTTGGCACCCCGAGTCAAGTCTTGAAGAGGTTAAGGAAAGAACAGGGTTTGCCTTTGATGCTTCACAAGCAAAACCAACGGAATATCCTACAAGTGCAGAAATTGAAGCCTTACGATCACTTGACCCACAGGGTCACTTTGAGCGTGATGCCGCTGTGAGTATCCGTATTGCAGCACATGCAGCTCCATAGCCATTATCAATATTGACTACTACTATCCCTGAAGTGCAACTGCTTAAAGCTGCATTGAGCGCAGTGCGCCCACCTTCAGCGGCACCATAGCCAACTGAAGTAGGGACGGCAATAACAGCGCTATTCACTAAACCACCTAATACAGTAGGGAGTGCACCATCCATTCCGGCAACAACGATAATGATGGGGAATTGAGCGATCTCATCAAGTCGTTCAAGAAGTCGCCATAGGCCAGCTACCCCAACATCATGGATTAATTCAGAGCGATGACCAAAAAAAGTTAAGGTTCGAGCAGCTTCTGTAGCAACTGCTACATCACTAGTTCCTGCACTGATAATGGCAATATTCTTTTCAGCAGAGAGAGGATGTGGTTTAGAAAAAAATCCAGTATTGGAAATAGGATCAAAATCAACTTGCTTCTTCAGATTTTCTGAAATACCTTCTAATTTAGTCTGCGTAAGATGGGTCAATAAAATTGATTTTTCATGCTGCATTACTGCTTCAAGAATATTGTTGATTTGTTCAGAAGTTTTTCCACCACAAAAAACGGCTTCATCTAAACCCGTTCGCTGTTGACGGTTCAAATCAAGCTTAAAGTCGGGCGACTGCATGCTTATCTCCAATAAAAGCGCTGCCGGTAATATAGGGTGCAAACTCAATTACTTTATCAGGATGATTCTTCTCTACCATTTGTCGAATGGTATTTTTAAGATGGTTTCTGACTGACGATTGATCTACGGACAATAAAAAATTGAGGCTATCATTATCTAATTCAACTGAGACTGATTTAGAGCGAATGCGACAACGTACAGCTGAAGCCTTTAAAGATTCATTTATCAGACTCTCAACTCGATGTATCAACGCTAGTGTGCTTACTTGAATAGGTATTCCAGTTTCAATGCGACTTGATAGACAGGGCGATGAAGGCAGATTAGCAAGCTCTCCTAGACCTAACTCAAGTGCCATAGCCCTAATCATAGATTTATCAACCCCCCACTTTGCAAAGGGATGAATAACATCTAGATTGGAAGCAGCCTCTAATCCTGGTCGATATTCCAAAAGATCATCAGCATTCGTACCCGAAAAAATTTGTGCTGAGGTTTTCTTTGAAATTGCAGAGATTGCTGTATAGAGAGACTGTTTGCAATAAAAGCATCGATTGACTGGATTTGTTAAATAGCGCTCGTCATTAAATTCACCAGAGTAGATTTCTATTAAGTTCCAGTCATATCTTTTTGAGAGTGCGCGAACACGTTCTGTTGCCTCTGGGGGTACTGCTGGTGAGATAGCGTGGAATACCTCTAAAGAGGCATTACTTACTAGACCAGCTATTCTCGTTAGAGTGATACTATCAATTCCACCACTAAGAGCAACTGCAATCTTAGGAAATCTGCTGATTTCCTCCTTAATCATTCCAATTTTTTCAATAAGCTGGCTATTTGACATCTTTTTTCAAAACTTGTTGTTCTGAGATTTGCTTGTTTATTGATCTTTGTGATGCGCTAGAGGAGATTGCTGCGATATCTGCAATTTCTGCCTTAGCAGTGACTTCATTATTTGGCCTCTTTGCGATTTTTACTCTAGTTTTAGGTTGGTCAAGATAGACATCTGATCGACTTAATATTTTTCTTTCTAGTTTTGCGATACGAAGCCCCAAAGTGCTTGTTTCAATAAAGCACTGCTCACATACAGATTCCAGGACATCGGGCTTTACTAAAATTTGGACTTGCGTCAGCATGCGCCCTTTTTTCCCAAATAAAGAGCCCTGATAAACCTCAATAACACCTGGGCATTGCCGTAGCGCATCGATCCCAATAGCGAGATCTTCTGAGGTTTGATCATCGATTTCAAAAGTAATTGTGGAAATATGGTCATCATGAATGGTTTGTTCGCTAGCTTCGAAAGCTAGGCACCGCAGCACATTGGAGATGTTAGTAAGTTTTTTTGTGCCAAAACCATTTCCGTAACCCCAAATCGATGTACTTGAAGAATGATCTGGTTTAGAGATCGATAATAAGTATTTCACAATAGTTGCTCCTGTTGGAGTCACTCGTTCGCCTTGTACCCCATCATCAACCACTGGGATACCCTTCATTAGGATTGCAGTCGCAGGAGCTGGTATTGGTAAAAGACCGTGAGCAGTTTTTACGGTTCCACCACCGATAGGCAAAGCTGAAAAAGTCCACTCAACACTTCCGAGGGCATCAATAAAATAAGCTGCTGCAACAAAGTCAATAATCGAATCCCAAGCTCCTACTTCATGGAAGCTCACATCTTCTGGTTTAATACCGTGAACTTGAGCTTCTGCTACAGCTAAGAGTGAGAATAAATTCAAAGCATGAGAAATGACTTCAGCCTTGAGACCAGAATTTTTTAGAAGCTTACAAATTTCAGCGTATTGGACGTGATCATGGTCATGACTATGTGAATGACCATCATGGTGATGGGAATGGGCATACTCTACGGCATCAAATCTCAACCCCTGAAGCACGCCATCATGATGGTTTACAAACTCTACCTTTCCTTTAGATGATTGAGGAAATTTTTCTATTCCTTCAATCATCGCTTTCGCTAGCTCGGGGAAAGTATCAGCTAGAGCTGCAACAAACATGTCTCCTGCAATACCCCCAACCAAATCAAGATGAATACGTGTAATGTGTTTTGTCACTCTTAGGCATCCACGCGAAACTTAATTCTGGGTTTACTCCAAAAGCTTGGAGCAACTACTACCCTAGGATTTTCTCCAACGATTTTTTTGGCCATCTTCCATGCAGCCTCGAAGTTTGGCGTTGTATTCATCCCAATAGCTCTGAAGGCAGCAGGATTAGAGGTTCCGGCCATGATCACTGCGCTAGCACGATTGAGGGTGTATTCATTTTCATATAACAACCAGAATGGGTGCAGTGGGGGATACCCATGACCATGAGTGTACTGATGAACATATTCAGGATTATTGTTAAATTCATCTTCAAAATCAATGAGCCCACGAGGACTATGTAGTGTTCCATATACCTCAATTACTTTTTTGTAAGAGGGGTAGAGTTGAGGATCAATGTAGCCTGAAGTGGGAGATACTGCAATTACTACACCACCTTCACGCAGTATGGGTCCTTGTGCGTTGTAGCGGGGAAGTGTAAAAGTACCAGCACCAGCAATTAAGGTGTTATTGGCATTGCCATATGAAAAACTGGCCGATAGACCAACAATCAGAACATCAGCTTGTGGCGCATCACAGACAAAACGACTTGACGCTAACTCCCATGCTGGCGCTTTAATGGCACTTGCATGTCCTGCATGCACTCCGATCATTTTTCCGCCAATGCCATTAATAGAATTGATGTAAAAGACTTGTTTACCGGTAGCTTGTTCCATAAAAGCACTCATTTCATCTTTTACGTTAACTGGCTTTTTCTTTTCACCAGTTGCTAGTTTGATGGCATCTGGATCTGGGATTGCATTAATGCTGTGGTGAGATGCAATGCTCTTTGTAGAGGCAAGGCCGATGCATACTCCAGTGCCGGTATAACTAGGGCCTTGCGCAGACGAGACATTACCTTGATAAATCATTAGGTCTGCATCTAAATAGCGCTTATTGTGTTCTACGTATCTTCCGCTTTCCGTAATTCCAAGATAAGTAAGCTCATCTTGATTAGAGCAGTCATGATTGACGATGGCATTAAGACGCCAGAAGCGATTAAATAAAGTTGGACCAAGATGATTTGCTAATTCTGTACGAGTAGGTTTGCGATGATTGCTAGAGGCGCAAATAAATAAAATATCTCGATCTTTGATGCCTGCGCGATTGAGCTCCTCTACCAAAATAGGCAAGATGGTTCTTGCTGGTAAATTTGGTCTTGTAATGTCATCAAAACCAATGGCTACTTTCATACCTGGTTTAGCCAAGGCAGATAGAGCTGGCATTCCTGAAGGATTCGCTAGAGCATTTAAAACAGCATCGCGGGCATTCTCAATGAGGGCGCCTTCTTGGTATTCGATAATCGATGCGCTATCCGGTACCTCAATATCAATTTTTCGGTCCCCATAATCGACTGCTACTTTCTTGGTTCCCATTAATTAGCCCTTTGCTGTTGAAAATACTGCCCGTAGGTCATTTCTGGTGACTTTACCCATGGCATTACGAGGTAATTTATCACTAAAGGCTACGTATTCAGGAACTTTGAAGGGGCTCAGCCGTTCGCGACAGAAATTAATAATTGAATCAGCGTTTAAGTCTTTGGAGGAGACCACAACTAGGCCAACACATTCACCCCAAATTGGATCAGAAAGGCCCACTGCAGCGGCTTCAATAACATCCGGATGCATGGCTGCAACTTGCTCTACCTCTAGAGGAGATATATTTTCGCCACCCCGAATAATCATTTCTTTTTTTCTACCAACAATAAAAACAAAGCCTTCTTCGTCTATGGTGGCTAAGTCACCTGAATGAAGCCAACCATTTTGAATGGTGGAGCTAGTATTGACAGGGTCTAGATAATATTCTTTCATGATTAATTCACTCTGAATTAATAACTCTCCGACTTCATTTACCCCTAATGAATTATTGTTTTCATCAATAACCTTCACTTTTTGTGGAGCTAAAGCTTGGCCAATTGAACCAAACTTTCTTTTCCCATTGATGGGATTCATGGTGTTAATTGCAGTGGTCTCTGTAAGACCAAATGTTTCTAAAAGTAAATTTCTTCCAAAGCGGTTTTCAAAGCGCTCCGCTAATTCTTTTGAAGTCGGCGCAGATGCAACTTTGATGTACTTTAGAGAAATTTCACCTGAGGAGGGTGCCTGCTTTTCATGCTCAAGCAAGAGAGACAAAATAGTAGGGGAAACACTAGATGAATTAACTGCGTAGTTCTTACATTCATGCCAAAAATTACTGGCAGAGAAACGTTTTCGCAGCACAACGCTAGCACCTCGATATAAAAACGGTAGGTTGCTAAACATGAGTCCATTGGTATGGAAGAGAGGCATCACACATAGAGTGCGATCACTCTCTTGGATCTCAAAACCTTGGCTCACAATTTGTGCTGCTGAACATAAATTATGATGGCTGAGTAAAACCCCCTTGGGATTACCTGTGGTTCCTGATGTGTAGAGCAATAAAGCGCCATCATCAGTAGCGATGTTCTCAATGCTGATCGCACTATCAGAATAATTTTTTAATTCGTCATCACGGTGAGCTGTGATGGTGAGATTTTCTGGGGCACGCAATACTAAAATTTTGGGCGAATGCTTTATTAGGGGCAATGTATTACTCAGAACCTCTATAAATTCGGGAGAAATGACGATGCACTTACTTTGCGCATGGTTAAGAATATAGGCGAGCTCAGTGGGAGTTAGGCGATTATTGATCGGGTTTGCAACTGCTCCAGCTTTAAATGCTCCAAAATACCCCGCTATCAGTAAAGAGTCATTTAAAGAGACAAAGCTAACTCTATCTCCAATACCAACTCCAGTAGATTGAAAGAAATGGGCAAATTGGTTTGATAGCTTATCCAAGTCTTCATAACTCAGAACCTCATCCTCAAAAAAGATGGCAGGTTTCTCGCTATTATTACGAGTAATAATATCTTGAGCGAGCATATTTAATTGCGCTTCAATTTAAGGCGGATGATGAGCGTTTAACAACATTAGCCCATTTAGCCATCTCGTCTTTAAGCAAGCGGCAAGTTTCCTCGGGAGTAGTGCCCAATGCCTCAGAGCCTTGTTTTTTAAACGCACCGATTACTTCTGGTGTTTTTGATAAAGCCTGTACCTCACGCGAAAGTCGGTTGACGATCTCAGGGGATGTGCCAGCCGGTGCAAGTAGTGCATAGGCGTTAGATACTTCGTATCCAGCAACACCTTGCTCTTGAATAGTGGGAAGGTCCGGCAAGGAAGGGGCACGTTTAGCACTTGTCACGCCTAAGAGTCTTATCTTCCCAGTGCTTACATGCGGAAGGAGGGCGGGCATAGTGTCAAAAACCATATCAATCTGTCCACCAAGTAAGTCTGCTACTGCAGGGCCACTACCTTTATATGGAATATGCAATAGCTGTGTGTTTGTCATTGCTTTAAATAATTCTCCTGCCATTTGCTGTGGAGTACCCGCACCAGCTGAGCCAAAACTTAATTTATTAGGTTGGGCTTTAGCTAAGGCAATGAGCTCTTGCACATTCTTTGCTGGTACTGAGCTATTCACTGCTAATAGCATTGGCGTTGATGAGGTCATGGAAATACATGCAAAAGCAGTAGCGAAGTCATAGGCAGGCTTCTGTGATGGCATTGCAGCATGGATACTGTGACTTCCAAGCGCACCTAGTAAAAGCGTGTAGCCGTCTGGAGGAGATTTTGCTACCGCTTCAGCACCAATTTCACCACCAGCTCCAGCGCGATTTTCAACAATAAAAGACTGACCAAATTTTTCACTTAAAAATTGAGCATAGACTCGACCTGAGGCATCACTTGCACCACCTGGAGGAAATGGGACGACTATTTTGACTGGCTTATTAGGCCAAGCTTGCGCGCTGACAAGAGAGGTGACGGACGCTAGCATCAAAGCTAGCAATCCAATGCTTAATTTTTGGCTTAGTCTCATAGATGTCTCAATATATATAGTTGTAAAAATAAATTTTATTATCAAGGATTGGAATCCTAAATAATCTTGACCTTATGGAACTTTACCACTAGGATCGAAAGAAAAGTAAATGAAATTTTTGCCTTCATTTGATGAGATAGTTGGTCCACTATGCAGAAAAAGCAGTCGCTAAAGCAAAAAATAATGGTCAATTCAATCTGACTTACTCTAACTACTTAATCAATCATTTGTCGGTGCAAATATGAAGCATTTAAAAATAATCCTCTTTTTCTTTTTCATCAGTTTTGCTAATTTACTAATGGCCCATCCAGGTCATGTTGGGGATCCTGGATTTATGCAAGGTTTTTTTCATCCATTTAGTGGCTTTGACCACTTTCTAGTGATTTTATTGGTTGGTTTTTGGAGTGTTTTTGTACTCAAAAATTTTTGGCTTGGTCCGCTGATTTTTATGGTGGGGATGATGTTTGGAGTTTTCCTTGGACTTATAGATCTCAATATAGAATGGCTTGAACTTGGGATTTCAATCTCAGTAATGGCTCTTGGCCTTTTCATTTTTCTGAAGAAAAATCTGGATCTACGTATGAGCCTTTTTCTGATAGGAATATTTGGTGCATTTCATGGTTTGGCCCATGTTCAGTATTTGAATTTTATGCACAGCAATTTTATTTATAAATCGCTTGAGGACTTAAGTGGATTATTACTTGCAACTTTTGCCCTCCACCTTCTTGGCGCTGGTATAGCTAAAATATCAAAACATCAAATTTCAATAGTCAGTCAAGGCGCAGGATCCATTGCTTTCATTTATGGACTTATTCTTACTGCTCGACTAATCTAGTTTTATTTAAGAATATTGGCAGCGAGCATTTTGCTAATTTGGTCTTCACTAATGCCAATGCCTTTAAGTAGCTCGTAGGTATGCTCTCCCAGCGATGGCGCTGCATTGCTTACTAATTGGGTTCCATTATCTAAGGTAAATCCTAGCCCAGCTGTTTTGATGGTTTTATTAGACTGCTTAAAAGTCATAAAAGGGGCTGAAACATTCGATCCTTCAATAAGCTCATCTAAGAATTCAGAAAGAGTTCGTACCTTGGCTGCAGGAACACCTACTTCATTAAGGCGAACTTCAAGATCCGCAGCAGAATTTTTTGCAAATACCTTTTGAATTTTTTGTTTAATAAGATCAGCCTGTCTTGCTATAACAAAGCCCTCGTTTATTGCATTAAATGCCTCTAGATCCAAGAGCTCAGGGTCAGAGCAAATCTCATCTAGATTTAAAAGATGCATCATTTTTTTAAATTGCGTTGGTGTATTAGCAGCTGTTGATATCCAGCCATCTACGCACTGGAAAGTATCTGAAGCAGGGCTGCCACTATAGCCTTTATTTCCTAGCCGTTTAGCTATTTTTTTATCAGTCAAATAGTCAGTAGTAAATGGATACATTAGCATCAGAGCTGCTTGAACAAGAGATGTTTCAATATATTGACCTAGGCCATATTTTTCTTGTCGATAGATAGCGGACGTAATTGAGAGCGCTCCTAGCATTCCGACAGCAACATCAATTACTGGAAATCCTACTTTGATAGGATTTCTATCTTGTTCGGGGCCAGACATCATCATCATGCCGCTGAGTGCCTGAATGACTTGGTCATAACCACCCCTAGTAGCCCAATTACCTTGTTGGCCATATCCAGAAATCGAGCAATAGACTATTTGAGGATTAATCTTTTTGATGGACTCATAGTCCAAGCCATATTTTTTGACTACTCCAGGACGAAAGTTTTCAATAAATACCTTGGCATCTTTTGCAAGACTGCGAATAGCATCTGCTCCCTCTGTGGTTCGTATATCAACGGCTAATGATTTCTTTCCAGCATTCAGGCTTGAAAAACCTGTGGGCCTATCTGTAGAGAGCGATTCTTTATTGGCCCTCATAACATCACCAGATCCTGGCTTTTCTATTTTGATGACTTCTGCACCTAACTGGGCAAGATAATACGAGGTTAATGGTCCAGCGATGACATGGGATATATCAATGACCCTAATGCCCTTTAGTGATGCTGTCATGGGTGTATCTATTCTCCGCTAATACCAGTTAGACGGATAATCTCAGCCCATTTTTTGTTTTCACTAATCATATAAGCAGCAAAGGCCTGAGGGCTTTGGCTTGGAGTGATGATATTTCCCGCATCTTCATACGCAGTTTTCAAGGCGGGATTTGATAGTGCTTTGGTAATGCCTTGAAAAAGAATATTAATTCTATCTTGAGGTGTTTTAATTGGAGCCCAAATGCCAAACCAGGATTCCTGAATGGTAAGCTCGTTTTTCATGATTTCATTAAGAGTTGGTACGTCTGGAAACTGAGCCAATCGATTTTTGCTTGTGACTGCTAGAGCGCGAAATTTACCCCCTTTTACTAAAGGAACTCCTGTTCCTGCAATTGGAAAGGCAAATTGAGTATCACCGCGTAATAGTGATGCAGCAATTTCAACAGAACCCTTTAAAGGTATATGTGAAACTTTTAAATTATTGAGCGACACAAAAGTAGCGCCTGCAATATGAGCTGAAGTTCCAATACCGCCTGAGCTGTAATTCATCGCCCCTGGAGTTGCTTTTGCAGCATTAATTACATCCTCCACCTTCTTATATGGAGAATCATTGGCAACTACCATCACAGTTGGTGAGGAGTACATATTGCCGACAGGAGCAAAATCTACTAAGGGGTTAATAGAGAGATCTGGCTTCATGATTTTCTGCACCAATTGAATGTTTGATCCAAGAAGTAGGGTATATCCGTCAGGTGCTGACTGGGCAACAAATTGAGTTGCAAGTACACCCCCAGCACCAACCTTATTTTCAACAATGATGGTTTGTTTTAGGGCTTCTCCAAGATATGGAGATACTTGTCGCAACTGAACATCTGGCCCACCGCCAGCTGCATAGGCAGAGATGGTTTTAATTGGCTTATCAGGAAAATTGGATTGACCAAAGACAGGTATCGATACCGTACATATTAAAAGTGCAATCTTTAAGAAGAGTTTATGAGCCATGTTTTTTCTATTAGTTCTCAAATTGAGTTCAAGTTCAGGTGAGCTCACCAGGAAGGTAAGTCATTATTACTAATGTACTTGGTAATCTTAATACATGCCCTAAACTTTTATTATTAACCTATTTCATGACTGGGATAAAGCCATCACGGTTAGGCATTCTCACTAGAGCTAAAGTCTTAGCGTTCATTTCATCATCAATGCCAATAATCTTATTCATATATAAAATGTATGCAGTAGTACCATAGATTTCGTTATTAGTGAGCGATTGAGGTTGTGAATGAGGCATTGCCCTTCTAGTGTAATCAAACAAGGTAGTTGTATACGGCCAGTAACTGCCAACTGTTTTTATAGGTTTATCAGTATTTAATGCGCCACCGCCTACTAAGCGATTAGCTACGCCGCCTTGGCCTTGATTTCCATGACATGCAGCACATTTTTCTTGGTATACCTTTTCACCTTGTTTAGCGGTTGCTCCACCAGAAGGTAGGCCATCTCCATTTGGAGCGATATCAATATTCCAAGCGGCAATTTGTGCTTCACTAATGGGTTTACCCAAATTATTGTATTGAGTGTTGGAAGTTTTACTACTACTACAACCTATCACTAATGTGACCCAAATTAGGATTGTGAAGTAATTAGCGCGCATTAGAAACCTCCCCATTGCTGGCAACTAACCATGGTTGTATTGCGTTATTGTGATAGAAGGCGTTGGAGCTTCTTGCCTTTACGACAGATTCCAGTGTTGGTTGTACATCACCTGTTGAATCAGTGGCTCGACTCAAAATTGTTGCGCTATCTCCATTCCATTGCCAAGGCAGACGAAAACGGGTTAAACAACGATCCATGATTGGGCCTTCCAGAGTGGAATCCTGCCACGATTTTCCACCATCTACCGAAACCTCAACGCGACGAATTTTCCCGCTACCAGTCCAAGCAATTCCTGAGATTTCATAAAAGCCTGGTTTACTTAATTTCATGACTGCAGAGGGACTGGTAATCACTGATTTAACACCCATCACAAATGTAAACTGCAATGCCTTACCATCAGCCCCTAAATCGGTATAGGCTGATGTTTCTTCTCTTGTTTGCCATGGTTCAGTTCCTAATTTCAGTCTTCGTAACCACTTCACACTCATGTTGCCCTCAAATCCAGGAATAAATAAACGTAAAGGGTAGCCTTGTTCGGGGCGGAGCATTTCACCATTCTGAGAGTATGCAACGATGACATCACTCATTGCCTTATCAATGGGGATGCTCCTTGTCATCACAGCGCTATCCGCTCCTTCTGCTAGTACCCAGCGAGCATCAGGCTTTACACCACAACGATCTAAGAGGGTGGAGAGTCTGACTCCAGTCCATTCACAGCACGAGAGAAGACCATGGGTTTCTTGAACAGTTGCCCAGGTGCGCTTCTTCAATTCAGCAAAGGTATTGCCAGAGCACTCTAAAAAATGAATTTGAGAAACGGCAGGTAGACGCACAATGTCATCCATGGTGAAGATCATTGGTTCATCTACTAACCCATGAATCACTAAACGATGTAGGTCTGGATTAATTTCTGGAATGCCACCATGGTGCCTTTCGAAATGAAGGCCATTTGGAGTAATGATGCCATGTAACTTTTGTAGCGGCGTCTTTGAGCCATTGGCATACTTTTCTCGTGTGACTAACTTCTCATAGGAACTGGGAATGCCATAGTCTGGGTTTGGAAAATTTTGTCGCTGCGTTTTTGTCCATGGGTCAATAGTTAAGAAATCTGCATCTTTGGGCGGACTTGCAACCGCAATCCCGGCAGCAAGCGAAGACCCAACACTAGCAGATGCAACAATGGATCGTTGCATGAACTCACGACGTGAAACTACTTGATTTTTTTTCGGCATTTGTAAAATCCTTATTCCTGGCTAATAGAAGATTCAGTCAGCCTTGATGTTTGCAGATTTAATTACCTTTGCAAAATTTTGTATGTCATTTTTTACGTAGGTATCTAGTGATTGCGGACTTCCGCCAAAGGGCTCAGCAGCCTGTACAAAAAGTTGCTGGACCACTTCAGGGCGCTTCAATATTTCATTGACGTCTGTATTGATGGACTGAATAATTGCAGGAGGCGTACCAACTGGTGCATATAAAGCTACCCAAAAGACACTATTAAATCCCGGAAAGCCACTTTCAGAAACCGTGGGAACGCTTGGCAGATTTGGCGAGCGTTTTTCACTAGTTACAGCTAATGGGCGCAAACGCCCAGCGTTAATGAAGCTAATGGATGCAGTAAGTCCAGATACTAAAACGGGTACTTGTCCTCCCAAAACATCAGCGGTAGCAGGGCCACCGCCTTTATAAGGAACATCAACCATTTTGATATTGGCTGTAATTTTAAATTGTTCACCGACGATATGTTGTAGTGAGCCAATTCCAGCATGAGCGTAGCTTAATGAGTCGGGATTATTTTTAGACGCCGTCACAATATCTTGTAGTGACTTGTATGGGGTCAGAGGATTAACGGATATCGCGTTTGGAGTTGAGGCTAATCCAACAATTGGAGTAAAGTCCCTGGGAAAAATTTGGGCTTTAGCGCCAATGAGCGCAGGGTTCGCAGCATTGCCACTACTAGCAGCTAAAAGTGTATACCCATCATTTGGTGAGTTTGCAACAAACTCAGTTCCAATCATTGCATTAGCACCTGGTTTATTTTCCACTACTATCGAGGCACCCATTTTTTCTGTCAATTTTTGAGCAATCAACCTTGTTAAAACATCGGTACTTCCGCCCGAACCATAAGGCACAATAATTTTGATGGGCTTATTGGGGTAATTGGATTGTGCGAAACTGGATGTGATATTCCAAGAAACGAATATTGCTAAACCAGACAAAATAACTTTTTTCATGTCATTCCTTCCTAATCATTTTTTATTAATTTAACGCAGTTGCAGTGCTTCTAAGTGAGAAACTTCATTTCCAGCAATTTGACCGCTAATGATGCATTCAGCCAAATTACCACCTGAAAGATATAAAAATCCCCATATTGAGCCTATTTCGCCGGCAACATAGAGTCTTGGGATCACCTCATCAAATGTGTTTAATACCTCTTGCTTTGTGTTGTGAATGAGAGCGCCCTGGGTATTGGATACCACTGGCCAGACTGCCCCGAAATAGTAAGGAGCAGATTGGATGGGTATTCTGGTTTGAGAGGGTCTACCGAATTCATCAATTCCATTGGAGCTGCAGAGAGAATTCCATTCTCGAATTGTATTTTGAAGAGTGTCGATTGGGACGTTCGTTAAAGTCGATAGCTCTTCTAGTGAATTTGCTTTTTTTAAAATACCTAAATCAACTTCTTTAAGATTATCAGAGCTCCATTCGTAGACATCAATATCAGGGTCATTAATAAAAGCTTTTGCTACTGGATATAGTTTGCGGCCATCTTCATCAAACAACATGAACGCGGGTAAGTTTGGAAATCGATTTTTACTAGCTTCATATTGATCCATATAACGATGACCGGTATCGTGTCCATAAGGCTCGTATTCATTCATAAAACGTTTACCATCTTGATTGATTAGAATCCAAGACATGCGCACATCTGTGGAGGTTACGCCTCTTGTCCAGTCTGGTAATTTTTTGCTTCTGATGCCAAAGGGATACTTGGGGTCAGTATGACGAAATCCATAGCTACCATGAAAATGCCACATATGTCCAATATCTGCGCCTAAAGCTTGAGCCATTTTGATGCCGTCTCCGGTGTTACCAAGAGTTGCAGCGGGTAAAACAGGATAAAGTTGCCAGTATTGACGCTGCATTTCGATGCCTGCCTCAAATCCTCCGCAAGCTAGAACTACTCCGTAACGTGTACCGATTCTTCGGATTTGATTATTGGCTTTAACCAACAATCCAGTAACAATCCCATTCTTATCCGTAATTAATCTTTGGACAGCACTGGAATAGCGTACCTCAATTCCAAGCTTTTTTACATTGTCATTGATGACCTTAAAAGCATTGGCACCTGATTTGAGAGATTTTGCTCTCGGAAACTCTTTGCTTTGATCGAAGCCAGGTACGGAATCGTATTCCATAAATTGAAAAGCTTCGTAACCAGGTAGTGGGTAATTTGCTGGCCTGTCAAGAGTGGTCAGACTTGCATTATTTACCTCACCTAATTCTTTTAGTAATGAAGGAAGCTTAACCATTTCTCCCGCAAAGTGACTTAATAAATTTTCATTAATTGTTTGCGCATTAGTTGCCTTTAGATACTCATAGGCTTTTTCTTGATTAGTCGCAATCCTAAAACCGCCCCCCGAACAAATTGACAAGCCACCTGGGATGCTCATTTTTTCAAAAATGATCGCTTGTCGTCCAGTCTTGGCTGCCGCAATTGCAGTCATGCCGCCTGCAAAGCCATACCCAACAATTGCTACATCAATGACTTCGTCAAAATGGGCTGGCTCCGCTTGAGCCTCAGAAAACACTGTCATAGTTTGAAAATCCTAAGTGATAAATTGTTCCGCATAGCAGAACATATAAATTTGTTAATAATCATTTTGAAATAAAAAAAACATATTGACAAGCATTTAATTAGGTTTTAGAGTGTTTTTATCTAAATATCAAAATTCTGCAATGCAGTACAAAAATAATCTTACGCGTAATCAAGTAATAGCTTCAGCCGCTGGCACCCTAGAGGTAATGGAGGCAATTAGCAAATTAGGCACGCCCTCTTCTTTAGGGGCAATTATTTCTGCTACAGGCCGGCCAAAAGGTACGGTACATCGTATGGTCTCAACACTGGTTAATACCGGCTTTGTAAGACAGGATGAAGCAGGACATTATTTTTTGACTTTAAAAGCGTGGCGAATTGGATCTGTAGCAGTGCAGACTTTAGATATTGCCGATAAAGGAAGGCCGATCCTCAATAAACTGGGCTCAGAAACTGGTGAGACTGTACATTTGGCAGTCTTAGACCCCTCCGGCGGCGTTGTATATGTTTCTAAGGTTGAAAGTCCCAAGTCTATTAGTGTGCAAACCAGGCTTGGCCAAATCAATCCTTCCTGGTGTACTGCAACAGGAAGAAGCATTATTGCTTTCAATGAATTAGTTGCCCAAAAAGTGTTATCTGAGCAGCTTGAGAACTTTACAAATAAAACCATTACCAGTCCTGAGAAGATACAAAAAATACTCGATGGAGTTAGGGCGAACGGCTTTGCAGTCACCTTAGCGGAAAATCATCCGGAAATGGGCGGTATCGCTGCACCAATTCGAGATCACACCGGTAAAGTAATTGCTGCATGTGGCGTTGCCATCCCAGAATTTCGTATGAATGCAGACCTCATTGATCGATTCATTCCTCTTGTGGTGGATGCGGCAAATAAAATTTCAAATCTACTAGGGTATACAACAACATTAATTAATAAGGAAATCTCTAATGTATGAAGAGAGTTGCGATATTTTGATTTTGGGGGGAGGGGGCGCTGCCCTTTATGCAGCAATTAAAGCCCATGACGCCAACCCCAAATTAAAAATTATATTAGCGAGCAAAGGCTTGATTGGCAAAAGTGGCTGTACTCGAATGGTGCAGGGCGGATATAACGTTGTTCTTAATGCAGAAGACTCATTTGATAAGCATTATGACGATACCTTGCGGGGCGGTGGATTAATAAATGACCAAGAGCTTGCATGGACCTTGGTGACAGAGGCGCCAAACCGGATTATTGAACTAGAAAATAAGTTTGGATGCTATTTTGATAGAAATGCTGATGGCAGTATCCATCAGCGGGCACTCGCAGGCCAATCATTCAATCGAACTGTGCATAGTGGAGATCTAACTGGCATTGAATTAATGAATAGATTACTTGAACAAGTATTGGTTCGAGATATCAAAAAAATGAGTGAAGTACGGGGCATCGATTTATTGTTTGATGCCAATCAGGAGCGAATTATTGGCGCCGTCCTCATGGATTTTAATTCGGGAGAATTGATCCAAATGAAAGCTAGAGCAGTATTGCTCGCAACAGGAGGGGCTGCCCCACTCTATAAATTTACTCCAGCATCTTTAGAAAAAAGTGGCGATGGCCTAGCAATGGGTTATAGAGCTGGTGTCGAAATGATCGATATGGAAATGATGCAGTTTCATCCAACAGGATTAATTGCGGGAGATTCTGTGATGACCGGTACGGTGCTAGAAGAGGGCCTCAGAGGAGCTGGTGGACACCTTCTAAACGTAGAAGGCAAACGTTTTATGGAAAATTATGATCCTGCCAAGATGGAACGATCCACAAGAGATCGCGTCTCTAGATCAAGCTATATGGAAATACGAGCTGGTAGAGGCACCCCTCAGGGTGGTGTCTTTTTAGATGTAAGACATCTTGGCAAAGAATTCTTACTCAAATCATCTCCCGGCATGTACAAGCGGTGTTTATCTGTTGGGTATGACATGGCAAAAGATCCGATACAAGTCACTCCAACTGCGCACTTTCAAATGGGTGGAATACGAATTGACCCTCTGTGTCGAACTTCTATACCTGGCTTATATGCTGCAGGAGAGGATGCTGGAGGCGTGCATGGGGCTAACCGTTTAGGCGGCAATGGAGTTGCTGAGTCAATTGTATTTGGAGGTGTTGCTGGTGAGGCGATGGTAAATGATCTAGAGAGCCAATCGGTACCTAGCAATCAGAGCTTTGGCAATTTAGAGGAAATACTCAATAAATTAACTCCTACAAATGGCAGCTTGAATCCATTTCACTTACGCAAGGAATTAGGGGTCATGGCATGGGATCAAATTGGAATCATTCGCAGTAAAGATTCTCTTGAAATAGCGCAAGTAAGTTTAGATGATTATGAGGAAAAATTGAAAGGAATTTCAATTCCGGAAAAAAGAGCCGGTAACAGCGCCTTACATGAAAGAATGAATTTAGAAAATTTAATTGCAGTCGCAAAATTGATATCAAAATCGGCCGCATTACGTACTGAAAGTAGGGGGAGTCACTACCGCGAGGATTTCCCTGAAATAGACCAGGAAAATCTCTACAACATTTACCTTAAAAAAGATGGCGATAGAGGAATTTATTCTGAAAAGAGGCCCGTCAAATTTACTAGAAGAAAACCCGAGGAACTTCGCGGTGAAACTGTTATCCCTAAAGGAAAAGCTATTTTAGCGGGCGATTCTAAGATGACATCAGAGGTTTGAAATGTTAAGAATTTATTCGTCTAAAAATTGGAAATTTCTATTTCATCGGGTGAGTGGATTAATTCTATTAACTTATTTTTTATTGCACGTACTGTCGATTTCTACTGCTCTACTATTTGGTCCAGAAGTATTTAATGCAGTAATGGATGCTTTTAAATCTAACGTATTCCATTTGGTGGAAGCTATCGTAGTTATTTGTGTTTTGGGTCATGGGCTAAATGGGCTCCATATTATTGCAAGTGAGCGTGGCTGGTTCAGAAATAGGCAGGGCAGTTAATGAAACAAGCTTATTTAAGTGGTAATTCTCTAGATCTAAAATTGTGGAATCTACAGCGCAGCTCAGCAATTTTTGTAATAGTTTTAGTAGCTATTCATCTGATTCTCCAATTTGTTGTTTTTAATTCAGATGCAATCTCTTTCCTGGAGGTATCTGATCGGATCAAAAGCGGCTTCATCTTAGCTATCGATGTCATTTTACTAATCTCAGTATCCGTTCATGGATATCTCGGCTTTCGTAGCATTTTGCTCGACTATATTAATTCTTCACGCCTTGCTTGTTTTATAACTTACACAATTCTATTAGCCATTGCTTCCACTATTCTGTATGGTTTAGTTGCATTACGTGCTTTCATTTAAGGGAGACCATATGTCAAACGTAGAGTCCTTTGAAATTACTTTAGAAGTATCAAGAACTAATAGTGATGACCTTGTTTCATTCAAGGTTCCTGTTCCCAGTAAAAATAGTCGAGTATTAGATGCTTTACTTTACGTTCGACATAACATTGACCCATCCCTTGGATTTCGCTATTCATGCCGTGCGGGCATGTGCGGGTCTTGCGCTGTTGTGATTAATGGCAAGGAAGGCTTAGCTTGCCAATCCACTATTGGCTCTTTGAATTCCGATGTTGTTCGTGTTGAGCCAATGCGAGCATTGCCCGTATTAAGAGATGTTATGTGCGATATGGATCCCTTTTTTAAAACTTTAATCAAATCACACGCTGCTTTAGTTTCTAATGAACCAGATAGAACAACTCTCAGGATTATGCCGCCTGGGGAACAAGTTCGGAAATCAATTCAAGACCAAAATGGCTGCATTACTTGTGGAGCATGTTTTTCAGCATGCGAGTGGTCAGCTACTAAACAAGAGTATTTAGGCCCCTCGGCTATGAATAGAGTCTTGATGCTAGCTTTAGATGAGCGGGATCTGTTGGGGAAAAAACGACTACGCGGAATTGCTACTGATTCAGGTGTTCTGCGCTGTCATGGTCTTGGGAGCTGCTCTACTGTATGTCCGGTAGATATTCCTTTGCACGAGGGGATGAAAAAATTAAAAAGTTTAATTAGTAAGGGCGATTTTGATTGATGCAAAACCCTGAATTCCATTTTTCTAATGCTGAATTAGTAGTTGGTAATGTACCAAATTACTATGCGCAACTCGAACCAAATAAAATAGCACTTTACGATGGAAAAAAGTCACTCACTTATGCAGAGTTAAATAATCAGGTAGATATCTTAGCATCTGCATTAGTTGCTTTAGGTGTTAAGTCAGGCGATATCGTGTGTGCCTATTTACCAAACTGCATAGAGTATGTTTTGATCGTATTAAGTGTTGCACGCGCAGGTGCGATTTTTTCACCAATCAATCCTCGCTACAAAAGCGTTGAAATTTCTGAAATATTGCAGCAGTCCAGGCCGAAAATCATTTTTACTAATCTTGAGCAAGCAAAAAATGTAAAAGAAGTCCTCAGCAGTTGGGCTGAGAAAAAAACGATCGTTATCGAAATTGATGGCAAAGATACTAATGGCGAAATTTATTTAGAGAAATTACTTTCTGCAGAAAAAGTAAAAATGCCAGATTGCAATGAGAATCAATTTTTTAGCTTGATGTTTACCTCTGGAACAACTGGAAAGCCAAAGGGTGCCTTAGCTACGCATAAAGCTAGAATGATTTGGGTTCTAAATGCAGCGATTCAATATGGCTTAAATAGTCAAGATATCTATTTGGGCACTATGCCTCAAGTACATTCCGCAGGCTTAACATTTACATTAATGCACCTTTATGTTGGTGCAACCGTACGGATCATGCCGCATTTTGATGCAGATGAGTTTATCAAAATCGTTGAAGCTGAAGGCATCACCTCCTCTTTGACGGTTCCTACTATCCTTACAATGCTAGTAGAGGAGTTGGAGAAGAAGAAACAGGATTTAACTTCTTCAAAATTAAAGCGAGTTGTTACGTGTGGCTCGCCGCTTCCATTGAATACTAAAAAGCGAGTGCTTGAAAAAGTTAGTAAGCAATTATTTGATTACTATGGTTCTACTGAATCTAATAGTATGTCCGTTCTGCGTCCTGAGGATCAATTGAGAAAGCCAGAATCTGTTGGGCAAGCGTTTCGTGGCGTCAGACTAAAAATAATGAACATTCACGGTGCACAGTGCCCTGCTGGAGAGGTGGGCGAGGTTTGGTGTACTAATCCCTCTGTTATGACTGAGTATCTGAATCGACCGAAGGAGACCTCAGAAGCTTTCACAGATCACTGGTATCACACAGGAGATTATGGTTTTTTAGATAAAGAAGGATATTTACATCTTGCAGGCAGGCTAAATGATGTCATTATTAGTGGCGGTATCAATATCTATCCTGCAGAAATAGAACAGGTTTTAATGACACACCCTAATATTCTTGATGCTGCAGTAGTGGGGATAGATGACCCCAAATGGGGTCAAGCAATTAAAGCTTTTTTAGTAACCCGCGGTCATGTGAATATAGAAATTAGTGAAATACAGGCTTTTTGTGAAAAGCAGATTGCAGCATTTAAAAAACCGCGGTATGTTGAGTTTCGAGAGTTTTTGCCAAAAAATGCAGGTGGTAAAACTGTTAAAGCCGCTTTAAGTGGAGTCCAGAATGTCTAACACCTCAAATTCTTTATTGACTTGCTCAGTTAAAGATCGAATTGCAATTCTTACATTAACCGATCCCCCAAAAAGAAATGCAATGAGTATTGTGTTGCGAAAAGAATTAATGGCGTGCTTACAAAAGCTAGAGTCACTTGATGAGGCTGATGCCATCATTATTACTGGGGATGGAGATAAATCTTTTTCAGCTGGTGCTGATATCAATGAGGTAGCCACGAGAACACCTGCTAAAGAGCTCTCAAGTGAAGCGCAACTACGACGCGAGTTGCCGCGCCTCATTGAAACTATGCGGATCCCTACTATTGCTGCCATTAATGGATATTGTTTAGGCGCTGGCCTAGAGCTAGCTTTGGCATGCACTTTAAGAATTGCCTCAAATAATGCAATTTTGGGGCTTCCTGAAATTAATTTAGGCGTTATTCCTGGAAGCGGGGGTACTCAAAGATTAATTCGTTTTGTTGGGCTGGGAAGGGCCATGGAATTAATTACGATAGGTGAGCCAATTTCAGCGGATGAGGCCTTGCGAATCGGTTTAATAAATAAAGTGTGTGCCCCAGCAGAGTTGTTGGATATTGCGCAATCATTGTGTAAAAAATGGCAAAGTAAAGGCCCTATTTCTTTGATGCTGGCTCGGGATGCAGTTCTTAAGAGCCTTGACTTAGATTTGTTATCAGGAATCGATTATGAAAATAAATTATTTGCTTTGGCTTTAGCAAGTAACGAAAGAGATGAAGGAATTGCTGCGTTCAAAGAAAAGCGCCCCGCAAATTTTCGAAAATAATTCAAATATTTGCATATCTTGAAAACAATCGCACAACATTACGCTGAATTTTTAGTTAAATTAAATTATCAGCAGATCCCAAATGAAGTTATCCTCAGTGCTAAGCGCCATATTTTAGATACGATTGGCGTTGCGATTCGGGGGCGAACACATGAGAATGCAGTTAATTCTTTAAAAGGCTTGATTGAGGTAAATAAGCACTCAGAATTCATACCGGTATGGGGCTCCAAGGTAAAACTTTCGACTGAATATGCTGCTCTAGCCAATGGGGTGGCTGCTCATTGCCTTGATTTTGATGATACCCATACCGATTCGATTGTCCATGGCAGCACCATCATCACCCCAGTTGTGCTTGCCTTAGGTGAGGAGCTCAATTCAAGCGGAGAAGAGCTTTTAACAGCATTTATTGGTGGCTGGGAAGTTGCCGCACGAATTGGTTTGGCGTCTAAGGGAACATTCCATAAGAGAGGCTTTCATACAACATCCATTGCTGGAATTTTTGGTGCAGTTGCTGCAGCCTCGAAGTTGCTGAATTTAAATGAGGATCAAATTGTGAATGCACTTGGTTTGGCTGGGAGTCAAACATCCGGTATCAACGAATACTTATCCAATAGCTCATCATCGAAAAGTATGCACGCAGGCTGGAGTGCTTTTTCGGGGATTTTATCAACCCGCTTTGCCAAAAATGGTATGACTGGTCCTCATTCAGTATTTGAAGGTCGTGATGGTATTTTTAAAACCTATGGCATCTTCGATGAATGCGATCTACCGATAGCAACCAGCTCCTTATTTAAAACCTGGGAAACAACACGAATTTCTATTAAGCCCTACCCTTGTTGCCACTTTGCGCATGCCTTTATTGATTGCATAAGCAGCTTACTTGAAAAAGGTATTCAGGTTGAAGCAATTTCAGCTATTAATTGTTATGTTCCCGAGATTGAACAAGCCTTAATCTGTGAACCATTTGCCGAGAAATTACGCCCCGTCACTACTTATGGTGCTAAATTTAGCTTGCCATTTTTACTTGCTACAAAGTTATTAGATAAAAAAATTAATCACAATACTTTTATCTTAAAAAATCTTAACAGAAATGATATTAAGGCTATTTCAGATTTGGTGAGCTATGAAAGTGCCGATCCGTCAACAACGATGTTTCCAAAAACATTTCCGGGGCATTTGTTGGTAACGTTAAAGGATGGCAAAGTCATCACTGAGCGTCTAGATATAAATATTGGACACCCTGATAATCCGATTTCCCAGGAGCTTTTATTGGATAAATTTTCAGATAACTGTAGTGGGTTAATCAGTGAGCAAGCGATAAAAAAAATAATAGATTTGGTCATGCTTTTACCCAAATCTTCAATTAAAGAGATAACAGCTTCAACACAAACTACTGTGTAATTATTTTATAAGGATGGAGAGCTAAATGAAATTATATGAAAACTATCAGTACTTAAAATTTGATAGACCTTCTGAGCGGGTCTTAAGGATCACGATTAATCGGCCTGAAAAATTAAATTCACTGCCTTGGGAGGCTCATGGAGAGCTTTCTAGAGTTTGGCTTGATGTTGATAAGGATAAGGAGACTAATGTTGCCATTATTTGTGGAGCAGGGAAGGGATTCTGCGCTGGTGGCGATTTTGGTATGGTCGAAAAAATTATCAATGACTATGAAATGCAGGCAGAAGCTTTACGAGAATTTAGAGATCTTTGCTACAACATGATCAATTGCTCTAAACCGATCGTATCTGCCATACACGGACCAGCAGTTGGTGCGGGATTAGCTACGGCACTAATGGCCGATATTTCAATAGCTGCAAAATCCGCTAGATTGATTGATGGTCATACTCGACTAGGTTTGGCTGCAGGCGACCATGCTGCAATGATTTGGCCTTTGCTTTGTGGAATGGCTAAAGCAAAATACTATTTGTTAACCTGCGAGCCGGTGATGGGCGAGGAAGCGGAACGTATTGGTTTGGTTTCGATGTGCGTACCGGATGAAGAATTGCAAGCTAAGGCAGAAGAGGTGGCTGCAAGATTAGCCAAGGGAGCACAACGACCTATTCGCTGGTCTAAATATGCATTGAATAATTGGTTTCGCATGGCTGGGCCAATCTTTGATAACTCTGCAACTTTAGAATTATTAAGTTTTAATGGACCAGAAGTGAAAGAAGGCTTAGCTTCCTTAAAAGAGAAGCGAGATCCTAATTTTGATTATAAAGTTTGATTTGGTATTCATTGAATCCTTAAGTTACTTTCATACTGCTTTGCTCCGAAGTTTAAGCAAGGTGGGGCTACCAGTAATGGCTAAAGTTTTTCCTTTTCCTTAAGGGTTCAAATTAGGCGCTGCTAAGCTTGGAATCATCATATTGAGACACGCTGGTAATTGACTAGCTAGGGCGCGTTTACAGGCAGGTAGAAGATCAGCAAGATCATTGGTAGATTCACCATGGCCACCAAATCCTTTTACTACCTCTTCGTAGCGAGTAGGTAGTAGTTCGCATCCTATGGTGCGATCGTTTCCGTAATCTCTTAATTGAATTTGATGCTCGGCATTCCAGCAAGCATCATTACCAATGATGAGCAAATAAGGTAAACGGTATCTCACAGCAGTATCAATTTCAGCACAATGAAAGCCAAAGCTACCATCACCCATTACCGCCACAATAGGCGCCCCAGCTTTAACTAAGCTGGCTACTGCGGCAAAAGGTATTCCCGCACCAATTGCACCAGCTACTCCATTAATAACTCGATGTGGAGCATCTAAGCAGGCTTGAGCCCACTGGCCAATTTCTCCGCCATCGCATACTAAAACCGAGTCTGGGTGAGAGTCGAGAATTGTTTGAATTTGTGCAAATGCTTTAGCTGGATGAACAAACCCCTGAGATACTGAAGCTGTTAACCAAGATTCCGGGCGATATTTAATTGCTTTATGAACGATTGCACACCAATCCTCATGTGTATTATTTATTTGAGCCATCTCTATCAGAGCTTGAATCACAGTCTTTACTTCAGCATTACAAGTAAGTACGAGTTTCTGATTAAGCATGATTTTTGCTTTTTCGATTTCAGCCAGATCAGGATCAATTTGAAGAAATTGACATGCATCTGAAAAAGCCGGCGACTGAGCAAATTTGACTGTGAAATCAATCTTTTTTCCAAGGAAAAGAACGCAATCACTTTGCGCTACGACTTGCGCAAATGAGCCTAAAGAGGGATCCAGTATGCCTCGCGGGCTTTCCATGCCGATGACTGGTATTCCCAATGCTTCTTCAAGACGAGTTAATTGCAAACGACCAGCTTTAGACTGCATTTGCGGTCCAGTGAGGATTAAAGGTTTTTTAGCACTCGTCAGGACTTGCAATATTTTCTCAATACTATCTTTAGGTAAAGTTTCTATAGTGCTGAGAAAATCTTTTTCAGTAGGCAGCTTTAATGTTGGAGGATATTGAGCTTCTAATAAGTCTATGGGAATGCTGAGATGAACTGCTCCAGGGCGCCCAGATTTGGCAATGCTCACTGCTTTTGCAAAATCAAATGGCAGACTTTCGATCGAGTTGCTAAGCCAAGAAGCTTTGGCAATAGGCTTTGCTAATTCAGCTTGCTCCATCTCTTGAAAAGCACCCTTGCCTAACTGTGATAAGGGAGCGTGTCCAGAAATCAATATCACGGGCGACTCTGCCATTTGTGCTGTGTAGAGAGCAGAGATAGCGTTTGCATGTCCTGGGCCACCAGTAACTAAAGCAATTCCTACTTCTCCTGTTAAGCGAGCGTATGCATCAGCCATATGAACGGCCGCAGCCTCGTGGCGAGTATGAATTAAGCGAATACCACTATCAATCAGAGCATCAAATATAGGCATGATGTGATTACCTGATAGCGTAAAGATAGTTTTTACCCCCGCCAACTTTAGGGTCTCCACTATTGCATCAGCACCACGTTTTGAAATGACATTAGAAGTTAAGGGCATAAAAATAGCGCATGAGCATGCGACTTGATTAGTATTGAGTTAAAAATAAGGGATAACCCCTAAGTGATTTTTAAATTGTTACTTATTAATTCGATGTAATCTTTCAAGGTTGATTCAAGACTTCAATCTTAATCCCAGAGAGTAAATATGCACAGATATTTTTATCAGATGATGGGCGTTTGTGCCTACTGCTTTATTCTAAACAATGCATTTGCACAAGCACCTTATCCAAACCGTCCTATTACTCTAGTTGCTCCATATGCAGCAGGAGGAGATTCAGATTTAGCTGCACGTGCTTTTGCTAATCACGCATCTTCAATACTGGGCCAAAGTATTATTGTTGTAAATCGTCCAGGTGCAAGTGGTGTGATTGGCTCAGAATTTGCCAGAAGAGCAGCTCCAGATGGCTATACCTTATTGTTATCTCGACCAGGTTCGCAGTCAATATTGCCAGCCATCTCGCCGACTATGACGAAATATAAATGGGACGACTTTATTACAGTCGGCATTCTAGAGATCAATCCTTATGGATGTGTGGTTCGAGACGATTCCCCGTACAAGAATTATGATGAATTTGCTCAAGCCCTAAAAACTCGAGGGCCAAGTATGAATTACGGCACCGCGGGCACTGCGACTACGAATGACATGGGTCCACGCCTTCTGTTTACCTTACTAAATCTCGGTGACAAAATACCTCAACAAGTTCCTTTCAAGGGCACCAATGAGGCAGTGACTGCCCTTATGGCTGGGCAAATTGATTTTTCTTGCGGGAGCATTGGCACTATGTTGAGTTTAATCAAAGCGGGTAAATTACGCGCTTTGTTAGTGACTACACCAACTCGCAATAAAGATTTGCCTGATGTGCCCACTGCTAATCAATTAGGGCTTGAAAAAATGGAGCAAATTATTGGATGGAGCGGCATTGATGCACCTCTTGGGACTCCAAAGGCTGTCCTAGATAAGCTCACAGAGGCAATTTTATCGCTTGATAAAAATGCAAGCTGGAGAGCTGCTACAGAGTTAATGGGCTCTGTACCCTATATCAAAGTAAATCGTGATGCTGAGCAGTTTGCTAAACAACAATATGAAACCTATTTTAATTTAGGCAAGAGATTAGATTTAGTTGATAAGATTAATTAGGAGATATAGTGAATTTTCAGAAGATGGAAACATATCCTGAGTTAGTGAGTGGACCTTGTGTCTGGACTGGCCAAGAAATGTTAGCCAAAAAAGATCAATGGCATATTCAATGGACCAAAGCCCAGATTGATGAACTAGTCAATGCTGCGCAATACTTTGAATCTTTGAATCATCCCCTAGAGGACATATCGCCAGCTACTTTTCCTTTGAGTAAGGTTAAGCCATTTTTAGAGGAAGTATTAAGCCAATTATTAAATGGTAGAGGCTTTCTTTTATTGCGCGGTATTCCAGTACAGGAATTGGGTATTAAACTATCTTCTATTATCTATATGGGCATTGGAGTTCACCTCGGAGCCCTGCGAAGTAGTAATGCTAAAGGCCACTTGCTAGGACACGTGCGTGACCAAGGTATTCAAATGAGCAAGAGTAGCGGAAGGTTCTACCAGACGAATAAAAAATTAGATTTTCATACTGACTCTGCAGATTTTGTTGGTTTGCTATGTTTGCAAAAAGCAAAATTCGGTGGCGAATCATTTATTGCTAGTTCGATGGCGCTTTACAATGAAATAGCTCGTCGTCGCCCTGATTTATTACCAGCATTATTTCTTCCCTATGCAACGGATCGACGCGGAGAGGTTCCTGACGGGCTCTATCCTTGGTATGACATGCCCATTTTTACTTGGCATGAGAATATTTTATCCTGCGTATATATTCGTCAATATATTCAGGCTGCTCAAGATAATTTCCCTGAGGCACCAAGGTTGACTAGTGAGCAAATTGCTGTAATGGATTTGATTGATCAAATATTAGCTGAATCTGGTTTTGTTCTACCTATGGCATTTGAGCCTGGTGACATTCAGCTACTGCATAACCACCAAATTCTGCATTCAAGAAACGACTTTGAAAATTGGCCAGAGCCTGAGCGTCAACGACATCTTTTAAGACTCTGGATAGCGCCTAAGCAGGGCAGACCTTTACCAAGCTATTTTTCTCCAAGGTGGGGTTCAACTACTCCCGGTGACAGAGGTGGAATCATTTTGCAAGGAACAAAAGTATCCGTTGAGTTGGATGTGTACTAAAAAGCATTTCACTTTTGTATGCCAGAGGTAGCTATCAAGTACTCATTTTAGAATCGGCAGCAAGGCAGCTTTTCATTGCCTTAAGCTCAATCGTTTTGAGCCATTCTGGTTTTGCTTTAGCGTTCATCAATAACTCGTTCACCTGCCTATTGCTTGCATTTTTAGAAATATACTCAGCTAAGCAAGTGCAGTAAGGTTTAAAGTCTTCCTCAGTCAGCTTTTTCTTTTTAATATCTTTATGCTCTTCAAGTTGCTCTTGAGCGCAGTTCTTCTGAAAATCATTAGAAATTGCTTGAGCTTGGGCGTATCCAGATATGGCTATCAAAAAACCCATTATTAGAAACTTTGATTTCAACATTTTGATCACCTTATTTATTCATAAACTCTTCGGTAGGAGTGTGCCGCAACGCCATCTTTGAGCGCATCTCTAACTGGGATTGCTATTAAATTGATACTTTTATTAACTAAGATTTTTTCTAGTGTAGATGGAAATGGCTTGTTTAGTTTGGTGTGAGCCCAGCTAGGTAGATTGATAAAGCCCGCCTTACTTATCAACCTTACGAAAGGCTTAGACTGTATATTGCTAGGAAAGTCATCCAAAAGTTGAATGATACTTTGGGCACGCTCACCATAGTGGAGCTCTGGAAAATAAGACTCAACCGCTTCCTGTGCCCCTTTAAGTGTATCTGGTAGATTGTGAGCACCAAGCATTTCTCCTAAGAGCTTCATTTCTTTGAAGTATTGATCTTGCTCAAGTCTCGTTAGTTTTGGGGATCGATAGTTTTGGTAGGCCTCCAGAAAACTGAGGGTTTCAGTCAGATGGACCCAAGCCAATAGATGGGGATCAGTTGCAATGTAAGGTTTTCCAAACTCATCACTCCCATGGATATGTTTGTGAATCTTATTCACTTTATTAATAATCTCATGCGCCATATCATGAGATCCATAAGTTGTTGCAGCGATAAAGTAGGCAGTTCTGCCTAATCTACCTTTTAGATCTTTTCTAAAACTTGAATGATCCCAGACTCCTGCTAATGCTTGGGGGTGAAGAGCTTGAAGGACTAAAGAGCTGATACCCCCAATCATCATAGAGATGAAGTCAGCGTGAACTCTCCAGGCGATAGACTCAGGACCAAATAGACCTCGATCTCCCTTGGGGGTCAGAAATGCTACTGGAGGTCCACTACTACCGCCTACCATTTCTCGAATGGTTTTACGAATAATCTCGTCAAGCATAATGTCAATGCATCATCTGATTTCTTAAATCGTCATCTTCAATGATTTCTGAAATCAGATCAAGCCTGATTCTAGGGTTGGTTTGTGCAAGCAAATGGTTTTTTTGAATTAAGGAGATTGGCAGTAGTTCAGCAAGGCGATTTGAAACCCAGCCACAATCATCGACCTTAAATGGTTTTTTAAATGGAGCATCACCTAAAAGATCTTGGCTTTGTATCACTGAGATGATTTCATCAAGTAATTTTGCTGCTTTTTGATGTTCGTCAGGAATAGGGGTAATAGGATCATTTTCTAAAAGCATAATTTCACCAATCCACAGTCCATTAGCCTCTTGTCTGCTGCTTAGTAATTTGAAGCGTTGTGTGCCAAATGACTTGGTCATATATAGAGCAGGCTGAACGGGATCAAAGTCTTCGATTTGAGCTAGGGTACCAATTTTAGAAAAATAGAGGGATAAATCTTTTTCGTCGGCATCTGGGGTTTTTATAATGCTCACAACACCAAATTCAGTCTTTTCTCTCAAGCATTGCTTAATCATATCGAGGTATCGGGCTTCAAAAATCTTGAGGGCGATGACGCCATCTGGAAAAAGTATAGTTCCCAATGGAAATAGAGGTATTTTGCGTGAGCTAGAGTTCAAATCAGTCATTCCCTCAATGTAATGGATTTATCTCATTTTTGCTGATACCTAATAAAAGCCAAATGCCCCCCGTTTTTCATAGCATCAAGCACCAGGACTCATTTGCGTTTACATTATTAGTACAAAAACTAGGAGATATATATGGTGAAAAAAATTCGCATCAAACTTGCCCGCTGGATTCTGGGTAAGCATTGCCCCTGCTATCAAATGGGTTATCACAGTATGGTCGATTTTCAGCAAAGAAGTGCTGACCAGTTGGCTAAAGCCCAAGAACGTAATAAGATTAAATAAAGCTTACTGATTATCGGACCGTCGAGTTAAGTATGAAACGTTGGCAAATGCAAAGAAACTGTGCTCTGATGCCTAAGCAGCTTCTCAAGTTTTATATTGCCTTGGTCTGTCTTTCCTTAATCGTAGCAATAGGATTTTTGATAGCTGGTGTATGGGTTATTCCAATCTTTACAGCGCTGGAATTAAGTGCGGTAACGATTGGCTTTCTCATTTACTGTAGGCATGCATTAGATTGTGAATCCATTGAAATTGAAGGCAAACATCTATTAGTCAAAAAATTTATTGGCTATAAAGAAATTATTTATGAATTTAATGCCCAATGGGCAAAAATAGAGCCGCCAATTGAAGGCTCCAAAACCTTCCATATCAGTCAATCGAGTTTGCGGGTCGAGCTTGGCCAGTTTATAAGACGTGAACAGCAAATTGCTTTAATCGCACAAGTGCGCACTAGTCTAGGATGATTGGGAAATTGAGCGCCCTAAGCAGAGTGATCGTAGGTATTGGGTTCTATGCACTTCAACCATGGGGTAAAAAGGGTTAATTAGTGCGCTGCAGCAGAGAACTGGAATCAGTTTCATACTAGTTCCAATCTAACTTTTTATGCCAAAAATACTATGGATGTCACTAAAGCAGTCAAAGTAGCCCTGAATACCCTAGTCGATATCGCAAGCCACTCGACTAATGGTCAATTGGTAGCCGTTCCAGATATAGCTAAAAGGCTGCATATATCAATTAGTCGTATTGAGTTGTTGCTGCGACCTCTAAGGGAATCTGGACTAGTCATTGGAACTAAGGGGCGAACTGGCGGTTATCAACTATCAAAAGACCCCCGGATTATCACGATAAAAGATATTGTTTTAGCAATGAATCGAATTAAGAAAAGAAAAGTGGAGGTAACGGATATTGCAAAAGATCTCTATCAATCACTTGAAACTTACATGATGAGTTGCATTTCCAACGTTACTTTAGCCTCCGCCATTAAGGATTACATTCCGCGCTTTAGTGAAGTGCAAACTGCACCTGAAAGAAAGCCCTATTTTCCTACTGAGTCTGAATTTAATACAAAGCAGGAAAAAAGACCTAAAGGAGAGATTCAAAAAGTAGTAAAGAGCGCATTTAAAAAGGCTGAACAAATCCCATGCGGACCTAACTCTATTTTTAGCTTTGCTGACTATCTCAATAGAAATTCACCAGCAAACTAAATCTTTAAAGTCCTTGGACGTCGATATTAAAGAGCTCACTTACCCTGATCTAGCTTTTGTAGACATTGAAACCACAGGGTCTCACTTTGATCGTGATCGTATTACAGAGATTGGTATCAAAACCTTATCTAATAATCAAATTCAGGCATGGGAACGGTTAATTAATCCCCAGGCCTTTATTCCACAAAACATCCAACGATTAACTGGCATCTCTCCGCAGATGGTTGAGAATCAGCCTAGTTTTGATGAGCTTGCAAGAGAGTTAAAGCAAGAGCTTGAAGGAAAAATATTTGTTGCTCACAATGCTCGGTTTGATTATGGATTTATCAAGGCCTCTTTTAAAAGAATCGGTATCGACTTTAAGCCAAAAGTTTTATGCACGGTAAAGCTCTCAAGAATGCTCTTTCCAGAGCAATCTCGCCATAATCTAGATACCATTATTAGCGCTCATGATCTTCAGGTTAGCGCCCGTCATCGTGCGTTAGGCGATGCAGATTTATTACTACAGTTTTGGTCTGTATGTGAATCTAAAATTGGCAAAGAAAAGCTCAATGAGGTGATCCATCAACTCATTGGTAATCCTAGCCTGCCACCAAATATCGATAAGGAACTAATAGATTCGATTCCAGACAGACCTGGTTGTTATATCTTTTATGGCGATAACAAGACTCCACTATATATCGGCAAAAGTATTTCTCTACGCAGTAGGGTAATGGGCCACTTTCAAGGTGCTTTAACGCAACGCAAAGAAATGAAACTCTCTTTGCAAATCCGGGATATTGATTGGATCGAAACTAGTGGAGAGCTTGGTGCATTAATTCTTGAATCTAGGCTAATTAAAGAGCGAATGCCTAGTATGAATATTAAGCTGCGTAGATCAAAAGATCTCTGTGGATGGAGCTTGGTTGAGAATGAGTCTGGAGTACTTATTCCGACGTTAGTGACTCACAAACAACTTGCTCCGGGATTGCAGGATAACTTATATGGCTTGTTTTATAGTAAACGAGATGCACACTCGTATTTAAGGGCAATAGCCAAAAAGCATCATCTTTGTGAAGTATTGCTCGGCTTAGAGAAGAAGGTAGAAGGCAAATCTTGTTTTGGGTATCAAGTAAAGCAATGTGGTGGCGCATGCCTTAATCTCACTCCGATGACTTTGCATAATTTGCAACTCAAGACAGCATTAGAACTTTTTAAGATTGAGATATGGCCTTATGCTGGGCCTATTGCAATTAAAGAGGGCGGCGAGATGATTGTGATTGATAAATGGTGCTATCTTGGCACCGCGATCAATGAAGATGAGCTTTATGAGTTGGCGGAATATGGCGAGCCTGAATTTGACCTCGACATTTATAAGATGCTAAAAAAGGCGCTGTCAGGACCTTATAAAAAACAAGTGATAGGGCTAAGTGCTTATTCATCCTAAGCTTTGTTTCAAGCGAGTACTTTTGCGCGATTTTTCATAAAAGTGATTTGGCTTAGATTTAACCCAATGAATAAATCGTTGCATTTCCGGATGCTCTTGAAGGGCTGTAGCGGTGTTAAATTGCGTGGCTAGTTCAGTTTCAGTAAATAGAGCATGTATTTGGCGATGACAAATACGGTGAAGATACTCTGATGTTTTTCCACCCTTGGATTTGGGTATTAGGTGATGAGCATCTTTTTGAGAATCAGGGATGGGGCGGTCGCAAATGGGGCAGACTATATCTACCACTTTAAAGCTTGGCTTTGGCGCAAGCGAAATCAGCTTCTGGCGAATTTTCCCAATCATTTTATTTGTGAAATATGCATGTGTCGTACTAGTTTATTAAATAAGTCATAAACTTGCATAGTGCCAAAATTATTGTTTAAATCACTTTCTGAATCTGATATATCTCGCCTCATTGAGATGGCCTGGGAAGACCGCACTCCATTTGATGCTATTGAGAAATCTTTTGGCTTATCTGAGCCCCAAGTCATTCAATTAATGCGTCATGAGCTCAAACGGAGATCCTTTGAGTTGTGGCGTAAACGGGTTACTGGAAGATCAACAAAGCATGTTGCTCTTCGAAGTAAGTTGGTAGACCGCGCTTATTGCCCAACGCAGTACAAAAATAAATGAAGCCTATTAAGCGTTTAGTCCTGATTCTTGGGGATCAATTAGATCTAAATGGAGCCGCCCTGAGAGGTTTTGATTTCAAGACCGATCAAGTGCTCATGATTGAGTCAATTCCAGAGGCTCAATATGTTTGGTCTCATAAAGCCAAGATTGCCCTCTTTTTATCCGCCATGCGGCACTTTGCTCAGAGCCTGCAGGAGCTCAATTACCCAATTGCCTATATTCAAAATTCAAGCTTATCAATCGTTGAGACCTTAAAAGAAAAAATTCTCCAAGACGGGATTACAGATCTCATCTGTGTTGAGCCAGGTGAATGGCGCTTAAAACAAGAGATACAAGAATTAGCCAAAGAATTGTCGCTTACGCTTGAGATGCGTGAGGATGATCACTTCTATTGCTCACATCAAGAGTTTACTGAATGGGTAGCTGATAAAAAAGAATTGAGACTAGAGTACTTTTATCGCTTAATGCGTAAGCGCCATCATATTTTGGTCGATTCCGAAGGTAACCCTGAAAGTGGGCAGTGGAATTTTGATCATGATAACCGTAAGCCTTATCCGAAAAAGGGTCCTGGCATCATTGAGGCCCCAGTTCTATTTGAGCCAGATTTAATGACTCAAGAAGTTCTTGAATTTGTTAACACTAACTATTCGACTCATCCCGGATCCTTGGATCATTTTCGGTGGCCAGTGACTCGCCCACAAGCATTAGAGGCCTTAGATTATTTTGTGGAATACCGTTTAAGAAATTTTGGGGTGTATGAGGATGCGATGTGGACTGATACACCGTTTGGTTGGCATTCTATTCTTTCAAGTTCACTTAATCTGAAGTTATTAAATCCACGGGAGGTAATTGCGGCAGCATTGCAGGCCTGGAAAAAATATTCTTTAGATCTTGCTACCGTAGAGGGATTTATCCGTCAAATTTTAGGTTGGCGAGAGTTTGTCAGGGGTATGTATTACTTAGATATGCCCAAGATGGCTCAGGATAATTATTACAATCATCAAAGATCCCTACCAAGCTGGTATTGGACAGGTCAAACCAATATGGCCTGCATGAAAGATGCTATTGGTCAAACGCTTCAGTATGGCTATGCGCATCATATTCAGCGCCTGATGGTTACTGGAAACTTTGCTCTATTAGCAGAGATCTTGCCCTCAGAGGTTTGTGATTGGTACTTGGCAATCTATGTTGATGCAATCGAGTGGGTAGAGCTTCCGAATACTGCTGGAATGGCCTTATTTGCAAACGGTGGGCGCTTCACTAGTAAGCCGTATATCGCTAGCGGCGCTTATATCAAGCGCATGAGTAATTATTGCAATACCTGTCAATACAAACCAGATGTCCGTTTTGGAGAAAAAGCTTGTCCAGTGACAACTTTATATTGGAATTTTTTAATTCAACATCGCAGTCAGTTTGAGTCAAGTCCGCGTACAAGGTTGATGACTGCAAATCTCAAAAGAATTAGCGATGAGGACCAAAAGTCAATCGTAGCGCATGCAGGATATCTCCTTACTCACCTAAATGATCTCTAGAGCTGGATATGGTGACTTCTTTCAAAGGTAATAAAAGTTTCCTGCCCAGCAAAATCTGCGTCGTCTGTAAAAAAGAAATGACCTGGAGAAAGTCATGGGCTAAAAATTGGGAATCCGTTAAATACTGTTCAGACACTTGCAGGAAAAAGGCACCCAAGTCACAGATCTAAAGTAATTAATGCTGATTACCAAGGTAATTTCTCACCTGAGTAAGTAATAAAGCTGCCCGAGTCCTCTTTCTTTAGACTTTCAATAACTCGAAACATATCTTCTACTGCATCATTCGCAGGTCTTCCAATTTGCTCGCCACGAAATGGTTTCGATAGTCTCGAGTTCACGGTGCCCGGATGCATTGCGATCAAGGCAGAGTTCGGTTTAGTGCGTGCCCATTCAATAGAGGCTGTTTTGATCAGCATATTCAGTGCAGCTTTAGATGCACGATAGCTGTACCATCCGCCAAGACGGTTATCTTCAATACTGCCGACTTTGGCAGAAAGGGTGACCATGATGCTATTTTTTGAATCTAATAATTTAGAGAAGTAGCGAATGGTAAGTGCCGGGCCAATAGTATTTATTTTGATTAGTTCCTCTAGTTGTTCAGCATTGAGATCATCCAACTTTTTTTCAGGCATCCAATCGTCAGTATGAAGGACTCCAATCGTATTAATGATGAGTTGAAAAGGACCGGCTGATATCAGTGCATCAGCACAGGACTTTATAGACTCTAAGGATTCATAATCAATTGGAAATTGGGAATGACGATGAATTTCTACTACTTCAGAGCAAAAAGGATTATTTTTCAGTAGTTCCACAAACGCATTTCCAATGGTTCCAGAGGAGCCAATAACAAGTGCACGGAAGGGGTTTGGAAGTAATTCCATAAAGTCTTTTCTGAAGTATGTAAATAATTGATTTCGGTGTATCTAAGTTTAAGCCCAATGCACATTATTTATACATCAATGCTAATTGTTCCCAGATGTTTTAGTTTAGGCCGATTAAGCCTAAACATAGTGTTGTTATACTGCCTAGAGCTTAGGGAGCTTTAGTTAATCCATGGCGCAACTATTGAATATGCAAAATGATTTCTTAGATATGAGGGGTGCAATGAGCGATCTTTTAGATCTAGAAGGACTCCCACGCTCTGCTGAATTTTTGGAGGCCAATTTAGATCTGATAGAGAGAAGCAACGGCAATTTTCAGTCGTTTATTAGCGCTCTCCTAAAAACTCCATTTTGGACCTCTCAAGATTTTCTTGGCAATCCCTTTAAACAGCTTTGTGATGAACTTGCTGCTGAAATTGATTGCTTTGCAAATACTCATACTGAGCCTGCTTATCATTCACGAAGCCACTTCAAAGACGTTTGTTTGATGATTTCCTATTTATTGTTGCAGCAAAAAACATGGCCTGAGAAGCAGCGTGCAAATAATTCTTGGTATGTCTCTCAAGAAGAGAGTTGGTTTCTGCTTTATGCTGCGATTGCCCATGATTTTGCACATCCAGGTTTGATTAATCAGACCCCTTATGAAATTGAAAAAAATAGCTTAGATCTCCTCCGGCAGCATTTGAAGGACTCATCAACCGATCAGGACTTGTACGAACCGATACTTGAGGTGGTAAGCCCTTGGATTTTGGCAACGGATCATGCTTTTTATCAAAAGCTACTCGATCGGGCTGCCCTGGCTAGACCAGATCATCAGGACTGCCTAGCGATGCTTTTAGTTGAGGCTGACTTGATCTCCAGTATCCTACCTAAAAGGGGTTTAGAAATGACCCATCAGCTGAGTCAGGAATGGCAGCTTCACTATCCAGATAAAGCTATTGCCCTTAGAAACGAGGTCGGTTATCTTAGCTTTCTGAATAGTTTAGAGTTTTTGAGTCCCCATGCTTTGGCTGCCGATATCCCGCAAATTTTAAATAACTCCGTTTTGCAACTAAGATCCCGTTTATGAAACAACATCACACTATATTTTCGCTACCAAAACCATTATTTTGGCTTTTGGTCATCTCCAATGCAGTCTATGCCGCTTGGCTTAATGCTGAATTTGGATCTTATTGGGGTGGGAATATTGTTGACTTAGCTAGCCAACAAAAATTTGAACTACAAGATCTATTTCCTATTGGACAGTTTGTATTGCTCGGCATTACGCTTGATGCCGTAATCCGTTATTTTGTAGTGAGATTTAATAAGACTAATGAAGACCGACAAATACCAGCAATATTTGTCCAAGCAGTCACAATGGTCTCCTATGGTGTAGTTGCACTATTTGGATTTATTGCGTTATACGATCACTCTGCATCGCAGATATTGGCCGCTTCTGGAGCTTTAGGTTTTGGTGTTGCTTACGTTTTACGTGAAATGATTGCTGATATCGTCGCATGTATTCAGATTCAGTCTGAAGGTCTTTTAAGTATTGGTGATTACATCCAACTAAAGAGTGGTGAATACTATCAAGTAAAGCAATTGGATGCACGTCGGGTGGTATTAGAGGACGCATTAGGTTTTACGCTTTATACGCCTAATCGTCACTTTATTAATCAGGACTTCATTAATATTACCAAGCAACATCCTAAGATGGGGATGCGCATTGCCTTGGAAATTGAAGTGGATTCTGGCAATGACCCTAATCAAATTCTTGAACTGCTTGAACAGGCTGCTCAATACATCATTCAATCTGAAACCGGATTTTTTCCTTGGTATCGCACACGTTTAACCAAAATTAATAACGGCACCTTCTCATTTCTTCTGCTTTATGAATGTGATGCATCAATGCCCGTTTACGGAACTAAAACAATGATGAGTCTTGCAGTAGCCCGCTTCTTGAAGTTGGGCGGTATCAATATGAATAACACTATGGAGACTTATAGTTCCACAGAAGTTTCACGTACTATTAAGAGCCGCTTGAGCAATCTCTATCGTTTGGGCGTACTGAGAGTATTGAGCTTAGAAGAGGTCAGCCAATTATCTGAATTGGCAAAAGTAATTAAATGTAGGGCAGGTGAGCATTTAATTGAAAAAGGTCAAAATGCAGAGAGCATGTACTTCTTGGTTGAGGGTGAGCTAGAGGTCACTATTCCAAATGAGCGGGGCGAAGAAATTGTTGTGGGCGCCATTTGGCCGGGAGATTGCGTTGGCGAAATGTCCTTGCTGACTGGAGAGCCTCGCTCGGCAAATGTGCGTGCTAAATCCAATTCCATGCTTTTGGAGATTACCAAGACTAGTATTACCCCGATTTTTGAGGCTAATCCTGAATTAATTAATGAGATCTCCATTATTTTGGAGAGACGCAAAGCCCAGAATCAAATGCTTTTAAATAAGCCAGTAGAGCCAGAAGAGCTAGAAAAGGGTATCAAGATATTGGCCAAAAAGATCCTGAACTTCTTCTTTAACAAGGGTTAACCCGAGTTAGCGCTTATTCTAGGCCCATATCCCAATGCCGGGCTTGCTCCCGGCATTTCTTTTTCAGCCGATCTATATCTTCTTCGATAAAGGGGGATGAGGGTATAAATGCCCATTTTTTGGGCTTAGCGAGGAGGTTTCTTCACGAAAATTTGTTAGTATCTAAGCATGCTGGGATTGGCTTTTTGCCCCTTTTTAAACCAGCTTAAAAACAAATCCAATTGGACGACACAACATGAGCTTAATGAATTCTTTTGCCAAATTAAATCTACGCACTAAATTAGTGATTGGCTTTACATCTGTAGTGACGTTTGCGGTAATTATCGCGGCGACGGCTTTCTATGGCTTGAACATGTTGCAAGCAAATACCCAAAAGATGTATGACAAGGATTTAATCGGTATTTCATTATTGCGATCACTAAATCGTGATATCAATGTGATTGGTAGAACTGTTAATCGTGCGACTCTCGCAAGTAATTTTGGTGATGATGCGGCATTTCAAAAAGCCAAAGAAACTGTTACTAAAACGAAAGCTGAGCTCTTGGTCAATTACGACAAGACTAAGAGTACGATTATTCGCCCTGAGTTAAAAGTAAAGTTTGAAGCAGCTGGTATTTCTATCAATGAATATTATGGACTTGTAGATACGGTTATCTCGACACTTGATACTAAAGGTGGCGCAGCTTCGGCTTACAAAATTATTAGCTCTAAGGATTATCAGGATTCCGCAGCAAAAGTTATGAATCAAATTAAAGAGATTTCTGCAGCAAAAATTGAGGGCGCTGCAAAAAATATGGAGGATGCAGGAATTGCAGCCGACTATATGAAATGGTTGATTGGTATTTTAGTTCTCGTCGCGCTAGTAATGTCTTTAATCATTGTTACTTTAGTTAATAAATCGATTAATGATCCAATTACCAATTTGAAAAATGCCTTGGCTGATTTAGCTGCGCAGCGTTTAGATACTAAAGTGCAAAATACTGACTACACCAACGAAATTGGACAAATGGCTAAAGCGGTTGCAGAGTTACAGGTGAGTTTGCAACATGCCGCTAAGTTGGCAGAAGCTGAGCGTGAAAATAATCGCATTGCTGGTGAAACCACCAAAGAGATTGGTGGAATTATTGCTGCTGCAGCTGGGGGTGACTTTACTGCCGCTGTGAAAGTAGAGGGTAAAGAAGGCTTCTTCTTAGATATCTCTAAGCAAGTAAACCAACTAATCGAAACATCACGTGATGCTTTTAGGGCAATTTCTAAAAATGCAACTAGCTTATCTACTGCATCTGAGGAGCTATCCGTAGTTAGCACTCAAATGAGTTCAAATGCTGAAGAGACTAATGCACAAGCAGGCTCCGCCTCTTCTGCTGCAACGCAAGTGAGCAGTAATATGCAAACGGTTGCTACCGGTGTAGAGGAGTTAAGCGTCAGTATTCGGGAGATTTCTTCCAATGCGATTGAAGCATCTGCCGTAGCTACTCAAGCCGTAAATGAAGCACGTATTACTGGCGACACGATGACTAAGCTTGGCATTAGTAGCAAAGAAATTGGTAGCGTCTTGAAGGTTATTTCTTCGATTGCAGAGCAGACTAACTTGTTAGCATTAAATGCCACTATTGAAGCAGCGCGTGCCGGAGAGTTAGGTAAAGGCTTTGCGGTTGTTGCAAATGAGGTTAAGGAATTGGCTGGACAAACTTCTCGCGCAACGGAAGAGATTAGCGGGAGTATTGCTAATATCCAACGCGATGTTCAGGGGGCGGTTGATTCCATTGCGGCAATTTCCGGAATTATTAATAAGATCAATGACATCTCAGGCATTATTGCGAGCGCTGTTGAAGAGCAGGCCGCTACAGCTAATGAGATTGGACGTACTGTTGCTGAAGCTGCGGCAGGTAGTTCTGAAATTGCCCGAAACATTGATTCGGTATCTACTGTGTCTAGAAATACCACGGAAGGCGCTAATAATTGCCAACAGGCCGCTCAAGATCTTTCTAGAATGGCCGCTGAACTGCAGAGTATGGTGAATAAGTTCAAGGTTGAAGGTTAAGAGCGGAAGATAGATACCTAGGTCAATCTCTCCAATAGAGATATGGACAATAACGATCAAATCCTAGATGAGTTTCTGCTCGAAGCTGGCGAGATATTCGACCAGCTTGATATAGATTTTGTTCAGCTTGAACAAACGCCTGCAGATAAGAAGCTCATCGGGAACATCTTTCGGGCGATGCACACTCTCAAAGGTAGTAGTGGGTTTTTTGCATTTCATCGCCTAGAAAAAGTAGCACATGCAGGTGAATCTCTATTAAGCAAATTGCGTGATGGCATTTTCATACTCAATGAAGAAATGACAGATGTACTTCTGGAGACATCCGATCGTTTGCGTGAAATTGTAGATGGAGTGCGTAAGCAGCGTTGCGAACTAGAAGGCGATGACTCAGCACTGATTCAAAATCTTCAGTTTTTGACTGAGGGTGGTGTTGGCATCACTAAAACTGCTTCAGCCCCGGCAGTAGTTTCACCTTCACCTGCACTAGAGGCAGTACTTACGTCTTCCTCTCAGGATATTGCAGAAAAGATTTTGGAGGCAGGTATTGCTGATTTAGAACAAGACGCAATAGAAGTAGTTAAAGAGGCCTCTATTGATGCAGCAGTAAATGAGGCTGAAAGTTCTAAAGAGTTGGCAGCCCCGATTAAAGTCAGCGTCGAGTTGCTCGATAAGCTCATGAATTTAGTAAGTGAAATGGTGCTGGCACGTAATCGATTACTTTCATTTGCTAGAACGAGTGGTGACCTTGCATTTAATAACACCGTAAGACGAATTGACACCGTTACTCTTGAGTTGCAAGAGCGCATGATGAAAACGCGTATGCAGCCCATCAGCCAGGTCTGGTCAAAGTTTCCCCGTTTAGTTCGTGATATTGCTCAAGATTGTGGAAAAAAAGTAGAGCTGATTCAGATTGGCGCTGAAACTGAGCTTGATCGCACCTTATTAGAGGGTATTCGTGATCCACTAGTACATATTATTCGTAATAGTGTTGACCACGGCATTGAACTGCCGGCTGAACGTATTGCAAAAGGTAAGCCTGAGCAAGGTTCGGTTAAGTTACGTGCTTTTCATGAGAATGGGATGGTTGTCATTGAGATCTCTGATGATGGCGCCGGCATCAATATACCTCTCGTTAAACAAAAAGCAATTCAGTTAGGTTTAGTTACTGCTGAACGTGCCGCGAAACTGACTGAGCGTGAAATTATCGATTTCATCTATCTACCCGGTTTTTCAACCAAAGCAGAAATCACTAATTTATCTGGTCGTGGCGTTGGCATGGATGTGGTGCGAACGAATATTCATGAAATTGGTGGAACAGTAGATATTGCTACTTCCGCGCAAGGTACCCGCTTACGCTTGAGTATTCCTTTGACATTGGCAATCATGCCAGCAGTATTTGTACGGTGTAAGCAATATAGTTATGCCATACCCCAATTGAACGTGATTGAAATGCTCCGTTATGAGCCTCGTGAAGGTGTGCCAGGTGTTGAGAATTTCTATGGAGTTCCTGTTTTTCGTTTGCGCGACAAGCTCATTCCTTTAGTATTTTTGAACTATGAATTAAAGGTAGATGATGTATTGCCAGCAGTTGATCAAACCTTAAATATTGTGATTGTTCAGGCAGCCGGTATTCGTTTTGGACTTGTAGTAGATGAAGTTTTGTATATGCAAGAGGTTGTGGTCAAGTCTGTTGGACCTTTATTAAAGGGAACTCCGGTCTATAGTGGCAGCACAATTCTCGGCGATGGTCATGTAGCATTGATTTTTGATATCAATGCCATTGCCGTTCGCTCTGGAATTATTGCTAAGCTTGCTGATAATCAGTTCGAGCAAGATATCTCTGCTGCTTTAGGCGCTAATAATGATTCACAGCAAATGTTGATGTTTGATTTGCTTGGTCTAGAGCGTATGGTCATTCCATTAGAAACAGTAGATCGTCTTGAGATGATTGCTGCTACTCGCATAGATCGTCGCGGTAATGAGGCAGTAGTCCTATATGGCAATAAAATTATGAGACTCATCTCTTTGGCCCACTATGTAGAGGGTGCTACGCAGAAAAGTCTATATGGTGATGAAACTGTGCCGGTCATCGTGCACTATCACCATGGGCAGCCTGTTGGTTTTATTGTCAAAAAAGTGCATAACATTGTGAATGTCCCTACTCAAGTTGTAATGGTTTCGCCTCCACAGCGAGGAATCATGGGGAGCGTGATTGTGAATGATTCAGTCATGAGTATTCTGAACGTTCAAGAAATACTTAATCTATCTGGGCTAGGACCTCATCAAGAGCCTGGCTTAGGCGGCGATCATTATGTTGATAATGATGTAATCACAATGGATCGGGAAGATAAATGAATCGCGCCGGATCTTATGCAACCTTTTATGTAGGTAATTTTTTCTTTGGCATTCCGATTGCTATAGGTGTTGAGGTAACCAAGGGGCAAGAGGTAACACCAGTTCCACTAGGCCCCAAAGAGGTCGCAGGTTTTTTTAACTTACGCGGCCAAATAGTGACGGCGATTGATATGCGTACTCGCCTCAACTTGCCTGAGGATCACAATGGAACTGACGCACTTAGCATCTTCTTTCAAGATCAGGATCATTTGTTTGCCCTCTTAGTTGATCGAGTGGGAGATTTCACTGAGGTTACTGAGCAAACCTTTGAGGAAACCCCTAGTAATCTTGATCCAAATGCAAGAGAACTGATTGTGGGGGTACATAAACTAGCCGATAAATTATTGTTGGTTTTGGATACTCACAAAATTGTTTCTGGCATTGATCTAGTTCAAAACTAGTCTCTAACCCATCTAGGAAGTTGTGGAAAAAGTACGCGTCCTCATTGTTGATGATTCTGCAGTCATGAGAAAAATCATTGCTAGCGCCTTACAAAAAGAGCCTTCCATTGAGATTGCTGGCTTTGCTTCTAATGGACTTGAGGCGATCGAAGCAATACAGACTTGCAGTCCAGATGTCATGACTTTAGACATTGAGATGCCAGAGATGGATGGCTTAACCGCATTACGTGAAATTCGTAAAGTTAATAAATATCTACCTATCATTATGTTTAGCTCCCTCACTCATAAGGGGGCTCAAGCTGCGGTAATGGCGCTCACGGCTGGTGCCAGCGATTACGTTGGCAAGCCAGCAAATACTTCTAGCGGAATTGATAATGCCTTTAAAGTTTTGGAAACAGAGCTAATCCCAAAGATCATTGGCTTAGCTAAGCGGGTGAAATCTCGTAAGGCCAGAGAGGGTCAGCTTGCTGATACTCAAGGAATGACTCCTCCTAAAGGGGCAATTACTGCTAATAGGTCTTTAGCTTCAACCAAGCCGATTTCTACTCTTGAATCAAAAGTGAGTAAAGCTACTTCTGCCGTATTGGCAAAACCTGCAGAAGCAGTTTGTATTGGCGTTTCTACTGGTGGGCCTGAAGCGCTAATGCAAGTTTTTTCTGCCTTTAATGCGCCTATCAGTGTGCCGATTTTTATTGTTCAGCATATGCCAGCAGATTTCACAGCATTGCTTGCTGCTCGTTTAAGTTCTATTGGCGTGATGACGGTTAAGGAGGCCCAAGAGGGCGAGATTGCTGAGCCTGGAGTTGCCTATATTGCACCAGGAGGATTTCACATGACTTTGTCACGGCCTGGAACTAAAACAATTATTCACCTAAATACTGAGCCCCCAGAAAATTCTTGCAGACCAGCTGTTGATGTGTTGTTTAGATCGGCAGCCCAACTGTATGGTAGTGGTCTGCTTGCAGTAATGCTTACTGGTATGGGCTATGATGGGTTGAAGGGTACGAAAATCATTAAAGAAAACGGTGGGCAGGTGATCGCGCAAGATGAAGCCACCAGCGTCATCTGGGGTATGCCTGGTGCCGTTGTTCAAGCAGGATTGGCAGATGTCGTGCTACCGATTGATAAGATTACTGACGAGATCATCTTCAGAGCTCGTAAAGTTCCTGTAAGTCGCTAGCATGTCTAAAGAATATCTTCCGCAGTTTTATGCCATGCTAGAACAGCAGGTAGGAATTGCCTTGGATGATACTAAGCAGTACTTACTAGAATCTCGCTTGATGCCAGTTGCTATTCAAAATAGCTACTCTGATGTTTATGCACTGATTAAAGCCTTAGTGCAGAGCCCAGTCGGAGCTCTACATTGGCAAGCATTTGAAGCTTTAACAACCAATGAGACTTCATTCTTTCGAGATAAGCATGTATTTGAAGCTTTAAGAAAAAAGATTCTCCCTGAACTCATTGAAAATCGTCAAAAAGATAAGACCTTGCGTATTTGGAGTTCGGCATGTTCGGCGGGGCAGGAGGCTTATAGCCTAGCAATGATGCTCAGAGAAGATTTTTCGCAGCTAAATGACTGGACCATCTATATTCAGGCTACCGATATTTCTGAGTTCATTCTCGAGAAGGCTAAATCTGGAACTTACAGTTCTATGGAAGCGCACCGCGGCCTAGACTCCCATTACTTGCATAAATATTTTGAGCATCTCGAAAAAGGGGCTTATCAAATTAAGCCTGCGATCCGCCAAATGGTCAACTTTTCTCATCATAATTTAGTTGGGGAATGGCCTTTTTATCCTAAATTTGATTTGATTATGCTGAGAAATGTGCTGATTTATTTCAGGCAGGATGTGAAAGATAAAGTACTCTCGAAGATGCAGCAACAGTTAAACGGTAATGACAGTATTCTGATCCTAGGTGCTGCCGAATCTATCTATCTCAATGATTTATATAAATTAGTTGCACTCGATAAAATTTCGTATTACAAACCCAATACTCTTGTTAAGGTCTGATATGGAAAATCAAAATACGCCTCCAGTACCTCAAGCTATTCAGATTGATCCTGTATTTGCAGCATTCTCTGTTCTTGTTGTCGATGATAGTAGAACCTTGCGCAAGATATTAATTCGTGAGCTGAACTCTTTAGGTTTCCATAATATTTTAGAGGCAGCCGATGGCCTCGAAGCTATTGAGGTAGTAAAAACCAAACCTGTTGATTTGATGCTCTTAGATATGGAGATGCCAGAGCTTGATGGTTTGGGTGTTCTAGGGCAGCTCAAGGCCGACGATACCTATAAATCACTACCCATCATTGTGATTTCTGGTGCAGATCAGTTTGAAAAGACGATTAAGTGCATAGAGATTGGTGCTGAAGATTATTTGCCGAAACCATTTGACCCTATTCTTTTGCGTGCCCGTATTTTTTCTTCTTTAGAAAAAAAGCGGCTTCGTGATTTGGATCGTAAGCACATGGAAATGCTGAACCAAGAAAAGCAATTGTTAGAAATAGAGCAGATGAAGAGCGATAAACTCATGCTCAATATTCTGCCACGTCCGATTGCTGATCGACTAAAGCGGGGGGAAAAAAATATTTCAGGCAGCTATCCTGATGTCAGTATTCTTTTTAGTGATTTAGTTGGTTTTACTAAGATGTCATCGCAAGTATCGGCAACTGATTTGGTAAAACTACTAAATGACTTATTTACTCGCTTTGATAAACGTGCTGAATCTTTAGGCCTAGAAAAAATTAAGACGATTGGCGATGCTTATATGGCTGTTGGTGGTTTACCGATTCCTCGTCCTGATCATGCTGAGCTCTGTGCTGATATGGCACTTGGTATGTTTCAAGATCTTCAGGACTTCAATAAACAGAACGGTTCAGAGTTGAATATGCGTATTGGTATTAATTCTGGGCCAGTAGTTGCTGGTGTCATAGGGTTTACAAAGTTTTCTTATGATCTTTGGGGTAATACCGTTAATACTGCTAGCCGGATGGAATCTACTTCCCCCCATGGCAGAGTTCAAGTATCCCCAAGTACTTACGAGGCTCTAAAAACGAGCTTTAGTTTTGAGGATGGCGGGTTAATGGAGTGCAAAGGCCTTGGAGAAATTCGAACTCATCTACTAATAGGTCGAATTTAACAAGCTGACTTCATTCTTACTGAATTGCCATCAGAAAACGAACTTTGGTTGATTTTTTATTGGAGTATTCTTAAGTTAATTCTTAAAAACTGGAAATTCTCCAATGTCAGAACTCATTAATTTCAAAACACTCATTAGTAATATTGGTGAGGCTGTGATTATTTCTGACCGAGATGAGAATATCTTGTTTTGGAATACCTCCGCCCAGCGAATCTTTGGTTATAGCCAAGAAGAGGCTTTGGGTAAGACACTTAGTATTATTACGCCTGAACGTTTTAGGGAGCGTCACTCTAAGGGATACTTTCATACGATGGAGACTGGCAAAACAAAGTATGGCACTACCTTATTGAGAGTTCCAGCAGTTCATCAGGATGGTAGATCTATTTCTATTGCCTTTTCAGTCGCGATGATTTTCGATGACCAGCATCAGCCGATGGCGATTGCAGCTATTATTCGCGATGAAACAGAGCGATTCCAAGAGGAGCGCCAGTTAAAAGAAAAGCTAGCGGCATACGAAAAGAATCATTAAGAACTTTTCTGAACAATGTCATATTGAGTTGCTATAAAGAAGGCTGAAAATAAGGGTAGCTTGTATGGATCATCGATTGAATATTGTCTTAATAGTTGGAAGTGCTCCAGATGCGATCAGAGTGAAGGACTTAGATCTCTCAGTAATCACCTCTTGTGTTGTTATTAACAATGCATGGCAATTAACAGAAGATTGGGATTATTTAATTTATCCCGAAGATTTTCCATTAGATCGCCTTCCGTCCTCCCAAATTCTTTCGAAGAAGAAAGTGATTACTGCTAAGGAATTTGTACCAGAGCAAAATCATTTCGGTGGATTTGTATATGCTGGCGGCACTATGGCATTTACCGCTGGCTATTGGGCACTAGGTTTCCTCAAACCAGATGTCATTGCATATCTTGGCTGCGATATGGTTTATCCAAAAGAAGGAGCTGACCAAAGTCACTTCTATGGTAATGGTGCTGCGGATCCTCTTCGGCCAGATATCACTTTGCAGTCCCTAGAAGCTAAGTCAGTACGCTTGATGGCCATTGCCCAAAGAAATCAATGTGAGGTTGTCAATTTATCTGAATTGCCTGAGTCTAGACTAATGTTCCAGCGATCTTCGTTGTCTGAGCTTCTGAGTGAAAGTCTATCGAGCTTACCCAATCGTGCGAGCTCTCGTTTAGATAAAAAATTAGTCAATCAAGCACTAGATAAAGAAGAGGTATTTTCATATATGGCTCCCTCAGGGCGCTACTGGGAAGTTTTGAATGAATTTGATCCTGCTAAGCTCAGAGAAATCGACTCTCTATGGCTTAATTCTTTAGTGGAATAGGTTTATCTAAGTATTTTATTTGCTGATACGTAAGCACTAATTTCATAAAAACCCTAGAATAGCTTTAATTGTTATTTTATTTATGTTTGGACTCACCTTTAACGTTGCTAGAGCTAAAGATAAATATCAAGACAAAGCTCCTAGTGATTATGGAATTTTCAATCAGTATATAAAAGGAAGCCTATGAAAGTACCTGATAAGCGTTGCTGTGGCTCTGGTGTTTGCATCATTAATGATGCAGGCGAGTGTTGGTGTGGGCAAGTTTGGAATGGCGAGAAAATGATTGCCCCCAGTTTGCTTGCTTCTAAATCAGACATTAAGTCGCCAGAACAGAATTTAGGCCAAAGCAAGCCCGATAGCAAGAATATGCCTTAATATGGCTTTAATGAATCAAGTGGCAGTATCAATATCTATGATCGAATAATCGCCATGAAAAATTATCCAAAGCCTTATTTATATTTAATATCTTTTTTTTGTTTTCTGGCGATACTATCGTTACCGGTAAAAGCAGAAGATTCTGTTCAGCGTGGGAAATATTTAGCAACTGCTGGAGATTGCATCTCTTGTCATACTGCTCCAGGGGGCACGCCTTTTACAGGTGGCCTAAAAATAAAGACTCCATTTGGCTTATTGTTAACACCCAATATCACTCCTGATAAGGAAACAGGCATCGGCTCTTGGACTAAAGATGATTTTTTTAGAGCTCTCCATGATGGTGTTAATAAAAAAGATCAGGATCTTTATCCTGCAATGCCCTATACCTCCTATACAAAAGTCAGTCGTGTAGATGTTGATGCGATTTATGATTACTTAAGAACATTAAAGCCAGTATCGAATGCAGTAAAAGTCAATCAGCTATCCTTCCCATTTAATATTCGTAGTTCCATGATTGTCTGGCGTGAGCTCTTTTTTACTCCAGGCTTTTTTAAGCCAGATCCTAGTCAATCTCCAGCTTGGAATCGGGGCGCCTACTTAGTAGAAGGTTTAGAGCACTGCAGCGAATGCCATTCTCCCCGAAATTTGATGGGAGCTATTGAGCCTTCTAAAGCATTTACTGGTGCGGTGATTGACAACTGGTACGCATTAAATCTCTCCTCTAATTTGACGACAGGCCTTGGTACCTGGTCTACACAAGATATTGCCGATTATTTGAAGAATGGTAAATATCCTGGTAAAACTAGTGCGCTTGGGCCCATGGAGGAAGTTGTTCATAACAGTACCCGGCACTTAAGTGAATCCGATTTATTAGCTATGGCGACCTATCTTAAGACTCTACCTGCAAACTCAAGTCTATACGGCAGAGAGAAGAAAGTAGATACAACAAAATTAGATGGTTTAAGTCTTTATGTTTCCAACTGTAGCGGTTGTCATCAAGCATCTGGCAGAGGTATAAAAGGAGTGATTCCTCCTCTTGCAGGTAATCCAGTAGTGATGGCTCCGAATGCTTCAAACATTATCAAAGTCATCATTCGAGGAATTACTGCGAGAGATGGTTATATTATGATGCCTTCGTTTGCCTCGAGGTTAACTGATGAAGAAATTGTAGAAATCGCCAATTATGTTAGAACCAGCTGGGGTAACTCGGCATCAGCTAATGTGTCTAATGCGATGGTTAAAAATATTCGAGCCAATCCAGGGCTTTAATGCTCCCCAATAGCTTATTACGCTAAAGGTGACATATGGCTACCGTTAAAGAAATATTAAACAATAAAGATCATCAAATATTTCCTGTAAAGTCTACAGATACAGTTACTTTAGCATTGCAAATGATGAAAGAGTATGGCCTTAACAATAAGGGAAATTCTTGTTTTTTATTCTTTCTGTAGCAGAGGAGACTTAATGAAACTTCAATTTTTTATTAGAGTATTGGGATTTTCCGTCTTGCTGAGCAATCCCTTGCTTGCGCTGGCAGCTTATCCGGACAGACCCGTAACTATCATTATTGGATTCCCGCCGGGCACAGGAACAGATACAGTGACACGAATCATGGCTGATCGACTTTCTCAGAGAATGGGACAGCAATTTTTGGTGGAAAACAAAGTTGGGGTGGCAGGAAGTATTGGAGCTGGGATAGTTGCAAAAGCTAAGCCCGATGGCTACACCTTGTTAGTAAGTGCTTCTGCCCCGATGTCGATCAATCCGCATATTTATAAAAATCTTACTTATAGTCCACTGACGGATTTCACGCCTATTGGAATGCTGGTATGGTTACCTTATTTAATGGTGGTCAATCCCAATGATCCAGCTAATACTTTGCAACAATTTCTGGCAAATGCACAAAAGAGCCCAACTCCGATTAGTTATGGATCGACTGGCAATGGAGCTACTAGTAACTTAGTAATGTCGGTGCTGGCTAAGCGCGCCAATATAGAGATGACCCAAGTTCCCTATAAGGGCAGCAGTCAAGCTCAAGCAGATGTCATTGGCGGCCAATTACCAGTCACTTTTGATACCCTATCTTCCAGCATTGCTATGGTGCGCGCTGGTAAATTAAAACCTTTGGCAGTTGCCACTCTTAAGAGAACAGAACTTGCTCCAGAAATCCCAACAGTGGTTGAGCAAGGTTTTCCAGGATTTGAAATCGGAGCTTGGCTAGGATTTTTTGGACCTCTTGGTTTACCGCCTGCTATTCAAAAAACTTTATTAAATGAAATCAATCTCATACTGCAAGAGCCAGAAACGCGCGCTAAGCTAGCAAAAGGTGGGGCCGAAGTTCGTTCCTCCTCCTCTTCTGGAGAGTTTGCACTGTTCTTAAAAAATGATTACGACAATACTGGAAAATTGATTCGTGATTTCAACATTAAGCCAATGGAATAAAAGCATTATGAATAAAGCCAATTATGTTGTCAGTACTGCCGAGCGTCAGGCTCGGATTGACTTAGCAGCCTGCTATAGGCTAGTCGCCCATTTTGGAATGAGCGATTTGATTTACAACCATATTACTGCTAGGGTCCCCGATAGCAAAGAAGAGCATATTTTGATCAACCCCTATGGGTTAATGTACAACGAAGTTACTGCTTCCAACCTCATCACAATTAATCTAGATGGCGACATTATCTATAACCCAAACCCAGATTTTGGGATCAATCAGGCCGGATATGTTATTCATAGTGCAGTACATCGCGCCCGAGAGAATGTCAGCTGTGTGATTCATACTCACACACGGGCTGGCATGGCTGTTTCTGCCATGGAATGTGGTCTATTACCAATTACGCAAACAGCTATGCGATTTCAGGGGATTAGTTATCACGACTATGAAAGTGTTGCAATTGATTTAGATGAGCAGTCCCGCCTGGTTGCAGACTTAGGCGATCAAACTGCGATGATTTTAAGAAATCATGGTCTCCTTACAGTGGGCCCAAGCATAGCTCAAGCTTTTAATACTTTGTATTGGTTGGAAATGGCATGCAAGGCTCAGGTTGATGCTCTCTCTACCGGTATGAAATTAACAATGCCGTCCAATGAGGTTATTCAGAAAACGCATCACTTATACCAACCTCAGGTCAGAAGGCCGTTTGGAGAAATGGAGTGGCCTGCAATGCTTCGAATTGTGGAAAAATTAGACCCGACTTATAAAAATTAATTTATCAAGTTGATTAGGCTGTTTAGAAAACAACTTCAGCCAAAGGTTTTTGATTGATGAAGTTTTGTATATTTTTTACAACTGAATCAATTCTTCTTTCATCTAACTGATCAGTCCAGCTCGCAGTATGCGGAGTCATGATGACATTATCTAACTCATAGAACGGGAATTCTGAGGGTTGCATTTCTAAATTATCAGTACTTGCATATTGATACCAAACATCTAGTAGTGCACCACCAATCTGATGGTTTTTAAGTGCCTCATAAATCGCCGCTTCATTAATAATGGGTCCTCTAGCAACATTGATAATTACCCCAGTTGCCTTCATCTTCTTGAGTGTGGCTTCATTGATCAGGTCTCTTGTGCTGTCACTTAGTGGTGCAGTAATTAGCACATAATCGCTTTCCGTTAGTAAGGCCTCTAGGTTCGAGCTATCTTTCCACCATTTCAGTCTTGCATCTACCTTTGGGTTTCGGCTAATTGCTATAAATTGCATGCCAAAAGGAGTGGCGAGCTCCGTAACTCTCTTGGCGATATGACCAAAGCCAATAAAACCGATAGTTTTATTTTGAATCTCACTATGTTTCAGCCCTCGGACAATAGATCCGCCATAGGTCCATCTTCCTTGGCGCAGTTCCCGGTCCATATGGCGCATATTGATAGCAAACTCTAATATTCCCAACATGACATATTCAGCAATAGGTTCAGAGTGTTGATTTGTATTGCAAACTACACAGCCCTTTGCAAGCCATTTCCTTTTCAGCCACTCCATACCAGAAAAGGGCACTTGGATTAATTGGAGTTGTTTGCCTGCTGTAATGAGATCCTCGACAAGTTTTGCATCTTTTGAGTAAACTAACTCAGCTGATACAACTAAAATATTTGCCTTGGAAACAAGCTCAAGTAATTCAGACTTGGGCTGTTCGACGGTGCAGTGTTGAACTACCCAAGATTGCCCAAGTGCTTGAATCAACGGGGCAAGAAATATCTTTCCATATTCTCCAACAATTAGAATATTCTTATCTGTCATATTGCGAGGTTTTTTTATTTAGCCTTGCCGAATAGAGCAATGCCGAATTCACAGGCATATTTCTTATGCTCTTCCGATCCCGCAATAGAATCCCCTTCCATGAAAGGACTACGCATAATCGCTTGGAATCCTCTTAGGGCTAAGCGACATTCATTTTCATTCATTACTTTAATGGTGCCAGTGAGATTATTACATTGCAGTTTAAGAAGTTTGGGGATGACTGAGTCCATTATTTGATTTAATTCTTCAGGCTTTTTTGCCACTTTAAACAAAATCCGAACTAAATATTTATATTTTTGATGTGTGTACTTTGTTTTATTTAACCTCAAAAATAGAGACTCAACAATGCTTGTAATTACAGTTTCAATAGTATCGTGAGGTGTAAAGCTATCGATCAGTTCTTCTGCCTGAATTACGGCTTTACGTAAATAGCGATCAATAAAGATAAAGGCAAATAAGGAATTAAGACTTCCAAAATAGCGATAAAGGGTACCTATTGAGTAGCCTGATTTTGAAGAGAGTTCTCTTGCACTAGGAAAATGCCTGTCATCAGATTGCATCAAGTCATCAGCAGTTTGGCTAATATCCGAAAAAGTCTTCTCCGCACGCAACTGAAGCTGCTTCGTGGATTTGATCTGATCGATTTCGTTCATATTCAACAATCATACCCAAAATACATAAAAGAAGATGAACACAAAATGAACTGGTATAGGAATAGCCCATACACCTATATAGCTATTGACTTTAGAGACTCTAAAGTAGAGAGGTAAAACTGAACATTTAAGGAACAAAAAACGAAAAATTAGTGATAAGTTCAAGCCTGATATAACTTTCTTTAGGATGAAAATCATGATAAAAAAACTCTACCTTATGGTTTCCTTATGTAGTTCTATATTGTTAGTGGCATGCGGTGGCGGCGGAGGTGGTGGCGGCGAGGCAGGTACAGTTGCTACAAACGCTTCAGCAACTGCCGTAGTAGCAGCCTCCTCTAATTCCTGCCTTGCCATTACTTCCCCAACCACTAATATTGGTCAATGGTGGATGAGTGGGTCTTTTAATGTCACTAATACATGTTCTGCATCCCAAAGCGCGAGTGGATTAAAAATTCAAATTGCTAGTAGTGGCATATCCTTGGTTGCTTCTAAGTTTCAACTAGATTCTGTAAATAATTTATATTTTCCACCACCGGTATATTGGGCGCAGACTACGGGTACATTTACTACGAGTACTGTTGCGGGAAGTAAAGATACAGTTACCTTAACTTTAAATACTACCGGTGCCATTCAGGCTAATTCTTCTGCAACAGTCGCTTATGGTTATAACCCGAATGGAGTGACTCCTGGGGCAATCAACTATTCGATTAACGGTAGCAGTACTCCCGTTACACCAACGGGTGGTGCAATTGCATTTACCATTGATGCTACTGCTTTAAAGTCAGTCTGCGCTAATGGAACTAACTGTAATATTCCCGTGGTCCTTAATGGCCCAAATAGTTATTCCTCGACGGTAGCTACCATTAACAATACGAATGCTGGTACTTTAATTACGAATTCGAATTACACGAGGCTCAATACTGGACCCTATACCCTAAGCGTTGCTAGCAGTGCTTTACCAGCTAATGTGAGCTTTAGTGCGCCAGCTATTAACGTTATGGATCAGAACACAGTTACGGAGGCTGCCCTGTTTACCGTAAGCAATCCCCCAGTGGTAACTAGTTCATATAGTGTTGGTGGAACACTGAGTGGATTAGGCGCTGGCCTTACTCTAGTTCTGGGAAATAATGGCAATGATTCACTTAGCCTGAGCTCAAACGGGGCGTATAAATTCAATACCCAGGTTGCAGCGAATGGAAATTACGCGGTAACTGTAAATGCCCAGCCTTATGGCCAAACTTGCTCAGTCTCTAATGGGGCAGGTAAAGTGAGCAACACTATTAGTACCGTTGCAGTTTCTTGTATTGGTAATTCTCCTGTTTCAGGCAGCTCGATTAAATATCGTGGTGTAAATTTAGCAGGAGCAGATTTTGGTGAAAGTAATTTACCTGGTACTTATGGGGTTGATTACACTTACCCAACTAATGCCGAAGCTGTGTACTTTAAGAGTAAGGGAATGAACGTAATTCGTCTACCATTCCGGTGGGAGCGTTTGCAACCTACCTTAAATGCCGCTCTTAACCCAACTGAACTCGCTAGATTGCAGGCCTTTGTAAATCAAGCGATTGCTGCTGGTCATATAGTTCTTCTTGATCCGCATAACTATGCACGCTATCAAAACAATGTCATTGGCGCAAGCTCTGTGACTAATGCTAACTTTGCTGATTTTTGGGGCCGTCTAGCTACGGTCTATAAAAATAATCCAGCAGTGATATTTGGATTAATGAATGAGCCAAACAGCATGTCGACAGAAACTTGGGTCTCAGCAGCGAATGCAGCCATTGCATCAATTCGAGCTACGGGCGCTAATAATGTTATTACTGTGCCTGGGAATGGTTGGACAGGAGCTCATAGTTGGACGCAAAACTGGTATGGCACTGCAAATGCTTCTGCTATGTTGGCGATTACTGATCCTGGTAACAATCTGATGTTTGAGGTACATCAATACCTAGACTCAGATAGCTCTGGAAATTCAGATCAATGCGTCAGTGCAACTATTGGCTCGGAGCGCTTAGTAAGCTTTACTAACTGGTTACGCACCAATGGTAAGAAGGGCTTTTTAGGAGAATTTGCAGGTGGTAATAATTCAACCTGTAATCAGGGAATTACTAATATGTTGGCCTATATTCAAAGTAATGCTGATGTATGGTCTGGCTGGACTTGGTGGGCTGCAGGTCCTTGGTGGGGCGGATATCGTTACACGATTGAGCCTAGTAATGGCGTAGATGACCCCAAGCTAACAAACATATTGCCTTATTTGAAGTAGTGTTAAGGGTAGTTGTAGTCATTTCTGATTAATATAGAACTAATTCTTAGCCAAAGCACAGTGCTTTAGGCTAAGGTTAGTTTTATATGCCTAATAAGAACCCTATGCCTAAATTTGTTGGTAATTTTTTCTGCATCCTACTATTGTCTTTTCCAATATTTGCTAAGGCAGAGTTAGGAGGTAATCTTGCCAGCATTACGCAAGAGCAAAAAACTTTTGGGTCTACTCTTACGACTTCACCACAATCTACCTATACCATTTATATACAAAATATAAGTCCAGATTTAGTGATAAAAGAATATGTGTCTAATAGTGGAAATATCTTTGGTGTTGCCTGGAAAGGGTCGACACTACCTAATTTTCAAGTGCTCCTAGGTAATTATTATTCCAATTATTTAAGTGCTCAGCAAAAAAACCCACGCTTGGTTTTTTTGCGAGATGATAATCTAGACCTCGAATCAGGTGGGATGATGGGAGGCTATATAGGGCGTGCATATTTACCCAAACAAATACCCGCAGGCGTTTCACCAACAGCCATTCAATGATGTGTAAAGTCTAAATTTATATACAACTCTTTATGCGTTTTTTTGCCACTTCTTTCTTGTTACTTGTTCTAACTGCCTGTGGCGGCGGCGGTGGTGATTCATCCTCAAGCAGTAGTCAAAATGCCAATCTTCCAAGTATTTATTTATCGCCAAACTCAGTGAGCGTAAATGTGGGGTCTGGGTCCGCAGAGAATCAGAATACACTTTACGTTAGCGTAACCATATGCCAGCCCAACACCACGATTTGTAAAACAGTAGATAACATTCTGTTAGATACCGGCTCAACGGGTCTAAGAGTTTTTGCATCTGCAGTTTCATCGCTGCAGTTAAATGCTGCAACCTTTAATTCCGCACCGATCATTGAATGCGCCTCATTTCTTAGTGGATTTGCTTGGGGTCCGGTGAAGTTAGCCGATGTAAAAATGAGTGCAGAAGTTGCCAGCTCAATACCAATTCAAATTCTTGATGATCCTGGTTATAGCTCTATTCCTAGTGTATGCGGAGGATCTCAGGGTACGCAAATTGCAGGCTCGTTAAAAACGAATGGTATTTTAGGGATCAGTTTGTTTGTAAATGATAGTCAGAATTACTATAATTGCGTACCAACAACACTTAATAATTGCCGCATAAGTCTAAGTTCAAGTCTGCAAGTGCAAAATCCAGTCTCAGCTTTCAAGGTTGACAATAATGGAGTCATTGTTAAATTACCGACTGTTGGTGCATCGGGAGCAAGCTTAGTTACAGGTTCCTTAACATTCGGCATTGATACCCAATCGAATAATTCATCATCAGGGTCGAATGTTATTCCCACAGATAGTACCGGTAACTTTACTACCTATTTCAATAACACTACTTATACCTCCAGCTTTATAGATAGCGGATCAAATGGATTATTTTTCCCGTCGGGCAATTTGAGCTCTGTTTTAGTGCCGTGCTCATCTAGCACAGTGGTAGGTTTTTATTGTCCCAGCGTAACCCAATCCTATACAGCCGCTTTAACTCTAAAGAATAATGTGAAAGCAAACGTTAGTTTTTCTGTAGCCAATGCCCAAACTTTAGTTGCTAGTGGAAATTATGCTTTTTCCAACATAGCAGGGCAAATTGGCGGTAATTTATTCGATTGGGGGCTGCCATTTTTCTACGGTCGCAGCGTTTTTATTGGAATTACTGGCAGATCAAGTAGTGCAGGCACAGGACCTTATTACGCTTATACGAATTAAGCTGTGATCCTGCCCTTAAGACTATATATGTGAGCCTTACAACTGTTTAAGGCTTTTAGGCGGCTATGGCCTTCTCTGCTTCCTTAACTGGTGAGCGGATCAGGTAATCAAAAGCGGCCAGAGAGGCCTTAGCACCATCTCCCATAGCGATAATAATTTGTTTGAAGGGTATGGTAGTGCAATCACCTGCTGCAAAAACACCAGCCATAGAGGTCTCTCCTTTATGGTCAACAAGTACTTCGCCATGTTTAGAAAGATCAACTACTCCTTTGATCCAATCAGTATTAGGAAGTAATCCAATTTGCACAAAGATGCCCTCAAGTTCTAGGGTGTGTACTGTGCTATTAGTGCGATCTTCATAGCGCAGGCTATCGACTTTAGAGCCATCGCCTAATACTTCCTTGGTAAGAGCACTCGTGATGATAGTGATATTAGGGAGGCTGATCAGTTTCTTTTGTAAGACTGCATCGGCGCGGAGTTTGCTATCAAATTCAATTAAGGTCACATGACTTACTATGCCAGCTAAATCAATCGCTGCCTCTACGCCAGAGTTGCCACCACCAATCACAGCAACACGCTTACCTTTAAATAGAGGGCCGTCACAATGCGGGCAATAAGCCACTCCTTTATTGCGATACTCTTGCTCCCCAGGAACATTCATTTCCTTCCAGCGTGCGCCTGTGCTGAGAATAATGGCTTTACTTTTTAAAACACCCCCATTAACCATCTCAACTTCAATTCCATCGTCTACTTTACGCAGTGCATTGGCACGCTGTAAGTTCATAATGTCTACCTCATAGCTTTTGACATGTTGCTCAAGAGCCTGAACCAATTTTGGCCCCTCAGTTTCTTTAACCGAGATAAAGTTTTCGATGCCTAAGGTATCCATTAATTGACCACCAAAGCGCTCAGCAATGATGCCGGTGCGAATACCTTTACGAGCGGCATAGATTGCAGCAGCCGATCCTGCTGGCCCACCTCCAATGACTAAAACATCAAATGCTTCTTTAGCATTAAGTTTTGCTGCTTCTTCATCGGCATTGCCGGTATCAAGTTTGGCAATAATTTCTTCTGCGCCCATACGACCTTGACCAAACACTTCGCCATTGAGTATTACGGTTGGTACAGCCATGATTTGGTGTTGATCAACCAAACCCTGGTAGAGAGCGCCATCGATCATTTCATGTTCAATATTAGGGTTCAGTGCAGACATTAAATTCAAGGCCTGGACTACATCGGGGCAGTTATGGCAAGACAAAGAAATGAATGTCTGAAAGTGAAACTTTCCATCGAGCTTTAGTATGCGTTGTATAACTTCTTCTTCTACCTTTGGTGGGTAACCACTAGCTTGCAAAATTGCCAAGATGAAAGAAGTCATCTCATGGCCCATGGGAATCCCAGAGAATGTAATACGAGCTGCCTCATCTACTTTGCCCACAGTGAAGCTGGGACTGTTTTTAGCATTGCCATCAGTCTTAACCATAATTTTGTCTGATTGCTCTGCAACTTCATTTAAAAGCTCAAGCATTTCAGAGGCGGAAGAACTGGTATCTAAAGTTGCCGTCAAAATAATCGGGTTAACGATTTTTTCAAAGTAAACCTTGAGTTGGGACTTAATGTTGTCATCTAACATGGTATTTGCCTTGGTGTATATATATTGGGTGAGTCTATTGGGCAGGATCTTATCCTCTCCAATAGACTCTCCGAAGAGAGTCTGATCGGTTAAGCAATAACTACCTTAGATCTTGCCTACGAGGTCAAGTGAAGGAGTTAAAGTTGCTGCGCCTTCTTTCCATTTAGCTGGGCATACTTCACCTGGGTGAGCAGCTGTGTACTGTGCGGCCTTGAGCTTGCGCAATGTTTCTGAAACATCACGAGCGATTTCATTTGAGTGAATCTCGGCAGTCTTGATGACGCCCTCTGGATTGATGATAAAAGTGCCGCGTAATGACAGACCTGCTTCAGGAATGTGAACACCAAAGGCATTTGTCAGCGTATGCGTTGGATCGCCAACCAATGGGAACTTTGCTTTTCCAACTGCTGGGGAAGTTTCATGCCAAACTTTGTGTGAAAAATGAGTATCGGTTGTCACGATATACACTTCGGCACCAATCTTTTGAAATTCAGCATAGTTATTAGCCGCATCTTCAATTTCAGTTGGGCAATTGAATGTAAATGCTGCGGGCATGAAAATTAGTACAGACCATTTACCTTTGAGGCTCTCGTCGGTAATAGTAACGAACTTGCCATTGTGAAAAGCCTCGGTTTTGAACGGCTGAACTACGGTATTAATAATAGACATGGTGATCCTTTCAGGGGTTGAAAATCTAAAACAACTGAATGGATTCTGAAGGTATAGCAAGAATCAGTCAAATGAATTAAAATGATATAATTAATCTATAAATTAGATAACAAGAAGAGTCCCATATGGCTGCCTTACCAACTATTAAGCAATTGCGCTATCTCATCACTCTTAGTGAAACCTTGAGCTTTACTAAGGCTGCAAAATTATGTTTTGTCGGGCAATCTACCTTAAGTGCTGGTTTAAAGGAATTAGAGGATTCGCTGGGAGTGCAGTTAGTTGAAAGAGATAAACATTCGGTATCAATGACGCCTATTGGCAGGGGTGTTGTAGAACGTGCAAAACGCTTGATTGTTCAGGCAGATGATTTGGTAGATTTTGTAGAAGGAACTGCAGGCTCAATGGAGGGCGTGATTAAGCTGGGTGTCATACCAACGATTGCCCCATTTCTTTTACCATCATTTTTGCCAAAAATTAGAGAGCAATACCCAAATCTTAAAGTTGCCTTGAGAGAAGATTTATCTGCAAATCTGATTGATAAACTGAATCGACACGAATTAGACTTCGCCTTAATTGCTCTTCCATACGACACGGAAGGTTTTCTTGTTAAGGAATTATTTGATGATGAGTTTTGGCTCATTGGTAATGAGCATGATCCAGCACTTCAAGATGAAGAAATTCATTTAACTAATAAATTGACTGATCGGATTTTGCTTCTAGAGGAAGGTAATTGCTTACGTGACCATACTTTGAAAGCCTGTAAAAGAGTGAACTTAGCCGGTCATGAAGGCATAGAAGCGACCAGTGTATTAACGCTGGTACAAATGGTCGAGTCAGGCTTGGGAATTGCGCTTCTGCCTAGCATGGCAGTGAAGTTTGGCTTACTCAAGCAAACCAATTTGATCGCTAAGCCTTTAAGTTCTCCGTCCCCAAAGCGAAAGATAGCATTACTAGCAAGACCATCAACTGCACGGATCGAAGAATTTAATACCTTGGTCAAGCTCATTAAGGCCTAGCTAGGACCTAATTACTTAATCCAGCTAATAAAGCTTTCTTTAGGTCTACGTACTTTCTTGAGATTTAATAACCAGTCCTCATCAGATTTTCTATAGCCTAAGGGCATCATCACAACACTGCGCAAACCTTTTTCTTTGAGATTTAATATTTCATCTAAGGCAGCAGGATTAAATCCTTCCATCGGGGTGCTATCAACCTGTGCATCCGCTGCTGCAATGAGTGCAGTGCCTACACCAATATAGACTTGTTTTGCGGCGTGAGTGAAATTGACTTCAGGATCTCTGGCAGGATAGTTCTTCAGTAACATTTGGCGGTAAGCAATGCCAGCTTCATTCTTAAAGTTACGAATTTCTTCTGTCATATCAAATGCATCATTGATGCGCTCGGCAGTGTAATTATCCCAAGCGGCAAAAACCAGCAAATAAGTGCAGTCGGTTACTTGGGATTGATTATTAGCAATGCCTTTAATTTGTTCTCGAATAGCCTGGTTGGTGATGACCAAAACCTCGTATGGCTGAAGTCCGCTAGAACTTGCTGTTAGGCGAATAGCTTCAAGAATTTGGTCAAGCTTTTCTTGTGGGACGACCTTAGTAGGGTCCATTTTTTTGGTTGCATAGCGCCATTGCAATGTATCGATCAGACTCATTTAAATCCCCTTGCTAGTATTGGTGAAGATTGGATATTTTAGTTTAAGCTGGGTTGGCTTGATAAAAAGGCGTAATATTTATTCTCTGATAAAAAACGCCAATTAATCATTAGGAGAAAATATGAATCGCGAGAATTTTGAAAAAGGGTTAAAAACCCGTAAAGAAGTCCTAGGTGCTGAGTATGTTGAAAACTCAATAAAGAATGCTGACGACTTCAATATGCCAATGCAAGAGTTAGTGACTGAATATTGCTGGAATGAGATTTGGAATCGACCAGGGCTGGAGAAAAGAACACGTAGCTTCTTGAACCTCGCAATGATTGCTGCACTCAATCGTCCACATGAGTTGAAATTACATGTGAGAGGGGCTATTAATAATGGTTTAACGAAAGAAGAGATTCAAGAAGTCTTTTTACAGGTTGCAATTTATTGTGGCGTACCAGCTGCCATTGATAGTTTCCGAGTTGCAAAAGAAGTCTTCAAAGAAATGGGAATCTAATGAAGCCAGCAGATACAAAGATTGCTTTTGTAGGTTTGGGGCTGATGGGTGTCCCTATGGCAAAGAATCTTCTGAAAGCTGGCTATCAGCTTATTGGCTTTGATTTGAATACAGAGGTTGCAGCAAAGTTTTCAAATGACAAGGGATTTCAGTTTGTTTCTAGCCCTGAGCAAGCAATACAAAATGCCAATGTCACAATATTGATGTTGCCTGATAGCTCCATTATCGATGCTGTTTTGTGGGGTAGCGCTGAATCTGCAGGCATTGCTAGCAAGCTGAGTAAGAATAGCTACTTAATAGATATGAGTTCATCGAGTCCGATTTCATCCAAAGAAAATAATAAAAAATTAGATCAGTTGGGCGTAAAGTTTATTGATGCACCTGTATCTGGGGGCGTTAAAAAAGCAATCGATGGATCGCTTGCAATTATTGTGGGTGGTACAAAAGAGCACTTTGAAGAAGTGCAGGCCCTACTTGAATCTATGGGAAAGAGCATCGTTCATGTAGGGGATGCAGGTGCGGCTCATGCAGTGAAGGCTTTGAATAACTATGTATCGGCTGCTGGATTAATTGCTGTCTCTGAGGCGCTTAATGCAGCCAACAAATTTGGCTTAGACCCGCATGTGGTGAATGCGGTGTTTAATGCCTCAACCGGTCGCAATAATACGACTGAAAATAAAGTTGAAAACTTTATGCTCAATGATGCTTTTAATTCAGGCTTCTCCTTAGCCTTGATGCGAAAAGATGTACAAATTGCACTTGGCTTCATTGAGGGCATGAATTGTTATGCAAACTTAGCTAAGCAATGCGTCATTACTGCCACAGAGGCAAATGAGAAACTTGGTAAAGGTGCAGACCATACAGCTATGTATGACTATGTCAGATCTCAGGCCCGCTAACCCGGCAATTACTTGATAGGCAATTTATGAAAATTTTCTACAAACTTCTTTTAGTATTTTGTTGCTTTTCGGTATCTCTAGCATTCGCTGCATACCCTGAAAAACAAGTTACTATCCTTGTGCCATACCCTCCTGGTGGCTCGACAGATGTGCTGGGCAGGGTGCTAGCACAGTCGATGTCGAAAGATTTGGGTCAGGCAGTGATTGTTGAAAATTCTGGAGGGGCTGGAGGCACTATCGGTGCTGCTAAGGTTGCTAAAGCGAATCCAGATGGATACACCTTACTTTTTCACAATATGGCTCAAGCATCTGCACCAGCGCTGTATGCAAAATTACCTTATGACCCAGCTACAGACTTTAGTCCAATTGGAATGGTGACCGATGTTCCAATGGTCCTGGTTGCTAGAAAAGACTTCCCTGCAGAATCGCTGCAGGGTTTTATTGACTATGTCAAAGCTAACCCCGATAAAGTGAATTTTGCTAATGCCGGTGTTGGAGCAACCACTAACTTATGCGAAGTGTTGATGAAATCCACCTTGGGTGCATCTTGGGTTTCGGTGTCCTATAAAGGAACTGGGCCCGCTCTTAATGATTTGTTAGCAGGTCAGGTTGATGTGATTTGTGACCAACCGGCGAGTACCTTGCAGCATATCCGTGCAGGCAATATCAAAGCACTTGCTGTAGCCAGTAAAGAGCGTATTAGCTCTTTACCTACAACTCCCACATTTAGTCAATCTGGTATGCCTGGTTTCCAACTAACGGTATGGCATGCTTTATACGCACCTAAAGACACTCCTAAGCCAGTTGTTGATCGCATTACAAAGGCGCTCAATAACGCCTTGAAAGATCCTGGCTTAGTTCGTCGCTTTGGGGAAATGGATGCCTCTGTAGCAACACCTGCAACAGCGAATCCCAGTTATGCAAGTAAATTTCTGTTGACTGATATTGAGAGATGGAAAGTCGCTATGAAAAATGCTGGTGTTAAGCCTCAGTAAGATCGTATTGATTCAATCACAGAGAGCCTATGTCAGCAGGAAGCACTTTGTCAAAAACAAAGACCCCTGCAATAAGGTTCATAGCAAGGGCTAGCAGGGATGTATTAAAAATAAATGCGGTCATACCCTGCATCATTACTAAAAATCGGATTCTAGAACTAGCAATATTGACATCAGCTGTTTGGCAGGTCATGCCAATCACCATTGAGAAATATAAAAAATCAACATAGGTAGGCTTGGGTTTATTTGCAAACATCAATGGAATAAGTTGAGTTTTTTCATACTCTTGGTAATAGGCATGGGCATAGTGGAGTGCAAAAGCGGTATGAACTAGTAACCAAGAAACAGCAAATGTCGCAAGCACAAGTACAATGTGTTTAATTGATTCACTCATAGGAAGAGATTTGGCTGCCGAAAGAATTAGTACAATCGTAAATAAGCTAGCAAGAGATGCCAAAATAGTAATCAGCAATATGATTGCTGCACCAGCGTCCTCTTTTTTGGCTAGAGTAAGCATGTTGTTTTCATTTGATGAGTACATCATCACATAAGTAAGAATAAGGTACGCTGAGCCAGCAATAACCCATGCAATGTCAATTCGGATTGTCAGTGAAGTATCAGAAGGTAATAAAAAGAAAGCAGCTAGGCCAGTGGTACTGATAATAAGTAGACGCAAGCTAGCGCTAATGTGGTTCCAGTGCTGAGTCCAGTGAATTGTCTTCATAAGGTAAGTATGCCCGAAGTGAATATGAGCAGTTTGCTGTAGATGGATTTAATTGGAAATAGGCTGTAAAGACTAAAAGGAGATCAAGATTGAGACCGAATCAAAAAAATTGGACTTTATGGCTTGGCGTATTGCTCATTATTGCTGCTTGTGTTTTCGCTTACATCACTACTAAACCTGCTGAGTCTGATATATCAAGTTTGAGTACCTATTTAGGCCTTCTAGCTTAGATTGCTAGAGGGGTCCTAGATTGGTCTACTGGTTTTCCTCTATAGAAACCATCTACAGGCAGTGTAGATTGATATAGTTATTCACACCATCTGAGAGGTCGTTATGAATAAGAATCCATTTGATCTGCGTCCGATACCAGGTCAGCAAAAAGCTATTGATGCCACTAATGCAGCGGGCCGTGTTGCAGCTGAAAGTGCGCAAGCTATTGCGCAAATCAATCAACAAGCTGCGCAAGAGTTAGCTGCGATGATTCAAAAGAGGGTTGCGGAGTTAATGCAGACCCAAGATCTGCGTAGTTCTTTTGAATACGTACATGCAGAAGTCTTGCAAGATGCTGCAAAAGAAGTCATGCAATATCAAAATCAGTTACTACAAGTCTTAAAGAGCGGTAATAAAGAGTTATCTCAAATTGCTGAGGTCTTGATTCAGGAATCAAAAGCGGACCTGATTCACTTTGTAAATGATGCTACTAATAACACTCCAACCGGCAGCGAAGCCTACATATCCGTTTTTAAAACATCATTTAATAATGCGTTACAAAATTTTGAATTGATGCGAGCGACTATGGCAAATTCGTTTGCTAATTTTGAAAAAAGTGTAGAAAACGTTAATAATTTATCAGGGTCCAATAATTCTGCTAAGAAGAAGTCTTAATATTGTTGCCAAAATTGCAAGGCGGTCTGAATAGTTTGGAAATGAATGTCAACAGTCGATGTTATTTCTTTTCCATAGCCACCTGCCATTGAAAATGCGAGCGGTAGTTTTCTATCCAAAGCGTATTGAAAAACTGCTTTATCCCTCTGCTGCATGCCACTTTTACTTAGCTTTAATCTTCCTAGGCGATCGCCCTCATGCGGGTCTGCACCAGCTAGATAAAGGATGCAGTCTGCTTTAAAACGAGTGCTTAATTGATCAAGAGACTGTTCAAGCGCAAGTAAGTAAGTTTGATCATCACATCCATCTGCCAGCCCTAGATCAAGATCACTCTGCTCCTTTTTAAAAGGAAAATTGTTCTCCCCATGAATAGATAGGGTAAAAATAGATGCATCATTTTTAAGAATCGATGCAGTACCGTTCCCTTGATGAACATCTAAATCAATAATGGCGACTTGAAGATGTGGATGAATTTCTTTTTGTAAGGTACGAGCAGCGATTGCACTATCGTTAAAAACACAAAATCCACTTCCCATATCGCGGTAGGCATGGTGGGTGCCGCCTGCTAAATTCACGGCCATACCTTCTTTCAGAGCAATTTTGGCTGCAGCCACCGTTGCTCCTGCTGAGCGGCGTGAACGCTCGACCATTTTTTCACTCCAGGGAAAGCCAATCTCTCTTTGCTCTTGGGGGGTCAGTCTTCCCTCAATGATCTTGATTAAATAGTTTGGATCATGAGCATATAAAATTTGGGTATCACTAGCAGCTGGAGCTTCAACCAGTTCAAGCATATCTAAGGTACTAACCATATCTCTTAAACGAGAATATTTTTCCATGGGAAAGCGATGCCCTGGAGGAAGGGGTAGCACAAAATGGTCTGTATAAAAAGCTTTCAAACAGGACTGGAATATTGCTTAAGAATGTCTAATGGAATAGTTTCTAGCGCCTTAGTATGGGTGCTTTCGAGTTTGATTAAAGGTGCGCATTGGGCATTTGCAGCTTCTGCCCAGCGATTGATGCAAAGGCACCATTGGTCCCCGGCCACTAAACCTGGAAATCGATACTCTGGTCTTGGGGTAATTAAGTCATTTCCCTTTTGAAGGCTAAATTGCAAAAAGGGATCAGTCACAATTGCGCACACCAAGTGACTACCAATATCCTCTTCATTGGTTTTGCAGCACCCATCTCTAAAAAAGCCAGTGAGCGGATCAAATGAACAGGGAATCAGAGGTTCGCCAAAGACGTTTAGTGCCACTTCATTTTGCATAGAGACCTTCATTGGTGTTGTGACCAGCCAGTTTATTCAATAAGCCTTAAACTTGCTGAATAATGATTTCACTTGAGAAACTCACCTTGTTTTACGATGGCGCCTGTCCTTTATGTCAGGCTGAGATTCTCTATCTATCTAGAAGAAATCAGGCGGGTTTATTGGATTTTGTCGATATCAATTCTGAGCAGTTTGACCCTAATACTGTTGGGGTCTCATGTGAACAAGCCCTAGCTGCGATGTATGGTCAATACACAAATGGAGAGTTGATACAGGGTGTTAAGGTTTTTCCAGAAGCCTACCGCCGGGCAAATCTTCCAGTTATGGCATGGTTGTTTTCTAGAAAAACACTACAACCATTTTTGCAAGTAGGATATCGTTTCTTTGCTAAAAATAGACATGCGATTTCTAAACTACTCGGTCCTGCAGCTTTGGGCTTGGTGCGGGTAACTGCTTCAAAGTCAAGCTTATGAAAACTTTTAAAGTAATCGCAGTGATCTATCTCACCCTATGCACATTCGCGCAACTTGGCTTTGCTCGTAACCTTGCTTATTTAGATTCAGCTCTGAATCCCGCAAAGCTGCAAGGAGCGGGTAAGCTAACTTGGTGGGGCTTTCATGTTTACGATGTCTCTTTCTATCGCTCCGGAACTTTGACATCCCCTGAATTTGCATTGGATATCCATTATAAAAAATCATTTTCGGGAGCATCCATAGCCAATCGAAGTGCAGATGAAATGAAACGTATTGGCGTGCCAGATACGCAAGCAGCTCTTTGGGGTAAAGAGTTAGCAGGTTTTTTGCCTGATGTTGAGTCAGGTCAAACACTCACTGCAATCTATATTCCGATGCAGGGCACCATCTTTTATCACGATGGAAAGCGTATCGCTCAAATACCTGGAGCAGATTTTTCAAAAGCGTTCTTTGGAATTTGGTTAGATCCTAAAACTAGCGCGCCTAAACTTCGAGCTGAGTTATTGGGGAAAAGTTGTCCGCCACCACTCTTTAATGAGGCATGTTAAGTATGAAATACGATTCGTTTAAATTGATTGTCACTACCTTATGCGGAATGTTTCTCATTGCATGCGCAGGACCAAATGTTCAGCAATACGCTAATGAAAAACCCACCCTTAATTTAAGTGAGTATTTTTCAGGAACTATCGATGCCTATGGAATTTTTACAGACCGTAGTGGGGAAGTAAAAAAGCGATTTACTGTGCTGATCAAGGCAGACTGGAAAATGGTTGATGGCAAGAAAGTAGGAACTCTTGACGAGAGCTTCGATTACTCTGATGGAACTAAGCAAAAACGCATTTGGACATTGACCGAACAATCTCCTGGAAAATACATTGGCACAGCAAGTGATGTTGTGGGTGAAGCCCAGGGCGATTTAGCAGGCAATGCACTAAATTGGACCTATACCTTAGCCCTGCCGGTCGATGGGACGACTTACCACATCCAATTTAATGATTGGATGTATTTAGTAACGCCTAAAGTAATGCTAAATAAGGCCAAAATGAGCAAGTTTGGTATTGAGCTTGGAGAGGTAACCTTGAGCTTTTACAAGCGCTAAGCAGACACCTAAAATTTGTGTCACACTTTATCTAACGGTGTCACAATTCATCCAATTTATTAATAAAAACCTCAAGGAGACGAAAATGAATACAAAGTTAAAGAAGGTTACAGTTGCTCTATCAGGACTTGGTTTATTGGCGCTGGTTGCTTGCCAATCGATGGAGCAGGGAACTGGCCAAAAAGCCAGCGCTGCTTTGGTCTCTAAATCTGGTTCGAATGCCAAAGGTGAAGTTAATTTTGTTTGGCAGGGTAATGACGTATTGGTCACGGGAACATTCTCTGGCTTAAAACCAAATTCAGAACAGGGATTTCATGTACATGAAAAAGGAGATTGCTCCTCGGCTGATGCTACCAGTGCAGGCCCACATTTTAATCCTGCAACCAAAGAACACGGCATGCCAAACAGTGGTATGAGCCATGCTGGTGATATGCCAAATATCAAGTCAGATGCTAATGGCAATGCAACTTATTCAGCAAAGCTCCATGGCTTTGCTGTAAATACAGGCCCAACTGGAATTGTGGGTCGTTCAGTTGTTGTTCATCGTGATCCAGATGATTACAAATCTCAACCTGCAGGCAATTCAGGTCCCCGCATTGCTTGTGGTCTGATTAAGTAACTTAGCTACTAAGGGATACAGGGGTTTTAATGAGAATTGAAGATACTGATCCAGCAAGGCATGCTGGTATTGAATATCCAATGGAAGTTGGAGCCCCTGTTTTTGCTCCCATTAAGGTAGTTGAAGAAAAAGATAAAGCAGTCAATGTAGCGCGTCAAAATGCCAAACTGGAATATGAGCGCATCATGGAGCAGGCTGAGGTTTTGATGAAGCAAGCCCGCGCCTTACAAGCCAGACTTGACGCAACTGAAATGGTACATAGTGCTAAATTTGGTTTTAATCCTATCCATGGAAAAATCTATCACCTGTACTACGACACTAGAAACTCTATAAATCTCTTAATTCAGAATGGCCCCAAAGATTGGAGTTGTGGTATCCCAGATGGTTGGACCTACTCTATGGCAGTAAAAAAGTTGGGAGATAGTACCTGGGCTGTAATCGAAGAAGACAGCCCCGCCCTTACTGTATGATCATTTTTTCTGAATCATAATAAATAAGGTCAATTGTGACAAAAGCTCGAGTTGTTAGTCTTTCTGAACTTGGTAGTGCTGACACAATCAAGTTAATTGACAAAGAATTGCCACCACCAGGTAAAGGCGAAATACAGCTCCGCCAAACCGCTATTGGCTTTAATTTCATAGATGTATATCAGCGTTCAGGAGTTTACCCACTCGACTTGCCTACTGGCCTTGGTCATGAGGCTGTAGGCGTGGTTGAAGCTTTGGGTGAGGGTGTCACCAGTTTTAAGGTTGGTGATCGCGTAATGTATATGAACGCAGGTATAGGGGCTTATGCAAATGCTCGTAATGTTGCTGCTGATAAGTTAGTACCTGTACCTAGTAATGTTTCTGATGAGGTTGCGGCAGCTGTGTTCTTTAAGGCAATGACTGCTCAATATCTCATACAGAAAACCTATAAGGTAAAAGCTGGGGATATTGTTTTAGTCCACGCTGCAGCTGGTGGCGTTGGCCAAATATTAGCTGGTTGGGCTAAAGCACTAGGAGCATTTGTTGTCGGTACAGTGGGTTCACAAGCTAAAGTAGCGGTCGCTAAAGAGGCAGGGTGTGATGCAGTTGTGGATTACTCAAAACCCAATTGGGTTGAAGAAGTAATTAAGGCGACAGGTGGCAAAAAAGCCAATGTGGTTTATGACTCAGTCGCTAAGGATACCTTTCTAGGTTCCCTGGACTGTGTAGCACCTTTTGGAATGCTGGCTTTGTTTGGCGGAGCTTCAGGTCCTGCACCAGAAATTCAGCCAGAGATTCTGAATAAGAAAGGCTGTCTATTTTTAACTAGACCCTCTGTTTTTCCACACAATTCAACCTCGGCTTTATTACAAGAAAATGCTAAGGCAGTATTTGATGCAATTGCTAAGGGATATATCAAAGTTCAAATTGGCGCAAAGTTCCCTTTAGAGCAGGCTGCTGATGCCCATCGTGCTGCTGAGAGTCGTAAAGTGGCTGGCGCTATCGTTATGATTCCTTAAGCGCTATTTATTTGATGAATCAAAGCCCCGCAAGTGCGGGGCTTTTTCTTTAGAGGCTAAAAGAAATCAAGAGTATTTAGCGCTCAATTGGTGCAGCGCCATATTAACTTCCCTTTCAATTTTGGGCTATAGTTTATGCATCAAAACAAAAATAAACGAGGAGATTGTTCGTGATCAGAAATTTATTAAAGTTTGCATTGGGCGCATCTTTGGCTTCCACTGCATTGCTATTGAATGTCAGCGTGACTCATGCCCAGACTGCACCTGCAAGCAACGCACAAGGTAAGACTGAAATTTTATGGCTGGGTCAAGCCGGTTTTCGTATTAAGACACCGGGTGGCAAGATCATTGTGATTGATCCATGGATTACCGGTGGACCAAAAACTCCACCTCAATATAAGAATGATTTAGCTGCTATTGGACCCATAGATTTGCTTTTGGTTACTCATGCTCACGTTGATCATATTGGAGATGCGCCTGCCTTAGCGAAGATGAATAATACAAAGTTATACGGACCAGCCGACATGGTGACACCACTCATCCACCTAGGCTTGATACCTGCGGATTTAGGTCATCGATTTAATAAATCAGGAAGTGTTACTCCTTTGCCTGGTATTAAGGTAACAGCAGTAAAAGCTGAGCATTCATCTTTATTGGTTCATAAAAATCCCATCACAGAAAAAATGGAAGCTCATCATGCTGGTGAGGCTATGGGGTACATCATTGAATTGGAGAATGGTTATAAAATTTGGCATATGGGAGACACTGGTTTGTTTGGAGATATGAAATTTATCTCTGAGTATTACAAACCCGATTTAGTGATGATTCCGATCGGTGGCAACTTCACTATGGCACCAGATGATGCTGCATATGCATTACGTACCTGGGTAAAACCAAAAGCAGTGATTCCGATGCACTACAACTCTAATCCAATGACAAAAGGTACTTTAGTAGAGTTTCAGGCTGCGATGAAGGGTAGCAATATCAAGGTGATTCCGATGACTGAAGGTGAAACGATTCAGTTCTAACTCACCCCGACCTTTATTTAGGAATTTTTTGAAATCGATTTCAGCTCAAGTGAGGAGTCAGCTAGCTCCTCAAGGCATTCTTTCTGCGGCAGTATATCTTGGCAACTTTTTGTTAGTGACGGGGCGCTCCCCCTCTGGGGAGCCTACAGGTATTGCCCCTGATATTTGTCGAGCGATTGCAGACCGCTTAGGTGTCCAGCTTCAATTACTAGGCTGTGAAACACAGGATGAGGTAGTAGAGTCTGCAGCAAGTGGAAGATGTGGCATTGCTCTGGTTGGATCTGATCCGGCACGAGCAAAAAAGGTCACCTTCACGCCAGCCTATGTAGAGCTAGAGTCTGGCTACTTAGTTCCTGAGCATTCTTCCATTGTGGATATTTCTCAGGTAGATCAACCGGGCATACGCATCGCCTCTTTTCACAAGAGCGCTTACGATCTTTGGTTGCAACGCAATTTACAACATGCCACACTGGTTCATGCTGATAGTGTTGTTGCTAGTAATGAGTTATTCCTTAACGAAAACTTGGATGCTCTGGCAGGTTTAAAAACTGGCCTGATCGCTGTTTCTAAAAAAATTCCAGGATCACGCATATTGGATGGGCAATTTACAGGAATTCAACAAGCGATCTCAACCAAAAAATCTCATCTAGAGTCAATTGAATTTCTAAGTTCTTGCGTACATGATTTCATTAGTAGCGGTTTAGTCAATGAACTCATTAAAAAGTATGAAGTACAAGGTGTAGCAGTTGCACCACTTCAACCTAAATCTTCTGAGAGCTAATATGAAAGTAATTACGCAGGCCTTTATTCTTTGCTTTGGGCTCCTGAGCTATCAAGCTAGCTTTGCGCAGGCCGCAAGTTTTCCTAATCGTCAAATTAAGATCATTTCACCTTTTGCTACGGGAGGAATTGCTGATGGTTTCTCGCGCATCATTGCTCAGGGTCTTAGTGAGGCTTATGGCCAGCCCGTAATTGTTGAAAACAAGACAGGCGGCGGCGGAAATATTGGAGCAGATTTTGTGGCGAAATCTCCAGCTGACGGTTACACCTTAATTATGGGCAGTATCGGCACACATGCAGTGAATCCCTATCTCGTAAAAAATATGCCTTACGATCCACTCAAAGATTTTGTGCCGGTAGTTTTTGTGTTGGATGCTGAGGGTCTATTAGCAGTAAATCCAAGTCTCCCAGTAAAAAATGTCAGTGAGTTAATTGCCTATTTAAAAGCGAACCCTGGAAAAGTTTCTTATGGTTCTGGTGGCATTGGAACTGCTAGTCACTTGGCAGGGGAGCTTTTTGTTATGACTGCTAAAGTTGATATGGTGCATATTCCATACAAAGGAAATGCCTTAGCTATTACCGATCTTATTGGGGGACAAACACAAGTAATGTTTGCTACGATGCCAACTATTCTTCCATATGTGAAGAGCGATAAGTTAAGGGGCTTAGCAGTGACGGGTGCTAGCAGAGATCCATCGATGCCAGATTTGCCTAGTATTAGTGAAACCCTACCTGGCTTTGATGTCAAAAATTGGATTGGCTTATTTGCGCCAGCTGGAACTCCTCCGGCTATAGTGAAGAAGCTTCATGCTGATGTAAGCAAAATCATGCAACAGCCCGCAGTGCAGAAAAAGCTGGAATCAGAAGGGGCTAAGTATTACGCCATGAGCCCTGAGGCATTTGGTGTTTTCCAGAAGAAAGAGGCAACACGCTGGGGAAAGATCATTCAAAGTGCTGGTATCAAGCCAGAATAGGGGGCTCTAGCATTGGAGCAGTCCTCTCTAACAGCGCTTATAATCTGCTAAGCGTTTGAATTAAAAGAGAATATTCTCTAAAATCCACTTTTGCTTGTTTGACAGCCCTAATGGGCTCTTGGACAATGCTTGGGGTGATTTGATTCAAACCCCAAGCCTTCATGACAGATACTTTTTTGCCCATCTCCAGTAAATCAGAACTTGTGCTCCAAGCCCGCGAGCTCAGTTGTGTGCGTGGAGATAGACAATTATTTGCCAGCCTTAACTTACGCGTGGTTTCTGGTGCTTGCCTGCATGTTCGCGGTGAAAACGGGGTTGGTAAAACCAGTTTATTACGCCTGCTAACTGGTTTATCAAAGCCTGATGCTGGCCAAGTACTGTGGTGCGAGCAATCGATTGCTATCGATCCACTTTCTTATCATCGAGAACTTCTATTTTTGGGGCATCGTGATGCTCTCAAAGAAGATCTCACTGCCGTAGAAAATCTCCTCATGTATGCAGCTTTAGATAATGTGCCCTTATCTACTGAGAAGGCTTTGTCGACGTTGTGGCATTTTGGTTTACGGGGGCGTGAAACTTTACCTGTTAACTGTTTATCTGCTGGTCAAAAGCGACGCGTCTTGATGGCTCGTATGTCAACTCGTCAGGCTCGCTTATGGATTTTGGATGAGCCTTTTAATGCTTTAGATTTCAATGCAGTGCATGAGTTACAAAACTTGATGATTGAACATCTTGCTCATAGTGGCCTTATTGTTTTTACTAGTCACCAAGAAGTAAAACTTCCAAATCTTCAGGTGCTTGATCTATGAGCGCTTTATTTACTATCATTCACCGTGATTTACTTTTAGTGATGCGCCGTAAGAGTGAGGTATTAACGGCCTTATTTTTCTTTGTCGTCGTTACCAGCCTATTTCCACTTGGAATTGGAGCTGATGCAACTTTGCTTCGTAAAATTGCACCAGGTGTTCTGTGGGTGGCAGCTTTGCTCTCGACTTTATTGGGTTTACATCGGATGTTTGCTGCTGACTATCAGGATGGAGCTCTAGAGCAACTTGCATTAGCGCCACAGCCTATGGTTCTTTTAGTAGCAGGAAAAATCATTGCTCACTGGCTTGTTTGCGGACTGCCATTGGTACTCTTAGCCCCCCTAATTGGTATTCAGTTTGACTTAGATGCTAATTCTTTATATGTATTGATGTTGACCCTTTTATTAGGCACACCAGTGCTATCCTTATTAGGCTCTATAGGAGCGGCACTAACTTTGGGTATAAGAGGCGGCAGTGTTTTGATGAGCCTGCTCATTTTGCCCTTATATATCCCTGTGTTAATTTTTGGTGCTGGTGCTGTATACGCCAACAGCGTTGGCCTAGAGACTTCAGGCCATTTTTCTTTGCTAGGTGCTTTATTGATTTTGGCGCTAGCATTTATCCCTTGGGTTAGTGCTGCCGCTATAAAGATTGCGATTGAATGAACTCTGTAAATAATCCTTCCTTTTCTAATAACCGCTTGATTAACTGGTTTAAGTTATCAAGCCCGAGTACTTTTTATCCACTTGCTGGAAAGCTGATACCTATTTTTTGGCTACTGACTGCGATATTTGGTGTGGCAGGTTTGTGGGTGAGTTTCTTTGTGGCTCCGGTTGATGCAGTCCAAGGTCAGGGCTACCGCATCATCTTCATTCATGTGCCTGTCTCGTGGATGTCGATGTTTATTTATTTAGTTATGGCAGCATGGGCAGGACTGGGCCTGATTTTCAATACACGCTTATCTGCCATGATGGCCCAAGCCCTAGCGCCAGTAGGTGCTTGGATGGCATTTCTATCCCTATGGACTGGCGCCTTCTGGGGTAAGCCAATGTGGGGTGCATGGTGGGTATGGGATGCGCGCCTTACTTCAGAATTAATTCTGCTCTTCCTTTATTTGGGGTTTATTGCCCTGCAAGCCTCTATTGATAACGTCCGTAGGGCAGATAAGGCTGGCGCTATTTTGGCTTTAGTGGGCGTTGTGAATATACCTATTATTTATTTTTCAGTGAAATGGTGGAATACCCTGCATCAGGGCGCTTCTGTCTCCTTAACAAAATCACCTGCAATGGCTCAGACCATGCTGTGGGGAATGTTATTAATGGCTTTATGCTTTTGGATGTACTCAATTGCAGTGGGTTTAATGCGCGTGCGGGCAATTATCCTGGAGCGTGAAGCACATGCTGATTGGGTGCGACAATTAGATGAGGTGAAAAGCTGATGTGGAATAGTCCAACTGAATTTTTCGCCATGGGTGGCTACGCATTTTATGTGTGGAGTAGTTTTGGCGTTTGTGCCTTAGTCTTATTGCTTGAGCCATTGGTTATTCGTGCTCGTTTTAAGGCGAACGTGCGCAGACTTAAACAAGAATACTTGGCCGAACAGTTTGATAGAGAAAGTAGTAAGTGAAACCAAGACATAAACGTGCACTCATCATTATTGCTGCCTTAGCTGTCATTGGAGTTGCCGCACTATTGATTTTGAATGCACTCAATAGCAATATTGCTTTGTATGTAACCCCTAGTGAAGTTGCTGCTGGTAAAGCGCCTCAGGGACAAGCATTTCGGATTGGCGGTATGGTGAAAGAAGGTTCTCTCAAACGTGATGGCTTAACAGTGCACTTTGTGATTACCGATCTCGTTAAGGATATTCCTGTTGCCTATACAGGCATTCTCCCTGATTTGTTTAAAGAAGGTAAGGGCGCAGTCATTCAAGGTCGTTTAAATCCCAATGGAGAATTTGTTGCCAGTGAAGTTCTTGCCAAACATGACGAAAACTATATGCCTCCAGAAGCAAAGCACGCCTTAGAGCAAGCCCAAAAAAATGGAAGTACTAAATGATTCCTGAGTTTGGCCATTACGCATTAATACTGGCACTTTGTGTAGCCATCATTCAAGGGGTCCTTCCTCTGGTGGGTGCTCATCAAGGTCGCCGAGAGTGGTTAATGCTAGCAAGACCCGCTGCCCAAACAGTTTTCTTATTGCTTGCCACTGCCTTTGTCATCTTGGCATGGAGTTTTTATATCAACGACTTTTCTGTACTTTATGTCGCAGAGCATTCTAATTCTCAGATGCCTGTCATGTATCGTCTAGGCGCTGTGTGGGGCGGACATGAGGGTTCATTGCTTTTATGGGTTTTCTTATTAAGCACTTGGACCATTTTGGTTTCACAGTTATCTAAAGCTCTAGATGAGTTTATGGTTGCTAGGGTGATTGGTGTTTTGGGTTTGGTGATGAGTGGACTCCTGCTTTTTATCCTGACAACCTCAAATCCATTTGAACGCTTACTGCCTGCTGCGCAAGATGGGCGCTCTTTAAATCCACTATTACAAGATCCCGGTCTCGTATTTCATCCCCCAATGCTTTATATGGGTTATGTCGGTTTCTCAGTAGCCTTTGCATTCGCAATCGCATCCTTATTGTCCGGCAGGTTAGATGCTGCTTGGGCGCGATGGTCACGACCATGGACCACAGCTGCTTGGGTTTTTCTCACCTTGGGTATTGCGCTTGGTTCCTGGTGGGCATACTACGAACTCGGTTGGGGTGGTTGGTGGTTTTGGGATCCCGTTGAGAACGCCTCTTTCATACCTTGGCTGGTCGGAACTGCGCTATTGCATTCGTTAGCCGTAACTGAGAAGCGCGGCGGCTTTAAGAGCTGGACAGTTTTGCTAGCAATTACTGCTTTTTCATTATCTCTCCTAGGAACCTTCCTAGTGCGTTCGGGTGTTCTGACCTCAGTACATGCGTTTGCTACAGACCCTAAGCGCGGTGTTTTTATTCTGATCTTTTTGGTCTTAGTGGTTGGCTCTTCATTGGTCTTGTATGCAATCCGTGCGCCAAAAAGTACCATGGGTGGTAAATTTAGTCTGAGCTCAAGAGAGACCTTTATCTTGTCAGGAAATGTCTTCTTAGTAGTATCTGCTGGCTCTGTGCTACTCGGTACTCTATATCCCTTACTCATTGATGCATTACATCTTGGAAAAATCTCTGTTGGCCCCCCTTACTTTAATAGTGTCTTTGTACCCCTCACGGCTCCTTTGTTGGTATTGATGGGCATCGGCCCTTGGACTAACTGGAAAAACTCTGATCTTTTAAGGGTAATCAAGCGCTTGTGGCTTGCAGGCTTAATAGCATTGATTGCTGGCATCAGCATTCCTTTAGTGATGGGTGAGTTCACTTGGCTGGCAGGACTTGGTTTTTTATTAGCTTTTTGGGTCATTAGTTCTGGGTGCTTACAAATTATTCGTCAGGCCAAAGTAGGTAAACCAACGCGTTCATTTATTGGTATGCAGTTAGCGCATTTAGGTATAGCTGTCTTTACTATTGGCGTCACCATGGTTGGGGCCTATCAAGAAGAAAAAGATGTTCGTATGTCTACTGGGGAAACAGTCTCAGTCGGTGGCTATCAAATTCAGCTGAAAAGTGTCAATCTTGTGCCGGGACCAAATTATCAGGCGATGAGAGGCACATTCTTGCTCAGTAAAAATGGTAATACCGAGGCAACCCTATATCCAGAAAAGCGTAATTATTTTTCTTCAACTATGCCAATGACTGAGGCAGCGATCGATGCGGGGCTGACACGAGATATTTATGTTTCCTTGGGTGAAGAGCTATCTGATAAATCCTGGGCAGTACGTGTTTATTACAAGCCCTTTGTGGACTGGATTTGGGGCGGTTGTTTATTAATGGCCTTAGGCGGTGTATTAGCAATCTCTGATAAGCGCTATCGCATTAAGCTCAAGAGACATGCAGCATGAAAGCCAAGTTTCTAATTCCTCTTGCGCTCTTTATCGTCTTAGTTGTCTTCTTGGCGATTGGTTTAAATCGCGATCCACATGAATTGCCATCGCCCCTAATAAATAAGCCAGCCCCAGCTTTTGATATTCCTCAGTTGTCTGAGCCCACTAAGACTTTCTCTCCTGCTAGTATGAAAGGACAGGTCTGGGTTTTAAATGTTTGGGCATCTTGGTGCGTTGCTTGCCGTGAAGAACATCCCGTCTTAGTCGAGCTTGAAAAATCGCAAATGGCACCTATCATTGGCTTAGATTACAAAGATCAGCGTGCGGATGCGCTCGCAATGCTGGCAAGGCAAGGTAATCCATATTTACTTTCAGCCTTCGATGCGAATGGTAGAGTAGGTATTGATTACGGAGTATATGGTGTACCTGAAACCTATGTGATTGATAAGGCGGGCGTTATACGGTTTAAACATATTGGCCCCATTACACCTGCTGTACTCAATCAAAAGATTTATCCATTACTGAGTGAATTGAAGAAGGTATGAAAAAAATACTTTTCATTACGCTCTGTATTTTTAGTCTGATAGTTTGGGCAAAGGATGCTGTTCCTTTAGCGGATGATCCACTGATAGAGCAACGGCTCATTAACATCTCTGAAGAAATGCGTTGCTTGGTCTGCCAAAATGAGTCTTTAGCTGGCTCCCGATCCGATTTAGCAAACGATCTCCGTCGAGAAATCCGAACCTTAATCAAAGAGGGCAAGAGTGACGATCAAATCAGAAACTTCATGGTCGAACGTTATGGTGACTTTGTTTTGTACCGACCCCCAGTCAAGCCTATTACTTGGATACTTTGGATTGGTCCTTTTGTAATTTTGATGATGGGTATCGCTGGACTATTTATTTATCTGCGTCGTAGAAATAGCCGTGTTCTCAACATCGCCTTGTCTGCTGAAGAGAATCAAAGGATTGATGCCCTCCTTAGCAATAATGAAAAAGAGGGAAAAGAGGCTTAATGACTAGTTTTTTTATCGCTGCTTTTCTCTTGCTAGTTTTAGTACTGGTATTTCTTTTGCGACCATTTATTTTCCCTGTAAAGAATGAGGGGACCTCACGCCGCCAAATGAATGCAGCTGTTTATCGAGAAGAGCTTGAGAAGCTAGATGCAGAGCTCACTATGGGCTCAATTAATTCCGTGGATTATGAAATAGTTCATGCTGAAATACGGCAACGACTTTTTCAGGACACAAATGAGGAAGATGATCGCTCTGTAATGGGTTCCACTAAAAAGACTGTGGTTGGTCTTTGCTTATTTGTTGTTTTACTCTCCTCAGGCCTGTATTTCACTTTAGGCGACGCCCCTCGTATCGCAGAGCAAAAAGAGCAGCAGCCTATGACTCGAGAGGGTATTGAGAAAATGGTGACTGAATTTTCAGCGAAGATGGAGCAAGATCCAACTAATCTCAAGGGCTGGGTGATGCTTGCTCGCTCATACCGTATTTTGGGTCGTAACGAGGAGGCCGCTAAAGCGTATGAGCGTGCAGGTAATTTGCTTGACTCAGACCCACAGCTATTAGCCGACTATGCTGATGCCCTTGCAAGTAATACAAATGGCAATTTTGCAGGTAAACCATTACAGCTAATCAATCAGGCATTGAAGCTAGATCCCAATAATTTGATGGCCCTTTGGTTATCAGGAACAGCATCTTATACGACCGGAAATTACAAGGCTGCTGTGCAAACTTGGGAAAAGCTTGCCAATCAATTACCACCGGGTTCGGAAGAGGCTCGATCGATCGGGGAATCCATTGCTGAGGCACGTATTAAAGGTGGCCTGCCCACTAAAAATACTCCTGCTTCTGATAGCAAGGGGATCAGCGGCAAGATTGAATTGTCACCAGATCTGAAATCAAAACTGAAACCGGGTGATGTCCTCATGGTGATTGCACGTAAACCTGGTGAACGTATGCCAGTAGCCGTCCTTAAAACTACTGCCACTAATTTTCCAATGAATTTTTTATTAACAGATGCGCTTGCAATGAATCCAAGTGCACCGCTTTCACAATTGTCCGAAGCATCCATTGAAGTCAGAGTATCAAAGACGGGGATGGCAAAACCAGAGCCCGGAGATTTAATCTCATCAGCCCAAATCGTAAAGATTGGTGCAAAAAACGTCATATTGACGATTGATCAAGTTAGACCGTAAAGATAAGCGTGTTTTAGGCTTGTCTCGAGCCTTATTTTCCTGGTTCAGCATAGTCTTCATGCTATTTTTACTCTCGGGGCATAATGCAAAAAAGAGAAGAAACTTTTTATGAGATCTATCAAGAAACACATTTATAACCCTCTAGTGATTATTGCTGGATTTTTGGCAGCGTTGATGCTCGTCTTTGGTGTTTTGTGGATTTTGATTCCACCGCCTCCAAAGGTGATCGATATGGCTACAGGTTTTCCAACTGGCTTGTATTACCAGTTTGGAGAACGCCTAAAAGCAGAGCTTTCGAACGATGGGGTCAAACTTGATTTAATGGCAACGGGTGGAAGTATCGATAATCTTGCGCTTTTAAATGATCCGCATTCGGATATTGATTTTGCGATGGTGCAGGGTGGCATTACTGATATTAGTAAACATCCCAAGCTAGTTTCTATTGCTGGTATGTTTTATGAACCCGTGTGGGTTTGGTACCGCGATGCTGCCTTTAAAGCTGAGGGTGGCTTACGGGTATTAGGGCAATTAAAGGGTAAGCGCGTTTCTATTGGCAATGAAGGTAGTGGCACGCTAGCGCTTAGTAATGCATTATTACAAACTAGTGGCTTATCAGAGGCTGATTTTCGTACTGAAAAGCTTAAGCCCGATCAGGCCATCGATAAACTTAATAGTGGGGAATTGGATGCAGTGTTTATCGTGGTAGCAGCTGAAGCACCTATCCTTAAAAAATTCTATGAAATTCCTGGTATCCGTTTAATGAGCTTTGAGCAGGCTGATGCTTATGCCCGAAACTTGCCTTACCTTTCTAAAGTGAATGTACCCAGAGGTTTATTGAGCATCTCACATGATCTACCCCGCCAGGATATTCAAGTGGTCGCTGCGACAGCTACATTAGTAGCTAAAGAGGATATTAGCCCAGCGTTAGTTTCCCTGATCTTAGGAGCCTCTTACGATATTTTGAAGTCCTACTCTCGTTTGCAGAGGCTTGGAGAATTCCCTTCTAGTACGGGTTTAGATTTTCCTGTTCAAGTAGATGCGGAAATTTATTTAAAAGATGGACCATCCTTCTTGCATCGCCATCTACCATTTTGGACTGCTGTTTGGGTTGGTCGTTTTGTCAAAATTGTTATCCCGCTTCTTGTCATTTTTATTCCACTATTTACTTACATTCCAGCAACCAAAAATTTCTTCTTAAAATTAAAGCTAGCTCAGGTATATGAGGAGCTTAAGGTAATTGAAAGAAATGCCTTAAATCCAGAGCTCAAAGAAAAGAATTACAAGGATCTGCAGGCTATAGAACGAAAGGTTGGAAACATTAAAGTGTCGATGCTAGATGCTAAGGAGTTATATGATCTTAAAGGACATGTTACGGATGTACGAAATCGCCTTAGTTTATTAGGTTGAAAGTTGATAATGAAGATAAAAAATAATATTTGGAGATATTCATTCGGCTTGATTGGCTTTTTATTTTCGGCCCACTTGGCTGCGCAGCCATATCCTAATAAGCCGATTAATTTAGTGGTTCCACAAGCTGCTGGTGGGACAAATGATATTGTCGCCCGTTTAATTGCACCTGCCTTTGGTGAAGCTATCGGTACTTCTATCGTGGTGGAAAACAGACCTGGTGCAGGTGGGAATATAGGGACTCAAAGCGTAGCCCGTTCAGCAAAAGATGGTTATACCTTATTGCTAACGATTAATAGTGCGCAAGCAATCAACCCTGTTCTTTATAAGAACCCTGGATTTGACCCGATTAATGATTTTGTGCCCCTCTATTACATTGGTGCCACTCCCTATATATTAGTTTCTCCACCCGGATCACCATATAAAACTTTGGCAGATGTCATCGCAGCAGCAAAAAAGAAACCGGGTGAGTTGTCATACGCTTCTGCCGGCAATGGAACGATTAGTCATCTTCTTGGTGCAATGCTTAATACGAGTGCTGGAATTGAGATGCAGCACATTCCCTATAAAGGAGTTGCCCCCGCAATCAATGACGTGCTAGGTGGACAAGTACCATTGGCTTTTGCAAGTCTCCCTTCAGCGTTAAATTACATCAAGGCTGGTAAGTTACAGGCGATTGCGATCAGCTCTGCTAAGCGCTCAAGTGCTGCTCCTGAAATTCCGACGATCGCTGAAACTTATCCTGATTGCATAGGTGAAGTGTGGGTCGCAATCTTCGCACCTATCGGTGTCAATGCAGATGTGGTGAAGAAGAACCAGTTAGCAATGGATAAAGTAATGGCGAGACCAGATGTGCGTGAAAAATTAACAGCACAAGGACTTGATCTCAATCCAGTTCCCCCGACAAAGCTAGCTACTTTACTCAAAGAAGAATTGGCTAAGTGGGCCAAAATTGTGAAGGCATCAGGAGCTCAGCTCGATTAAGCATTTGTACTTGACTGAACTAAAATATATTCATGCCTAATACTGTCCTTGCACCTCAATTAACCTCGGCAAAAGAGCTCTCAGAGATTTTACGTACTGATGGTTATGTAGTTGCTTCTGCTGAAACAGTTGCCGAGATCAGTAAGCTTTCAGTATCTGATTTGCAAGGTATTACTCATTTTTGGGAAGGTTTGCCGCGTGATCCATATTTGAAAGATGGCGGTCGCTATCGTTTTCGTCGTCATGCTAGCTATGAAATTAAAGATAATCATCTCAATCTAGTACCTCATCGCGCACATTGGCAATCGGTAAATTACAACGCTTTACATGGCGGTATTGAGCGTTGGTTTGAGCCCATACAGGAAGAATTATTAAAGAATGCTGCTTGGCAATCATTGCTTCTAGGATTGGCACACGTATTAACCAGCTTAAAGCCAGTAACAGCTTGGTTTGTAGAGGCTCATCAATTTCGGATTGATACGACTGATGGCATTGGGCGCCCAACCCCTGAAGGGGCACATCGCGATGGAGTAGATTTTGTCGCAGTTTTTTTATTAAGCCGAGATGGTGTCAAAGGTGGTGAGACTAGGATATTTGATGCTACTGGCTCTGCTGGTTTACGTTTTACCCTTACCCAACCTTGGTCAGTATTGCTCATGAACGATGAACGTATGATTCATGAATCTACTCCGATTCAGCCAGTGGGAACTTATGGGTATCGTGACACTTTAGTTCTTACCTTTAGATCCAATGGCTTCCAAGACTCTCCTAATCGTAGTCAGCAATAAAACTGCTGGATTACTCAGGCTCAATACCAGCCTCTTTGATAGCCTTGCCCCATTTTGTAGTCTCAATTTTAATTTTCTGACCAAGTGCTTCTGGTGTTATTGCTTGAGTTTCAAAACCCATCGCAGAAAATCGTTCAGTTACTTCTTTTGATTTAGAAGCCTCATTAATTGCCTTATTGAGCTTAAGAATAGCATCCTTAGGCATATCAGCAGGACCAAATACAGCAAAGAAGGCAATCAGTTCATAGCCTTTAATGCCAAGCGCTTCATTGACAGTTGGCAGCTCTGGTATAGCCGGAGAGCGCTTGAGTGAAGTAACGGCTAGGCCACGAATTTTTCCTGCTTGCACTTGCGGTAATGTGACTCCAAAGTCAGCTGTGAACATATTGACTTGACCGCCAATGACATCAGTCATCGCATTCGGTCCGCTCTTATAAGATACTCCCGTCATCTTAATATCAGCCGCAGTCGCGAGCATTTCTGAAGAAACACGTTGAGACGTCGTTGCATAAGCAAAAGTCATTTTTCCCGGATTCGCTTTAGCGAGTGATACAAAGCCATTGAGTGATTTAGCTGGTACATCATTATTAATGGCAATGATGAGCGGTGCTGAGCCAAGGTAGCCAATTGGGGTAAAAGCGGTATCTTGGTTATAAGGTAGATTTTTCACCAAGCTTTTAAGGGCAGCGTTAGTGCTATTTGTTCCAATGAGGATGGTGTAGCCATCTGCTGGAGCTTTGGCAACAAAATCTGCGCCAATGAGCCCATTCGCACCAGGACGATTTTCAATAACAACAGGCTGACCTAAGAGTTCAGTCATCTTGGCTGCAAAGGCTCGACCAATTTGATCGGTTGTACTCCCTGGGGCGAAAGGAACAATAGCCTTAATAGGTTTTGTTGGGTAGCTATCAGCCAGCGCCAATGTGCTGCTCATCACGATCAATAGACTGGCCCAAAGCCGTATTAAAAAGCCTAGGATATGTTGATTTAGCATATTACCTCCATCTGTTTTTGCTAGTGTAGCGGGTCTTTCTCCTTTGAGGCGAGTAGAATGAGTTCACGTTTTCACTGACTCTTTATGCGCTTTCGATCGGCCGGCTATACCCCTCTGATGCTCATGGCACAAACTTGTGCCTTATTGGGCTTTGCTTGCTACGCAGTGGTGTTAACCACCTTGCAGGAAGAGTGGCATTTAAGTAATCTCGAGTCCGGACTAATTGCCAGTGCATTTTTCTTTGGCTATATGCTGGCAGTTCCCTTAGCGACTGCTCTGACAGATCGGGTAGATGCTCGTAAAGTGTACGTAATCGGCGGCCTCTTGGCGACTGCAGGTCTCTTAGGTATGGGGCTTTTTGCTTACAACTTTTGGACCGCCTTATTTTTCATGGCAATCAATGGCGCTGGTTTAGCGGGCACCTATATGCCTGGCCTCAAAATCTTGTCAGACCGAATCGAGTCAGGTGAGCTTACAAGACACATTGCTTTTTATACAGCTTTTTTTGGCATTGGAACTGGGTTTTCTTATTTATGTTCTGGCTGGATATTAAGCGCTCTTGGTTGGCACTATGTGTTTGGCATTATTTCTCTTGGACCATTCATTGCATTTTTAATTGTTTTGCTTCTGATACCTCCACTCCAGCATGAGAAGTGGAAGGGTTCTATGAAAATCCGTTTGCATGATATTTTTCCGCTTGATAAATGGAAGTTGGTATTACAGAATAAAAAAGCATCTGGCTTCATTTTTGGCTATACCGCTCACTCCATGGAGTTATTTGCTTCTAGAAGTTGGCTGGTAGCCTTCTTTGCATTTTGTACTGCAGTATCTGGCGAATCATTTTTCTTAGCAGCAACTACATTAGCAGGAGTCATTAATTTCTTTGGCGTGCCTTCATCTATTCTTGGTAATGAAATTGCATTACGGGTAGGGCGCCAAAAGTGGGTATGTATTGTGATGTGCACAAGCGCGGTGCTCGGAATATCCCTAGCCCTCTCTACCGGCCATTCATGGTGGTTAATTGTTACTCTAGCTATTGGGCATGCTATCTTTATCATGGCAGACTCTGCAACATTAACCGCAGGTCTTGTGATTAGTGCACAAGAAAATATTAAAGGTGCAGCTATGGGTTTGCATTCTTTGCTAGGGTTTGGCGGTGGGATGCTGGGGCCTGCACTCTTTGGCTTCGTGTTAGATGTCTTTGGATCACGTACATCTCAAGTTGCGTGGGTCTGGGCATATGTTGCAGTTGTAATGTGGGGTGTTTTATTCGTTCTCTATGAGCGTCGCAATGGTTGGGTAAGTAAAGAAGCTAAGTAAGTCGCTCCATTACCCACTGCTGTTCTGTATTGTTTCTCGAGCAGAATTAATCAGGAAAAACGGTCACCAACCCAATAAGCTACGCTAGAAACGATTGCTGTGACGAAACTGCCCCAGGCGATATCAACAAATGCGAGTCGAGTTGGAAAGTCTCTCACAACCGCTAGGTTAGTAAGATCGTAGGTCATATAACAAAAGAAGCCAAAAAGAGCGCCATATTGCAGTGCATATATCAATGACTGTTTTGATAGGGCTGGAATGACGACAAAAATAACTGCCCCTAATGCATAAAGTAGGTAGAAGGCAAGTCCTGCGAGAAGTTTGGGCTCAGTGGCCATTAAATCACCCATTTCATCTCGATATAGGCTTTTAGCTATACCTAAGAGCCAAACTAGATCGATTGCAACCATGGTGATTAAAAATGAAGAATAGATAGCAAAATACTTGAGCAATTAAGTTCCCCTTTTTGAGCTATTAAAGCCTAATGATAAGCTTTATGATGGAAAGTATAGATCAGTAGTTCAATTTAAAGGGAGTCAATATGTTTAAGCATTTATTGGTGCCAGTTGATGGCTCAGAAGTTAGCAAAAAATCCTTGAAAAAGGTAGCCGCACTTGCAAAAACTGATGGCGCTGCCGTGACCCTTGTATACGTGTCTGACCCTTTACCTCCAATGGTGTATTCCGATAGCACCATGGGTTACGGAATTAACCAAAAAGATCATAAGAAAGTATGTGAGGCTTATGCTAAGGATGTATTTAAAAAAGCAGCCACTGCATTAGGTGCGGGCATTAAAGCAAAAACTCTGCATATTTCTAATAGCAATTTATCTGAAGGTATTTTAGACGGAGCTAAAAAAGCAAAGGCCGATGTGATTGTGATGGCTTCGCATAAGCGCACAGGTATCAAAGGTATTTTGCTCGGCAGTGAAACACACGAGGTGATTGTGCATGCTAATTTGCCTGTATTAGTACTTGGTTGATAAAGTAATTTTTGCTTCGCTAAAGAAATAGGGTCCTGATGGATCCTATTTTTATTCCTAAACTATGATGTTTTAAAGCAGATATTAGTTATTTTTTATAGGGCTTCCAAGTAGCAAAATTTCCCTAGTCAATTGACCGCTCTCGTTATCACGCATAGACCATAAATCTAACTGAGTCTTAGATCCATAAGGATCAACATAGACACCATTTTTTCTGAGTTCAAAATGCAGATGTGGACCTGTTGATCTTCCGGTAGATCCAACGTAACCAATTTCTAAGCCACGACGCACTTCATTACCCTCTGCAAGTTCAGTGTTGTAATTGCTCAGGTGAGCGTAATAGGTGTGATAGCCACCAGGATGCTCCAAAATGATCAAATTACCAAAAGCTCCACTCCATCCTAGGTGTGCCACTTTTCCATTGGCTACGCTAAAAATAGGTGTGCCAATCGGCGCTGAATAGTCTATACCCATATGTGCCCGATAGCGCTGTTGAGTAGGAGCTGCTTGGGCAACAGGTGTATTGTTTTTGCTTCGCTTGCTAGAGCCAGCACGAACCATTCCAACCCCTCTAGAAATACGTCGATAGCTCAGGGGGTTGGTCCAAAAAGAGCGTTCTAAAGATTCACCGTTACCAGTAAAAAAGCCTCCGGGGATTTCGCCACGATCCACCCAATAGGCGCTTGCAAATACTTCCTTGTTAACCGGGTCAATGATTTCAGTGGCCCAAATTTGTGCCCATCTTTCACGATCACCAAAGTCCACAATCAAGCGAACTACGCTGTTAGTGTTCTCTAAGGAATTATTATCTTCAGGATAAATTTGTTTAATGATGGAGTTCAGCTCCCAAACTAATTCTACGGGTAGCTTATCACCTACCTTGCGAGGGTCATATAAAACATCACGCAAAGGAATACGAATCTCTGTGAGGTTTGCAGATTCATTTTTTAAATAATCTTGCTGTACTAAGAATCCGCCAAAAGCGGAGGGTGTGAATGTCCAAACTTCGGTCTTACTATCTTGAATAGGGCCATTCATGATACTAAGTGAGTTGAAGCGATTGCGGCTCCCAAAAGCGGCAGCATAGGGAATGCAATCACCCCGCATGCGATCAAAAAAGGTTTTGGTCTGATTTTTAAAGAATTCAGAAAGCTGTCGATTATCGATGCCGATACTTGAAGGCAGATTATCTTCATTAAAGTTGCGTCTTAAGCATCCTTGGATCACCCGGTAGTCAAGATTACTAGCGCTTTCGAGATCCAACTCACTTGGGTCTTTGCGCTGAAAGAGTGCGGGATTTAAGCTATTGCTTTTTGGTGCACCCTTAGCAGAATTATCTTTAAAGCCAACCGGCTTAGTGTTTTGAATAATCACTTTTTTACGAGGCTGATTATTTTGCGCGCTAGCTGTGGACATAAACCCAGGCAGCAGGCTAAGGAAGCTATATCCAATCAGAACAACTGCAGCTTTAAATAGCGGGGAGCGAAAAGTCACTTTTTTATTCACCACGTAATTATCTAATAATGTGAGTCGGCACATGATTTAATTGCCCTAAAGTACTTTTTAGCCCCGTCCTGAGTAAGCCTAAGAATGACTACATTGCTTTCCAAAGCTAAAAAGCTACCTTATCTGCCCCTAATCATGCTGTTATCAAGCATTTAAATTATCGATACAATCACTTTTTGAAATAAGGAGTCCAGATGCCAATCATTGAATCTATTCAGGTCGCTTCAGTTGCAGTACCTTTAGATAAAGTTACTTCATTTTCCACTCGTACAGTTTCCGAGCGTCACTATTGCTTGGTGAAGGTTCGTGGTAAGGATGGTAATGAAGGTATTGGCTTTTGTTACGTTGGAAGTGCGGGGGGCGATATTGCCAAAACTGCAGTTGAGCAATTATTAGCCCCAAAGCTGATCGGACAAAATAGCCATCGTAGTGAAGGTTTATGGATGGAGATGTATAACGAATCGATCTTGCAGGGTCGCACTGGCGCAGTGATGAGGGGCATCTCGATTTTAGATACGGCGCTTTGGGATTTGAATGCTCGCTCTGTTGGGCTCCCTCTACATCAGTATCTTGGCTCTGTAGTTGATGATTGGGTCCCTGCATACGCCAGTGGTGGTTATTACCTTGAAGGTAAAACACCAGCCATGCTTGGTAAGGAAATGGAGTCTTACGTTAAGCAAGGGTTTAAAGCCGTCAAGATGAAAGTGGGGCGCCTATCCCCTGCCCAAGAAGAAGCTCGAGTGAAGGCGGCTCGCAAAGCTATTGGCGATGATATTTTGCTGACATTAGATGCCAATAATGCTTGGCGTGATTTACCAACTGCTTTGGAGTATGTACGTCGTTTTGAAGCCTACAACCCATACTGGATTGAGGAGCCGTTCTCCCCAGATGCGATTGATTTACACGCTGCTCTAGCTCGTCTTACCAAGATTAATGTCGCCACCGGTGAGATGGAAGCTGGACGCTGGCGTTTCAGGGAGTTAATTGATGTAGGTGGAGTAAGAATTTTGCAATCAGATGCTGCGGTTTGTGGCGGTATTACAGAATGGCGCAGGATCTCTGCCTATGCAGACATGAAGGGTGTGACAGTTTGCCCTCACTGGATGCATGACTTGCATGCCCCTTTAGTTGCCGCTACACCTAATGCCCGTTTTGTGGAATTCTTCTTAGATGACCAGGTGCTGAATTTCCGTAGATTGATCAATAAGCAACTCACTTTTAAAAATGGTGATTTGATCTTACATAAAACACCAGGTCTAGGATTTGAGTTTGATGAAGCAGCTATTAAGAAATATGCCGGCAAAACAGCTTGGACCAAGATTTCTTAAGATTTAATCAATAGTAATTGAATAAATAAGGCCCGCATTAGCAGGTCTTATTGATGAATATAGTGTCACTTCATAGTATTAACTAGGATGTTTTACGACTTAATTTCAAGTGGGTCATTGTTTGCGTAATCAGCACTAATCCAAATCCAATAAAGCCAACTAAGTCAGCCTCACTTGATGGATAAGCCAAAGCAACCCCAGAGACAACCATGATGATGCGTTCAAAAGTTTTAGTCTTCTCAATAAACCAGCCCTGCAGGCCTCCAGCCAAACAAATAATTCCGACTACTGCAGTAAAAGATATCCAAGCAATTTGCATCCAATCAGCCTGCTCTAATGCGCTGCTTGATCCCATTAGGAGCAAGCTCACACCAGATTTATCTAGTACAAACATAAATGGAACCAGAATTGCTGGCGCTACATATTTCCAGGTTTGCAAAGTCGTCTTATAGGGGTTTCCTTTGCAAATCGCTGCTGCCGCAAATGGAGAGAGAGCTGTTGGAGGAGAAACCTCTGAGAGTACTGCGTAGTAGAAGATAAACATGTGTGCTGCAAATGGCGGTACATCTAAATTGATTAATGCTGGCGCTGCAATTACTGCGCAAATAATGTATGAAGCGGTCACTGGCACTGCTAAGCCTACTATCCAAACAATTAAAGCAGTGAAGATGGCAGTTAACAAGAGTGAGCCGCCTGCATACTGAATCACGATTGAGCTAAATTTGAGCCCGAGACCGGTAAGGGTTACAGTGCCAACAATCAAGCCAGCGCCTGCGCAGGTTGCGGCAATAGCTAATACTCCAGTTGATCCTGAGGCAAGCGCTTTAGTGAGGTTGGAGTTATAAAGACCCGAGAAAATAGGCTCTTTGCCTTGAAACCAGGCCCAAGGAATGATGGCAGTATCTTTTCGCAACATGCTAGAAAAAGCAGAAACCACTGTTGCCCAAAATACGGACATCACAGGTGAAAAGCCATACATCATGAAAACCACAATAGATATCAGAGAGAAAAAGTGGAACCAGTATTTTTTAGTTAATTGCCAAGCCGTTTCAACAGTATCAAAATGAATGCTCTTCATACCGTATTTACGGACATCGATTTCTACCATAACAAATAAGCCGAGGTAAAACAAAATAGTGGGGATGGTTGCCATCAGCAAGACATCTAAATACGAAATCTTGAGAAAGTCAGCAATCAAGAATGCGGCAGCTCCAAGTACAGGTGGAGAAATAATCGCACCAAGACCCCCAGCAGCTAGCAACCCTCCAGCAGCATTCTTTTCATAACCCACCTTTTCAAGCATGGGTGCGGCAACGGAACCTACAGTAACTGTAGTTGCGACACCTGAGCCAGATGGGCCACCCATTAGAAATGAAGACAGCACAATAGTTCTGCCAACCCCTGAAGATTTGCCACCCATTGCAGCAAATGAGAAATCAATAAAGAATTTGCCTGCGCCAGTAAATTGCAAGAAGGCGCCAAAGATAGTGAAAAGAATAATGAGGGTCGCTGAGACGTCAACCGCAGTGCCATAGATGCCCTCAAGAGTCATATACATATAACCGACCAGGCGATCAAGGTCATACCCTTTGTGAGTCCATGGTGCGGGCAGGTAGTTACCAAAAAAAGCATATAACAGAAAGAGGATGGTTACGCCAACTAAGACCATGCCATTGGTTCTGCGCACACTCTCGAGAATAAGCAAAATTAAGAAAATTCCAACCATCACATCGGTTGAATTTGGAGCAGTATTTCTGTCCATGAAATCATCGCCACCAGTCAGAATGTAATAAGCGACGGCAACTGAGCCTATAGCAAATAAAACATCCCAAAACATCAGACGATTTTTAAAGCGAGCTGCAATAGGAAAACTTAGGAATACTAGAAATAAAACTAAGGCAACGTGAATCACGCGAAGTTGCTGTGTAGGAACAATAGAGTAGGCCGCATAAAGATGAAACAAGGACATACCTACAGCAACCAAAGTAATGAATTTAGCTAATAGTCCCTTGTAGTCATTAGAATCTCCCTCCTCTTGCTTGATAAAAGCATTGAGTTTTTCTTGGGTTTCGTTGTCAATTATGTTTTGATTCATGACCTGACATATGCCTATTTTATATTGATGTACTTCAATAAAACAGAAGGGGTGAGATTAACTCACCCCGATAAGACTTAATTAACTTTGATGCCTTTTTCTTTGAAGTACTTCAAAGCACCAGGATGATAAGCAACTGGTGATGCATTCGCTTTTTGATTTTCTAGTTTTACATTCCTATATTCAGCATGAGAACGAACTAGCTCAAGTTGGTTATCGAAAATAGCTTTGACAATTTTATATGCCTCGGCATCAGGCATAGAGGCATTGACAACCAATAAATTTGCAACCGCAGCAACATTATTATCTTTGGCCATACCGCTGTAAGTTTGCTTAGTAATAATGTCTGGGAAGTAAAGGTTGCCGTATTTTTTATTCATAGCAGGTACTTCAGCAGCAGTATCTATCATCACGATTTTCATGCCAGGGCTATTGGCAAGATCAGTCACCGCTGCAGTTGGTAAGCCACCTACCCAGAAGAAGGCATCAATCTTACGATCTTTTACTGCATTGACAGACTCTGCAACGCTCAAGCGCTCACGCTTCACATCTTTATCTTTGTCTAAGCCTGCAGCCTCTAGCAAGCGAAATGCCATGACTTCAGTAGCACTTCCTGGCGCGCCTGTACTGACACGCTTGCCTTTTAAATCCTTCATCGTCTTAATGCCGGTAGATTCTACAGTCGCAACGTGCATGAGGTTTGGATACAGAATTAGCAAGTTTCTTAAGTCGACTGGCTTATCTTTAAATTTATCGTCACCAACCAACGCGTCTTTTGCTGCATCAGCCATAGAAAAACCGACATAGGGTTTACCGGTTCCAACGAGCTTTAAGTTATCTACAGATCCACCAGTAACTTCAGCCGTAGCTGACATGCCCGGCACTTTACTAGAGAGCACGGCAGCAAGACCACCGCCCATTGGATAGTAAACGCCGCCTGTTCCGCCGGTTGCTATAGAAATGTTTTGTGCTTGTGCCCCAGCCCAAAAAAAACTGAGTGATAAGGCAATAATCTTAAGCAGTTTCATTTTGTCTCCTAATGATTCTTTTTTGCTGCTGTGATTAGAGTCCTGGCATGCTGAAATTTACCGCTTTGAGCTCACTCAATAATTTGGCCTGTTGATCGGCACTTAATTGCATGAGTGGTGGACGTACCCGTAACCACTCAGGATCTTTACTGTAGTGTGCAACAGCAGTTTTCATTCCAGCAATCATTTGGTAATGAGCAAAAATAGACCGTACTTTATCCAAATCTGCTTGGCGTTCATCGGCATTAGATTCTCTCCAATGTGTCGCTAAATCAGCAATTGCTTTTGGATTGACGTTTGCAGTCGCAGAAATACAGCCAACACCACCAGCACGTAAGGTGCGCATGAGGAATGTTTCGCTACCAGCATATACGCGGAAGCCAGAGGGTGCCAATAACTTGATCACGGATTCCGTATATTCCCAGTCACCTGAGCTATCTTTCATGCCCACGATAGTTTTTGGATATTCTTTAGCTAAACGTTCGAGTAAAGAAAGACTTAAATTGATTTTAGTAACAGGCGGAATGTTGTAGATGTAAATCTGTAGTGCTGGGTTGCCAATTTTCTGAATCACTTCAGAAAAATAAGCAAACATCCCATCATCGGTAACATCTTTGTAGTAGAAGGGCGGCAACATCAAGACACCTGCACATTTATGACTCAAAGCATGAACAGTCATTCTATAAGTGCTCTCGATAGAAGTGGAGCCAGTGCCGGGCATCATATGTTCTGGATTTAGACCGCCCTCAATCAGTGCAGTAAGCGTATTCATCTTTTGCGTGGCAGACATCGAATTTGCTTCGGAGTTTGTGCCAAAGATCGCGTGACCAACGCCATTTGCCTCTAACCATTTGCATTGCTTAAGTAATTTTTGCTCATCTGGATGGCCATCCGCTTTGAAGGGCGTTAATACCGGTGACAATACCGCTGGCAAGGTTGAAGGATGTAAAGAGATGGTCATGCTGACTCCGTTTTAATGATGTACTTCTGTAAGAAGTGGTTGTTGTGCAAAAAAAGCTTCTAAATTATCTACTGCTAAATTGGTCATGGCTACCCGCGTTTCTGTGGTGGCACTCCCAATATGAGGTGTAAGTAAAACATTATCAAGGCTTAAGAAGGCCGCATTGGGATTTGGTTCGTTCTCAAAAACATCTAGGGCAGCACCAGCGATCTTTTTATGTTGCAGTGCATATAAAAGAGCGGTTTCATCAACCACACTACCACGTGCAATGTTGATCAGATAGCCTTTATCTCCAAGGGCATCTAAAACCTCTGCATTGATCATTTTTTCGGTATCGGGAGTTGCAGGGCATGCCAAAAAGAGAACATCACTATTTTTGGCTAAATCTTTAATATACCGATGGTAGGCATAGGAAACCTGCTTTGGACTGGGCCCACTATAAGCAATTTCAACCTTAAAGGGCTCAAGGCGTTTAGCCAAATCCTGACCAATTCGACCCATCCCTGCAATGCCAACACGTTTTCCAGCCAGAGTGCTTGCTAACTTGAAAGGCGCTTTTAACCAGGCACCACTTTTTACAAAGGCCTCAGATTCAGGAATACGGCGCAATAAACCCAGCATCATGCCTATAGCTAGTTCGCAAACAGCGTCATTTAAGACTCCTGGGGTGTTTGTCGCTTTGATGCCTTGCTCTTTAAGATAGGCTAGAGGCAGGTTGTCATACCCAACCCCACAAGTGGCGACCAAACGAATGCTCGGTATTTGTTTAATTAGAGCTTCAGGTAGTTTGGTATTGGAGCGTATCAAGATGGCCTCAAAGTTTCCAGTTGGGACCGGGTCTTGAGGATTGGGGTAAAAAGTAGGCGTAAAGCGTCGATCGATTTCTGCCTGCATAATTTCAGGGAAATGGCCGACCTGCAGCACCGAATTGACGGGAATCATGTCTCGCTATGTTTTTATTGAAATAATCCCACTATTGTATGTGGATTTTTTGGTAAAAGTCTGCCCCCTAAGGAGAATTTGTTATGTTATTTACCCCAGCTGAAACTAAAGTCGTCATTGTCGGGGGCGGAACGATGGGCGCGGATGTTGCCGCGGTTTGTGCGCGTGGTGGCTGTGCTGTTCAGGTAGTCGAACCAACGACCGAGCGCAGGGCCTTGCTGCCAGATTACTTTATGAACACCATGACTGAGCTTGGTTATGAAAACCGCATCCACTTATTAACTGTGGCAGGCTCACTTGAGGAAGTGGATTGGTCTGATATTGATTTGGTAATTGAATGTGTTCCTGAACGCTTAGATATCAAGCAAGAATTATTTGCGAAGCTGGAAAAATATGCAAAGCCTGAGGCTGTATTAGCTAGCAACAGCACTAGTTTTCCCATTAGTGAAATTGCCGAAGGCTTAAAAACGGCTGCACGAATGATCGGTTTACATTTCTTCATGCCTGCCCATTTGATACCTTGTGTAGAAGTGGTTTATGGAGCCAAGACTTCCCCGCTTGTCGGTGATAGCTTAGTAAGGTTGATGACTGAATGTGGCATGGTTCCGGTAGTTGTTAAAAAAGATTTACCTGGCTTCTTAGCTAATCGTTTGCAGCATGCTTTATCACGCGAAGCATTTTCAATGGTTGATGAAGGCATTTGTACTCCTGAGGATATTGATAAAGCAGTGCGCTTTGGCTTCGGCTTTCGCTATATTGCCGCTGGACCTGCAATGCAACGTGATCATGCAGGACTGGAGATCCATGCTGCTGGCGGTACAAAGATTTATCCGACTCTCAATAATTCATCTGAAATCGCCAAGTGCATTAGTGAAAGAGTAGCAAGTGGAAAGTTTGGCATGAAAACAGGCGAGGGCTTTTATTCTTGGACTGCTGATACGATTAAAGCAGAACGTGAGCGCTATCAAGATGCTTTACGTGCTGGATTGAAAATTATCCAAAAAGATTTGCCGCAGATTAAATAAATCCAATTTTTTTGGCTTATTCTTAAGACATGAACAAAATTATTCGTGTTTGGGATTTGCCAATTCGGGTCTTTCACTGGCTATTAGTGCTCTGCATTATCGGCAGCATCGTCAGCGTCAATATTGGTGGAAATGCAATGGAATGGCATGCCTATTTTGGTTACAGCGTACTCACTTTATTAATCTTCCGCATTATTTGGGGATTTGTAGGCTCTACGCATGCGCGTTTTACTTCATTCTTTCCTAGCTTTAAAAATATTCTCAATTATCTGCAAGGTAAGGCACCGAGCGTTTTAGGACATAACCCTCTAGGTGCGCTATCTGTATTTGCACTACTGATGGTCCTGAGCATCCAAGCGCTTACCGGTTTATTTGTAGATGACGAAATTGTTTTTCAAGGGCCTCTAGCAAAATACGTTTCAAACTCAACTGTGTCATTGCTTTCAAAAGTTCACTATTGGAATCACTGGCTGATTTATACCTTAATCACTATTCATATTGCCGCCATCATCTATTACCATAAATTCAAAGGCGAAGATCTGATTAAGCCAATGATCAGTGGCGATAAAGAAATTGACCCAAGCGAGGAAGCAAATTATTTGCCTTCTGACTTGGGCCATACATCCAAGGATGGAGCCTTACAACGCGGCATAGCTCTAGTGCTTTTAAGCCTTATTGCAGTCGTCGTGGGTTATTTGATCACTTCTTCCTAAAGTCATCGTGGCAATTCTTGCAACTTGCTCCAGTAGCACCAAAGGCCTTCTTAATGCTATCTAAGTCGCCTGATTGAGCAGCTTTATTCAGATCTACTGCAGCTAGTTGCATTCTCTCTGAAGCAGCTTTGAATTTAGCGCTATTTGACCAAATATCAGATTCGGCTTTACCACCTTCAGTGCCAGGACCAAATGCTTGCCATGGCAAGGTAGACATCATGGCAACGATGGCTGCGTTTCTAGCTACTTCATCTTTGTTGAAAGGCGCATCACCTTTAACAACAGCGTTAATTTTTCCGAACGAGTTTGCCATTACAGTAAATGCGCTCTGACGATACTTAATCGCATCTTCAGCTTTTTGGAATTGCGCAAAGGCGAACCCTGCGCCAATGGTAAGGACTGTTGCGGTAGTTGCTAAAACAATTTTTTGTAATTTCATCATGGCTCTCCATTGATAGGGGGGGGGTTCTTAAAAGCAGGATATCCTAGAATAAGATTTTTTGTTTGGCTTAAAAGATCATCTTCAAAGGAGCCATAAGTAGATTAATGACTCCCAAGAAAAAGCTACTTAAAGGATCCATCCAAAAGCTGCCGATGATTCCTGTAAAAACTAGGCCAAGTACGATAAAAAAGCCCCAAGGTTCTAGTTTTCCTAAGGCAATGGATTCGCGGGCTGGAAGCAGGCTAGAGAGGATGCGCCCACCGTCTAAGGGTGGGAGCGGGAACAAGTTAAATACTAGGAGCCCAATATTCCACATCACGCCAGCTTTTGCCATTGAGGTGAGGAAGGGTTCCTGGACACCAAAACCAAGTAAGAGGACCCAAAATATCGCCCAAATCATTGCCTGTATGAAATTGGATCCTGGCCCTGCTAAAGCTACCCAGATGGAATCTATTCTTGGGTTGCGCAGACGTCCAAAGTTCACTGGTACCGGTTTAGCGTAGCCCACTAAAAAAGGGGACCCCGTCAATATCAGTACCAGTGGAATCAAGAGAGTCCCCACAGGATCAATATGTTTAGCGGGGTTTAAGCTGACTCTGCCGAGCATATAGGCAGTGTTATCGCCAAATTTTCGGGCAGCGTAGCCATGGGCTGCTTCATGAATCGTAATAGCAAAAATCAGGGGAATCGCATTAATGGCGACAGCTTGGATAGAATAGTCAGTAATCATGGCAATATGATATCCATAGGAGCTAAAAGTGACAGACGATAAGAAACCAGACCCAAAAAACCCGGCCAAGCCAGTAGTTGCCAAGCCCACAGCCAGACCACCAGCACCCAAAGGCCCATCTGGCCCTGCTGGAAGGCCTCAGGCAGGCTTTGGCGGTGGAAAAGGCATGATGCGTAAAGCCGGTCGCGGACGATAGTGGATAATTACCCTAATAATTAATGTATTGACAGGGGAATTAGCGTGAACGAATGGCATAACGAAACTAAAGCAGAAATTAACAAAAAGATCATTACATTGGTTGTAATGCTGGCCGCAGCTACTAGCTTAGCTATCTTGTTTGCCTTAGTTGCTGCTCATACTGGTTACGTATTCGGTTAACCAGTATTCATGACTAGCCATCGCCAACCTGCAGTATTTGCTGGCCATGGCAGTCCGATGTATGCTTTAGAGCCCAACCGTTTTACGGCGGCATGGACTGATCTTGGTAGATCATTCAAACGCCCAGATGCTATCTTAGTCATCTCGGCGCATTGGGTAACTCGAGGTATTTGGATTACTGCAATGCCGAAGCCCAAAACGATTCATGACTTTGGTGGCTTTCCGCAAGAACTTTTTGAAATTGAGTATCCAGCACTAGGCAGTCCTGCTCTAGCAGATCGTGTACAAGAATTGCTTAATGTTCCTATCGTCATGGAAGAGAATGAGTGGGGTATTGATCATGGTGCTTGGTCAGTCCTGAAATATATCTACCCTAATGCTGATGTGCCGGTGGTGCAATTAAGTTTGGATGGCTCAAAGTCAGCCCGCGAGCACTACGAATTGGCTAAACAATTACGCCCTTTGCGTGATGAAAATATTTTGATTTTAGCTAGTGGCAATATAGTGCACAACTTACGAACTATCCATTGGCAAGCGGACGCAGAACCCTACCCTTGGGCAAAGGATTTTAATGACTTCTTTATTTCAGAAATTCGTGCCAATCATCACGAGCCATTAATTGATTGGGAAAAATATGGTGAGGCTGCCCATATGTCGATTCCGACAGCAGAGCATTATTGGCCAGCTTTGTACACTTTAGCTTTACAAGAAGAGGGTGAGCATGCGACAGTCTATACAGATGGTATTGAGATGAGTTCCATCAGCATGCTTGGCTTTTCAATTCAATAAATACTGACTATGTGGCTATCTATTTTTGCAATTTTCTTTGGTGCAGGCTTTGGTGCTTTACTAAGAGCAGGGTTTAATTTCCTAGCTGCAGGTACTGCCTCAATGATTCCATTAGGTACCTTGCTTGCTAATTTAGTTGGCGGCTACCTGATTGGTATTGCCATTGCCTTTTTTGGGAATAATCCAAATATCTCCCCCGAGTGGAAACTGTTGGTGATTACGGGTTTCCTTGGAGGCTTAACCACTTTCTCTAGTTTTTCTGCTGAGGTCGTTGGGCTCATGCAGCGTGGAGAATTTACTTGGGCACTAGGTACAGCGTTGCTTCACCTGATTGGCTCACTGGTTTTAACCTTCTTAGGCATTCTGACTTACCAGGCGCTAAAGTAAGCATTGAGTTCATTTACTCTGGCTTAATGTTTGCTGTTTTGACAACAGCACCCCATTTTGCAGATTCGGTTTTGATCAGTGCAGCAAAATCTGCTGGACTCCCACCACCAATTTCATTACCTTGCGAAAGCATGAGTTCTCGCAGCTGAGGGTCTTGGAGTGCTTCATTGGCTGCAGCATTCAATCGATCAATAATGGCTTTAGGCGTTCCTTTGGGTGCAATCAGTCCTTGCCAATTTAAGACCTCAACCTTTGGGTAGCCAACTTCAGCAAAGCTTGGAATATTTGGCAAAAGTGGGGAACGTTTTTTGCTAGTAATCGCAATAGCGCGAAGTTTCTCAGCTTTAATGCTGGGCATCGCTGAGTACATTTGATCAAACATCATGGTGACATTGCCAGCCATCAGGTCAGTTAATCCCGCTGAACCACTCTTATAAGGAACGTGAAGCATCTCAATACCCGCATTTTGCTCAAAGAGTTCAGCGGAGAGTTGATGGCTTCCGCCAATGCCTCCAGATGAAAAAGTGAGGGCACCAGGTTTTGCCTTAGCTGCTGCCACAATATCTTGTACAGTTTTGTAAGGAGAGTTTGGGTTCACTACTAAAACCAACGGCCCCTTTTCAATCAATATGATTGGCGTGAGATCTGTTTCTGGGTCATAGCGTAAATTTCCAAAGAGGGTTTTGTTCACTGCCATCGGCGCAAAGTTACCCATACCAATGGTGTAGCCGTCTGGTGCGGCCCGTGAAATAAACTCGGTGCCGATGTTGCCCCCAGCACCAGGCTTGTTATCCACAATGATGGGCTGCTTTAGGATCACACTCATCTTCTGAGCGATCTGACGGCTACGCGAGTCAGCTCCTCCACCGGCACCATAGGGCACGATAAAGTTAATCGGCTTAGTAGGGTAATTACTTTGTGCAAAAGAATCTGGGGAAAGAATTGCCCCAAGACTGAGTACAAGCATCAACATTCTTTGAATGAATCGCATACCTAAACCCTAATTCAAATTTAAATGAATCCTAAGATGCCTAAGGCCCCACCAATTGCTATGAGGTACAGAGGATGCCAGCGTGTAAAGACGGTAATCGCTATTGTGCAGATCGTCAATACGTAGGCAGCAAGACTATGATTGATTTGCAGCGCAATCTCCCATGCAGAGGAGAGAACTAGACCAATCGCTAGTGCGGCTGCAGAGTATTGAATCATTTGTTTAGTCATTGGGCTTTTGATTCCCATGATGAAACGCTGTAAGAAATAAATCAGAATCGACGATGGCCACGCTATTGCAAACGTAGCGAGAAGCGCCCCAAGGACCCCATGAATATGCC